>Ga0226835_1000473_pt1 | contig 45011 bp, 32 predicted proteins | sample LAC_MetaG_1_FD_163627 | JGI IMG/M metagenome (GOLD analysis project Ga0226835, IMG submission 163627) | Anaerobic ammonium oxidizing microbial communities from anammox membrane bioreactor (MBR) in UC Berkley, California, United States -... | ecosystem: Engineered > Bioreactor > Anaerobic >...
ACGCTCACCGACGTCGCCTTCAGTCCGCTGTTCATCAAGGCCCCCGGGCAGACCCGGGGCGCGATCGACGACCGCAACGCCCAGACCATCGACGTCCTCCCCACCGTGGCCGACATCCTGGGCGTGGACCTGCCGGGGCGGGTCGACGGCACCTCCCTCGGCGGTGCAGGACGGCTCCTCCCCACGAAGCGAGTGGCCATCACGGACCACGACCGGATCCGGCCCGACCGAGGGCACATCTACTCGTTCGACGGCACCCGCGCCTTCGAGACGCTCCTGAGATCGCCGGCCGCCGGCCCACCGGGGCCCGCGACGCTTCGGATCTTCCGGTCCGGCCGGTTCGGGCCGCTGGTGGGGCGGGACGTGGCCGGGCTTCCCACCGGCCCCCCCTCCCCCCTCCGGGCCCGGCTGACGAGCGGTCACCCGGTCTACGACCCCGGTTCCGGCCGGGCGCCCGTGTACGTACGGGCCCACGTCGCGACCGAGGGAGCGCTCGTGGCCATCGCCGTGAACGGCCGCATCGGCGCGTGGATGCACTCGATCAAGCCCGCGCACCTGGTGAACGTCTGGGGGGTCGTGCCCGAGGAGCTCCTCCGGCCGGGCCGCAACGACGTCCGCCTCTACGAGGTCACCGGTCCCGTCGCCCGCCCCACGCTCCACGCGATCGAGGCCCGTTGACGCCCGTCCACGCCGGTCGTCGCGGGCTCGTCTGGTGGGCGCGGTGGGGTAACGTCGCCGGCTTGATGCCCCGCGCCGTCGCCAACCTCCACGCGGCGTCCGCCCGTCCCCACGGTCGGTGGCCGCGGGCCGACATTCCGTGGTGAACGGCACGGCGCCGCATCCGCCCGGCGCTGGCGACGCATCCCCTCCCGCCACGGCCGGGTCTCGCCGCGGGTTCCCGGACTGGGCCCGGACCGAGGGCGTGTACTTCGTCGAGATCCTGGCCCTCTGCTCGTTCACCTTCGGGCGCCCGATACTCCAGATCTTCGGCAACGACCCGCAGACCTTCCTGGCCCAGGGGGCCACCCGGGCGACGGTGCTGCTGTTCGCCCTCGGGGTGGTGCTGCTGCCTCCGCTCGCCCTGTGGAGCGCGGCCGCGGCGACCCGGTTCCTCGGGGCCACCCCGCGCCGGCTCGCGCAGGCCGCGGTCCTCGGCGGCCTCACCACCCTCTTCACGAGGGCCGAGCTGGCCCGGGCCTTCGCGCTGCACCGGAGCGCGATCTGGGGGTTCGCCCTCGTGGCCGGCGCCACCCTGGTCGTCCTGTTCTGGTTCGCGCCGCCGTTCCGCTCGTTCCTCCACTTCGCGGCGGTCTCCGCGCCCGTCTTCGTGGCGCTGTTCGTGGTGGCGTCGCCGGTCGCCCGCATCTTCGGGACCTCGAGCGCGCGCGCCGCGGAGGTCCGGACGGGCCGGCCCGTCGTGTGGCTGGTGTTCGACGAGCTCCCCACCGCGTCCCTGCTCGACGGCCACGGAGGGATCGACGCCGGGCTGTTCCCGAACTTCGCCGCCCTCGCGCGCGACGCGACCTGGTTCCGCAACAACACGACGGTGGGGACCATCACCCAGAACGCGGTCCCCGCGATCATGACGGGCCGGTACGCCACGGCCCCCTACACCGTCCCGGTCTCGTCGAACTACCCCGAGAGCATCTTCACCCTCCTCGGCGACCGCTTCCCGATGCACGTGTCCGAACGGGTCACCCACGTCTGCCCGACGTCGCTGTGCTCCCCCGCGCAGGACAGCTCCCTGGGTACGCAGCTCCGGTCGCTGTTCGGGGATGCCCGCTCCATCTGGCCCGAGTACGCCCGCCGAACGAGCAACGCCCTCAAGGGGTTCTCGATCGGCGGCGATCCGGTCGACACCCGCCGGATCCCCGCGTTCCACGAGTTCCTCGACGGCGTCGCCGCCACCCGCGGCCCCCGGCTCGACTTCGCCCACATCCTGCTGCCCCACCAGCCCTGGGAGTTCCTGCCCGACGAGAAGGTCTACGAGTCCGGCAACGACGGAATGCTCTACTACGGGTGGTCGAGCGCCGACGCCGGGCGCATCGCCCGGCAACGCCACCTTCTGCAGCTCGAGCTCGCCGACCGCTACCTGGGCGAGATCCTCGAGCGGCTCCGCTCCAACGGCACCTACGACGACGCCGTGGTGGTGGTCACCGCCGACCACGGAGCCGCCTTCGGCGACGGGCAGCTCAACCGGGCCGTCGACAAGAACAACCTGATCGACATCGCCTTCACGCCCCTGATCGTGAAGGCCCCGGGCCTGGCCGCGGGACGGATCGACGACCGCAACGCCCAGACCATCGACGTGCTGCCGACCGTCGCCGAGCTCCTCGGCGTGAAGATCCCCTGGAAGGTCGACGGCATCTCCCTCCTAGGCCCCCCCCGCCCCGACGACCGCAAGGCGATGGTGGTCACCCCGGCCGAGCACCTGAAGCCCGACGATCGCCACCGGCACCACTTCCGCGGCGACCCGTTGTTCCGTCAGCTCCTCTCCCGCCCGGCGGCCACCGCGCCGGGCCCGGCCGGCCTGCGGATCTTCCGGACCGGCGAGTTCGGCCTGCTGGTGGGCGAGCCGACATCCGAGCTGGCCGCTCCGGAACCGAGCCGCTTCCACGGGCGCTTCCTGCTCGGCCCCCGGCCCTTCCACCCGCGCTCGGGCCACGCGCCGGTCTACTTCCGGGCCGTCGTCGACGCCCCCAAGGGCACCACCGTGGCCCTGGCCGTGAACGGGAGGATCGGCGCCTGGATGCGGCTCGGTCCGGCGTTCATAAGCGACGCCAACTTCTGGGGCGTGGTGCCGGAGTCGTTCCTCCGGGCGGGCGACAACGACGTGCGGCTCTACGAGGTCACCGGCGACGGCACCCGGTTCCTCCTGCGGCCGATCAGCACCGGCTGAGACGGACCGCCCCGAGGCTGGGGCGAGCGTTGATCGGACGACGCGTCCGGGCGGTCGCGCCCCCGCCGGACCGCGGCGACCCTCACCGGCGGCGGGCGAGCGTCAGGCCGTCGGCGATCGGGAGCATCACCGCGTCGACCCGATCGTCGCCGGCGACGAGGTCGTTGAAGGCCATGATCGCCGCCCCTTGTGCGTCGTCGGCCGGGGCACCCGGACCGACGACCCGGCCGCCCCACAGGACGTTGTCGACGAGCACGAGGCCGTCGGGACGCAGGCGCCTCACGATCTCCTCGTAGTAGAGGGAGTAGTTCTCCTTGTCGGCGTCGATGAACGCGAGGTCGAGGGGCTCGTCGGCGGGCAAGGCCCGCAGGGTGTCGGCGGCCGGGCCGAGGCGGAGCTCGATGCGATCCGCGACCCCCGCCCGTTCCCAGTACGGCCGCCCCACGTCGGTCCACTCACGGCTGACGTCGCAGCACAGCAGACGCCCGCCGGCCGGCAGACCGCGCGCGATGCAGAGGGCGGAGTAGCCGGTGAAGGTCCCGACCTCCACGGCTCGGCGGGCACCGGTCACCCGGGCGAGGAGGGTGAGGAACGCGCCCTGCTCCGGGGCGATCTGGAGGCCCGACACCTCCCCGAGGGCTCGGGTGGCCTCGATCAGCTCCGCCGCGACCGGATCGGGGGGCGAACCGTGGGAGACGAGGTAGCGGTGGAGCTCCTCGGTGAGCAGGAACGACTTCGGGCTCACGGCGGTCCTCCCGGCCGGGGGCGCCCCCGGCGCACCAGCTCCACCACGACGTCGGCCGTGATGAACAGGATGGCGAACCACCCGGCGACGTGCATCTCGGAGAAGAACGTGGGCCACTCGAACACCGACGGATAGCCGAGCACCGCCTGCTTGAGCATCGTGTAGCCCCCCGCCACGGCCAGCGACGCCGCCGCCCCGAGGCTCAGGATCATCCGCCGGTGGGGCCGGCGCGCGACGACGAGCACCAGCGTGCCGACGGCCAGGCCCACGGGCGGACCGGCGATGAAGCCGCTCCCCGCTCCCACCAGCACTGCGGCCCCGACGGCTCGTGCCGTCGACGGTGTGCCACCGGACGCGACCCGGGGATCGACCACCTCGCCGCCGTCGGCCGCGACCCACGCGGCCGGGCGGGGCCGGCGGCGCAGCAGCGAACCCGCCACGATGAGCAGGCACACGAGCATCGCGGCGGCCGACGCGAACAGCGCCGCCCGCACGACCCGCTGGGGAGCCCATGTGAGCTGCACCGCGAAGTCGGAGCGCCCCGCGGGGTCGATCAGCCACCCGTTCGCGTAGCCGTCGACGAGGGTCGACGACCCGAGCTTGCGACCGTCGACGATGCGAGCCCGCCAGCCGTCGTTGCGGCTCTGGCCCAGCACCAGCCAGAACGGCTCCGACGCACCCCGTATCCGGACCCGGATGTCGGTGTCGCCCCGGTCCTCGACCTCCACGCGCGGCGTGCCCGCCGGGGCGCCCCGGGCCGCGGCCGGATCGGGTGGGACCTCACCGGTGGGCCCGAGGCCGGCCATCGGCGTGCCCCCGGCGTCGGAGGCGAGGACCAGCCGGTCGACGTCGAACCCGGTACGCCGGCCCTGGGCCGAGCGGATCACGTGCCGCCCCGGTCCCAGGTCCAGCGCCCCGCCGCACGGCTCCAGCGACAGGGGCCGGCGGGCCACCGCCTGGTCCGTCGTGCCGACGACGCGCACGGCGAGAGGCTTCCCGTCGAGCGTCACCAGATCGTCGCGGCAACGCCGGGAGATCTCCGCCGGCAGGGGCGGGACCCGGACCCCGGGGATCCCCCACTCGGCGATCGCGATCGGCATCGCCACGTCCGCGGTGGAGAAGTACTCGACCGTCGTCACCTTGCGGAAGTCGAGGAAGCGGATCTCGATCTCCCGGCCCGTGAGGCGGGGCAGCCGCACCGTCACGGGCACGACGTGGCCCTGGTCCTTGCCGTCGGTGATCGGAGGCACGTCGACGTCGACCGACCGACCCCCGTCGACGGTGACGCGCAGCCGGGTGGGCACCGAGTGCCTCCCGTCGGCCACGACCTGCATGTCCATCCGGTCGAAGGTCACCGGCTCGGGCAGGCGGTACCGCACCCAGACCCGACCGCGCTTGAGCGCGAAGGTCGTGACGAACGCCGTCGACGGGTCCCCGTCGATGGCCGACGACGCCCGGGCCCCCACGTCGCCGGCGATGTGCTCCACGGCCGTGGACGCGATGCCCCCGGGAAGCTCGTCGTAGAGAGCCCGATCGGTGATCCGGCCGTCGATGTCGCTGTCGGCGTTGATCCGCACCTCACCGCGGAGTGAGAACGACCGGCGGCCCGGCAGCTCGAACTGCCGGGCGATCCGGAGCTCCGGGTCGTAGCGGGGCGGGTAGGGCGACACCCGGTCGCGGTCGATGAGGAACACCAGCCGCCTCGACGACGCCGCCGCGCCGGCCGCGTCGAGCAGGTCGGTCGGCATCCGCACGACCTCGTCGACCCGGACGGGTCGGGCGCCGGGCCGGTCGTCGCGCAGCTCGATCTCGGCCAGGCCCACCGCGCTGGTGGAGCCGTAGTGGCGGTGCTGGCCGAAGTTGGTGTCGTTGATCGTGATCGAGAGCTCACGGAACGTGCGCCTCGGGAAGCGGACCACCTGGCCGGAGGGGTAGCGCGACGCCTTGCGGAGCCGGGCCACGACCGGGGAGCCGCCGTCGAAGCGAAGCGTCACCTTGGTCATCCACCGGTCGACGGGACCGTGCTGGACCTGCCAGAGCCGCACGCGGTCGGTCGTGATCGGGCTCCGGAGGGTCGCGACGATGCGGTCGTTGCGCACGTTGGCGAACGCACCGACCTTCCAGGCGGTGTAGAGGTCGCCGTCGAAGGCTCGGGCGGCGCGGTCCTCGGGGGTGTAGGCGACCGGGTTGCCGTACGCGGTGGCCCGCACGCTCTCCACCCCGTTCTGGATGGTGACCGTGCGGGTGTCGTCGCCGGCACCCGGGAAGACCGGCAGCCGGGCGTCGGAGGCGTCGTAGACGAGCGGCTCCTCGCCGGCCTGCTCGGTGTAGCCCATGGTGTCGCGCACCCCGCTCCACCGCTGGGCCCGCCGGCGGTTGGTGTCGGTGACCACCAGGGTCGAGCTCTGCGCGACCCGGCGTCGCAGGGCGGCCCGGTCGCCAGCGGTGTCGGCGCTGTAGAAGACGGGCCCGGAGCCGCCGATCAGGCCGACCGAGGCCGCGTTCACGATCCCGTCGCCGTCGCCGGCGAGCGTCAGCGCGCCCGACGACGGCCCGGCCCTCACGATGAGCCGCGGCGACTCGACGGGGAACACCACGAGGGCGGGTGGGAACGGCGTGCCGGCCGGGAGCTGGAGGGTCTGCTCGTCGATCAGGGGGAAGTCGCCGCCGGGACGCCAGATCGGCCCCCACTCACGGGGAGGCCCGAGACCCGGGGGCGTGTCGGGGTGGAACAGCATCCAGAACGGCTGGGGCCGGATCAGGTTGTAGCGGGCGGTCTGGATGTCGTTGCGGAGCAGTATGTCGCCGACCGACATCAGCCGGGACACCGGAGCGAACGACGCCGGGTCGCCGACGCCCTCCTGGATCTGCCGGTCGAAGGCATTCAGGAGGTTGGCCGAGGCGGGCGAGCCGTAGGGGATCAGCTCCCGGGCCACGAAGGGACGGTCCATCATCCCCGGGAGGATGGGATCGACGGTGTTGCCCCAGTAGTACGAGGCGAAGTCGCTTCCGGGGAGGGCCAGCACGCGGGTGTCGTGGGGCCGGGCGTCGAGGTAGGCCGCGGCTTCGTCCCAGTACGTCGGGACGAGCTCCGGGCGCTGGAGGTTCTTCCCGTAGTAGGTGCCGTTCCACAGCGCGGGGAAGTTGAACAGGACGAGGAAACCCACGCCGAAGACCGCGACCCGGGCCCAGCGGACCCGGTCGGCCCGGTGGGCCTCGACCCACCGGACCCCGGCGTTGATCCCCACCGCGAGCAGCACCGCGAGGCTGAGCACCACGAGCGGTACCGCCCGCGCCGTGCTGCGCAGCGCCATCCCCGCCTGCGACGAGCGGGCGAAGTCGCGAACCAGGCGCCCGAACGGGCTCGGACTCGAGAAGGGGTAGACCCCCACCGCGATGGTCACACCGAGCAGGGCCAGGAGCACGAAGTAGGCCCGCAGCCGCCACCGCAGCAAGCCGGCGGCGGCCAGGGACAGGCACGCGAGCCCGTAGCCGACCGCGATCCGTGGCCAGAAGTGCGTGTAGTCGAGGTTGGCCTCGATCCACGGACCGAGCTTGTCGCCGCCGTAGAAGAACCAGTACCCGAGCCCCCGCAGGACCTCGGGCGCGGTGCTGGTGCGGGCGACGGCCTTGACCGTCTCGGTGTAGGCGAGGATGTCGAGGCCGTAGCGACCCTGGGCCCACAGCCCCGAGATCCACCACAGCGAGGCCGCGACGGTGAGCACCCCGATCCTCGCGGCCGTCGCCAGGGCCCGCCTCCAGTCGACCTCGCGGGTCCACCAGACCGCGTAGGGGAAGTAGAGAGCCGGCCCGAGGCCGGCGAAGAGCAGCGCGGTGGCGTTGACCCCGCCCACGATCTGGACCGCGATCGCGAACAGCGCCGGGTAGCGCCATCCCCCTTCCCGCAGGCCGCGGACCACGAAGGCCAGCATCCAGGGCAGGCCGGCCCACGGCAGGAGGATCACCGAGATGCGCGCCGCGTAGTCGAGGACGTACGGGCTGAACATGAAGGCCAGCGAGCCGACGACCACCCCGGGGCCCCGCACCCCGAGCGTACGGAACAGGAAGAACATCCCGAGACCGGCGAAGAAGACCAGCGACCCCATCCACATGCGCTGCGCGAACCAGTCGGGGAACCCCAGTCGCTCGAAGACCCAGTAGAACGGGCCCATCGGGAAGAGGTAGCCGATGTTCTGGTGGGTGACGGTGCCCATGCCGATGTGGGGATCCCACATCGACACCGCCCGCTCCATCAGCCGCGAGGGGTCGAGGTAGAGGTACGTCTTGGTGTCGGCCGCGATCCGGTACCGGGCGGTCGTCAAGGGCGGGGCGTAGGCGACCAGGACCAGCAGCGCGTAGCCCGCGGCCCGCACTCGGCGCGACGCCGGTTCGAAGGCCCGGACGGCGGATGCGGCCGACTCCCCGGGCCGGGCGACGGTCGTCGTCACCGGCGGCCCCGCCGCCGGATCGCCTCGGCCGCCAGCACCTCCAGGGTCCCGCGCGCCGTGGCCTCCCAGGTGAAGCGGGCCGCGTGATCGAGGGCCCCCCGCGAGAGGCGCCGGCGACGGTCGGGGTCGCGCAGGAGGGCCTCCACCGCGGCGGAGAGCTGGGTGGTGTCGTCGACCAGGATCCCGCTGCGCCCGTCGTCGACGGCGTCGGCATGGCCGGCGATCCGCGTGGCGACGGCGGGGGTGCCGCACGCCGCGGCCTCGGTGAGCGTCATGCCCCAGCCCTCACGGGCGGAGGCCGACACCAGGAGCCAGGCCCTCCGGTACAGATCCAGGAGCGCGTCGTCGTCGATGCGGCCGGGGAGGTCGATCCACCCCTCGGCCCCGGCACCGTGGATCTGCGCCTCGAGCGCCTCGCGGCGGTAGCCCTCCCCCACGATCACGACCTCGAGGTCCGGGACGGCCTCCTTGACGGGCAACAGCGCGTCGATCAGGAGCTCGAAGCGCTTGACGGGTACGAGACGGCCGACGGCGACGACCAGCGGCGTCTCGCTCTCGGGACCCTCCGCGGAGAAGCGCGGGTCGATGCCGGGAGGCACGACCGTCACCCGCTTGGGGTTGAAGTGCAGGTCGTGGACGAGCTCCTCGCGTGAGGACTCCGAGAGCGTGACGATCGGGGTGAGGCGGTAGAACGGCGGTGCGATCCGGGCCTCGAGGAGCCGGCCGGCCCGGGCCAGCTTGGGTGGAAGCGTCATGTCCCACATCTCGGCGTGCACGTGGTGCAGGAACGTGATGTGCGGGGTCCGGGCCCACAGCGGCGAGAGGAACGGCATCCCGTTCCAGATCTCGACCAGGCCGTCGCGCCCGCCGTGCCAACCCATCATCTCGCTGAACGCCGCCCGCGGGAACACCATGTAGCGGCCCGCCTTGCGGATCACGCGGTACCCGTCGCGCCAGCTCACCTGAGGCCTCCCGGGCGCGAACGACGTCCGCATGGTGACCTCGATGCCGGCCTCGCCCCAGAGCTTGGCGATCGTCGACGCGTGGACCTCGGACCCGCCGGCCTCGGGGTCGTCGAGGTCGCGCCACGCCAGCATGCTCACCCGGTGCAGGCCGGCCTCGGACGCGATGTCGCCGAGCTTCCGGTCGGACGGGCCGGTTCGGCTCTTCTCCACGTCGCCTCGGTCCCTTCGGAGTCGGAGGGCGGCGCAGCACCGGTGCCGAGCCCTTCCCGGTCGATCAGGTGCCGGGATAGTGTACGCAACCCCAGGGAACGGCGGCCCACGCCCGGGAGGCGATGCGCAGTGAAGCTCACCGGCGAGCGGCCCATGGAGGGATCCACCCCCGACTCCCTCCTGGCGCTCCACGACGCCGGCTACCGGGAGGTGATCGCCCGGCTCGGCGACGGGGTCGTCGTCGACGTGGGCTGCGGCGTCGGCGACGAGACGGCCCGCCTCGACGGCCCGGGCCGGACCGTGATCGGCGTCGACTACGACTCCGCCACCGCGGTCGGGGCCGCCGCCGAGCACGGACCGGGTGGCGCCCGGGGCACCTCGGTGCGCTTCGCGGCCATGGACGGGGCCCGGCTCGGCCTGCGCAGCGCCTCCGTCGACTGGCTCTGCTCGTCGCACATCATCGAGCACTTCACCGGCCCCGAGGCCCACGTCGCCGAGATCGCCCGCGTCCTCGCGCCGGGCGGCACCGCGTTCGTGATCACCCCCAACGCACCCGCCGACTTCGAGAACCCCTTCCACGTCTACCTCTTCGAGCCCGAACAGCTCCGGTCGCTGCTCCGGCTCTTCTTCGAGGAGGTGGAGGTCCTGGGCCTCGAGGGCTCCGACGAGCTGAAGGCCGACTTCGCGGCCCGCCGGCGCAGCGGTGAGCGGATCCTCAAGCTCGACGTCTTCGACCTCCGCCACAAGATGCCCCGCCGCTGGTACGTGTGGTCCTACGAACGGGCGTTGCCGGTCGTGTACCGGGTCCTCGGCAACAAGGCCTCGGGCGTGGGGTCCGGCCTCGATCACAGCCACTTCACGGTCACCACCGAGATCACCCCCTCCACCCCGGTTCTGTTCGCCGTCGCCCGATCCCCCCGTCGTTGACCACGACCAGCACCGCCGGCTCCGGCCGGGCTGCCCCGCCCGCCGCCGAACCCGGTCCCCGCGGAGCCGCCGAGCGCCGGTTCGCCCCGACCCTCCTCGCCGTCGCCGTGGTCGCGCTGGGCGTGCGCCTGGCCTTCCTGGCCTTCGGCGCCCCGCCCGTCCCCCGCCTCGGCGACGCCCGCGCCTACCACCTGCTGGCCAACAACCTCGCCGACGGTCGGGGCTACATCCGCCCCTTCGACCTGCTCGTGGTCGGGCGGGTGCACGCCACCGCCGAGTACCCGCCGCTCTTCCCCGGCCTCCTCGCGGCGGTGTCGTTCCTGGGCGGGCGGAGCCTCGACGTCCAGCGGGTGGCGATGTGCTTCGTGGGCACGGGCACGGTCGCGTTGATCGGGCTGCTGGGGCGGCGGGTGGCGGGAGCCGTGGTGGGCCTGGTGGCCGCCGCGCTCGCCGCCTTCTACCCCATGCTGGTCCAGCCCGACGCCGCCCTGATGACCGAGACCCTCTTCGCCTTCCTCGTGGTGGCGATGCTCCTCCTCACCTACGGCGTGCTCGACCGCCCCTCGATGGGCCGGTTCGCGGCCCTGGGGCTCGTGGTGGGGCTGGCGACGCTGACCCGACCCGAGGGGGGGTTGCTCGGGATCGCCCTGCTGGTGCCGGCCGCGGTCCGGTGCCGCGGCGGGGGCGACGCCCGGCGGCGGGCCCTGCTGGGGGTCGCCGGGGTCGGGTTGGCCGTCGTCACCGTGCTGCCGTGGACCCTCCGCAACTACGCCCGCTTCCACACGTTCGTGCCGGTGTCGAACAACAGCTTCGTCCTCGAGGGCGCGAACTGCGACCTCACCTACCACGGACCCCAGATCGGGCTCTGGCGCTCCACGTTCACCCTCGGCTCACGGCCGTCGGCCGACCCGCAGTGCTTCCCCGGCTTCGAGATCGACGTCGACGACTTCAACGAGGCGCACGTCGCGGCCGAGCACCGGGGTCGGGGCCTCGACTACGCGCGAGAGCACCTGCGGCGACTACCGGTGGTGATGGGTGTGCGCTGGCTGCGCACGTGGGGCCTGTTCCGACCCCACCAGCAGGTGCAGGTCGCCTCTCTGGAGGGCCGCTCCCAGGCGTGGGAGACGGCCGGCACGTGGATGTACTGGGTCATGCTGCCGCTGGCGGCCATGGGCTTCGTGGTGGGACGTCGACGGCGTCACCGCCTCTGGCCGCTCCTCGTACCGCTGGCCACGGTGTCGCTCAACACGATGCTCACCTACGGCAACCAGCGCTTCCGCATCGCCGCCGAGCCCACCATCCTGATCCTCACCGCGCTGGCCCTGGCGGCGGTCGTGGACCCGCGGCGCCATCGTTCCCCGGCGGTCGCCGCGCCGGGAGCGGCGGACGGCGCGCACCCGTGAGAACGGGTCGGCGCTGGTACGATCCGGCCCCCATGTCGCGGACCTGCGCACCGGTGCGCCCACTATGAGCCCGAAGCTGCGCCTGGTCCTGCTCAGCTTCCTGATGTTGTTCGTGGAGCTGGCCCTGATCCGCTGGACCGGCTCGAACGTCGTGTTCCTCTCGTACTTCTCGAACTTCGTCCTGCTGGGCAGCTTCCTCGGGATCGGGATCGGCTTCCTCCGTGCCGGTCGGAGCCGGAACTTCTTCCCCTACGCCCCGCTGGCGCTGGCCGGCCTGGTGGCGTTCGTCCGGTTCTTCCCGGTCACCCTGCGTGACTCCGGTGGCGACCTGATCTTCTTCGGCGAGCTCAAGCCCCACGGCCCCCCCAAGGAGCTGATGCTCACGGTGGTGTTCCTCGTCGTGGCGGCCACGATGGCCTTCATCGGCGAGGGCGTGGCCCGCACCTTCGCCCGGTTCCCGCCGCTCGAGGCCTACAAGTGGGACCTGGTCGGAAGCCTCCTCGGGATCGCGGGGTTCTCCCTCCTCTCCTTCCTCGGCGCCCCGCCCCTCGCCTGGGGCGCGGTGGCCGCGGCCGTCTTCGTCGCGGTGGAGCTTCCACCCCGGGTCCCGGTCCTCGCCGCCCTGCAGGGGGCCGCCCTGATCGCGATCCTGCTGATGCTCGGCTTCGAGTCGTTCGCCGCCGGCACCGACTGGTCGCCCTACTACAAGATCCGGTACCAGTCCCACCCCGTCACCCAGGACGGCCGGCCGGTCGAACCCCCCGTCGACTTCCTGACCGTCGACGTGAACGGGGTGCCGCACCAGGCCGACTACCCGGTGAAGGACAACCCGATCTACCAGACGCTCTACCAGCACGCCCGCCCCAAGGGGGGCCTCGGGAACGTGCTCGTGATCGGGGCGGGCGGCGGCAACGACGTCGCGGCCGCCCTGGCGCGAGGCGCCCGCCACGTCGACGCGGTCGAGATCGACCGCCGCCTCTACGAGTTGGGCAAGGCCCACCACCCCGATCACCCGTATCAGGACCCCCGGGTCTCGGTCCACATCGACGACGGCCGGGCCTACCTGGAGCGCACCGGGCGCAAGTACGACCTCGTGATCCTCGCCCTGCCCGACTCCCTGACCCTCGTGGCCGGGCAGTCGTCGCTGCGCCTCGAGAGCTACCTGTTCACCAAGGAGGCGGTCGAGGCCGCCCGCTCCCGGCTCCGGCCGGGCGGCGTCTTCTCGATGTACAACTACTACCGCGAGCCCTGGCTCCTCGACCGCCTCGGAGGCACGATCGAGTCGGTGTTCGGGCACCCCCCCTGCGTCCACGTGCTCGGCGCCGCCGACGGGCCCAACAACTTCTCGGTCCTCACCGTCGGCAAGGACCCGTCGTCGGTGGCCTGCGGCACCGACGTGCGCTCCGGGGGCGCGCTGTGGGAACCGTCCGGTGCGGTGCCGGCGCCGTCGACCGACGACCGCCCGTTCCCCTACCTGAGGGGCCGATCACTCCCGAACTTCTACGTGATCACGATCGCCCTGATCCTCCTGGCCTCCCTCGCCCTCGTGCGCTGGGCGGGCGGCCCGATGCGGCCCATGATCGGCTACGTCGACCTGTTCTTCATGGGCGCCGCGTTCCTGCTCCTCGAGACCAAGAACGTGGTCCAGTTCGCGCTGCTGTTCGGGACCACCTGGTTCGTCAACGCGCTCGTCTTCGCGGGCGTCCTGCTCGTGGTCCTCCTCGCGGTGGCGGTGCAACGCCGCGTCAAGGACTTCCGGCGCCCCGCGCTCCTCTACCTGGCCCTGCTCGGCGCCCTCGCCCTGGCCTGGCTGATCCCCCCGGATGCCCTCCTCGGCCTCTCCGTGGTCCCCCGGTTCTTCGCCGCCACCGCGCTGGCCTTCGCGCCGATCTTCCTCGCCAACCTCGTCTTCACGCAGCGCTTCAAGGACACCGAATCCTCGACGGCCGCCTTCGGGGCGAACCTCCTCGGGGCCATGGTCGGAGGGCTCCTGGAGTACAGCGCCCTGATCGTCGGCTACCGCTCCCTGCTCGTGGTGGTCGCCGTCCTCTACGGGCTCGCGTTCCTGGCCGGCCGGCGCTACCTGGTGCCGGGCGCGCGGTCGGAGGCCGAGCTCCCCCGCGTGGCGGAGCCCGTCCCCACATGAGCGCCGTCCCCGACCCGGCCTGAGCGGCGTGACCGTCGTCGACGACAGCGCCGCCGCCCGGCGGGGATCCACGCCCACGGAGCCGGGGTCGGGACGACCGGTCGACCGGCGTCGATGGCCCGACCTCGTGGCCGTGGCGGTGCTCGCCGCCGGGCTGCTACTGCCCCTGAGGGGTCTGCTCGTGAACCAGGGCCCGCCCATGGAAGAGGGCTTCATGCTCGTCTTCCCGGAGCTGGTCCTGCGCGGGGAGCTGCCCAACCGCGACTTCCTGCACCTCTACGGCCCGGGCGGCCTGTGGGTCCTCGCCGGCGCCTTCAAGGTCTTCGGGGTCTCGCTGCTCGTGGAGCGCCTGGTCGCGTTCCTGCAGCTCGCGGGGATCGTGTTCGGCGTGTACCTCATCGCCCGCCGGTGGGGGCGCCTACTGGGTCTGGCCAGCGCCGTGACCTCGCTGGTGATCATCGTCCCGCCCCTCGGCCTCACCGCGCTGGCATGGAACGGCGCCGTGGCCCTCGGCCTCCTGGCCCTCGTCGCCGCCCTGGCGAGCCTCGACCGCGACCAGGGCCACACCCGGACCGTGGTGGCCGGTGTCCTCTTCGGGTTCGCGCTGCTCTACCGGCTCGACCTGGTGGTCGCCGTCGCCCTCGGCGCGGTGGGCCTCGCGTGGGGGGCCCGGCGCGGGTTCGCGCGTCGCCTCGCCGCCGGGATCGGGCTCGGGCTCTCCCCCTACCTGATCCACCTCTTCACGGCCGGCCCGTCGACGGTCGTGCGGGGGATGATCCTCGACCCGGTCGTCTACCTCCGGGGCGGCCGTCGCCTCCCGATCCCGCCCCGGCCCGGGCGGCTCGACGGCTTCCTCCAGCGGGCCGGCGACCTCCGCCGCCTCGACTGGCCCCTGCCCGTGCCCCGCACGGCGACGCAGCTCACCATCTGGTTCTTCGTGCTGCTGGCCTCGGCCACGTTCGTGCTGGTCGTCGGGTGGTGGGCCTTCCGCCAGGACCGCGGCTCGATCCGGGCCCGGGCGCTCCTCGCGGTCGGGGCCTTCGGGTTCGGCCTGCTGCCCCAGGCGGTCCAGCGCGTCGACTCGGCCCACTTCGCCTGGGTGAGCTGCGTACCCGTGGCGATGCTCCCCGTGGCGATCGCCGAGGTCCTCCGCCGGCGGCGACCCCACGGATCGCCCCGGCGCCAGGCCCTGACCTCCGGCGCCGCGGTGACGGCGATGGTCCTGCTCCTGTTCCCGAACTTCACGTTCCGCACCTACGCCGACTACTCGGTGCAGACGTTCGGCTACCACCGGAACTCGTGGAAGATCGCCCACGACGGCCGGATCTTCTTCTACGGCCGAGCCGACGTGGCCGACGCCGCGAAGCGGCTACTGGCCGACCTCGACGAGATCGCCGAGCCGGGTCAGAAGGTGGTCGTGGGCGAGAGCGACCTGCGCCGCACCAACTACAGCGACGCCTACCTGTACTACCTGCTGCTCCCCGATCTGGTGCCCGGCACCCACTACATCGAGATGGACCCGGGCATGGCCAACCGCGAGGGATCCGGTCTCGCCGACGACGTCCGGGCCGCCGACTTCGTCATCCTGTCGTCGGTCTGGGACGACTGGCGCGAGCCCAACGACTCCCGGGAACTCGGCTCCGACGAACCCAACCGGGTCCTGCGCAAGCACTTCTGCCTCGTGGGGGACTACGACGGCCTCTACCGGCTGTACCGGCGCTGCCGGTGATCCCGACGTCGCGCGGCACGGGCGGGCCGGCGGTAGTGTGACGGCGATGCGGGTCCTGTGCTGCGTACCCACCTACATCGAGGCCGAGAACATCGCCGAGTTCCTCGAACGGGCCCGGGCCGCGGCGCCCGAGGCCGACTTCCTCGTCATCGACGACAACAGCCCCGACGGCACGGCCGACATCGCGGAGGAGGTCGCGGCGCGCCTGGGCCGGATCGAGGTCCTGCGCCGCCCCGCCAAGGCGGGCCTCGGTAGCGCCTATCGAGCCGGGTTCACGGTGGGGATCGAGCGTGGCTACGACGTCCTGGTCCAGATCGACGCCGACCTCTCGCACGATCCCGCCGCCCTGCCCGTGCTGCTCTCGCGCGTGGAGGCCGGCGCCGACCTCGCCATCGGCTCGCGCTACGTGCCGGGCGGGTCGATCCCCCACTGGCCCTGGTACCGCCGGGCGCTGTCGCGCTACGGGAACCTCTACGCCGGCTTCGTGCTCGGCACCGGCGTCCACGACGCCACCTCGGGATATCGCGCCTACCGGGCCGACACCCTCAAGGCCGTCGACTTCGCCAGCACCCGCTCGATGGGGTACGGCTTCCAGATCGAGCTCGCGTACCGGGTCTCGCGCTGGGGCGGCCGGATCGAGGAGGTCCCCATCACCTTCACCGACCGGGTGCGGGGGAACTCGAAGATGACCTGGGGGATCTTCGCCGAGGAGCTGCTGCTCGTGACCTGGTGGGGGATCCGCGACCGGTTCCGCTCGTGGCGGAGCCGCCGCGCCGCCGGGTAGCGACCGCTAGCCCGGACCCTCGCCGGCCCGAGCCCGGGCCGCGGCCTCGATGGCGTCGCGGGGCAGGACCGGCGCGTCACGGCCGGTGCCGCCGCCACCTCCACGGGCCCCGCCCTCGGCGGGGGCCTTCTCCTCGTGGTACTCCTCCTCGACGTTGACCGACCAGACGTCGTGGTGGGCGCCGAAGACGTTCTCCACCGCGAGCATGGCGGTGAACATCGAGTGGTCCTGGTTGTTGTAGCGGTGCATGCCGTTGCGGCCGACCGGGAGCACGTTGGGCGCGTTCTCCTCCAGCCAGCGGCGCAGCACACCGACGTGGTCGGCGTAGTGCTCGTCGTAGACCGGGTAGGCCTTCGGGACGCGGACCACGTACCCGGCCTCCACACGGGAGGCGTCGCCGAGCCCCAGGCGCTCCAGCTCGTCCTTGGCCTGCTCGACCAGGTCGGCGTCGGTCTTGGTCCACATGCGATCGCCCTCGTTGACGAAGAACTCGAGGCCCAGGCAGGTCCGGCCCTCCTTCACCAGGTACGGCGACCAGGAGCCGAAGTTCTGGATCCGCCCGACCTCCACCCCGGGGTCGTGGATGTAGATCCAGTTGTCGGGGAACGAGTACTCGAGGGGGACCACCAGCGCGACGGTCATGAAGTCGCGGTACGTGAGGCCGTCGGCGGCCGCGACGACGTCGGGCGGCGGCGGGGGGTCCATGGCCCGTAGGAGCGCCCCCATCGGCATCGACGAGATCACGTGGGTGCACTCGTGACGGCTGCGGGCGCCGTCGATCTCGGCGGTCACCGCGTGGGCCCGGCCGTCGTGGTGGTGGACCGCCACCACGGTGGACTCCATCTCCAGCTTGGTCCCGGCCGCGGTGACGAGCTCGGCGGCCTTCTCCCACATCTGGCCCGGGCCGTACTTCGGGTAGTTGAACTCCTCGATGAGGCTGGTGACCTGCTCACCGCGCGAGCGCCGCCGGCCGAGCAACCGGGCTCGGAGGGGCTCCCAGACCGCCTTGAAGAGGGACATGCCCTTGATCCGCTGGCCACCCCAGTCGGCCGAGAGACGGTCGGCGGGAACGCCCCACACCTTCTCGGTGTAGGTCTTGAAGAAGTGCCGGTAGAGGCGCCACCCGTAGTTCGCGACGATGTAGCCCTCGAGGGAGCTCTGGTCGCGCGGCGGCCGCACCCGGACCCAGAGGTACGACAGCACGCAGCGGACGGCCTCCACGAACCCCAGGTTCCGCAGGGCGTTGAACGGCTTGATGGGGTAGTCGTAGAGCTTGCCCCGGTAGTAGATCCGGCTCATCCGCGGGCGGTGGAGGAACTCCTCCTCGCCGAGGATCTCGAACCACAGGTCCTCGACCGGCGACACCTTGGTGAAGAAGCGGTGGCCGCCGATGTCGAAGCGCCAGCCGTCACGCTCGACGGTGCGGCTGATGCCGCCCACGACGTCGTCGGCCTCCAGCACGGTCGACGCGTGGCCGCGCTTCGAGAGCATGTAGGCCGCGGTGAGACCGGCCGGACCGGCACCGATGATCACCACGTCGGGCGACGGTTCGGGCGTCCGGCCCGCGGTCTCCGGCTCGTCTCCCCCGGCCGGATCGACGTGGTTGCGGTCCATGGCGATCGCCCACTCTAGCGGCCGGCCGAGGGGCCCCACCGCCCCCCCGGCGCCCGGAGGGGCCCGTCGGGCCGCCGGGGGCTCTCGACCGGGGCGAGGGAGCGTCAGGGCACGAAGGCGCCGAGGAACGTGAGCGTCGCGTAGCCGACGAAGCCCGCCCCGGCGAGCACGAGGACGGCCCGCTCCGCCGCCGGGCGCCGGAGCAGCATCGCGCCCCCCACCACGATCGGGAACGCGGTGAGGGCGTAGCGCTCGAGGGAGTCGACGTTGTGCCCCGACAGGGCCACCACGAGCCCCACCGCCGCGTAGGCGCCGTAGGACGCGGGAAGGCGCCGGGCCACGACCACGACCAGCACCACGAAGAGGAGCGCCCAGGGCAGGTGGAGGCCGGTCCCCAACGCGTCGCCGCCGGTCAGCGCCCGGCCCGTCCGCCAGAGGGTCGAGAACGGGTCCGAGAACCCGCCGCGCAGCGACGGGTCCTCCTGGATGTGCAGCGGGTCGAGGAGGTCGCCGGTCCGCCGGCCGACCCAGGCCAGGTAGGTGAAGAGCCCCGCGACGGGGGCCGCGGCCGCCAGCAGCGCCCGGGCCCGGTCTCGGGTGGTGGAGGTGGGCCAGGCCCGGGCCGCCTCCACGGCCGCCGGGACGGCGAGCAGCACCCCGAGGGGGCGGGCCAGGCCGGCCAGGTAGCCCGCCACGGCGGCGCCCTCCCAGCGCCGGGTCCGCCACCCCAGGAACGACGCCGCGGCCAGCGCCATCAGCAGCGCCTCGGAGTATCCGAGGACCAGCACGAGGGCGGGAGGGACCACGCACGCCAACCAGACCGACCGGCGGGCCAGGTCGCCGTCGCCGGTCTCGAGGCGGACGAGGCGGGCCAGGAGCACGAGGAACACCAGCGACGACGCCGCGGTGATCGCCAGGAGCGCGGCGTCGGGGGCGGTGCCGAACGGCCACGACAGCCCGCGGCCGAGCAGGGGGTACAGCGGGAAGAACCGCAGGCCGGCGTGGGGTACGGCGTCGTAGCCCCCGGCCGCGATGTCGCGGTAGAACGCCCCGTCGAAGGCGAACAGGCCCTGCGCCAGGGCGGCGGGCCGGACGCCGGAGCCCACCTCGTCGAAGAGCCGCCGCGACAGGGCCAGCGACCCGAGCCCGAGGACCCGGGTCAACAGCCACGGGACCGTCACCAGGCGCAGGTCGGCGACCAGGCGGGACCCCGCCGGCCGGGCCGGGCCGCCCTCCGGCGCCTCCTCGGCCGACCGGGCCCGCACCGGGGCCGTACCGGTCACGGCCGCCGGAAGGCGGTCAGGGCCATCGGCTCGTAGATCTCCTCGTTGGGGTAGACGAGCGTCTCCGCGCCCGGTCGGAGCGCGCCCAGCGCCCCGTTGATCTCCTCGCACTTGGTCCCGTAGGTGCGGTACCCACCGCTCCATACCAGCCACACGGTGTGCTCGCCGGCCCGGGCGTCGACGAAGCGGGCGAACGCCTCCGGGTCGGCCGCGGGGCCCTGGTTGCGCTCCGCGTAGTCGACCCAGTCCACGAAGCGGGGCCCGCGCCGGGTGGGGAACGTGTACTGGGCGAGCCCGGCCGGAAGGAGGCGGCTCGTGGCCGGGCCCAGCTGGTCGGGGCAGTAGGCGACGACGTCACCGGGTGCCAGGCCGCCGCCCCTCATCGCGGCGGCGACGTCGCCGGCCATCGTGCGCTGCGTGGTCACGTTGCGTAGGCCGCCGAGCAGGCCCAGGACCACGATCAGGCCGAGGGCGCCGTAGCGGACCGGCCGCCAACCGAACGAGACGACGCCGTACGCGACCAGCACCACGAAGAGCGGGAACACGATCGCGGCGTAGCGGCTCTGGAACGCGCTCTTGGAGAGGAACGCGGCCACGAACCCGATCGCCAGGGAGGCGGCCAGCGCCCAGCCCTCGGCCCGGGTCTCGGGACGCGTCCGCAGGTCGATCTCGAGGCGGTTCCGGTCGATCGACCGGGCGAACACCGCGAGCAGGACCAGCAGCACGAGGGGCAGCACCGCGGCGTACCCCTCGGTCGTCTGCTCGCCGGCGAACCCGGCGAACGCGTAGAAGGCCGCGGTCGGCGGGGTGTAGGGAAGGGCCCAGGGCGTACCCGTGTGCCGAGCCTGGTAGAGGAACGTGGGCAGCCACGGCACGAAGGCCAGGCCGCCGACCACCAGCGCTCCCAGGCACCGCACCGCCGCCGCGCCTTCGGGACCGCGGTGGCGCACGGCCACCCAGACCAGCAGCGCCCCCACCGCCGCCAGCAGGTAGAGGGTCCAGTACTGCGAGTAGAGCAGGCCGGCGGTCACGACGGCCACGAGGGCCAGACGCCCCGCCGACGGGCGATCCATCGCCCTCCGGAGCGCCAGGTACCCGATCAGGACGAGCACCACCTCGAGCATGTACATCCGGGCCTCGGTGGAGTACCGGACGGCGAACGGCGACGTCGCGATGACGGCGACCGACCCCCAGCCCACCCATTGCCGCCGGAGCGGGTCGGTGCCGGCGAGGCGGAGCCCGGCGTAGTAGGCGAGCGGTAAGGTCGCCACCCCGAGCACCCCCGAGAGCGAACGGGCACCGAGATCACCGGTCCCGAACCAGCGGGTCCACACGTGCAGGAGGACGTAGTAGAGCGGCGGGGCGCCGTCGTGGCGCAGGAGCTCGTGGAGGTCGCCGAGCGGCCGGGAGGCGATGTTGACGGTGAGCGCCTCGTCGAGCCAGAGGTCGGACCGGGTGACGAAGCGCAGGACGAGCCCCGCCACCACCGTGGCCACCAGCGCCGCGACCGCCAAGCGGCCGGCGGAGCCGCCGAAGGGGCTCGGTACCGGATCCGCGGCCTCGGTGTGGGCGGGGGGCGCCTCCCGGGTCGGGACCGCGCTCACCGGGACGGGGCTCCGGAGCCGGGGATCACGGGGGCGCATCGTAGCCACGGGCCCCGGCGCCCGGACCACCTGGACCGACCGCGGGAACGCCCGGCCGGCCGGCCTGGGGAGCGCTCAACCGGGCGCGATCGCCGGGGCGCCGGCGTCGCTCCGGCCTCTACGCGCCCGGACCCGCCCGGCGAGCGCCACCAGGGCCACGGAGGCGAGGATCACCAGGCTCGGTTCGGCCGGGACCCGGAACCGGGTCTGCCCGTAGGAGAGGACGGTGCTCACCGTCACCACGACCGCCGGGACGAGCAGCGGCCACACCCGGATCCGCCGGCGCCGCGCGACCACCGTCCCCGCCACCGCCAGCACGAGGATCGGGTAGTAGAACCACATCCCCGCCCGGGTGACGGCGCGGGGCCGGCCCTCGTTGGCGTTCCACGACACCATGTCGCCGGGCCGGAAGAACCCCCAGTTGCGCCCGATCCGGGCCGCGACCACGACCGGGACGCGGCTCGCGTTCTCGCGCATGTAGTCGATCGCCTCGTCGCGGTAGACCCGGGCGGCCACGGAATCGTCGCCGGGGGGCGGCCGGTCCGGCAGGCACACGCCCGGCGCGAGGTTGGTGAGCCCCAGGGCGCCGCCGTGGTAGACGGCGTCGCAGTTGGAGCCCAGCATGGCGATGCCGTCGTTGGTCGACACGAAGGTGGGCTCGTCGAAGCGGGCGCGGTTGTAGGCGACCCAGGGGGTCACCACCAGCGCGCCGCCGAGGACCACCGCCCCGACGACCTGGACCCTCATCCCCTTGAGGTCCTCGCCCCGCCCGAACACGACCGGTACCAGCAGCAGCGGAGCGAGGAGCACCAGCTCGGCTCGGGCCAGGGTGGCCAGCCCGCACAAGACCCCGAGCGCCAGCGCGCTCCGCAGCCGGGCCGAGCCGAACAGGGCGTAGGCGACGTACATCGACGCGACCACGAGCAGGGCCGAGATGGTCTCCGACATGATCAGGCCGTCGTTGACCCAGAGGTACGGGTAGACCGCCGCGAGGCCCGCGGCGACCAGACCCGTGGTCTCGCCGGCCAGGCGCCGGGCCAGGAGGCCCACGAGGCCGACGGTGACGGTCCCGAGGACGACCATCGTGAAGCGCATCGCGAGCTGGCTCTCGCCGGTGGCCCAGGCCACGGGCACCAGGACCAGGGAGGTGAGCGGAGGGTGCTGCGCGGTGGGCCCGGGCACGGCATCCGGATCGTGGATCCTCACGAACGGGTCGACGAAGCCGTCGCCGCGCGCCACGCCGTCGGCCACCAGCTCGTACCAGGCGGCGTCGTAGAACTTGTCGTCGTGGCGGGAGCTCACCATCACGAAGCCGACCCGTACCGCGAAGGCCAGGGCCAGCAGCGCCGCCAGGGCGACCAGGAACCGCCTGGAGGGCCGGGCGGCCACCAGGGCGCGTACCGTGGTCGAGGGTGCGGTCGGTGGGGTGGTCAGGGTCTCCACACGGGCCTCTCGGGAGCGCGGCCGCCCGAGGTTACGCGATCGCGGGCCGCCGGGGACCCATCCCGGTCATGGGTCGCGGGGCAGGCCCAGGGCGCGCTCGGCGATGATGTTGCGCTGGATCTCGCTGGTCCCCCCGGCGATCGTGAGGGCCCGGTTGAAGAGGAACTGGTGCACCCACATCGCGGCGGGGCCGTCCGATCGGGCGCCGTCGGGGCCGAGCAACCGCAGGGCCAGCTCCGGCACGCGCTGGTCGTGCTCACCGCCGAGGAGCTTGCGGACGGACGCGGCCGCGCCCGCCGCGTCGGCGCCGCTCAGGCTCGAGAGGGTGAGGCGCAGGCCCAGCACCGACAGCGCGTAGCTCTCCGCCACCAGCGCCCCGACCTCCTCCTGGACGGAGGGGTCGTCGGCCCGGCCCGAAGCGCGGGCGACGTCGAGGAGCATCTGCAGCACGGGACCGAGGGTGCTGCCGCTGCCCATGAAGACCCGCTCGTTCGCCAGCGACGTCCGGGTGGCGCGCCAACCGTCGTTGGCGGCCCCGATCAGGCAGTCGTCGGGGATGAAGACGTCGGTCAGGAACACCTCGTTGAACATCGGCGCGCCGGTGAGCTCGCGCAGCGGCCGCACCTCCACGCCCGGGGTCGACATGTCGACCATGAAGAACGAGATGCCGTCGTGCTTCGGGGCCGCCGGGTCGGTGCGGGCCAGCAGGAAGCCCCAGTTGGCCTGGTGCGCCAACGACGTCCAGACCTTCTGCCCGTTGACGATCCAGCCGCCCTCGACCCTTTCCGCCCGGGTGGTCAGCGACGCCAGGTCGGAGCCGGCTCCGGGCTCGCTGAAGAGCTGGCACCACTGGTACTCGCCCCTCAGGGTCGGTGGGATCCACCGCTGTTGCTGTTGCTCCGTCCCGTAGAGCATCACGGGCGGAAGGGCCCAGCCCCCGATGGTGATCTGGACCCGTTCGACGCCCGCGGCGCGGAACTCCTCGTCGATGACGAGCTGTTCGAGGGCCCCGGCCCCCCGGCCCCACGGTTCGGGCCAGGCCGGCTGCACGTAACCGGCCTCGGCGATGCGCTCGCGCTGCTCGTGGGGGTCGAGGACACGGACCTCGTCCAGGAAGCGACGCACCTCCTGGCGGTGGGCCTCGGCCTCCGGCGGCAGGTCGACGGCCAGGCGGCGCTGCACGCCGTCGAGCGCCGCCCGCGCCACCACCCTCCGAGCCTCGGAGGGGTCGACCACGAGGGCGCGCAGCGCCGCCGTGCGGCGCAGGTAGAGGTGCGCGTCGTGCTCCCAGGTGAACCCGATGCCGCCGAAGACCTGGATGGCGCCCTTGGCGACGTCGACCGCACCGTCGAGGGCCAGCGCCGCCGCCGCGGCCGCGGTCAGGCCCCGCACCTCGGGATCGACGGCCGCCCGCGCCGCGTCCCAGGCCGCGGCGCGGGCCACCTCGGTGGTGGCGAGCATCGTCGCCACCCGGTGCTTCACGCCCTGGAACTGACCGATGGGGCGGCCGAACTGCCTCCGCTCCCGCGCGTACTCGGCGGCTGTCTCCACGCACCACTGGGCCAGCCCGACGGCCTCCGCCGCCGCGACCACGGCCGCGAGGTCACCGACCAGGCCGTCGTCGAGGTCGGCGATCACCCGCTCGGCCGGAACGGTCACCCCGGTGACCGCGACCTCCGCGACCCTCCGGGTCAGGTCGACGCTGGGCAGCTCTCGGGCATCGAACTCGCCTTCGGTGAGCACGACCCACCGGTCACCGGCCGGGGCCAGGAGCACCGAGGCGAGGTGGCCCGAGAGCACCGGCGATAGCGTCCCCGACACGGCGAGCGCGCCCCCTGGGGCGTCGTCGGCGACGAGGGACCCGGTAAGGGCCACGGCGCCGATCGCCTCGCCACCGGCGAGGGCCGTGAGCGCGGGGACGATCCCCGCCGCCTTGCCCGCGGCCCGGTCGAGGACCGCGGCGGCGAGGACGGTCGGGAGGAACGGTCCCGGGACGCAGCGGCGCCCGAGCTCCTCGAGCGCCACCGCCAGCTCCTCGAGGGAGTAGCCGGAGCCGCCGTGCTCCTCGGCGACGTGGATGCCGACCCAGCCCTGCTCGGCCAGGGCGGCCCAGAAGCCGGGGAGCGCCTCGGCCTCCGCGTCGAGGGCGGCGCGGACGGTGGGCGGAGGGCAGTGCCGGTCGCACCAACCCCCGACCGAGCGGGCCAGCTCGGCGTGTTCTTCCGTTATCCCGATCGGCATGTTGGAAAGCCTAGGAGCGTGGGGCTCGGACGCTCCGCTCCGGTGGACACCACCCGGACCCGCCGCCCATCGGGCGACCGAGGGGATCCGGCGCCGGGATCAGACCACCTTCTCGCCGTCGCGCCAGATCGAGATGGCCTTGGTGGGGCAGCCCTGTCCGGCGGTGATGATCTTGTCGTCGGGCTCCCCGGTGGGATCCTTGACCGTGGAGATGCCCTCCTCGTCGAGCTCGAAGACGCCGGGAGCCCAGAACACGCAGTTGCCGGCACCCATGCAGACGTCGCGATCGACCTCGATGCGCAGCGCCAACGGGACCTCCTGATCGGACGGGGGGACGGGAACGCGTTCCACCGTACCGCGCGGCCGCGCTCCCGCTGTCGGTGCACGGGTGGCCCGCTCAGCCCGAGAGCGCCCCGAGCACGGCGTCGTGCAGGAGGCCGTTGGTGGCCAGGGCCGTGCCGCCCTGCGCCGTGCGTACCCCGGTCACGTCGGTGAAGCGGCCCCCCGCCTCCTCGACCACGATCATGGGGGCCGCGAGGTCGTAGTACTTGAGCCCCGGACCCTCGACGGCGATGTCGACGGACCCGTCGGCCACCATCACGTGCGACCAGAAGTCGCCGAAGCCACGGCTGCGCCAGCACCGGCGCTCGAGGGCCAAGAAGCGCTCGGTGGCTCCGGCGTCGACGAACTGGTCGACGCTGTCGAACGAGATGTGGGCGTCCTCGATGCGCTCCACCGCCGAGACCGACACGGACTCGCCGTTTAGGAAGGCTCCGCCCCCCCGCCGGGCCCACCACCGCTGCGCGATCGCCGGAGCGGAGACGACCCCGACCACGACCTCGCCGCCGGCCTCGAGCGCGATGAGGGTGGCGTAGACGGGTATGCCCCGCACGTAGCTCTTGGTACCGTCGATCGGGTCGAGGATCCACCGGCGCGTCGACCCCGGGTCGCCGCTGGAGCCGTACTCCTCGCCCAGAACGGCGTCGGACGGGCGAGCGGCCGACAGGCGGTCACGAAGGAGTGCTTCGGTGGCCCGGTCCGCCTCGCTGACCGGCGTCATGTCGGGCTTGGTGTCGACGATCAAGCCGGCCGACCGGAAGTGCGAGAGCGTCACGGCGTCGGCGGCGTCGGCCAGGTCGAGGGCGAGGGCCAGGTCGCGATCGAGCTCCGGACCGGCGCCGGACGGGTCCTCCACGGTCCCGGACCGTACCAACGCACCGCCGGGAGACGCTCAGTCGGACGGGCACGAGGGGCGGGAGCGGATCCGGTAGCGCTCCTCGTCGGAGGTGAGGCAACGGCCGGTCGCCAGGTCGAACTCCCAGCCGTGGACCTTGCAGTGCAAGGTGGTGCCGTCGTCGAGGAGCTCTCCGAAGCGGGTGAGGTCGGCCCGGAGGTGCGGGCAGCGCCGCTGCACCGAGAAGCCCCCGCACTCGAACTCCTCGTCCTCGTGGGTCGCCTCGGCGTACCAACCCTCGCAGAACGCCATGCGCTCCACGGAGAGGCACTTGAAGAACGTGTAGAGGAACTCGTTGTAGTCCCCGTCGCGGTGGGCTGTGAACCGGCACGACAGGAACACCTCGTTGACCCAGTCCTCCACCCGGTGGTCGATGCACCACTCCACCAGCGCCCGGTCGACGTCGAACCGGTACCGGTACGGCGCCGAACCGTCCCAGCGCCCGACCGTCCCGGCGGGGAAGTCGACGTGGACGGCGTCGTCACCCATGTGCAGCAGGAGGGGCGCACCGACCCCGGCCCGCGTGAGCGGTGCCATCTCGAGGAGCGGTTCCCACCAGAGCCGGAGGCTCTCCACCACGTCGTGGCGCCCCCGCGGCCAGGTCGCCTTCTCGGCCTCCAGCCTGGTCTTCCAGTCGGCCCGGTAGGCCTCGATGTGGGCCCGCTTGTCGGCGAAGATGGCGTCCGGCGAGGCGTCGCCGGTCGGGTGGGTCACGGTGCAGCGTGGCCCGTCGAGCTCGATCACGCTGCCGGGCACGACCAGGTGGCCGGGGCCGATCCCCCGCTGCTCCATGAGATCCAGGAAGACGGTCTGGTCGGGGAAGATGTTGGCCGGATCGCCGTCGAGGTCGTTGAACGCCACGAGGTCGTCGTCGAGGAAGCAGGGCGGGCCGGCGCAGGGGAACACGTTCGCCGGTCTCACCGCCTCGATGTAGTGCAGCGCCCGCTCCATCTGGGCCGCCCGCTTGCGGATCCCCTCCCGGCGCCGCTCCTCCTCGGGGAAGTCGTAGACCATCGGGTACCAGATCGCGCCCGAGAACTGCACGAACTCGCCGTCGAACGGACCGAGCGCCTCGATGGCGGCCAGGTCGCGGGGGCGGGCGTCGTTCTGGTCGAGGATCCGGGTCCGGCCGTCGGACACCACGAGGGCGGAGTCGCCGAGCGGCCCGTCGGCCGGGGCGGTGAGGGCGACGCACGCGACCTCGAGGCCTCCGGGGAGAGTTGCCGGCCGGGCGTCGTCGAGATGCACGAACTCGGTGAAGCCGACGCCACGCAGCTCGCGCTCGAGGTGGTCGGTGGGGAACGCCGGCAGCAGCACCGTCGTGCGCTTGTCGACGTGCGCCCACAGGAAGGCGGGGTCGTAGTGGTCGTGGTGGAGGTGCGATACGTAGAGGTAGTCGGGCCGCGCGAACGCCGACGGGTCGAGGTGGTCGTTGCGCGGGAACGGGAACCACGACGCGAAGTAGGCCGGGTTGAACCACGGATCGCAGAGGACCGAGCCGCGGTCGGTCTCGACGTGCAGACCCACGTGACCGAGGAAGGTGATGCGCATGGGGCCAGGTTGGCAGATCGCGCCGCCGAGCCCCGGCTCAGCGTCTCGTGAGCGCGTACCGGGCCAGGTCGGAGTAGATCTGGAGTATCCGCTCGCCGTAGCCGGCCCCGGTGGCCCAAACCCCGTTCAGGTCCAGCCAGGTCCGGCAGCAGCCCCTCACGCCGTGGCGCTCGGGGCGCGACCGCACCGGTGGGTGGGCGAGGTCGGCGCTGGTGAGGTGGGGATCGGCGTAGGTCCGGAGCAGCTGCACCTGCTGGCGGACCCCGAGGCGGGCGCTGGGGAACGACCATCCCCGGGCGCAGGAGTCGCAGGCGCCGATCCCCCCGAAGTTGTTGTCGGCCGCGGTCAGGACCGTGCCTCCCGGGGAGAAGTGGAAACCACCCGTCTCGAGGATCGACTGCGCGAACGCGATGTCGCCCCGAACTCCCTCGTCGTGTCCCTCCTCGATGTAGAGGCGGGCCAGGTCCTCGATCGGCACCGTCGTGTTCTCGCGACGCCCGCGGGAGCGGAACCAGCCGGCCAGGTCCTCGGCGGTCAGGCGTGACGGCCCGAGGATCAGCGGTCCGTCGTCCCACCCGTCGAGCCGACCGCCCCCCGCCACCCTCGCCCGGGCGGCGTCACGCCGGGCCTCGAAGGCCCGCCGCGCCGCGTCGACCCCGGCCCGGTCGGCCTCGGCCGCCTCGAGGAAGGCGGCGGCGATCTCCTCGGCCTCCACGGCCTCCCGCAGCCGGCGGACCTCGCTCTCGTCGGCGGCGGCGAGCAACGACCGGCGGCGGGCCAGGTCGGTCAGGCTCCGGGCTCCGGCCATCACGGCCAGGTCCCCGAAGTCGTCACCCCCCTTGTAGATGCGCACCGCGTACGCGCGGATGCGAGCGCGGCGGAGGGCGACCTCGGCGACGGCGGAACGGTGCGCCTCGGCCACTACGTCGCGGCGGCGGACCGCGGCCGAGAGCGCGGCGTCGGCGAGGGCCAGGCGCTGCTGGGCGGAGGCGAGGTCGAGCGACGCGTCGAGCCTCCGCACCGTCCCCAGGTCGATCGTGGCCGCCGGCCCCGGCGGGGCCGCGCCCCGAGGAGGCGATCCGCCGACCGGCCCCGGGGTGGCCGGCGACGTCCCGGCCGGACCGGACGGGACCGCGTGGGGGCCGAGGGGGTCGTCGGCCGGCGCCGTGGTCGCCGGCGGGGAGGACGGGCCGGTGGGTGGCCCGACGGACGGCGGGACCGTCGAGGGGATGGGCGCCGGGGTGGTCGACGCCGGCGACGGATCCGCGGCCCCGGGCCGCGCGCCCGCGGGTGACACCACCGCCGCTGACCCCGCCAGGACCGTGGCGGTGGCCACCGCCAGGCCGCGGGCGACACGCCGGATCGATCGCTCAGAAGGGACGAAACGCACGGAGCCGGTGAGTCTAGGGGCCGTCACCGGCGACGGCCAGGGCGGCCTCCGCATCAGCGTGCGGCCGATCGACTGAGCGTCGTCCCGGGGGACCCGCCCACGCGGGCGGCCCCACGACGAACCACGTCGAGGGCGCACCGTCTCCGGGTGATCGGCGAGGCATGGCCGTCAGTGTCGGGGATCGGGGCGGGCAGTCGCCCCCCGGGGCACGGCCACCGTCAGGCCCAGCTCACGGAGCTGGGCCGAATCGAGGGGACCGGGAGCACCGGTCAGGGGATCGGCGCCCGACTGCGTCTTGGGGAAGGCGATGACCTCACGGATGTTCTCCTCCCCGGCGAGGATCGCCACCAGCCGGTCGACGCCGAACGCGAACCCGGCGTGGGGCGGGGCTCCGAAGCGGAACGCGTCGAGCAGGAACCCGAAGCGCTCCCGGGCCGTCTCCGGTGAGATCCCGAGCAGCGTGAAGATCCGCTCCTGGACGTCGCGGCGATGTATCCGGACGCTGCCCGACCCGAGCTCCCACCCGTTGAGCACGAGGTCGTAGGCCTGCGAGCGCACTCCGAGCAGGTCGATGCCCTCGGCGTCGAGGAGGGCGAGGTCGTCGGGGTGCGGCATCGTGAACGGATGGTGGGCCGGCACCGGCGAGCCGTCGTCGGCGAGCCCCTCGAAGAGCGGGAAGTCGACGACCCACAGGAACCGGAGCCCGCCCTCGTCCACGGGCGGGCGGCCGAGATCGAGCCGCAGGACGCCGAGGACGTGGTTGGCAACCCGGCGCTCGCCGGCCACCATGAGCAGGAGGTCGCCGGGCTCGGCGGCCATGGAGCCCACCAGGTCGCGCCGCTCGTCGTCGGAGAGGAACTTCGCCACCGGCGACTCGAGGGCACCGCCCTCCCCCACCCGCATCCAGACCAGGCCGGCCGCGCCCAACCCCTTGGCCCGGTCGGTGAGCGCGTCGAGCCGGGAGCGGCTGGCCGCGCCCTCGCCCACCACCCGGATCCCTTTCACCGCCTCGGCCTGGAAGGCCCGGAACCCCGTGGACGCGAACACCGGTCCGAGGTCGACGAGCTCCATGCCGAAGCGGACGTCGGGCTTGTCGGTGCCGTAGCGCTCCTGGGCCTCGTGCCAGGTCATCCGGGGGAACGCCTCGGGCCGCTCCCCGGTGACCGCCTCCACGGCGTCGGCGACCGCGGTGCCGACCACCTCCATCACGTCGTCGGCCCCGGCGAAGCTCATCTCGGCGTCGTACTGGACGAACTCGAACTGCCGGTCGGCGCGGAGGTCCTCGTCGCGCAGGCACCGGGCGAGCTGGAAGTAGCGGTCGACACCGCCGACCATCAGGAGCTGCTTGAAGAGCTGAGGGCTCTGCGGCAGCGCGTAGAACGACCCCGGCGAGAGGCGCGACGGCACCACGAAGTCGCGGGCTCCCTCCGGCGTGGAGGCGATCAGCATCGGGGTCTCCACCTCGGTGAACCCCTGGCGATCCATCGACGCCCTCAATGACGAGTTGACCCTGGACCTCAACAAGAGGTTGAGCTGCATCGCCGGGCGCCGCAGGTCGAGGTACCTGTAGCGGAGACGGGTGCCCTCGTCGACCTCCCCGGCGCGCTCGTCGAGGGGGAACGGGACCGGGTCGGACTCGTTCAACACCTCGAGGCTGCTGGCCGCGACCTCGATCTCCCCCGTCCCGAGATCCGGGTTCACGGTCCCTTCGGGACGACGCGTGACCGTGCCCACCACCCTCAGCACCCACTCCGCGCGCACCCGGTGAGCTTCCTCGCACCCCGGCCGGGTGGGATCGACGACGACCTGGACGATCCCCTCGACGTCGCGCAGGTCCAGGAACACCACTCCGCCGTGGTCGCGACGGCTGTCGACCCAGCCGCAGAGGGTCACCTCGGACCCGTCGTCGGACGCCCGCAGGGAGCCGGCGCGGTGGCTTCGCATCATGGTCAGGACCCCGTCTCGGGGGCCGCGCCGGGTGGAGTCCACCGGCGGGCCGCGGTGCTGTGCTCGTGGACCCAGGTGGCCAGCCCGGCCAGGGTCACCTCAACCTGTTCGCCCGTGGTCAGGTCCTTGACCGCGACCGCGCCGCGGGCCGCCTCGTCGCGACCGAGCATCACGGCCACCTCGGCGCCGGAGCGGTCGGCGACCTTCCACTGGGCCTTGACCGACCGGCCGCCGAACGCCCGGTCGACGCGCAGCCCGGCGCGGCGCAGCGCGTCGGTGACCCGCGCCGCGCTGCCGTCGCCGATGCCGTCGACGACGAACGCGTCGAGCCGCCCCCGGGGGCCCACCTCCACGGCACCCTCGGCGTCGGCGGCGATCAGCACCCGCTCGATCCCGATGCCGAAGCCGATGCCCGGGGTGGGCGGCCCGCCCATCTCCTCGGCCAGCCGGTCGTAGCGCCCGCCGCCCCCGACCGCGTTCTGCGCGGCATCGAGGGCCGAACTGACGAACTCGAAGGTCGTTCGCGTGTAGTAGTCGAACCCGCGCACCAGGCGGGGCGCGATGGTGTGGGCCACGCCCAGCGCGTCGAGACCGGCCAGTACGGCCTCGAAGTGGGACCGCGACTCGTCGGAGAGGTGCTCGGTGAGCTGAGGGGCGCGCTCGATCACGTCGGCCCACTCGGGTCGCTTGGAGTCGAGGACCCGCAGCGGGCTCGCCTCCACCCGCTCGCGGAACTCCTCCCCCAGCGCGGGGGCGTGGTCGAGGAGGTAGGAGCGCAGGGCGGCCGTGTAGGCCGGCCGGCTCGCCTCGTCGCCCATCGAGTTGACCAGCAGCTCCACGCGCTCGAGGCCGACCTCCCGGTAGAAGCCGTGGGCGAGGGCGATGACCTCCACGTCGATCTCGGGATCGTCGACCCCGAGCACCTCGGCCCCGAGCTGCCAGTGCTGGCGGTACCGGCCCTTCTGCGGGCGCTCGTAGCGGAAGTTGGGCGCCACGTACCACGCCTTCCACGGCGGTACGGGCCGGTGCTGCACGTAGGCCCGCACCACCGGCGCGGTTCCCTCGGGCCGCAGGGCGAGGTCGCGGCCGCCCCGATCGGTGAGCTCGTACATCTCCTTGCGGACGACGTCGGTGGTGGTGCCGACCCGCTGGAAGACCTCGCGATGCTCGAAGACGGGCGTGACGACGAGGTCGAACCCGAAGCGCTCGGCCCGGCTCGCGAAGGCCGCTACCAGCGCCTGCCAGCGCCGCGACTCGGGCGCGAGGACGTCGTGGGTGCCGATCGGGGCGCGGTACGCGTCGGGGTTGACCGGCTCGGGAGGCACGCCGGGCGATGCTACCGGGGCGAGCGCCCGCCCCCGGGACCGCCCCGTGCGCACGGGTCAGGTGGCGGCGCGGGCGCGGGCTCCGGGCAGCACCCGGTACGCGGAGTAGACCGAGTCGACCCGCTTCACGGCGGCGAGGATGGCCTCGAGGTGGCCCGGGTCGGCGAGCTCGAAGTCGAAGCGCAGGTGCGCCACGCGGTCGGAGGCGGTCTGGCTGGTGTTGGCCAGGATGTTGACGTGCTGCTCGGAGAGCACCTGGGCGACGTCGCGCAGCAGGCGTGACCGGTCGAGGGCCTCGATGGCCACCGACACGACGTAGCTCCCCGGCTGCTCGTGGTCCCACTCCACCTCGATGATGCGATCCGACTGGTGGGTCAGGTCGACCGCGTTGGCGCAGTCGGCCCGGTGGACCGACACGCCCCGCCCCCGGGTCACGAAGCCGATGATCTCGTCGCCCGGCACCGGGGTACAGCACCGCGACAGCCGCACCATCACGTCGTCGAGGCCCTCGACGTGCACACCCACGGAGCGGGTGGTGCGGCTGCGGGGCGGGCGCTGGGTGGTGACCGGGATCTGCTCCTCGCCGCCCCGCAGCTCGCGCTGGAGCCGCTGCACCACGGCGGTGGCGGAGACGTGCCTCTCGCCGATGGCCGCGTGCAGGGAGTCGAGATCGCTGTAGTGGAGCGCCTCGGCCACGGCCAGCATCGCCTTGGACCGGGCCAGCTTCTGGGCCGGCAAGGCCTCCTTGCGCAGGGCCCGGGCCAGCTCCTCGCGCCCGGCGTCGATGGCGTCGAGGCGGCGCTCACGCGAGAACCACTGACGGATCTTCGTGCGGGCCCGCGGCGTGGTCGCGAACTGAAGCCAGTCGCGGCTCGGGCCGGCGCCCTCCACGCGGCTGGTGAAGATCTCGCAGGTGTCGCCGGTGCTGAGGGTGGAGTCGAGGGCCACGAGGCGACCGTTCACCCGGGCGCCGATGCACCGGTGGCCCACCTCGGTGTGGATGGCGTACGCGAAGTCGATGGGGCTCGCACCCGTCGGCAGCGAGACGACCTTGCCCTTGGGCGTGAACACGAAGACCTCGTCCTGCTCGAGGTCGACCTTGAGGGTCTCCATGAACTCGGCCGGGTCGTCGGTGTCGCGCTGCCAGTCGACGATGCGCTGGAGCCAGGCGAGGTCCTCGGTGGGCGACTCCTGCTCCTTGTAGCCCCAGTGGGCGGCGATCCCGAACTCGGCCCGATGGTGCATCTCCCGGGTCCGGATCTGCACCTCGACCGGCTTGCCCTCGGGACCCACCACGGTCGTGTGCAACGACTGGTAGAGGTTGAACTTGGGCATCGCGATGTAGTCCTTGAACCGGCCCTGCACCGGCTTCCACAGCGCGTGTATCGAGCCCAGGGCGGCGTAGCAGTCCTTGATGCTGTCGACGACCACCCGCACGCCGACGAGGTCGAGCACCTCGTCGAACTCCTTGCCCCGGACCACCATCTTCTCGTAGATCGACCAGTAGTGCTTGGGCCGGCCCCGGACCTCGGCCTCGATCTTGAGGCCCGCGAACCGGTCGCGCAGGGCGTCGAGGACGACCTCGAGGTACTCGGACCGCTCCGGGGCCTGCGTGGCGACCATCTGCTCGATCTCGGCGTAGCGCCGAGGGTGCAGCACCGCGAAGCTGAGGTCCTCGAGCTGCCACTTGACCCCGCCGATGCCGAGGCGGTGGGCCAGCGGTGCGTACACGTCGAGGGTCTCCTGGGCGATGCGCTGCTGCTTGGGCCCCGGGAGCGACGCGATGGTCCGCATGTTGTGGAGCCGGTCGGCGAGCTTGATGAGCAGGACCCGGATGTCCTTGGCCATCGCCACGAGCATCTTGCGGAGCGTGGCCGACTGCTGCTCCTCGCGTGAGTCGAACTGGAGGCGGTCCAGCTTGGTGACGCCGTCGACGATCATCGCGATCTCGGCGTCGAAGCGCTCCTCGAGGTCGGCGGTGGTGATCGGGGTGTCCTCCACGGAGTCGTGCAGGAGCGCGGCGGCGATCGTGACGTCGTCGAGCCCGAGGTCGGCCAGGATGAGCGCCACACCGAGCGGATGGGTGATGTACGGGTCGCCGGACCGGCGGACCTGGTGGGCGTGGGCCTCGACCGCGACCTCGTAGGCGTCTCGGATCAGCGCGGTGTCGGCGCGGCGGTGGCGCCCGCGGTAGGCCTGGATGAGCGGCACGAGAGGGGCGGCGACCGCATGGCGCCGCCACGGGAGGCTCCGCAGACCTCGGTAGGCGTCGGAGCGGGGCTGCTCGACGAGCCCGGCCATCACCCGATGTTACCGGCCGCCCGGCGGCACCTTGTGCCGTCCGGGCCGCCGGAGCGAGCGGTCCCGGCCCTCAGCGCTTGCGCCGGCGCTGCTTGCGCGGCCGGGGCGTGATGCTGCCGTAGGACGTCCGCCCCACGGCCGGCGGCCCCGCCACGCCGTCGGAGCGAGCGTGCCGGGCCGCCGGGACCGCCGCCAGGTCGTCGGGCGTGGTCGCGTCGTCGGCGGCCGCACCGCCGGTTCCCCGGCTGCCCGCGGCGACGGCAGCCGGCCGGGGGCCCCTCGTGGCCGCCCGCTCCCGCAACGAGCGGTAGCGGGGCTCACGCTCCTTCCACCAGGCCAGCACGGGCGTCGCCACGAACACGGACGAGTACGCACCGGTGGCCAGGCCGACCGAGAGAGCGAGGCCGAAGTCCTCGAGCGCGGCCGCTCCGAGCAGGTACGCGCCGACGACCAGGATCGACACCACGGGCAGGACGGCCACGAACGACGTGTTCAGCGAACGCATCAACACCTCGTTCAGGGACCGGTTGACCATCTCGCCGTAGGTCTCGCCCCGGGCCGAGCCGAGGTGCTCGGTGTTCTCCCGGATCTTGTCGAACACGACCACGGTGTCGTATAGCGAGAAGCCCAGGATGGTGAGGAACGCGATGACGGTCTCGGGCGTCACCTCGAACTGGACGAGCGCGTAGACGCCGACCGTCACGAGGATGTCGTGGACTACGGCGGTGAGCGCGGCGATGGCCATCTTCCACTCGAAGCGGAAGGTCAGATAGAGCGCGATCACCAGGAAGAAGACGATCAGGGCCTGGAGGGCCTTCGAGCTGACGGTCTTCCCCCAGGTCGGTGACACGTCGGTGACCGCCACGTCGCGGACCTCGACCCCGGCGTAGTCGGCGAGCGCGGTGCTCACCTCGGTGCGCTCGGCCTCGGTCATCTCCTCGGCCTCGACCCGTACGTTGTGGGTGCCGAGGATCAGCACCTCGGAGTCGGCCAGGCCGAGGGCGTCGAGCTTGGACCGGATGTCGGACACCGAGGGGTCCTTGCCCTGGACCTCGAACGTCCACGACGTGCCGCCGCGGAAGTCGATGCCCAGGTTGAGGCCGCCTCGGAACACGAGACCCCCGATCCCGGCCAGGATCACGACCAGGGAGATGAGCGCCCACCGCCACGACCGCTCGACGAACTGGAAGTGCGTGCGCTCGTGGAGGATGTCGGAGAGCGTGTGGCGCGGCAGGCCGTCGCGGCGCAGGCGCGGGCGGCGGCGCTCGCGACGCCCGGCCGGTTCGCTCACGGCTTCCTCTCCGTCGTCTCGGTCACGTCGAGGCCGGACGCGATCCCGAACCACCGGGCTTGGAGGAGGCGAGGCCGGCGGGACATCAGGAACACGAGCGGGTGCATGAAGAAGAACGAGAGCGCCAGGTCGAGGGCGGTCGAGACGCCGAGGAAGAACGCGAAGCCCCGGACCGAACCGATGGCGAGGTAGTAGAGGATCGCGGCGCCGATCAGCGACACCAGGTCGGCGGCGACGATCGTGCGTATCGAGCTCGAGAACGCCCGGTCGACCGACGACCGGATCGTCCGGCCGGTGCGCACTTCGTCCTTCAGACGCTCGAAGTAGACGACGTAGGAGTCGACGGTGATCCCCACCGACACGATCAGGCCCGTCACCCCGGCCAGGGTCAGGGTCAGGCCCACCGACTGACCGAGCCAGGCGACCAGCGAGTAGACGGCGAGGCCGCTGAGCGCCATGCCGAACCACACCACCAGACCCAGGACCCGGTAGTAGAAGAGCATGTAGAGGGCCACCAGCGCGATGCCGAGCGCACCCGCGATTAACCCCGAGCGCAGCTGGTCGCTGCCCAGGGAGGGGGAGATGCTCTGCGTGGTCAGCGGCTTGAGCTGCACCGGCAGGGCGCCGTAGCGCAGCACGGTGGCGAGGTCCTCGGCCTCGGTCTGGGAGAAGTCGCCGGTGATCGACACCCCGCGGCTGTCGAAGGTGCTGGTCTGGAAGGCCGGAGCCGACTGGACCACGCTGTCGAGGACGATGGCCATGCGGTTCTGGGGCTGCGGCTTGGGGAAGAGCTCCGCCGCCATCCGGTTGATGTCGGAGAGGCCCTTCGAGTTGAGCTCGAGGGCCACCGACCAGCCCTGCCCGGGCTGGTACTGGGCGCTGGCCGTCTTCACGCCCTTGCCCGTGAACGCCGTCGGACCCAGGTAGTAGCGCGGGGCGCCGGGGACGCAGCCGTCCTTGCCGGGTATCCCTTCGAGCACCACCGGCGACGCCCGGTGGTCCTGCGCCGGCGGGGTGGTGGGCGGATTGACGGCGTTCGGCGCCGCGGTCGTCGGTGGCGTGCCCTTGGACGGCGACGAGGTCGACGGCGTGCTCGTCGGTGCCGAGGTGGCGGGCGGGGTGTCGGCCGGGCCCACCGGGCGGCTGCGACCGGGCGAACCGGACGGGGCACCGGTGGTGCTGGTGGGGGCGGCGGTAGTGGTGGTCCCGGACGCCTTGCCGGTCGTCGACGTGGTCGCTCCCCCGGCGGGCGCGCTGGTCGTGGAGGTGGGCGGCTTGGCCCCCTCCTCGGGGAGGCAGGTGAGCACGGGCCGGAAGCGCAGCTCGGCGGTACGGCCCACGAGGCGTTGGGCCTTCTCCCGCTCCTTCACGCCGGGGAGGTCGATGACGACGTTGTGGCCCTGGCGGCTGATCTCGGGCTCGGCCACGCCCAGGGCGTCGACGCGGTTGCGGATGATGTCGACCGCCTTGTCGACGGAGTCGTTGCTCGCCTTGCCGACCGGGGCGAGGACCACCGAGACGCCGCCCTGGAGGTCGAGGCCGAGGATCGGCCGGGTGTCGGTGGCCAGGACCGCGGCGAACGAGCCCAGGACGGCCACGAGGACCCCTACGAGCAACCAGACGTTCTTGCGCACGCCGAGTTCCGGCTATTCGGCCTCGGCGGCCGCCCCGGCCGTGTCGGCGGGGACGGCGTCGGGCGACGGGGCCCGGCGGGCGACCGCGGCCCGGGCGACCCGGATCGTCACGCCCGGGGCGATCTCCAACCGGACCACGGCGTCGTCGAGGCCGACGATGGTGCCGAAGATGCCGGCGTTGGTGATCACGTCGTCGCCGACCACGAGGCTCGCGACCAGCGCCCGGTGGGCGGCCATCTGGCGCCGCTGCGGCCGGACGATGAACACGAAAAAGGCCGCGACGAGCAGGACCAGATAGAGGAGGGGGGCGAAGTCCATCAGACTCTTCGGGAGGAGCGAACTGGGATCGGGCGCCATCCTATCGCGAGGTACCCACGGGGGGTGCACGCCCGGAGCGCCCCGGCGACGGCACGGCACGGACCCCGATCGAGGCGGAGGGGGGTCCGATCCCCGACGGTTCCCGCTCGCTGCACCGCAGGGACCGGGCGGTGGCCCCTCACGCCTCGGCTTCCCCGAACAGGGACGGGCCGTCGATCCCACCAGGAGCCCGGGGCCCGGCAGCCGGTCGGGGCTCCGGGGTGGGCGGCGGCGGTTCCAGGCCCAGGTGCCGGAAGGCGGCCGCGGTGGCCTGGCGGCCTCGGGGCGTGCGCTGCAGGAAGCCCTCCTTGATGAGGAAGGGCTCGTAGACGTCCTCGACGGTGTCGGGCTCCTCCCCCAGCGTCACGGCGAGGGTGGCCAGGCCGACGGGGGCGCCGGCGAACGTCTCGCACAACGACACCAAGAGCGCCCGGTCGAGCTTGTCCAGTCCCCGCTCGTCGACGTCGAAGAGGGCGAGCGCGGCCTCGGCGGTGGCGGTGGTGATCGCCCCGTCGGACCGCACCTGGGCGTAGTCGCGAACCCTCTTGAGGAGGCGGTTGGCGATCCGCGGGGTGCCCCGCGAGCGGCGGGCTATCTCGAACGCCCCGCCGGCGTCGAGCGGGACGCCGAGGATGCGGGCGGCCCGGGTGAGGATCGCCTCGAGATCGGCCGTGGCGTAGTAGTCGAGGCGGGCCACGAACCCGAAGCGGTCGCGCAGGGGGCCGGTGATGAGCCCCGTCCGCGTGGTCGCGCCCACCAGCGTGAAACGCGGCAGGTCGAGCCGGATCGAGCGGGCCGACGGGCCCTTGCCGATCACGATGTCGAGCTGGAAGTCCTCCATCGCCGGGTAGAGGACCTCCTCGACGGCGCGAGGGAGGCGGTGCACCTCGTCGACGAACAGCACGTCGCCGTCGTCGAGGTTGGTGAGGATGGCGGCCAGGTCGCCGGCCCGCTCGAGGGCGGGGCCGCTGGTGATCCGCAGGCCGGCCTCCATCTCGGCGGCGACGATCCCCGAGAGGCTCGTCTTGCCCAGGCCGGGCGGACCCGCGAAGAGGATGTGGTCGACGGCCTGGCCCCGGGCCCGGGCCGCGCCGATCAGGATCTCGAGGTGCTCCTTGAGCCGGGCCTGCCCCACGAACTCGTCGAGCCGGTGGGGGCGCAGGGTCGTCTCCTCGGCGGCCTCGACCGGGTCGGCCGTGGGCGCCAGCAGCTCCTCCCTACCCACCGCGGACCGCCAGTCGCTTCAGGGCGTCGCGGACGAGGTCCTCGACCGGCCCGTCGGCCGGCAGGCCGTCGAGGGCGGCCCTCACCTCGTCGGCCCCGTAGCCGAGGCCGGCCAGCGCGGCGCGGGCCTCGGACCGGGCGGCGGGAGCGCCGGCGCCCGGGACGTCGGCGAGGTCGAGGTCGGGGACCTCGAGACGCGGCTTGAGCTCCACGAGGAGGCGTTGCGCGGTCCGCTTCCCCACTCCCGGGACGTCGGTGAGGGCCCCCAGGTCGTCGTCGAGGAGGGCCCGGCGCAGCTCGCCGGGTGTGTGCACGGAGAGGATCGCGAGCGCCAGCTTCGGGCCGACCCCCGAGGCGCCGATCAGGACCTCGAAGGTGTCGCGCTCCTCGCGGGTGGAGAAGCCGAAGAGGACCATGGCGTCGTCGCGGACGTGCAGGTGGGTGAAGAGGAACGCCGGCCCGCCCGGCGAGAGGCTCGGGACGGTCCGCAGCGGCACCAGGGCCCGGTAGCCCACCCCGCCGACCTCCACCAGGACCTCCCCGGCGGGGCTGCGCTCGAGGACCGTCCCCCGCACCGATCCGATCACGGACCGTCCTCCCGGGCCAGGGCCGCGGCCACCGCCCGGCGCAGGCCCTCACCGGGCCGGGAGGGCGTGGAGCCGAGGTCGGCGCGGCGTCGGGTCGCCGGGCCGGTCCCGGTGCGGGCCGCGGCGGCCGTCGCCGAGCGGAGACCCGACCGGCCCGCGTGGCAGAGGGCGAGCGCCAGCGCGTCGGCGGCGTCGGGCGGCTTCGGGACGTCGGGGAGGTCGAGGAGCCGCGCCACCATTACCTGCACCTGCTCCTTGCCGGCCGCGCCGTGACCGGCCACCGCCAACTTCACCTCGTTGGGGCTGTAGTGGGCCACCGGGATCCCCAGGCGCGCGGCCACGACCAGCGCGACCCCGCTGGCCTGGCCCACGGACATGGCGGTGCGGGCGTTGTTCTGGAACAGCACGCGCTCGACGGCGACGGTCGAGGGCCGCACCTCGCGCACGAGCCCGTCGAGCTCGCCGGCCAGCTCGGCCAGGCGGTCGGCGAGCGGGTCGGCGGGAGACGTGCGGATCACCCCGTACGCGACGGCCCGGGGGCGGGAGCCGCCACCCGAGACCGCGCCGTAGCCGCAGCGCGACACACCGGGGTCGATCCCGAGCACCGGCCCGTCCCGATCGAACATGCATTCGATCCTAGGGCGAACCCCACCCCACAACGGCGGATCCCGCCCCGGCTACCCGCGACCCGCCCACCTCCGGCGAGTTGCACTCGACCACACCCCAGGGGGGTGGATCGCAACATGCTCGAGATCGGGGTCAGCCGCTCCGGTCGGGGCCGGCGTGCTCGACGGCGACGCGGATCAGCACCCGGCGCTCCCTCACCATGGCCGCCCGGTAGTCGTCCCAGTCCGGGTGCTCGCCGGCCACGCTCCGGTAGTACGCGATCAGGCCGTCCATCGCGCCGGGCAAGGAGACCACGGTGGCCGTCCCGTCGACCTGCACGAACGGGCCGAAGAACCCGTCGGTGAAGACGCAGACCGAGGCGCGCGGGTCGCGCCGCAGGTTGTGGACCTTCATCGCAGTCTCGCGGCTGCTGATCACCACGTCGCCGGCATCGACGCCCACCACGATCGGCGACATCTGCGGACGCCCGTCCCGCCGGCGGGTGGCGAGGACGGCCCGTCGGTTCGCGGCCAGGAACCCCAGGGCCTCGGACACCTCCACGGCACTCTCCTCTCCTGCGATCGGCCTCGCCCCACGCCGCCCTCACTCCGCGCCGCCCTCGCACGACCGCGCCCGCCTGCTCGATCGCCGCGAGGCCGTCGCGGTACGACCGGAGCCGGAGCGTTCAGCCGGGGGTGAAGTCGCCGGGGTAGAAGGCGATCACCACCTTCGACCCCCGGTGCTCCGAGAGCGAGAAGTCGCGCCGTTCCCCGGCCTGCACACCGGGCAGCGTGAACGGTGGAGCGAGTCGCCCGGCCCGGGGCCGGACGTCACGCCATCACCGCCTGGAGCACGTCGTCGGCCACGTCGAAGTTGGCGTACACGTTCTGCACGTCGTCGTGCTCCTCGAGCGCGTCGACGACCCGCAGCACCTGCTTGGCTGCCGAGGCGTCGGAGATCGCGACCGTGGTCGAGGCGATCATCGTCAGGTCCGCGTTCACGAACTCGATACCGGCGGCGGTCAGCGCCTCGGTGACGGTGTGGAGGTCGGTCGGGGGCGTGGTGACCAACCACGTGTCGGACTGGTCGGCGAGGTCCTCGGCGCCCGCCTCGAGCGCGGCGAGCATCAGGTCGTCCTCGGACGCGGCCGCCTTGTCGACGGTGATCGCCCCCTTGCGCTCGAACTGCCAGCCCACGGCACCCGGTTCCGCGAGCGAGCCGCCGTTGCGGCTGAAGATGTTCTTCACCTCGGCACCGGTGCGGTTGCGGTTGTCGGTGAGCGCCTCCACGTAGACGGCCACGCCGTTGGGGGCGTAGCCCTCGTAGGTGACGGCCTCGTAGGTGACGCCCTCGAGCTCGCCCGTCCCGCGCTTGATCGCCCGGTCGATGTTGTCCTTGGGCATCGAGGCGTCGCGGGCCTTCTGGACCATCGTGCGCAACGTCGGGTTGGCCTCGACGTCGCCGCCCCCGGCGCGGGCCGCCACCTCGATCTGGCGGGCCAGGCGTGCGAAGAGCTTGCCGCGGGCGGCGTCGGCCGCCCCCTTCTGGTGCTTGATCGAATGCCACTTCGAGTGCCCGGACATCAGGCCACCTCCTGGAGGAAGAGCTCGTGGAGCCGGAGGTCGCCCGCCAGCTCGGGATGGAAGGTCGAGGCCCAGACGGGCCCCTGGCGGACGAGGACGGGACGGCCGTCGTGGCGGGCGAGCACCGCCACGCCGGGCCCGGTGCGCTCGATGACCGGCGCCCTTATGAAGACCCCGGGGAAGTTCCCGGCGAGGCCCTCGACGTCGAGCGGGGCCTCGAAGCTCTCGAGCTGGCGGCCGTAGCCGTTGCGCCGGACGGAGGCGTCGAGGACCCCGAGCGGCTCCTGGTCGGGCCGGCCGTCGAGGACCTCGGAGGCCAGGAGGATCAGCCCCGCGCACGTGGCCAGGCACGGCAGGCCGTCGCGGAGCACCTCCGAGAGCGCGCCGCGGAGGCCCGAGGTGCGCAGCAGGCGAGCCATCGTGGTGGACTCGCCGCCCGGAAGCACCAACGCGCCGATCCCGCTGAGCGCCTCCGGGGTGCGCACCTCCACGGTGTCGGCCGACAGCGCGGCCAACACCTCACGATGCTCCCGGAACGCCCCCTGCAGGGCCAGCACCCCGACCTTCACCATGGCCGCCTGGCGGCCTCGAATCACCGGTCACGAGCTCAGCTCCTCACCAGCCCCGCTCGGCGAGCTTCACGTCGAGCGTGCCGATCTCCTCGCCGCGCATCGCCTCGCCGAGCCCCCGCGACACCTTGGCGACGATCGAGGCGTCGGCGTAGTGGGTGGTGGCCTCGACGATCGCCTTGGCCCGCGGGGCCGGGTCGTCGCTCTTGAAGATCCCCGAGCCGACGAAGACGGCCTGGGCGCCGAGCTGCATCACGAGCGAGGCGTCGGCGGGGGTGGCGATGCCCCCGGCACAGAAGAGGGGGACGGGCAGCTCGCCCCGCCCGGCGACCTCCTGCACCAGCTCGACCGGGGCACGGTGCTCCTTCGCCGCCGCGAACAGCTCCTCGGGGGACGCGACGGTGAGCCGGCGGATCTCACCCAGGATCGAACGCAGGTGGCGGACCGCCTCGACGATGTTGCCGGTGCCGGCCTCGCCCTTGGAGCGGATCATGCAGGCGCCCTCGGAGATGCGCCGCAGCGCCTCGCCCAGGTTCGTGGCCCCGCACACGAACGGCACCGTGAAGGCCCATTTGTCGACGTGGTGGGCCTCGTCGGCCGGGGTCAGGACCTCGGACTCGTCGACGTAGTCGACGCCGAGCGACTGCAGCACCTGGGCCTCGGCGAAGTGGCCGATCCGGCACTTGGCCATCACCGGGATGGTGACCGCGGCCTGGATGCCCTCGATCATGGCCGGGTCGCTCATCCGGGCCACCCCGCCGTCGCGGCGGATGTCGGCCGGTACCCGTTCGAGCGCCATCACCGCCACCGCCCCGGCGTCCTCGGCGACGCGGGCCTGGTCGGGGGTGACGACGTCCATGATCACGCCGCCGCGCAGCATCTCCGCCAGGCCGCGCTTCACGCGCGCGGTGCCCGTGGCGGCGCCGCTCGTGGAGCCGGGGGCGGGGTCGACGTGCTGGTCGGGCATGCCTCGATCCTACCGGAGAGGGCGTCCGGTCCCGAACGGGTCTCGCTCGGATCCGCGCCGCGTCCACGGCCCGTCGGGACGAACCGCGCCGCCCGGACGACACCGAACGGCCCGACGTCCGACTGCAGGGCGGACGGCCGTGGCAGCGGCGCGCCTCGAACGGTAGCCTCGCCGCTTCCGACCCGGTTCGGGCGATTGCACCCGAACGACGGCCGACGCGCCGTCGGCACGACGAAGGGCAGACGATGCTCCACCGGCTGCGGCACCCGAGGCGGTACGCGACACGACGGGACGAGAGCGACCCGATCCCCGGGCGCGGGCCCCGGCGGTGGTCGTCACGGGCCTTCGTAGCCACCTCGGCCTTGGCGGTGGCGGCCCTGGCCCTCGCGCCGGGCACGTGGCGACCGGTCGGCGCGACGCCGGTTCCCGGCCCCGCGTCCCCGGCGCCCACCGCCCCACCCCCGGCGGCCGGAGCCGCTCCGGCCGGCGCGTCACCCCAGGGGGCCGCACCGGCACCGGCGCCGTCGACCCCGGCTTCGCGACCGGCCTCCACGCCGGCCCCTGACCGTGCACCCGCCGGCGGCGGCGGGATCGGCGGGGCGATCGTGGGAGGGGTGCCGGCGACGCTGGCCGACGCCCCGTGGGTGGCCGCCATCGCCTTCTCCTCGGAGCCCGACGGGTACTACGCCCAGTTCTGCGGGGGCAGCCTCATCGGCCCCGACCTGGTGCTCACCGCCGCCCACTGCGTCACCGACCCCGACCTCGCGCCCGGCCAGGTGGACGTGATCCTCGGGCGCACGCGCCTGAGCGCGAGCGGCGGCGAACGCATCCGGGTCACGTCGATCTCGGTCCACCCCGGCTACTCCCTGACCCACATGCGCTACGACTTCGCGCTCCTGCGCCTCAGCCGGCCCTCGGCGCAGCCGTGGATCGCCCTGGCGGACCCGTCGATGCTCCAGGTGGGCCTCGAGGCCCAGGTGGTGGGGTGGGGCTGCACGTCCACCCTCCCCGACGGGTCCTGCGAGGAGTGGACCGACGAGCTGCTGAAGGGGTCCACCAACATCCAGGCGAACGCGGTCTGCGCGCCCAGCCCGGGCTTCGACGGCGCGACGATGCTCTGCGCCCGCGACGACCACAGCGCCCAGGTCTCGTGCCAGGGCGACAGCGGAGGCGGCCTGACCGTAGAGGCCGACGGCGAGAGGTACCTGGCCGGCGTGGTGAGCCACGGCCCGATCGGGTGCAGCCCCGCCGACTACGACGTGTACGCCCGGGCTCCGGCCGCGCTCCCGTGGCTGGGCCAGGTGCTGGGTGGCCCGTACTGGAGAGGCTGGGACATCGCGCGCTCGGTGGCCTACGACCCCGACGGTTGGGGCCCCTACCTCCTCGACGGTTGGGGAGGCGTCCACCCGACCGGCCTGGCGCCCCGCCTGTCCGGCACCCCCTACTGGCGGGGCTGGGACATCGCCCGCGGCCTGGCGCTCACCGGCTACCGCCGGGGGTACGTCCTCGACGGGTGGGGCGGCCTGCATCGCTTCGGCGGTGCTCCGGCCGCCTCCGGGGCCCCCTACTGGAGGGGCTGGGACATCGCCCGGGGCGTGGCCGTGATGGAGGGCACCGCCCAGGGCTACGTCCTCGACGGGTGGGGCGGCCTGCATCGCTTCGGCGGCGCTCCGGCCCTCGCGGGCGGCCCCTACTGGAGGGGCTGGGACATCGCCCGCGACGTGGCCCTCCTACCTGGTGGTGAGGGTGGCTACGTGCTCGACGGGTGGGGCGGCCTGCACCGCTTCGGGAACGCCCCTCCGGTCCACGGCGGCCCCTACTGGAAGGGCTGGGACATCGCGCGCGGCGTGACGCTCGCGCCCGACGGCGAGAGCGGGATCGTCGTCGACGGCTGGGGCGGCCGGCACACCTTCACCATCGGTTGACCCCGACACGGCCCGGCCCCCCCCCGGTGCGGATCAGCCC
>Ga0226835_1000474_pt1 | contig 44988 bp, 38 predicted proteins | sample LAC_MetaG_1_FD_163627 | JGI IMG/M metagenome (GOLD analysis project Ga0226835, IMG submission 163627) | Anaerobic ammonium oxidizing microbial communities from anammox membrane bioreactor (MBR) in UC Berkley, California, United States -... | ecosystem: Engineered > Bioreactor > Anaerobic >...
ATATGACTTAAAAGAAGCAGAAAGACAACGCCTGCAAAAACAGCGGGCGGCGGAGGCTGAGGCAAAGGCGAAGGCTGAAGCGAAACGTAAGGCAGAGGCGCAGCAGGAGAATCTGAAATCTGAGGCTGAAAAAGAAACAGATGAGACGACAGCGGCAGAATCGTATCCATCACAACCATAAATCCAGAGTTTTTCGTAGAGGACACAATGTTTAGGAAAAAAATTGTAACGGGGTTTATTTTGATCACTGCATGTTTTCTGGTATTATACAGTTATGGATATTATAAAAAGTATAAGACCTTATCCCTGCTTGACGGAAAGATTAAAATGGGGAAATATAAAGATGCCTTGGCCTCTGTTCAGAAATTGCAGGAATCTCTCGTCATCCGTATGGTGTTAAAATTAGAAAAAGAAGATCCAATGATCGCTTATAATAAAGGAGTGGTATATGTCCTCATGGAAAACAAGAAAAAAGCGAGCGCCGAGTTTCGAAAGGCTATGGAAACGAATGATCCTTTGTTGAAGGCCAGGGCTATTTATAATACTGCGAATATTATTGCGGCCGACATGGATTTTTCTACTGCCGCTATGCAGTACGCAGAGGTATTGAAGATTAATCCTGATGATTTTCAGGCAAAAAAAAATTTAGAAAGGATGAGGTTTGGAGAACAACAATTTAATACGATGTTCAGCCCGGAACAACAAGAGAGGGAAGACAGGATTGAGGCATTAAAGCTTCTTCCCTGGGGCACGAAATACAAGTATAGCGGAGAGCAAAAGATCCGGTGGTGATTTCCTGATAAGGGCGTGAGATACCACATACTTCAGCCGTATTAAATGCTACATATGAATAATAAGCATACAGTGTCACATGGGGGGAAGCACTGTCCTGATCTTTGGTTTCCTATTCCTATTTCCGATTTTAAGACATCTTTATCATGTTGTTTTTCAACTACGAAGCATACAAAATCGTTGTTTATGCCTTTTCTGGTCTGATTTTTCTCCTCTATGTATATCTCTATCGGAGAAAGGCTATATGGTTAAAGGCATTTGGTCAGCGTAGTTTGATTTCCAGATTCAGCAGAATTCCCTCAATATACAGAAATCTCCTAAAAGCTGCCTGCATGAGCGCTGCCTGTTGTACTTTGGGATTGGTTGTCTTGCAGCCTAAGTGGCAGACCACTCAGGATCATTTTGAAAAAGAAGGATTGGAGATCGTCTTTGTGCTCGATGTCTCCATCAGCATGCTTGCTGAAGATGTAAAACCCAACCGATTGCAACGGGCGAAGATGGAGATATCTCATCTTGTGCAAAGATTAGATGGTGACCGCGTCGGTTTGATTGTATTTGCCGCCCGTGCATTTTCACTCCTGCCTTACCCGACCAATGACTACGACAGGGTCTTCCTCCGTGTCCTGAATATGATTAATGAAAATTACGTGAGATTTGTACCTTACGGAACGAACATCGGTAATGCATTTATCCTGGCAATGAATAGCTTTAGCAAGGAAAGCACAAAGAAGGTAATGATATTCCTCACCGATGGTGAAGAGCAGGTCATCACCCGCAGCCAGATGGCTGAAGCCATAAAATTGTTGTTGGAAAGAAGGGACATTGCCATTTATGTGGTCGGAATCGGAGACACCAGAAAGGCATCACCCATACCCAAAAGAGACAAAGAAGGGAACGTAACAGGGTATGAGATTACAGAAGACGGAGAAACGATTTATACGAAGCCTAACCCGATATTTTTGCGGGAGATTGCAGAGATGGTAGGCGGGGCCTATCAGCACGACGCTACGGGTGACGAGCTAAAATATATCTTTGAGCAGATGCTTGAGAAAAATAAAAATATCGTTGGGATCAAAAAGAAAACGGTTATAAAAGATATTTATCAATATTTTCTGGGTAGTACACTGGCATTGCTTGCACTGTATTTTATTCTATAACATCAGTTACAATCAAAAGACACGAATAATAACCCTGCGCAGATTTCCTGCGAGAAAAACTGCTTGATAAGACGCTGATCATCCAGAGATATATCACATTGCAGACGTCATGGCAAAAGATATGAAATGCTCCGTTCTTGATTTTATGCAGGACGAGAATCTCCAGGGAAGGATATATCTCACAAAATGTAAAATATATAAGAATTTGATAGGCGCTTACCTGTTCTCAATGATATCGTAAAGGAATTATCGAAACGGGTCTGGTCAGAGACGGTAGTTTGCAGAATTAATAGTGAGCGCAAAAGGGGCGTTGTCATTGCGAGCACATTTGCATTACCCAGTGTAAACTCTGCGAAACAATCAAGGCACTAAAGATTACTTCGGCTGTTGCCTTCCCAATGACAGCTGCATTTGCAACCTTCGTTGATATCAGGGCTCGCCAGGATGAATTCATATACGTATGCCAGCTTTTCAATCGTTTTGTAAAAATCCCAACGATGTGATGGATATCCATGAAAAAGTGATGTATGGTATTTTTATTCAGGTTTAGAGTATTATGACACTACTGATTTATGATGACATTTTCTTGCAGCATGATACGGGATACGATCATCCTGAAAATGCCAAAAGGATCAGGAATACAGTAACACATCTCAAGCAAAGCATCTTGTGGGAACAATTGCGGGTGGAGAAACCACGTGCCGCATTGGTTGAGGAAATTGGCCTTGTTCATCCTCTATCCTATATTGAGACTATCAAAAAAATTGCAGATGCAGGTGGAGGGCGGCTGGATGCTGATACCGTGATTTCTACGGCATCATATCATTCCGCTATTCATGCAGCAGGAGCGCCATTAACGGCAATAGATTTGATCATGAAGGGTGAAGAGAAAAACGCCTTTTGTCTTATACGTCCGCCAGGTCATCACGCAAGACCTGCTTATGGTATGGGGTTTTGCCTCTTCAATAATACAGCCATTGCCGCAAAATACCTTCAGTCTCAATATCGGCTGGAAAAAGTTTTTATTGTTGACTGGGATGTTCACCACGGCAATGGTACGCAGGATACATTTTATTACGATCCAACGGTATTCTATTGTTCCATTCACCGTTATCCGTTTTATCCGGGCTCCGGCAGGAAAGAAGAAACCGGACAAGGGGAAGGCAAGGGATATACTCTCAATTTTCCCCTATCAGCAGACACACCACCCAGAAAATATACTGAATTATTTTCTGATGTCATGGAGCAAAGCATGGCATTTTTTTCTCCAGATTTTATTCTTATTTCAGCAGGTTTCGATACCTACAAGAAAGATCCTATCGGAGGGTTAAACTTAGAGATGGAAGATTTTGGAACGCTAACGGAAATTGTTACGAAATCTGCAGAAAGATATTGTAAAGGCATGATTGTATCATGCCTTGAGGGTGGTTACCATCTCTCAGACCTTCCGCTCTGTATAGAAACTCATCTCAAGGCATTGCTACGGGGATAACTAAGTTTTTTGTTGTGTCGTGGCCTTCATCTGATTCAGTTTTAGCGTGAGACGTGATTTTCTTCTGCTAGCTGTTTTTTTATGTAAAATTCCTTTAGCAGCAGCTTTATCCAGTTTTTTCATCGTGAGGCGGAGTTTCTCTTCAGCCGCCTGAACCGTTCCCGCCTTTACAATTCCCAAAAAATCCTTGATCTGTGTTTTAAGAGCAGACCGATGGGATCGGTTTCTCAAATTAAGTTTTATATTTTGCCTGAGCCTTTTCTTGGCTGATTTCATCGTAGGCATAATGCGAACTCCTTTAGTAAAAAATTGATAAATATAACAATCAGCATAAATACGGAAATTAAAGTTATATAGAGTAAGTAATTTATGCTTGAAAGTCAATAGGAAAAGGAAAGAACCAGGACAACGTCAAAGTCAGAACAGCCGATAATGAGGAAAAATGTGGGCAAGAAAGAGGTGGGTAAAAGGGAAGGAAGATGGACGGATGAGCAAAAGAAAAGGGAAGAAAGCAACCAAACAGGTATTATAAACAAAAGAGTCTCAGCACGAAGTAAGATATACAGGTTATAGTTCTGTGCGTTGTGCAGAAGAGGTCTTTGTCAGAAGATGGAGGACTGATAATGCTATTTTTTAGGTTAGCAAAGACTCGTGGTGCATGGGATGTACGAATAGAGGTATATTCGTCATGCACGCTCTTTTGAGAGAAGGCATGTACCGGGTTTCAAACTATGTCCATCATGTAGTGGGCGAGGAAACATACGCCACATAATATCAGAATGGTAATGACGGTATCTTATTGTATTTATCGCGTAAAATCATTCTTTTTTTGTAAGTTTTTTACACCCTCCTTGACTTTGATATGAGCGCTTAGTCGAACGATAGGGGGGATTTGGTTGCGGCTTTACAGTGTTATGATTTTATCTCTAAAAATATTCTTCGAATCCACAAAAATGCCATAAGCAATTACAAATAAGTACACGGTATCCGCTTTGTTGAGTTTTTCTCCCTGCCGCCATTTCCATCCGATTGTTTAAACGGTTGAGTATTGTTGTCTTTAAAAAACTTCAGCGGTTTTTAATATTTGAAGATATGTTTGGAATACCATAAGAGAATGATTTTACGTGGTAGGAAACCTCAATCCTTACTGAATAATTTTATTGTAATAAAATCTTTTGTGTTCAGATGCATCTCGTCTGACAATCGTTTTCATCAATCTTCACAATAAGGATTCCGTTTATGCGTACCCTAAAAGGTAGTCTCGTTGTTCTTTTGCTTTTCATTCGGATCGTATTTTTATCTACAGACCTTGTGTGGGGAGACATTACTGGTACATCGAGTGCAATCGTTCTCGACAAAAATGCAAACGAAGTAACCAACAAAAAACCGACCGAACACGACGATAACAAAAGTTGGAAGAGCGACAAGAAGGGGAAAGGAAGGGATAAGGATAAGGGAAAAGACAAAGGCAAGGATAAGAATAAGGAAAAAGACAAATATACTGAACCCATAAACAATGGACACAGGTAAGAGGGAGAAAAGTAAGGGGTGAATATTCAAGGAGTATGTAAGGAAGTGACAGGAAGACAATCCCTACCCTAGGGTAGGGCGCGCAAAAAAAGCAAGACAGCATCCGGTTTGGGAGGTAGATAAGGTGGAGGTGTAGAGGTTATACTGTAAAAGAGAATCAGATAACCTTTATCCGGAGGTAAAAAATGAAGCAAAGGAAATGGACAGCAGATGAGAAATTGGCAATCGTAATGGAAGGGATCAAAGAGGAGAAATCAGTGGCGGAGATATGTCGTGAGCATCAGATAAGCCAGAGTCAGTACTACAAGTGGCGGGACCGGTTTTTAGAAGGAGGCAAGAAGGCGCTGGTAAACGGCAACACAGATGATACCGTCTATAAGGCGGAAATTGAGAAGCTGCAGGAGATCATAGGGAAGCAGGCGATCCAGATTGAGATATTAAAAAAACGGAGGAAATACTGGGGACAAGGTAAGACTGATAGATACACTAAAACAGGCGGGGTATACCGTAAAGGCATCATGTGAGGTGATAGGGTTTTCACGTAGTGCGTATTATGAGGCCAAACAGCCGAAGGAGGTGAAAGAGAAAGGGGTTAAAGACGCAGAACTTTTAGAGAAGATACAGAGAATAAAACTTGAGCATCCATTTTGGGGATACCGGCGGTTAACGGCGTGGCTTGTGTACCGGGAAAAGTTCTTGGTAAATCACAAAAAGGTTCGAAGACTCATGAAAGAAAATGGCCTTATGGTAACTCAAACGGTTCATAAGGCCAAAAGGGCTCCGCAGAGGAGTAAACCCAGGGCAGAAAAACCAAGACAATACTGGGGGATAGACATGACGAAGTTTATGATACCGCGGGTGGGATGGGATATCTCCATACGGAGTAAGGCGGAGGATTGGAAAAGGGCGCTGGAGATGGGAATAAATAATGAGTTTCCAAAAGGAGTAAGGGGTCAGGGATTAAGCCTGATTAGTGACAACGGGTCTCAACCAACTGCAAGGAGCTTTATGAAAGACACGGCGAATCTGGAAATTGAACAGATATTTACTTCCTACAATAATCCCAAAGGGAATGCTGATACGGAAAGGATGATGAGAACGATAAAAGAAGAAATCCTCTGGATCAATGAGTTTTCAAGTCTTGAGGAAGCAAAAGAAAAACTGAACACCTGGTTCAAAAAAGATTACAACAAAAACTATGTACACTCAACTCTTGAATTTAAGAGTCCTGAAGAATTTGAAAAACAATACTATGAAAATCTCTTGAAAAAAGTCGCATAAAAACTCTGCATCTTTACACGTGAAAAATGTCTTGACTCCAAGGGCGCACTACAGTAAAAAACCTTATTTTCTGTGGTGAATTACAAACTCTTCTTTCCCTAACTCTTCGATGATGTCTGCCAATTTTTCTGAGAATGGGAATAGGTGCACATTTTTTGTTATCCACCCACTTCATGCATCATGACATGACCTTTACCGGCATGCACGGAAGGCTTCAGGCTTGCAGCACGATGGAACGCATCGGTGAGTTGTGCTTCTGTAGGATTATTTCTCAGGATGGTCTTAAGGTCGACTTCTCCGCCTGACAATAAACAGGATCTCAGTTTTCCTTCGGCAGTCAAACGAAGTCGGTTGCACGAATTGCAAAAAGGCTGGCTCACGGCTGATACAAATCCCAAGGTTCCCCTGGCGCCATTAATTTTATAGAGTTTTGCAGCTCCACTACCAAGCATAGGAGGGGCGAGTGCTTTGAGCTCATTTCTTTTTCCAAGAATATCAATAATATCGGCCATAGGAATGTACTTATCCTCTGAGTCCAGACTTTTTTTGTTCATTGCCATATATTCAATAAAACGAACTTCTAGATTCCGATCTAGGGTGAGTTTTGCAAATTCTTCGAATTCCTTGTCGTTAACTCCCTTCATAGCAACCACGTTAATCTTTGTATTTTTAAATCCCAAATGGAGAACTTCCTCGATTCCATCCAGGACGTCTTTTAATTTCCCGCCTCTTGTAATTACTTCAAACTTTGATTTGTCCAAACTATCGAGACTGATGTTTAGTCTGAAGAGTCCAATTGCCTTTAACACCTTTGTGTAGTTCTTCAGATAAATACCATTGGTCGTCATTGCCAGATCTTCGATGCCGTGAACATCTCCCAGCATCCAAAATAGGTTTTCGATATTTTTCCTGAATAGGGGTTCTCCGCCAGTGAGTCGAAAACTTTTTATTCCCAACTTCACGGCATGTTGCACAACAGCAACAATCTCCTCATACGTCAATATATCCTTATGCTTCGCGAGATCTAGTCCGCTCTCTGGCCTACAGTAAATACATCGAAGGTTGCAAAGGTCTGTCACCGATATCCGTAATCGGTTTATTCTTCTAAAATATTTATCAATAATACTCATATTTTGAACCTTCATCGTATTCCGAATATAAGCTTCTTTTAAAAGTTTTTTACAACCCTTTTATTCTTTGTTAAGAGGAATTGAGCCGCTGGAGTACTGAGTTATTATGCTTCCGTATTATAACTTGTCTTTGACATGATCTGATATTCCTTCATTTTTCTCCACAGGGTTGTTGTCGAGATACCCAAATTGTTTGCTGCTTGTTTACGGTTCCCGGCATATTTTCGTAAAGTTTCAATAATAGTCTTTCTCTCCTCCTGAGCAAGGGCCGCCCTGATACCACCCATTTCAGTCATAAAGTTCATAGTCTCAGCAGGAGAAGTGCTTTGTAATGCCAGGTCATTTATCGTTATCTGGTTTTCCTTTGTAAGGGTGACCGCCCTTTCAATCACATTTTCCAATTCCCTGACATTTCCTGGCCAGAGATAATCCATGAGAAGCTCCATTGCATCACCGGACAACTCCGGCATCCGCCTTTTCAGCTTAGTCGAGTACCTATCCATGAAATAGTTAATTAAAAGGGGGATGTCTTCTCTTCTTTCCCTCAACGGAGGGACATGGATTCTGATAACATTGAGTCGATAAAAAAGGTCTTTTCTGAAGGAGCCATTTTTTGTGGCCTCTTCAAGATTTTTGTTTGTTGCTACAATAATCCGAATATCAAGATAAATGGGTTTGTTGTCGCCGACCTTCCGTATCTCACCGTTCTGTAGGAACCGAAGGAGTTTGACCTGTGTCGAAAGAGACGTTTCACCAATTTCGTCCAAAAATAGCGTGCCGCCCTGTGCCTCCAAAAAAATACCTCTTTTATCTTTTATCGCCCCTGTAAATGAACCCATAGCATGCCCAAACAATTCACTCTCCTGTAAATTCTCCGGCAAGGCACCACAATTCACCACAATAAAAGGTTTATCACGTCTGAGACTATTGTTATGAATGGCATGCGCGATTATCTCTTTTCCGGTTCCGCTCTCCCCGGTAATGAGAACCGTACTTTCGCTTCTCACCAGCTCCACAAGAATGTTCAGTAGTCGTATCATTACGGGAGAATTGCCGATAACACCCTCAAATTTATACCTTTCTTTTCCCTCTTTTTGAAGACTGATGACCTTGTCAGACAAGCGTTTCTTTTCTAACGCCCGTTCAACTACGGAGAGGATATCAGATAACTGGAAAGGTTTCGTGACATAATCGTAAGCTCCTCTTCTCATCGCCTGAATTGCACTATCGATCGTGCCAAAAGCTGTCATAACAACGACTTCAGTTGAGGGATTGATATGTTTTATGCGCGACAGCACTTCGAGTCCATCCATGTTTTCCATTTTAAGGTCCACGATAGCCAAGTCGTAGGAGTGCTCGTTTTGAACCGCTACAGCCTTTTCCCCGCTTTCAACACTGTCAACATTATAACCTGATCTCTTGAAAGCAATCACCAGAGATTCCCGCATATTTTTTTGATCTTCAACTACCAGAATATTAAACATCGGTCATATCTCTACACAGAAACAGCTTTCATCTGTTTATTTTTTATAGGTAATCGCATGGTAAATATCGTTCCCTTGTTTTGTTTACTCCTGACATCAATCACACCACTATGGTTATCAACGATTCTGTGTACAATAGAAAGACCCAATCCAGTGCCTTTTGACTTCTTTGTTGTAAAAAAAGGCTCAAAAATCTTTCGCATAATTTCAGGCGGAATTCCTATTCCCGTATCAGCAATCACGATTTCAATCTCATTCTTGTCATGTCCTATTGGTTTTCTTACCCGGATAAAAATCTTTCCGCCCCTCGGCATCGCATCAAACGAATTTACCAATAAGTTCCAAAAGACCTTCCGGATCCAATTTCGATCCACATATATCTCGGGGATATCATTCTCGTACATTTTTACAACCCGGATTTCTTCATGAAATCGGGCATCCTGCTCTAATAAAAACAGGGTTTCATCAATAATCTCAAGAATATCACTCCTGACAAAATGATACTCTGCAGGATGCGCAAAGGTAAGAAAATTGCTAATGATGCTATTAAGGCGGTCCGTTTCTTCAACCACCATATCAAACAACTTTTGATCATCGCCCATTAAGGACAAGTCTCTTCTCAACATACCAACAGAATTCGATATGGCACCAAGTGGGTTGCGGATTTCATGGGCAATTGAAGCTGCCAACTCGCCAATCGAGGCCAATCGTTCAGAACGCCTGATCTGTTCTTCAATTTTTTTACTGTCCGTGATGTCTCTCATAATCCCCTCAATACCAATAATAGCCCCTTTTTTATTTTTGATCGGATAGGTATTTTGAGAAATCCATAGTTCCTCTCTGCTTTTACAGTAGATTCTGTATTCCAAATCTTTTGATGCTTTTAATTCACCGGCCAGGACTTTGCGGATCGTTTCTCTCACAAGTTCACCATCATCCTTATGGATCATTTCCATAGCGATTGCAGGATTTTCGTAAAATTCCCGTGGATCATACCCCGTTACATTCTTCAACGCGCTATTCAGGAACAAATATCTCCCGCTCTTGTCTAATCTGAATATGACATCTTCGATGTCTTCAACAAGATTTCTGTACTTTTCCTCAGATTCTTTAATTTTATCAAAAAGACACGTGTTGTCAATTGCTATAGCCAGTTGCGGAGCAATCTTCTGAATGATTTCAACGTGGTTTTCAGAATAATTCCTGACATTTTTACTCCCGAAATTGAGACTTCCAATAATTTCACCTTTGCATATCAGGGGAAATGACAGACGCGACTTGATTCCTTCTTTAAAGAGGATCGGGTCTGTTAAGAAATATCCTTGAGAGGTGTCAGTTACCATGTAAACCTCACCATTTTCCACAACCTTGCCTGCCAGTGTTCCATATTTCGAATAATGCATCCCTTCTTCCAGTTTAGAATCGTGGTAATCTTTTGAGACAGCAAAAATTAACAATTCTTCCCGTTTTTCATCAAGAAGGGTAATGCTCATACGGTCAAAATCGATGACCTTATTCAGTTCCTCACTGAAAGATTTATACACTTCCCGGATATCAAGGTTTGAGGCAAGAATTTTATTGATATTGTTCATAATATCCTTTTCTCTTTCTATCTTTTTGCGTTCGGTTAAATCAATAATAATCCCCTCATATCCTATGATATTATTCCATTCATCCCGTCTAAGATTACTTGTCATAAGGCAAGGCACGCTGTCACCATCTTTCTTTTTTAACTCCACCTCGTAGTCCTTGATAAAACCATTTCTGTCCACCATCTCTTTAATCAACTTACCTTCGCCGGCACTAAAGAATAAGTGTTGTACCAGGTTCAATTTTAAGATATCATTTTTCGAGTCATAACCAAACAGATCCACACCGGCTTGATTAATGTCGATAAACTGGCAGTCTGTATCACAGAAGAATACAACATCCTTACTCGTTTCAAAGAGGCGTCGGTATTTCTCTTCTGATACCCTTAATTTTTGTGTCCTCTCCTCAACAATTTTTTCCAGTTGCATCATATAGCTCTGAAGTTCCTGTTCCAACAATTTTTGCTCTGTTATATCCCTTATAATCATTACAAAGCCACTTGGTTCCCCACGAGTCGTTCGCCGTGTGGTAACAGTCCCATATCCGATAAAAACCTCCCCATTTTTGCGTACCAAATGCATTTCCTTTTTGTATCGGCCTGCAGCTTGCGTCGTTTCCAGCATCTTGCGTACATTCCCGGATTTAACGTCTGCCTTTGTATACAAAACTTCAATACTCGATTTCGCAATGAGGTCTTCCGGTTCGTGTCCAAACATCCTTTTCGCACCCTCATTAAAGGCCAGGATGGTTCCGTCAAGATCAGCCGCTATAATTGAATGTTCCGTAGAACCGACTAAAATACTATTCAGGAAATTTGATGTTTCCTGTAACTTGTTTGTCTTCTCCCGCACCGATTCAGCCATAATGTTGAAAGCGTCCGCCAATTCCCGAGTTTCGTCCCGTGTATGAATCTTTACCCTTTGCGACAAATCCCCTGCAGACATCTTCCGCGTTGCTGCCGTTAATTCCATGATAGGATTGGCAATCTTTTGTCCTATTACCAGGGCAAATACTATCCCGGCAGTTGCCAAAATTACCCCTGTAACAGTTAAATAGGAAAGAACCTCGAAGATGGAGTTTGTTACATTGTTCATCGCAGACAATACTTCGTCAGCGCGAATTTCCGCAATGACACCCCATTTCAGCTCAGGAATCCAATACCATACCCCTATCACCTTTTCCCCTGCGTAGTTAATATAGCCATTCACATCGAATCCATTTTTTCCGTTTAAACAAGAAGCTACACTCTTGGGAAATTGCTTGGACTGCAGTTCTACAACCGACGACTCTTTTACTGGTCTCTCCATCATCAGACTTGTATCATTATGTCGAGCAGCTGAATCAGATTCAGTAATCATCAAGCCATATTGATCAATAATGTATGAGTCATACCTGTCCCCGTAACGTTTTTCCTGCATTGCTGAGTTAAGGACAGACATATTTGCTTGAAACATCATTACCCCGACCACATACGCATCTTTGTTTTTTATCGGTACAGAAATAATAATAGCAGGTAACCTGCCGGTACTATGCCCGTAATCATCGACATCATAAAAAAACGGGGATTCCGCATTCGAAATGTAAGTTTTACCCGTGAGAGCATAATGAAAGCCTTCCGTAGCCATTATGTTTAACCCTGTTAACCTCGTATCTGTGGACAATCTGACATCACCTGATACATTACTGATCATGAATTTGTGAAACCAGGTCCCGCAAGGTATGTGGGAAAGAAATTGGGATGTAATATCAGCATCTGTATCTGAGAAATCCATTGCATTTACTACAAAAGGGTTGCAAGCAATATGTTCTGCATTGCTCTTTAATTCATTTAACCATGCATGTACCTGTGATACCTTTTTAGAGCCAATCAATTGCAAATTTTTAATTGTCGCTTCCTGAATCGCCTTTTGCGCAGAAGGATACGCAATGAGTCTCATAACTAACAATGGCGTAAGGACTGCTATGAGAAACAGAGAAATCAATTTGTACTTGATTGAACGAAACATGGTATTTTTACTTTTATAATCAAATACATATCCGTAATAAAATCAAAAGCCGCAGGAAAAATACGTTGCCAATACCAAGGGAAGGAATTTGATGTATGAAAATTGACAAGGAAAAATGAGATAATCAAAATCGTTGATAGAAATATGGCATCAAACAAATTTTTTCTATCTTTGTGGTTATATCAGGGTTTCAATGGTTGTATTACAGATCACATGCACTTTTGGGATGAGATATCTGTCCTGGTTTCACCATGGTTATATGATGGGATTCTCTTCAATAAAATTTGGATCTACCGGTATCTTCCCTAAAAAAGGAACCTCTCTAAACTCAGCAATCTTGTCTAGCTCGTCTCTGCGTGTCCTGACAAAGATTTCGCACTTTTTAGCAATCTCTTCAAAAGCCTTTGCCGCATCCGAATCGGGACAGGCAGACACAAATGCTTCTCCAGCGTCACACTTCTCTGTAATTCCTGGTTCTAAAGGTATCCTGCCAAGAAAATCAACGCCTAACTCACTGCAAATCTTCTCCCCTCCTCCCGTTTTAAACACATCAATTCGTGTGTTACAATGAGGGCATATCAAGCCACTCATATTTTCAACAATGCCAATAATGGGGACATTGCTGTCTCGGGAAAATACCACAGCTTTTCTGACATCAAGCAAGACTACTTCCTGTGGTGTAGTAACAATCACAGACCCATCTACTTTTCCAATAAGTTCAATAATAGAAATCGCCTCATTTCCCGTCCCCGGTGGCAAATCCACTAAAAGATAATCCAAATCGCCCCAGCATACACTTCCCATCAACTCACAAAGGAAATCCCATTTTGCAGCATCCCTCCAGATAACGGGCATTGATGGATTTTCAATCAAAAAGGAGAGGGATGCCACCTTTAAATTTGGCAATACTTCCAGCGGAAGCACACCGTCACTGCAGCTCTTGAGCCTTCTCCCCTCCGCACCTAGCATTATCGGAATGTTTGGCCCGTGGATATCAGCATCAGCGATACCAACCTTATTGCCCATTCGTGCCAATGTAACGCCGAGATTTGTAGTTACCGTGCTCTTCCCGACCCCGCCTTTATTGCTCATTACCACGATTTTATATTTGATGCCTTTCATTCGTTGGATAATTGCCCACTTGTTGTGCTCTATCTGATCCAATTGACACGATAGTTGCTTCTCGCAGAGTTCGCAGGTAAATGGAATCTTACAGTCTGACATCACATCTTCTTTCATAACACACCTCTATTTTTCGTTGAACTATAATTATCTTTTCACAGCAACCTTAATTGCACAGGTGTTGTTTATTGTTTGACAGGCGTATTCACAAACTCCGCAGCCAACACATTTGTCCTCATTAATCACAGGTTTGCCGTCCTCCAAAAAAATCGCATCTTCCTGTAAGGGACACTTTATATAACACAACTGACAATCCTGGCCGCCCCACGCCAGACATCGTGATTCATTAATCCTGGCGATACCCATTTTGACCTTATCAACCTGATCAACGGGCTTCAATGCACCCTCTTTGCATGCAGTAACACACAACAATCCATTACATAAAACGCAAGGATTCTCTTTGGGCACAATAACCGGTGTTCCTATTGCCATATCCATCAGGCCGTGGTATCTCTTGATCGCCTTTGCTGGGCACACCTTGATGCATTCGTCACAGCGGGTACATAAGGAAAGAAATTCTGTTTCTTCAACGGCGCCTGGCGGACGCAAGTAATCACCCTTGGGCATTACACGATCGATCCTTTTGCTGGCATAATCCGCAACTTTATCTCCTACAAAGACAAATAAGTCTTTAAAAAGCTGCCTTCTGTCCAGTATTTTTCCTGTGTCATCCATAGAGAAGCACTCTCTTAATAATTGTCAACGCAATCAAACTGTTTGCAGGCCAATTCTATCTGGGAGTATCCGCCCTAAAACCCCCTCCTTGCGGAGGATGATGTTAAGGGCAATATCGTCGCACCAATACGGAATTTTAATTTACCAATGCTTCATTTGTCAAGGTTAAATCACTGGTGTCCCATGCTTCGAATGATGGTAAAATTCTTTTTTATTTTCGAAGAATATCTTTTATAATTATCTTGTGCAGCCACAGGTACCAATAATTTCCATTGTAGGTAAATCCAACAGCGGCAAAACTACCCTTATGGTAAAGCTTGTTCATGAATTGAAATTCCGGGGTTATAGGGTTGCCACCATCAAACACAGTCACCATAGCTTTGAAATGGATAAGGAGGGAAAGGACAGCTGGTTACACATGAAGGCCGGGGCCGATGCAGTTGTGGTGTCTTCTCAGTTAATGACAGGTATTATACGCGTAACATCCGAAGAACTTCCTCTTTCAGAGATCATAAATACCTACCTGCCAGATATGGATATTATCCTTGCCGAGGGTTACAAAACCAAGATTATACCAAAAATTGAGGTCTCACGCTCAGAAATCAGCAATGACTTGATATGCAAAAACGACCAAAACTTAATCGCAGTAGTGAGTGATAAAATACCAGAAATTAAGGTGCCTTTTTTCTCTATCAACGACAACGTTTCCCCCATCATTGATTTTATCTTATTCAGGCTTAAAGAACAGAATTCAACGCGAGAATCTCATTGACAACGAAATATACCTGCTGTAGACTTTTTTGCGGTGATTGAAAATCAATAATACTTTTTACCATTTGATATAATGTATCATTATACATGATTTTAAAACACATCTTACAAACCGTTAATGCAAAATTATGCCCGTCAAATCCCGTAAAGAATTTTTTAGCAAAAATCTGTTTTTGCTTCTTGTTGTTGCCTCACTGGGAATACATGTCCTCGTCATCTTCATGTCTCCTCAAGTAAACCAACTTCTCAGTTTAAGATTGCTTCGGGACAGTTTCATCCGCGAGCCAAGTGAATATGCAGTTACCCTGGAAGTTGACAACCCGGATACCCAAATAGAAAACCCTGCAGATGTAGCCTCCAAAAAAGAAAAAGAGGAAAAGGCTGAAAAAAAGAAGTATAAAATATTTACCGACACTTCTGATAATGCGAAAGACGAAGAAACAACCGTTGATACCGATAAAATCGGCGCAAAGGGTGCTGTGGCAAAAGATAATTTTCCTGATGACAAACGACCGATTAACAACGAGCCTCACGCAGAAGGGCATTCTACGGCGCCACTTCTGGGTAAGGGAAAAGCTGGCGTCCCTTATGATCGTCAGCAACAACCGTCAGGGCAAGAGACCACAGCGCAGGCATTCGTTTCTGAGGATAGCACTCATGACAAAAATATTCCACCCAGGTATGCCAGTCTCCCCAAAGGATTGGAGGAGCAAGAACATGCTGCAAAACCCCTTCAAATGATACAACCACAGGTGCCTGCTGAAGAAAGAAAGGAAAGTACGGCTGAGGTAAAGACCGTGAAACTCGACGAAACGACACAGAAAAAAGATACTACCCCTGCATCAAAAAGAGAAAAGCTCACTATAGGACGGAGTATTCATCAGGAAGAGGCAGCGCCTTTGTCAAATAGTGAAGGGGTATTCTTTGCTGACAAACAAGAAGAGATAAACAAAAAGACAGAAACGGAAGAAAAATCATTGTTACCTTCATTCCGGGAGGAAGAAACCGAAAAAGAGACTGAAATGGAGAAAAAAGAATCGGGTAAAATAATAGAAACAAAGAATGCCCCGATTATTCAGCCAGAAATACCTCCTGTACCTCCCTCAGAAGTATCGGGTGTTGAACCTCAACGCAAACTCGAAAAAGGATTAGATGAACGGGAAAGCCCTGGCGAATTGAAAAAACCCAAGGTCTCCATTAATGTTAACGCAAAGACAGAGGGGGCAAACAATGACCCGGTACTTTTTGAAGATACTATATCAAATGCATCGATTCCGGGTGCGCCATCTTTTAACGTCAAAAAGCATGAGTATGCCGATTATTTTAAACATATCAGGGACAGAATATCTCTCTATTGGTTTCTCGGGTACGGGACCCGTGCAGAAATAAAACTGGAAACAAAGAATGACAAACCTGTTATTATAGAATTCAAGGTTTTGCCTAACGGCTCTATTGATGGAGTGAAGATCGTGGATGATGCGGGAAATTTTAATCTTGCATCCAGGCTTGTATCCTCCATCAAAAATGCAGAACCGCTGAATCCCTTTCCCGTTAATATTAAGGAACCTTCAATTGACGTGAGGTTTAATTTCTATTTTTTCTAGGAGGAAATACGCTTGGAATGGCTCATCGGTGGCGGCCCTATCATGATACCACTATTAATTTGTTCCGTTTTAGCCCTTGCGGTGATCATTGAAAGGGCGATAAATCTGCGGAGGAATAAAATCTTAAAGCCGGAAATTATCCAAACCATTGAGGCGATAAACAATCCAGCGGATATCCCCTTCGCAATCTCCAAATGCGAGGTAATATCGGGCCCTTTTTCAAATCTGTTACGACGAATGCTCTCAAACAACCATCTCACACGGGAAGAAAAATTCGTTGACATTCAGGCTGCCGGAAGACAAGAAATAAAAGTGCTTGAAAAAAGGCTGTTGATACTGGAAGTTATCACTGCGATTGCCCCTCTCTTAGGATTGCTTGGAACGGTATTAGGACTGGAAAATATCTTTGGGATTATATCTGAACTGGGATTGGGACAGGCAAAGGCATTTTCCGGTGGACTTTCAGAAGCTATCAGAACCACGGTGCTTGGACTCTTTATTGCAATTCCATCCCTGGTTGCCTACAGTTATTTTGACAAAAAAGTGGATACCTTTGCTTTGGAAATGGAAGAATATGCCATGCGCCTGCTCAACAAACTTTATCCTTCAGAAGGTTTTGGGAAAAAATAACCATGCGCTTCAGGGAAAAACGTATTGCAAAATCTGTCATAAACCTTACCTCGATGGTAGACATGTTGTTCCTCATACTCTTATTTTTCCTGGTTACCTCGAGTTTTATAGAACAACCAAATATCAAACTGGAACTCCCGTCAACCAGATATGCATCCACCAGTAAACTTGAGGAGCGGACTTTGACGATTTCACAGGATGGTAAACTTTTTTTTCAGAATGAACCCGTTGAAAGAAAAGAACTTATTTCTGTATTAAAAAATGCCTTTTTAAAGCAGGATGACAAGACCCTTGTTTTACGGGCAGACAAGAATGTTCCTTACGGTGCCGTTGTGGATGTCATGGATGCTGCAAAAGGGGCTGGGTTAAGAAAAATCGTAGCCCCAACTATCCTCGAACCGGAAAAACAGCCCTAATCCGCACTTCTCCCAGAGGGTAATTTGTGATATCAAAAGGTCTCAGAATACATAATGAGTTTGGTATCCAAGGCGGTTTTTTCCGTTTTTCTGCAGTAAAATTGAATAATTTAAAGATTTAATTGCTAACAACACCGGGGCATACCACAAAAAGACATATTTTGGGCGTAGCACTCCCGTCCGGCCTGGCGATCGTGTTACCATGATGATTCTTTTCTGAAACTCAACAGAGCATTGAATACGCTTTACGGATATTTTGAAAAGCGAGTTGAAAGATTTCATTACAGGGATAAGCGCTGAAAAAACAAATGGCTATTTTTCTTATACCCGTCTTTACCGGCACGCCAATTTTAAAGAGTTTTGTTCGGTTTGCGCAGCACGGTGCTTGTAAGAATTCTGTTGAACAAAACCGTATACGTCTTAATTCGTTGAGTAACGCATAGGCCACAGATGAGTTGTGCCGGCAAATAGGGCAATTGAAGGTAGAGGATGCGTGGCTTAAAAAAATCCAGAGAGATTGGGAGTTAAAGAGAAGGGGGGGAGAATCAGATTACGGGAAAATGAGTATTTACGGGCAGCATGAGCTATAAACTTAAACAGATTGAATGTGCATCAGCGCCTGTGGAATGTGGCAGAAGAGACGCTACGGCTGATGCATTGAGGGTATGCAGTTTATAGCTCTTTACACTTTCCTAATTTTGCCCAGGGAAAAAAGAAAGGCATAACTTAATCGTTGTAGAATCCAGGGTATAAACGAACGGATTAAGGTCTATATAAAATTCACCATTCCTGCAGAGCATCCTTGCTTCACGGACCAATGCCAGGGCAAAATCGGAACACTTAAACCCGCCTCTGTTCTCAGTTACCATTTCCCGGTATCGACGGCCAATTGGACGGCATATCTTGCCACTCCATTGCACCTTTTGCAACAGACTCTCCACATCTCAAACCTGGTAAATATTAATTGCATGGCGTGTCATTAGCGGTAATAACCCTCAAATGACTTCTTTTTTCTTGCGGAATTGACAACCTGCCATGAAGGCATTTTCTCGCTGTGCTTAGAGTATATTTTTGTTTTTTCTGTATTTTTATGATTTAATATGCCTGATAAGCAAAGATTGTTTTTGTCATTTTTGGAGGGACAGAATCATGGATATCTTAAAACAGGTGGCCGAACTGAAAGAATTTTTAGGGAAGATTTACTGCTTTATGGAGGATAATGAAGACTCATTCAAAGACGGTGTTGAGGCGGAGGATATAAAGAATGAGACTTGGAAGTGGATGCAGGAACTGGCTAAATTCCTGCCCGAGGTATAAGAGACAAATTTTACTTTTTTGGACACAGATAAACCCCGATACCATTCATTCTGAAAGCGTATCGATCGTCGTGTGTATCTGAGAAATCTGTGTTCTGCTTTCAGAAGGGATACTTACTATATGACACGACCGATGTTTTGCGAATCAAGACCACAAACCCCTATCAGGGCAACCAGGGGGACCACCCTGGTGTGCAACGACTGGGATACTGAAGCAGCCCTGCGGATGTTGATGAATAGTCTTGATCCGGATGTGGCCATCCAGCCGGAAGAACTTATCGTTTACGGAGGCGCAGGCCGTACTGCAAGGAATTGGAAGGAATATCAGAGAATTATAAACGCCCTGAAAGTGCTTAAAAGCGATGAGACGTTGTGCATTCAGTCGGGCAAGCCAGTATATGTTGCCAGAACCCATGCAGGGGCGCCACGCATTGTCATTGCAAACTCAAACATGGTTCCTGCATGGGCAAAACAAGAGGTCTTTGACACCTGCGACGAGGTGGGGCTTACCATGTACGGTCAGATGGCTGCAGGAAGCTGGATTCATATTGGTACGCAGGGCGCTTTGCAGGGGACATACGAAACTTTTGCTGCCCTCGCCAGAAAGGCATTCGATGCTGAAACCCTGAAAGGCAAATTTGTTCTTACGGCAGGAATGGGAGGCATGGGCAGCGCACAACCACTGGCTGTTACCATGAATGAGGGAACCATTCTGTGCGTAGAGGCGCGGAAAGAACGCATAGAAAAGAAGGTCCGAGAGGGTTATTGTGACAAGATGACAAGCAGTCTTGATGATGCGCTCCAATGGATCCTGGACGCCAAATCCCAACATCAGCCACTATCGGTGGGTCTGGTGGGAAATGCCGCAGAAATCTATCCAGAACTGGCAAAACGGGATATCGTTCCTGATGTGATAACAGATCAAACTCCCGCTCATGATCTGATGTCGTATGTACCGGTTGGTGATGTACAGGAACTCGATAAACTCAGGGAAAGAAATAAGCGGGCTTATAAGGAAAAGGTGCTGGATGCTATTGTTGATCAGGTGAAAGCGATCTTAGAGATGCAGAGGAAGGGGGCGGTGTGCTTTGATTATGGTAATAATCTGAGGTCTCAGGCAGAGATGGCGGGCGTATCCATGAGGGACGCTGATGGACGTTATTGGTATCCCGGTTTTGTGTCTGCATTTATCCGACCTCTGTTTTGTCAGGGGAAAGGACCATTCAGATGGGTTGCATTGTCGGGTGACGCTGCGGACATTGAAAAGATTGATGATGCGGTTATCAAAAATTTTCCTGAAGATGCTTCGCTGGTGCGATGGATAAAGCTTGCCAGAGAGAAGGTTCCCCTGCTGGGGCTGCCTGCAAGGATTTGCTGGTTAGGGTATGGAGATCGTGCAAAGATGGGTTTGATCATCAACGACATGATAAGAAAAGGCGTTGTCAAGGCACCCGTAGTCATTGGCAGAGATCACTTCGACTGCGGGTCTGCAGCATCTCCCTATTGCGAGACGGAAGGGATGAAAGATGGCAGCGATGCCGTTGCTGACTGGCCCTTGATAAATTTTGCCTTAAATGCCATAAATGGCGCCAGTTGGGTAAGTTTCCAGCATGGCGGTGGTATGGGTATTGGCAATTCCCTTCATGCTGGTATGGTCATTGTTGCTGACGGTACTAAAGAAAGGGATGAGAGACTCGAAAGGGTCTTAACGGCAGACCCGGGGATGGGAATTGCGAGGCACGCAGATGCGGGATATGAGGGGGCCATACAGGCAGCACGGGGAAAGGTAGTGGTGATACCTGAATAAATTTTTTAAGAAGGATTGATTTGTATGGGATTTACCGTGAAGAAAATAAAAAGGCATCTGCTAAAGTTGTTTTCAAATTTAAATTCTGAAAAGATAAGAACAATATAATCTGGTTGAGTGATTGAGTTGTGTAAAGGCGGCGGGAATACCTAAAGTCCGGTAGAAAAATTGCAACTTTTTATGAAGGATATTACAATGTCGGAACTCGTTTCAAAAACCTGTATACCGTGTAAAATCGGGGTGCCTCCCCTTAGGGGAGATGCGCTTCAAGCCTTGCAGAAGCAAGTAAAAGGCTGGGATGTGGTGGAAGAACACCATTTGTTTAAGACGTTTAAATTCCCAGATTTTCGAAATGCCCTGGATTTTGTGAATAAGGTAGGAGAGATTGCCGAACAGGAGGGACACCATCCCATAATCACCCTGTCCTGGGGAAAGGTGGAGATCAAGATTTATACCCATAAGATCAATGGGCTGACGGAAAGTGATTTTGTCCTGGCAGCAAAGATTGATACCTTAGTGATATTGAAATAATGAAAAAAATGAGGGCGTGCGAAATATAACAGGCGTGAAAAATAATCATTCGGTGTGTAAAAAAATATAATATCGCCTAAAAAAATGGATCTTGTTGTTAATGTTATTAGTCAGAAAAACCATTAAACTATAGGATTTTTTCTCTTTTTCAAAAATCTCCTTGACATATATATATTGTATATTATATATTCTCGCCTGTCGTATATATAGCTTTTTTGAACAAACGAACGTGTCCAAAATATCCAGTTCAATAACCATTTCTCGGCAAACTTTATGCAATGTTTATTTTGCAAGGTAGACAATGATAAAGTTATTAACTCCCGAACATCGATAGATGGCCTGAGTATTAAACGAAGGCGGGAGTGTTTAGGTTGCGGTCGCCGGTACACAACCTACGAACGGATCGAAGAGAGTCCGTTGCGTGTCGTTAAGAAAGATGGAACGCGGGAGTCTTTTGATCGCAGAAAAATATTGAAGGGACTGGAGAAGGCGTGCGAGAAGAGGCCGATATCGACAGACACCTTGGAAAATATTGTAAACGAAATTGAACGTGAAATTTACAACCAATTCGATCGGGAGGTAACTACGAATTTCATTGGATCTCTGGTAATGCAAAAACTAAAGATCCTTGATGCTGTGGCTTATGTACGTTTTGCATCGGTGTATCGGGAATTCAAGGACATTTCTGAATTTATTGACGAATTAAAACCGTTAATGACGAACGAAAAAAAGAAAAAAAAGGACGGGAGTAATAGCTCCCGCAGTATATCTCTTCAACATTAGACCAAAGGGAAGGGAAAATGAATACAACAACAATAGGGTACGTAGTAAAACGCGATGGAAGATTAGTGCCTTTTAATGAAAAAAAGATTGCTGATGCTATCTTCAAGGCGGCACAGGCGGTTGGGGGTAATGACCGCGCACTGGCAGACGAACTAGCGGTTGTTGTTACCATGTTTTTAGAAAAAAAGCATACAGGACAAAACCCCAGTATTGAAGAGATACAGGACGTCGTAGAGAAGGTGCTCATTGAAACAGGACATGCCAAAACGTCCAAAGCATACATCCTTTATCGTGATAAAAGGGCAAGGACCCGGGAATCTCTTCGGGTGCGAAAACAAACGAAAAAGCGGGCAGACACCACGGACGTTTCCCTTTTGGTCGATACTGAGACAAAAGACGAAACTTTTCCCTGGGATAAGAGAAAGATTGCGGGTGCCCTGGAGAAGGAAGCGGATCTTTCCGAAGGGATTGCATCTGAAATTGCTGGCGTTGTTGAGCAGCGGGTATTTTCTTCCGGATTAAACCGCATTTCCACGGCATTGATACGCGAGCTGGTAGATAATGAACTCTTTGAGAGGGGCTACAGTAAGAAACTCGAAAAGCAAGCCGTGATCGGCATGCCTAAGTACGATCTCGAAGAGTTAATCATGTCAAAGAACAAGGAGAACAGCAATATTGCCACGAATAATCCGGAGGCAATTAATCTTGCAATTGCTGAAAATACCTTAAAGCAGTATGCCCTTCAGGAGGTATTTTCACGAGATGTGGCAGATGCCCATCTTAATGGAATGGTGCACATTCACGACCTTGGTTATCCGACAAGGGTATATTGCTCTTCCCACTCTCTTGAATATCTGAAAAAATACGGATTGTCACTCCAAAACCTGGACACAGAATCAGCGCCTGCAAAGCATGCGCGCACGCTGACGGGTCACTTGAATACCTTTCTGGCTTCAATGCAGGCCTATTACGCCGGGGCTCTCGGTGTAGCATATGTCAATATTATGTATGCCCCTTATCTGGAAGGAATGAGTTATGCGGAGATGAAACAGGAAGCACAGCATCTGATCTTTAGTTGTTCCCAGAGTGCTTTTTCCCGCGGAGGCCAGACCTTGTTTCTGGATTTTAATGTCCATACCGGTATCCCGCGATATTTAAGGAATATTCCTGCTATCGGGCCTGGTGGGAAACCGACAGGAAAGACCTATGGGGAGTACGAAGAAACGGCGCGGCAATTTACCCTGGCAATGCTGGATGTATGGCGTGAAGGGGATTGTTATGGCCATGTCTTTGCTTTTCCGAAATGCGATTTCCATATCAATGAGGACACCCTCAACGATCCGAAGCAATACGAAATCCTTGAATATGCTTGCCAGATTGCCAGTGAAAATGGCGTTCCCTATTTTATCTTCGACAGGGATGAAATTACCCTCTCGGCCTGCTGCCGTTTGCGTACCACGATAGACGACAATTATATGATCAAACATCCGGAAAGTATGCGTTTTTGCGGATTTCAGAATATTACGGTCAACCTGCCGCAGGCATCCTATCGGGCAGGTAGAGGCAATTGGGATGCATTGTACAAAGAGATTGACAAGGGTATTGAGATTGCCATTAAGGCGCATATTCAGAAAAAGGCGTTTGCTACGAAATTGATGGCCAGCCCCGAGATGCCCCTTTGGGAAATTGGCAAGAAGGCAAAGGATGGACGCCCTTATGTGGATCTGGAGACCTCGACCTACATCGTGGGTATCCTGGGATTGAATGAGTGTCTGCAATTTATGACCGGAAGGGAATTGCATGAAGGCGATGATATGATTAAGCTGGGGTTACGGGTCATTTCTCACATGTATATGCGCGTTAAGGAGGCAGGCAGAAAATATAAGCTGAAATTTTCCTTAGAAGAATCCCCTGCAGAAAGCGCCAGCAGGCGGCTAGCAAAGGTTGATGTCAGAAATTATCCGGAAGCGGCAGAAATGGTTAAAGGGAATATTGAAAAGGATGAATTCTATTACACCAATAGCGTACATCTGCGTCCGGATGCTCCGGTGGATATGATTACCAGGATATTCCTTCAGAGCAAGTTCCATACGATGATTGAATCGGGTGCAATTATCCATGCATTTGTAGGTGAAGAAAGGCCGCCGGCGTCCAGCATCATGAATCTGGTCAAAAAGACCTTTAAGAATACACAGGCTGCGCAGGTTACCATTTCCCCGGAATTTACTATTTGCAACGATTGCAAGAAGGTTACCCAAAAACTTACCGATACCTGCGGACACTGCGGCTCCAGGAATGTGTACGGGATCTCACGGATAGTGGGATATTTTAGCCGTATTAATAACTGGAACAAATCCAAGATTGGTGAACTGGCAGACAGGCACAAGGGCAATTATACGGTAAATGATTTCTTGCCCAAAAAGGACCGAATGCCTGCGGAATCATGCACAACAAAGTGTTAGATTCAGGTACAGAAATTTCAAAACAGGGGTACAAAATTTTGTGCCCCTGTAAATAGTATGCTGAATGGGTGAAGCGGAGCGCATCCATCAAAAATAGACGAAAAGACGGGTTTTCTCCGTTTCGCCCGTTCATTCTAATCGTGACATAACATGATTGTTCCAATTAAGGGATTTATAGAGAATAGCTTAATCGAGTGGGAAGGGAAGATTGTATCAATAGTCTTTTTGCCGACCTGCAACTTTCGTTGCCCTTATTGTCATGCTCCTCATTTAGTGCAATCGCCGAATGATTTAGAATCTATCCCCGCCGATGCAGTAATTGACAAGATGAGACAAAATCGTGGTTGGGTTGACGGAATTGTTGTTACGGGGGGCGAACCAACCTCACATAAACATCTCGATGGATTTTTGACATCGTTGAAAGATACGGGAGTTGTGGTACGTCTGGATACTAATGGCACAAATCCTCGTATCTTAAAAGATCTAATTGCTAAAAAACTGCTGGATTGCGTGGCCATGGATATCAAGGCCCCCCTTCAGCAGAGAAAATATGAACTGGTTTCTGGGGTGCCTTGTAACATTGATGATATTCAGGAGAGTATCCGGATTATCATGGAAAGCGGTATTGAGTACGAATTTAGGACTACCGTCTGTCCGACACAGCTTGACGGAGACGATATTGAAGAAATCGCCAGAACTATCCAGGGTGCATGGCGTTATATTCTCCAGGCTTTTCGACCGAATCATTGTCTGGATACCGGGATGTTAAAGATTGAACCATATCCCGCCGAAATGCTAAGGGATTTTGCGGCACGAGCTGGAAAATATGTCGACTACTGCTGTGTGCGCGGTGAAGAAGGAAAGGTTTTGCAAAGAAATTGGTAATTTCATTATACCATTTGGTCTCATACTAAATCAGGGAAAGGGGGTGACTATCTATGGCGGCAAAGAAGTGTGGAAGTTCTTCAAAGACATCAAAAGGAACTGCAAAGAAAAGTAGTACTAAGAAAACAGCGAAGAAATAAATAAACGATGGTGCGTTTGTATAGTATTTTAAAATCTTTTAAGATACTCTTAGATTCGGAAGTTTGCTATTTTAGCAAAAGGTAAAGCTTTTTATATCGTATAGGTACTCAATATTTATGGTTAATGTATAAAAAATTTCATATTTTCATTTCAGAGACCAAATGTAGTATGTATAATGATAAAGGGGTATTTCGCACTAGCGAAATACCCCTTTTTAGTAAAGGATGTTTCTTTTATTATTTTAAATTGTCAGAATCATGAGACTAAAAAAACTGGAATTATTTGGGTTTAAATCTTTTGCAGAAAAGACTGAAATCGCCTTTGAGGATGGAATAACTGTCATTGTGGGACCGAATGGATGCGGGAAGAGCAATGTCATTGATGCCCTCAAGTGGGTGCTTGGTGAGCAGAGTGTAAAGTCTCTTCGGGGCAACGAAATGGCAGACGTGATTTTCAATGGAACGGATAAACGTCCATCCCTGGGTTATGCTGAGGTATCCCTGACCATCCAAAATAATAAAGGACTGTTACCTCTCGAATACTCCGAGGTCTGTATAACCCGCCGTTTGTACACCTCGGGCGAATCTGAATATCTTCTCAACAAACAGACAAGCAGATTAAAAGATATCCGCGAGCTTTTCCTGGATACCGGTTTTGGTGCAAATGCCTATTCTGTCATTGAACAGGGCAACGTGGAGGCCATGCTGCAGGCGGATTCTCGTGAGAGGCGGACATTGTTTGAAGAAGCAGCCGGTATCAGTAAGTTTAAATCGCGTAAAAAAACAGCCTTGAGTAAGCTTGAACATGTTGAACAAAATCTCCTCCGGGTTGGCGACATTATAGAGGAACTGCAGAAACAGCTCCGGTCAGTGAAACTCCAGGCGTCAAAGGCGCGAAAATACCAGGAATATGTGGAACATCTCAAAAGATTAAAGATCGGTCTCTCGCTACGGAACTATCGTGATTTCAAAGGGAAAAAGACAACTATTTCTGAGCAGATCAACCAGGCAGTAGAACAAAACAACACGATCGTTGCCGGATTGAACGAGCTAGAAGTGCAAATAACGGCAATTGAGGGCATAGTAGGGCAATTAGAGAAGCAATTGTCGCAGATGCAGGCGGAACGGATAAATTTGGAGACGCAAATCTCTAAAAATCAGGACAAAATAAAATATAATCACGAACGCATGAAAGAATTGGAAATGCTCCGTGAAAAATATGCCGAACAACAAAAGGGTCTCGAAAACAAAGTGCTTGAGGTAAACAACAGGATTACAGAGACAAAGGAAATGGTGAATACCGTAACGCAGGAAATGATAAAATTTGCTGATATCCAGAAGGCAAAAGAGGTTTTCCAGAAAGAGATCAGCTTCGAATGCGATATGCTGTATCAGGGTATTGACGAAAAGAAGTCCGAGGTTATCTCGATCCTTCAACAAGAATCCAGCCTCCAGAATGAAATTGGCAGTCTGACTACCGAAAAAGACACCTTGAAAGGCAGAAAAATACGGCTTTCCAGAAGACAGGAGGAAATTACTTCCGTCGTGGATATCCTGACATCCAAATATGAGGAGATTACAAAAGAAAAGAATGCCCTCGTGGAAGAATTTCATGGCTTAGACCAGAAGCTATCCACATCAAAAGGACGTATACAAGAACTCGTGAGTATGATGCGGTCTCTGGACGAACAAATCAATCAGCAAAAACAATTGCAGAGCAGTAAGACCTCCCGCCATGAAGTGCTTATGGATTTTGAAATGCGTGCGGAGGGGGTAGAATCCGGTGCAAAGGCTATTCTGGATGAGTCCAGAAAGGACTCCGCGGCTGTAAGCGGCATCCGGGGCATGATTGCCGATCTGGTTAAAGTCGACCTCCCGTATGCATTGGCTATCGAGACCGCTCTCGGTGAAAGGGTTCAGGGGATTATCACCGATACCACCGATAATGCCGTCCAGGCGGTTGCATTCCTGCAGAAGAGTCAAAAAGGACACGCAATCTTTTTCCCGTTGGATAGAACCAATGACTACCCTTCTATTCCTGAAGAAATTCTGCAAAAACCCGATGTCGTTGGTGTTGCGCGTAAGTTTGTCAACAGTACGGAAGCGGTTTGCAAGGTGGTCGATGGTTTTCTGAATAATACAATCATTGTAAAGGATCTTACCGCCGCACTTGCCATGGGCTGCAACAATCGTACTGTCCGGTACGTTACCCTTGACGGCGCGCTGCTAGAACCAGACGGCATGCTCAGCGGTGGCAAGAAGCAAGGGCAGGTGGGCATCATATCCCGGAAAAGCGAACTGAAGAAGATCGAGGAGGAATTGATTAACATCCGGCAAATCCTTGAGAAATTGGAGATGGACAAACAATATCACATCGAGGAAATTACCGGACTTGAAGCGGAAACTGCCCAGCTGGCAAAGAGGATCGAACAGATAAACATCCTGAAGATTTCAAAGGACAATGAGATTTCCCAAAATGAACAGAAGCGGGACGAACTCACGGCAGAGAAAAAGATCAATGAAAATGAGATGGAAGAGATCGATGTGGAAGTGGAAAACGCTTCTGAACGTGAGCGAAGTTTACAGACAGAATTAATGCATCTCAATCAGCAGCACAAGCAGTTAGAACAACAGGTTGAAGAGTCCGCTATGCTTGTGGAAGAAAAAGAGCTTTTAAAAAAGAATGTTCAGGAGGAAATAACTGCGGTTAAAATCGGCCTTGCGCAAAGACAGGAAAAGAAAGACGGTCTGGACAAAGCGTCGCATAAACTCGATGCCGAGTTACTGGAAGCACAAGAACAGATTACCCGGAGCATACGAGAACGCGAGGAGTGTCAGAAAAAAAAGCTGGAAGCTGAAGAGGAGATTAAACACATGGAACTTCTTCTCCGTGAACTCGATACACAAAGGATAGCTTTGGAAGAGTCGATAGTTTCTTGCAAGACGGAGCAGGATGGCCATAATCTGAAAACCACAGAATTTAAGGAACACCTTGATGAAAAGCGTGCAGAGCAGAAACACTTCGAGCAACAGATCCAGGAATTAAAACTCAAGGAAAACGAGTATCACATCCGTCTCTCCAATCTTGAAGAGCGTGTACGGGAGGAATATCACGTTGAGTTGTCAGATTTAGATAATACTACCGATGAAATTACATTGGAACTCACCACGTCACAGCCGGAATCTACCGATCCAGCCCAATCCCAGGTTGATTTTTGGGAGACAGTTTCCAAGGAAATCGAGGAACTGCAGGGAAAGATCGGAAGGCTGGGGAATGTGAACCTGGAGGCCATCAAAGAGCAAGACGAACTGGAGATTCGCGAGACATTTCTGGTAAATCAGAAAGAAGACCTTGAGAAATCCCAGGATGCGCTGCAGAATCTGATAAAAAAGATCAACCATACCAGCCGCGAATTGTTTGAAAAAGTATTCAACGACATCCGCCAGAATTTCCAGGTGATGTTCCGAAAATTATTTGGCGGGGGTAAAGGCGACATAATCCTGGAGGAAAATGTGGACATCCTGGAGGCGGGCATTGAGATCATGGCGCAGCCACCCAGTAAAGAGCTCCGTTCGATTACCCTCCTCTCCGGTGGTGAAAAGGTAATGACTACCGTAGCGCTCCTTTTTGCGGTATTTCAATCAAAACCCAGCCCATTCTGCATCCTGGACGAGGCAGATGCCGCCCTGGATGAGAGCAACATAAATAGGTTTACCCACATTCTGAAGGAATTTACCAAAGACACGCAATTTCTCGTAATTACCCACAACAAGGTGACCATGAGCGTTGCCGATGTAATGTACGGAATTACCATGCAAGAACCGGGCGTATCTATGAAGGTGGCCGTTAAATTCGAGGATATTGAAAGGAAGGTCGCGTAAAATCTTTATCGACGGTTTACCTTTGTAAATCTGCTTGACAAAAAACTGAGCACTTAGTATATTCCAGATCATAATTAAGATTCAGGCGATGGAGTTCGCCTTAATTGCTATGTGATAGCTGATAACTCCTATTGAAGCTAAATACTTCGATAGGAGTTTTTTATTTATAAGAACCCCTGTCGAAGACAAAGTCTCGACAGGGGTTTTTTGTTATGGAGGACTTGTTCCATGTTAGAAGAATTTATAAGGCATAAGATCGAAATACTGGGTATCATTGAAAATGTCGAGGCATTGATGAGGAATGATGTAGGGGCCAAGGACAACAGGCTGCTCATGGCCAAAGAACAGTTGATATCAAATTGTTTTAACCTGGTGGTTATAGGACAATTTAAAAGGGGCAAGACAACTCTTATTAATAGCCTGATCGGCGAGGAGATACTTCCCTCTTCCATAGTGCCGCTGACCTCTATCGTGACGATCATAAAGTATGGTGAAGAGATTGGTTGTTTGGTCACTATGAAGGATGGCAGCGAAAAGAAGATTTGCATAGAGGAACTTCCTGAATATGTGACAGAAAAGGGGAACTAAAAATATACGAGGCGTACGATGCGCACGGATCGGGTATCCATCCCCTTTCCTCGAAAAAGGGATACTGCTGGTAGATACGCCGGGAGTGGGATCCACCTTCCTGCACAATACAGAAACGACCTATGAATTTTTAGACCACCTGGATGCGGCATTGTTCCTTATGAGCGCCGATGTTCCTGTCTCACAGGTAGAAAAAGAACTCCTCGATACCATCAAAGGCTCTACCCGGAAGATATTCTTTGTCTTGAATAAAATTGATAATTTTATTGCAAAAGAGATTGAAGAAATAGCCGCCTTCAATAAACAGGTACTGGAGGAGATGGGGTTTACCGTTCAGGAAATCTGGCCTGTCTCAGCCAGGGAAGCACTGAAGGCGAAAACTGTGAACAATGACATTCAACTTTCGCAGAGCGGTCTTTTGGGGCTGGAAGATGCCTTAGGGAGTTTTCTCTCTTTAGAGAAAGGTAAAATCGTCCTGAATACCACCATATCCAGGACAAAGCGGTTTATCTCCCAGAAACTGTCCCAGATAGCCATAGAGAAAAAGACTATGGAGGTCTCCGGAGAAGAGTTAGAAAATAAGATTAACACATTTCATCAGCTTGTAGCGAACCTGAAGCAGGACAAGGAAGATATGAAATATTTGCTCAAGGGCGAATCGGACAAGATAGGTTTTAATGTGGAGGAGATGTTAAAAATTTTAGAAGAAAAGGAGACCCCGAGAATAAGGCAGTCACTTACGGATTTCTATGAAAAAATCCCGATCTCAATCCCACAGTTTTGAGGGATGAAATGCAGAGAGTCATTAAAGAAGAGATCGTTAAAGGATTTGATGCATTTAGAAAGGATGCCGAAAGAGTAATCTCAGAAACTATCCAGGAAACCTTCAGTCGCTTTACAAGCCGTTCCAATAACATCATTAACGAGTTTAAAATGGCAGCCGAGATACTCTTTGAGATATCCATGGAACAATATGAATGTTTCGTTGAACTGGCCAGGAATACGGGGTTTTATTATATGATCCAGGAATATACAGCCCCTACGGAAGAAGAAGTCAAGTCCATCCTGCACGCCCTCCTGCCGAAATCCCTGAGCAGAAGGATGGTTTTGAATGAAATGCTGGATCGGGCATCCTCTGATATTAGCCGGAATTGCGCCCGGATATGCTTGGACCTTACAGCAAGGATCAGTAAAACCATCGACCATTACTCCAAACAACTTAACGATTTAGGGAGCGATCCATCCATGACAGGTTTTTACCGATAACAAGTTCTTCCATTGTCGCATGGTGAGTATTCTTCATAGGGATGAGACGCATCTGAAAGCCATGTTCTCTTGCCATTGTCTTAACCTCATCCGCATTATCATAGGTCATTAAGAAATCGCCTTTTATTGATTGACATAAGGTGAATAAACGCCCATGGTCTATACTAAAATAACGGTAAAGACGTTTGCCTGCCTTCTTTCCGCCGGCCGTATAAGGTGGGTCGATAAAAAATACTACGTCATTACGTTGAGAATACTCCTGAATAACACCCAACCCGTCGTCTTTACGGAAAATAATCCTATCAGCAACGAGTTTTAAATTGTCGAATCGCTTAGCAATTGTGGTTGGATACCAACGGGATCGAATTCCTTTGCCGTTCTCCCCGTGTTTTAAGAAACCCGATCCCTCAGCCAATATACCTCCGTGAAACGTTCGGTTTTTCAGAATGGTTTGAAATGCTTTCTCTTTAATGCTAACGTCTGTTTTCGATATTTCCTGTATAACTGTTTCCTTGGTCAGGTCAAAATCAAGGATTCTTTTCGCAAGCCATCCCGCATGTCCATCGACCACGGATTGCCACACTGCCGCGACATCCTCATCAATCTCAACCATGACGACGCATGAGACGAGTTCCTCAAACAAAGCTGTGACACTTATAATGCCTCCACCGGCAAACGGTTCAATCAAGATTTCTGGCTTAGGGTAGTTATTTTTAATCCAGTCTCGGAATGTTGGAACAAACCATGTTTTTCCTCCCGGGTATCGGAATGGGCTTCTTTGCGGTACAGATGCGACATTAACCGGTTTAGGTGATTCGGTATCATACAATTCTGGGAACAGTGATAGTTGTCTGGATGCTTTCATATCAGAATGGCTTTTCAATTATTTTGTTGTTTGGCGGCGTTTCAAGCTGTTCATCTAGCTTTTCTTGAAGCAACTTTATAAAATCGTCTATGTTTCCTGGCGAGGAAGTCGTTATAGATATAAGGGCTGGCTCAAATTCCGTAAAAACTTCGTCAGTTTTTGTTAGTATGAACCTTTCTTGTCCCTCTTCTTTGACCAAATGAAGATCGTATATAAGCCAAGAAATATCGGCTTTCGACTTGCTGATTGTTTTCAAAGGCGGGAGTGTTTCGAAGAAACTCTTATTTAGTGCGACGGCTGTCTTCTTGTGCCAAGAATGAAGGATGCCACCCTTATAAAGAAGCTGAGGGGCTAAACGTTTTCGAGAAGAAGATAGGTAATCCGGTCGTGGGTAATTTGGCTGTGCTGACCAGTCCATTTGTGCGTGCGCTTTTGGGTTCTTCATGTAGTATTCAAAGGGGTCGCGAACATTTCCGGAGATGTAAACTGCTTGTATTTCGAGAGCACCGAAATCGAAAATGTTTCCGTTGTCGTCGTATGCGACAAGTACAACGTCAATGTTACCAGCCGATTTTCCGTTAGCGTCGTTCAGACGAACTTCAGTGAGTGAACTCCATGCCGTGCCATCACCAAAGAAAAAAGATGCTGCATCCTCGGTAATAAGCCAATCCTCCCTAAACCGGATAGGGCAGGTTATAGTTGGGGCGCCATTGTGAAATATACTGCATACGCCGAGTGGATTCTTTGCTTTATCTTTGGTGCAATTGGGAACCTTGTTATTGAATGGGCATAGGCGGCCTGATCGGTATCGATTCGCTTTAGGCGATCTGTCATCAACTAGATGCCCAAAGACCTCAGCGAGTGGTTGTATGCTTTTCGTCATTTGCTTTTTAGTCTTTTCTGTTCATCATTAGTCCCAAAATGAATTATGCGTACCGATAGCTGTTTTATTATACGGCTATTCGGACATATGATAAAGCTCACGAGTATTTTGTTTATTTTATACCATAATTGCAAAATATTTCACTATATTTTATTTGTTCATAACGAAAATTAACTATAATATTATCTTATAAAAACATCTTTTTCCCCATCCCTTGCTTTCGCGAGGACAAGTTTCATGAAGGTAGGTTTTAGAAGTTTTTTGCAACCCCCTTCGCCCCCTTTTAAGGGAGATTTATAACCCACTGTGTTCAGACGGAAATGTGGGTAAAGATAAGTTTTTTAAAGGGGGAGTTGGTTGCGACTATACAGCGCCGGGATATTCTCTAAAAACAGAGATATGAAAATACTGACACAAATACTTCTTATCTCGACTGTTCTTCTTTTCAACGGCTGTGCCTTCACATTTTTTGGCGAGAAACTTGAAGACCGTACCACACAGCCTCTTTTTTCCGCCGAAAAAGACCTGGAAGTATATGCTGAACTGGATTATCCTCCTGGAAACATAGCAGTCTCTTCCGAGGGAAGGGTCTTTTTTAGTTTTCACCCAGCCGGCGGAGCGCCTGTTCATATCGCCGAGCTGGTATCTGGTAATGTGGTACCTTATCCCGACCAGGTCGCTCAGGAGGAGAAATTTACTTCCCCTCTTTCTCTGCGAATTGATAGACAAAACCGTTTGTGGGTCTTGGATTATGGTGCTTATGGGTTTCGCAGGGTTAAGCTTTATGCCTTTGATTTGCATTCGAATCAGATGGTACACGAATTTCAATTTCCCCGAAATATTGCAGGTTTTGGCTCTATGCTCAATGATTTCCAGGTTGATGCCGATGGGAAGAAGATATACATTGCGGATACCAGCGCCCTGGCGCAAAACCAGGCCATTATTGTGTATGACGTTGAAAAGAAAAAAGCCCTGCGTTTATTAAAAAAGCACCCTTCGGTAAGAAACGGGGCTTATGCAGTTCATATTCACGGAAAGCCTCTAAAAATGTTGGGTATTTTTAAACCGAAATTCGGTGTAGATTCCATCGCCCTAAGCCGTGATGGCCAGTGGCTTTATTATGCGCCCTTAAATGGAGGTGTTCTTTATCGTATCAAAGTATCGGCAATAAATAATGAAACGCTATCAGAAAAAGAATTAGGAGAACAGGTAGAGAAATTTGCAGACATATCAATGAGCGACGGCATTACCACCGATGATGCCGAAAATATCTATATTGCCGACATGGAGAATGCTGCCATCCATAGGATTGATCGGGAAGGCAGACTCCAGACATTATTTAAGGATCCCAGAAAACTTCGCTGGCCTGATGGTTTTAGTCTTGGGCCAGGCGGAGTTCTTTACTTCACCGATAGCGCCCTTCAAGACGTTATAATGAAATCTGCAAGACAGATTAAAAGGAGCCGTCCTTATTATATCTATAGATTCCATCCCGGCTTTCCGGCAGCCCCTCGTCATTAGTCAGAAGGCCGGAGTCCGAAGGAAAAACGTAATTATTTCTCTGGACGAAGTTTTGCAGTGCGAACACATCCCTTAATCCCCTCGTTTGGATGGGAAATACATATATATTTCCTATACGGGAAAATTTTTCTTGACAGCGCTATATCATACAAGGCATAATGCGTTGCAAATATGAACGTGAAATTTAAGATATGGTTTGAAGAAAATGGGGGTGTGGCCTTTGCTGAGGGGCGCAGGATGTTGCTGGAGGCTGTAGACCGTCTGGGTTCTTTGAATGCTGCGGCAAAGGAGTTAGGGATGTCATATCGGGCTGCCTGGGGAAAGATTAAGGCCACAGAGAAGGCGTTAGGCATAAAGTTGTTGGAGGTTACTACCGGAGGAAAAGGTGGAGGCGGGGCAACCCTGACGCCGGACGCAAGGGACCTAATCCGGAAATTCGAAAAATACACAAACCGGATGACCTTATTAATGGGAAGAGAATTCAAAAGTATTTTCGGCAATAAGAAATCGTAACAGATAAAAGTGTTTTGGCATTTTTTAGCAAAAAATTGCGCAAGAAAGGAGAATGTGGGGGAGTGGAGAAACGAAGGGTATAAAAAAGAAAAATAGAATTGAAATATTTTTCTCTTTTTCCCCTTTTCTCCTTGTGTTTTTCTTCCAACTTGTTCGAATAAAATATGGCAAACAGACTTTGCGGTACAATTGTCAGTATCACTCGGGGGCAGATCCATGCACATGTACAAATCTTGTGGAAGGACGTTCCGCTGAGCGTCATCGTCACAAGGGCTTCGTGTGAGGATATGCATCTCTCGGCGGGTGACACAATTTCTACGCTCATCAAGGGTACGGATCTCATGATTGCAAAATCCTTTTCAGGAATGCTGAGTGCTCGAAACAAGGTCAAGTGCGTTGTGAGAGAGATTGTTCAGGGAGATGTATTGTCAAAGGTTTTTGTGGAATACAGGGGCGATATGCTCCATGCCATTGTTACGAATGTATCCCTGAAAGAGATGAACATTCTTAAAGGCGATGAGGTTGTCGCTATTGTGAAATCAACGGAACTGATATTATCGAAGGAAATTTAGCATGAAGTGATTGAAAGGGGGTGACCGATCGGGGATGCATTGTTTTCGAATAGTGCCTTTATAGGGTAGACGATGTTAAAATCCGATACCCATTTCTATTTATATTCGTTATGTCAACAATGATATAACAGCAGTGAAAGGAGGAGTAGATGCGAAGTACCTGGTCTGTATATAGTTTGTCTCTGGCTTTGGTATTCTGTGCTGTATATGCTGATGGTGTGGCGCAGAATGTGAGCGCCCAGGATGCCGTTCGGAACAAGGCGGCTTTTGATGGCGGAATAGATGATTTAAAAAAACAATTAACGCAAATGGAAGAGGCGTTTCTCGCACAGCAGAAGATGATGAAACAGATGGAGACCATGGCGTTAAGCCAGCAGGAGCAAATCAAGGAATTGAAAACCCGTATGGAATCGATAAGTGAGAAGCCGGTGGCCGTTGCAAAGGAGGAGATTAAAGAAGAGGTAAAGCAGGAAATGAAACAGGAGGTGGGGAACTACCTCGCATCTGATGAGGCGCGGGAAAAACTGGGATTGGGCTTGCCAGGTAAATACGAATCGGTTAACGGCTACTATACGCCAGACAAGGAAAGAACCTCGATAGGCTTTCAAACAAGGGATGGGAAATATTCTTTAAACATGGGTTTCAGAATGCAGATGCGTTTTACCTACAGAGACAGGGACGAGGATTTTGATCAAACTGATATAGCCGATATTGATATGCGCAGGGCACGAGTCTGCTTTGGCGGTAATATCTATAGCAAGGATTTGAATTATTACGTGGAACTTGGCGGCGATAACTATGATGTAAATATGTGGGACTATTATGTCTACTGGACACCGCTCGCCGCGCTTAATATAAAGACAGGATATTTTAAAGTGCCGGCCAGCCGCCAGTGGCAAGCAGCAGCTTTTAAGATGGTCTTCCAGGACAGGTCAATTGCCACCGATGCCTTTAAACAGGACCGTGATTATGGTCTGGACATCTACGGATTGCCTTTTGATGGCCACATGGAATACCATGCATCCGTTTTTCGCGGCGTCGGCCAGAATCCCTTAAAAACCTATGGAAAGGATGAAAACATTGACAACAACCTCATGTATGTGCTAAGCGCTCGATACAATCCTTTTGGAATCTATGATTATTATGACGAAACTGATCTGAAATACACAGAAACACTTAAGGCAACGGTAGGCGGTTCAGTAGTCTATAATGCAAAAGATAAGAACGCAAAGGTGGTGGATACCAATGTTGTAGTTGGTAACTTTGACGTGGGCATGAGATACAAAGGGTTTACGTGGGATAGTGGCTACTACATAAGATCGAAAAATCCCGATAAAGATATCGGTGGCGATACAATAACTTCAGACGGTTTCTATACTCAGGCAGGTTATTTTATACTGCCTAAAAAACTAGAGGTTGGGGCCCGTTACTCTTTATTAGATCCTAATCAAGATGTGCGGGATGACATTCAGAAGGAGTATTCGGCTGGTATCAATTATTACTTCCGTGGACATCGTTCAAAGATACAGACCGATGTAGCTCGCTATGTAACAGACACTAACGATGGAAATAATAATGAAAACAGATTCAGATTACAATATCAATTGATATTTTAGCAAAATAGAAAAGAGGTATACAGCCAAGCGCAAATTATTTTCTGGTGCTCGTTTGAGATGCCTTGTGGAACGGTTTGTCTTAAAATCTGGTGCCCATTTTTACTATTAAGATGACTATTTCAGGTTGCCCAGACAACCTGAAATATAAAAATTACAGGAGGGAAATAATGAGGAGTTTTTCAATTTTTAGTTGGTTAATAATCAGTCTTTTCTTTCTAACAACTTCATCTTGTGTAGAGGTCGCCCAAGCCCAGGGGGTTCCTTGTCCGGGTGGCTATTCCAATCAATTTCGTTTGAGCGGAAAGGTGGAAAAACCTCGTACATTTACATTGCGCAACTTGCAGCGGAATCCGAAATCCTCTCGTATAACCATCAACTATTATTCCGGCAAAGAAGGCTCTGTTACCAAAGATTATATCGGCGTGCCTCTGATTGATTTGCTAAATGACGCTGCTATCATCACAGATTCCACCCGCAAGAACGATATACTCAGTAAATATGTATCGGTTAGCGCCACCGATTGTTACGAAGTTATCATTTCGGTGGCCGAACTACTGTCAAATTTTGGCCACCAACAGGTGCTTGTTGCCTTTGCGACGGGAGACGGCCAACCCCTCGACGAAAACGAAGGGATGGCACGCCTGATTGTTCCGGGCGACAAAGCTGGCGGAAGGTGCGTAAATAATATTGCCAGGATTACGGTCCGTTCTATCCAGTAAGCTACGGCTGGCATCAACTATTACATGCGTAAACATTGCCAACAAATTCAGGCGGACGTAGCTGCTTTGTAACTAATGCTGCAATACTTGATAAAAAATGAAAACAGATTCAGATCTAATATCAATTGATATTTTAGAGGAGGATACGATGAATTTGAGAAGGTCTAAAGGACTGGTTACAAAATTTATTCCAATTGCATGTGTAACGTGGTTGCTGTTTTTGGTGATGGCTTTTCAAAATACTGTCCGGGCAGAGGAAAAAATCCTTATTGCCGCCGCCGCCAATCTGAACCCTGCCATGAATGATATTATCAAAGGATTTAAGAAGGAGTATCCTACCATTGATGCAGAGGTATCGTATGGTTCTTCCGGTAATTTCTTTGCCCAGATTAAACAGGGGGCGCCTTTTGATATCTTTTTCTCAGCTGATACAACCTATCCCGCGCGCCTCGAAGATGAAGGTTTGGCGGTAAAGGGCGAGAGCAAGATTTACGCCTTTGGAAGCATTGTGCTCTGGATACCGAGGAGTTCTTCACTAAATCCACGGAAAGGGTTACATTTAGTTTCTGATAACAAAGTAAAAAAGCTGGCTATTGCAAATCAAAAACTTGCGCCCTATGGTATGGCGGCAGAGGAGGCGCTTCGATACTATGGATTGTGGGACAAAGTTCAGGACAAGCTGGTCTTCGGGGAAAATATCTCGCAAACGGCGCAATTCGTCCAGTCAGGCGCAGCCGATGTGGGAATTATTGCCCTATCCCAGGCAATTTCACCAAAATTGGAAAATGATGGAGACTACTGGATCATTCCTGCCGAATCGTATAACAAACTTGGACAAGCCTATACCATTTTGCAGAAAGGCAAGGATAAGCCCGGTGTCAGAAAATTTCTGGAATTTGTGCAAGGGAAAAAAGGAGAAAAAGTATTTTTGAAATATGGTTATTCGCTCCCAAAATAGACTAACAATGTTTATGTCACGAACTTTGTTAAAAATATTTTTTACCGTGTAGTTTTTAACGAATTACTGTTATTTATTGTCTCATAAGAGAACACGCATTAGGAGAAAAATATGCTGTTTCGTATTCTCATCAAACCAATATTGATCTTGTTTTTTGTTACCGTTTTGGGAACGGGTGTCTGGGCTAAGGACGATCCCCTGGTTTTGGATAATGACACCGTTTTTCGCAACCCTGCCGGTTTGAGCGGTACATTCAGCACTCAAGGCCTCATTGACACCAGCAACGAGTTCTTCCAGGTTCTTGGCACCAACGGACGTTCGTGCGATACCTGCCACAAACCGGAAGAAGGTTGGAGCGTCACGCCCCGAGGCGTAGAAAAACGTTTCAAGGCTACCGCCGGGACCGATCCGATCTTTCGCACCAATGATGGTTCCAATTCTCCTAATGCGAAGGTCAAAACACGCAGGAATCGACGTAAGGCGTATAGCATGCTCCTCAACAAAGGACTAATTCGTGTCAGCCTTAATGTCCCCGAAAATGCCGAATTCGAACTTGTCGCCGCCAGTGACCCCTACGGCAATGTAGTCACTCCTGCTTCCGAATCCTCTCTGTTGCTCTCTATGTTCCGCCGCCCGCTGCCAGCTACAAATATGAAATTTTTAGGGACGGTCATGTGGGACGGTCGTGAGGTAGTAGCCGGGCAATCCATCCACTACGATTTACACAATCAGGCCAATAATGCTGTCGCCGGACACGAGCAAGGTGACCCGCTTACCGATGTACAACGCCAGCATATCGTAGAATTCGAAACCTCGTTGTATACTGCGCAAGTGTGGGATAGCAAAGCCGGGTCGTTGACCGAAAGTGGAGTGAAAGGAGGACCGATGTGGCTGTCGAAGGAGCAGTTTTATAGCGGCATCAACGATTTCCTGGGGGACAGCAAAACTGGTGCAGACTTCGATCCGAAGGTATTCACCCTGTTCGATTCCTGGAACGAACTGATAGAATCGGACCCTACTGACATACGAGCTGCTATAGCACGTGGGCAAAAAATCTTCAATTCCAAACCTCTTAAAATTTTCGACGTTCCCGGCATCAACGATTCGCCAGACTTCGGCAGCTCCGAGGTGCTAATTGGAACTTGCAGCACCTGCCATAATACCCCAAATGTCGGCAGCAGTTCACATGACGCTCCGGATGTCAGCAATAATTCGGTCGGTCTGTTTTTGGATATCGGAATCAGCGATGAAGTCCGTCGCACAAGTGACCTGCCGCTATATACCCTGCGTAATAAAATCACCGGTGAAATCCGGAAGACGAGCGATCCAGGCCGTGCCCTCATCACCGGTCGGTGGGGAGATATCGGCAAATTCAAGGTTCCGGGACTGCGGGGTCTTGCTGCACGAGGTCCTTATTTCCACAATGGTATGGCCAAGGAATTAGGGAATGTTCTGGATTTTTATAACGAGCGATTTCAAACCGGTCTCAACAATCGGGAGCGGTTGGATTTGATTCTGTTTTTACAATCTCTGTGAAATCTTCTTACACTGATGGGATATACTTTAGTGTACTCTATTGTTGCAATTCGATTTACTTTTAAAATAGTCGTCAGGAAGTTTCTCATTCTTTGACAAGATGCCGGTAGATACGAATTAGAAGTGAGACAAAAACAACGCCAACAGTACAGACCTCTTCTCTTGTGAGTGGTCTACAACAATGTCACTTGCGCCCTCATTTTTTGCACTTGCAAAGGGTTTAGGGCAGCCTGTCAGGGGAAACAGCGCCATGTGTTTTTACTAAAGTACGAAACAAACTGTTTAAGGAATTTGTTCGAGAGAGAAATATTTGTCTGGGAAATACTTGTCCTGTGCTAAGGCGCAGGATAAACTGGCCTTCAGGGAAAATATCCCGCGAACGGCACAATTTGTCAAGTCAGGCGCAGCCGATGTGGGAATTATTGCCCTATCCCAGGCAATTTCACCAAAATTGGAAAATGATGGGGACTACTGGATCATTCCTGCCGAATCGTATAACAAACTTGGACAAGCCTATACCATTTTGCAGAAAGGCAAGGATAAGCCCGGTGTCAGAAAATTCCCGGAATTTGTGCAAGGGAAAAAAGGAGAAAAAGTATTTTGAAATATGGTTATTCGCTCCCAAAATAGGCCAATAATATTTAGAATGGATTTTGTAATTTACTTATTCAAGGGAAAAGGTTTTCCCTGAGGACCCAGACATCCTAATTTATCATGGAGATTGGTGATCTGGAACCGTCTCCGCATGAAAGGAGCAAGGCATGAAGATCAGCGCTCGTAATATTTTAAAAGGTAAGGTTAAGGAGGTGAAGCATGGTATGGTGGACACGGAAGTGGATATAGAATTGCCGGGTGGGGGCGAAATCGTGTCAATCATTACGAAACACTCCGCGGAAACGATGAAACTGGCAAAAGGCAAGGAAGTTTATGCGGTTATCAAGGCATCCAATGTGATGATCATGGCAGACTAACCCGGAGGACACAGACACCATGTAAAGAGTAAGAAGCAATTCAAACACAGCCACAGCGCTCTGTGCGGTGGCTGTGTTTGAAACCTCTCTGGGAATAGCAATATACAAAAACTCTTACAATAACAGGAAAAGTGTGAAAGAAAACACATAACAGAATAAATGATGTAAACTACTTGCATACTAATCGTTATTATGTAAGATACCCATGTGGATAAACGTATAGAGACCACATATCCTTTAAACTACAGGACGATTCCATGAATTTTGCGGCTCCTTTCCTCTTAACCTTAAAGCTAGCTACCGTTACAACACTTTTATTGTTTATTATAGGTATCCCTTTTGCTTACTGGCTCGCCTTCTCAAGGTTACGATTAAAATTCATTGTGGAATCCGTAACGGCCTTGCCTCTCGTGCTTCCACCTACGGTTTTGGGCTTTTACATCCTTATGGCCATTGGGGGGAACAGTTTTGTCGGGCGCTGGTACGAAGGTGTTTTTCATAAGACGCTTGCCTTCTCCTTTCAGGGACTTGTTGTCGGCTCGTTTATCTATAATCTGCCCTTTGCAATACGTCCCTTTCAATTAGCCTTTGCCGGGGTGGATAAAAAATTGCTTGAGGCATCATGGAGCCTGGGCAGGTCTAAATTGTATACCTTCCTTTTCGTTATTTTTCCGCTCTCCCGGCAAGGTGTTATAACAGGCTGCATACTCTCCTTTGCACACTGCGTGGGTGAATTTGGGGTTATCCTTATGATCGGGGGAAATATTCCAGGAATTACCAGGGTAGCATCGGTGGCGATCTACGACGAGGTGCAGGCGCTGAATTACGGAACTGCGAATGTCTATGCAGCTATTTTACTGGCATTTTCATTTGTAATACTCACGGTAGTTTATTTTATCAATAGACGTTTTTTTATGCGCATGTTCTAATCCGAACGAGTCGGAAAAAACAAAATACGAAACACGAAATTTGCGAGTTGACCCTGACAGGGTAGTTTAAAGTTAAGGAATTTCAAACACCCCCCATAATCCCCCCCCCGTAAACGGGGGGAAATGCCTTTTGTTTCTTCGTTTGCGGGAGGGAAACGCTTTTTGTTCCCCAGTTTACTGGGGAAACAGGGGGTAAATCGCCAAAGACCTAATTAATGTATCTTTTCGCTCAAATTGTCAAAATTATCTTTGGAGAATACTCATGGTAATGTGGAGGTGCTGTTTTGCTAAAAGTTAGTATTGAGAAAATCTGGAAAGAATTCGAACTAAGGGTAGGCTTTGAGATTCCTCATGAAAAAATAACGGCCTTATTTGGTCCTTCAGGGTCGGGAAAATCGAGTATATTGCGGCTTATTTCCGGTCTGGAAAGGGCTGACGGCGGAATGATCCATAAGGGAGAAGAGGTGTGGTATGACGAGTCAAAAGCAATTAACATCATCCCCCAGCAGCGTTCCGTAGGGTTTGTGTTCCAGGACTTTGCCTTATTTCCTCACTTAACGGTGGAAAGAAACGTAACATATGGAATAAAAGAGAAAAAGAGATTGAAAGAAGCAAAAGACCTTTTGTCCCTGGCGGGGTTATCCGGATACGAACGTTACTATCCTGCCCAATTGTCCGGAGGGCAAAAGCAAAGGGTTGCCCTGATCCGCGCCCTGGCCAGAAGACCAGATATCCTGCTCCTTGACGAACCACTTTCAGCGCTGGATTGGGAAACACGCAGGCAATTACAGGAGGATTTAAAACGTATCATACAACAGCTTCGGATAACCACGCTCTATGTGACTCACGATGTGACGGAGGTATACAAACTGGCTGATTATGTGATCGTGCTGGAGTCTGGTAAGGTGGTTAAACGGGGGACACCGGAAGAGATATTTATGGGCAGGAGGCTCAGCACCCGTATCCAGGTCGTGGGGAAGGTGGTAGACATAGAATCCGACTCCATCATGGCTGCGGTTACCGTTATGCATGAAGATCAGTATTTTAAGACCCTCATCGATACGGAAGAGGTGAGCCATTTGAACTTAAGAATCGGGGATGATGTGGTTATAGGAGCTAAGTCTTCTGACGTAATCTTATGTAAGGTTTTTACGGAAACGTAAGATATGCTGAATAATGTGGCGCAGGCGGCACAGATTTTCCGGTTACAGGGAATTTTTGTTGCATGGGCAGCTAACAGAGTATAATATTATAAAAAGGTGTCTTTTTACTTCTTAAAAAGGTAACGAAGACGATATTTCCCGGGAGATTTAAGGAAAACGTTATGGAACGGCATTTTGATCAACAATTAGGAGCGCTGAGAAAAAACCTTATTCAGATGGCGTCTTTGGTAGAAACGGCAATTGCCAATGCCATAAAATCTCTGATTGAGCGGAATAGCGAATTGGCCAGTCTGGTAGTGAAAAGCGATGAACAGGTTGATACTCTGGAACTGGAACTTGAAAAACAGTGCGTGGACTTGCTTGCGTTGCGGCAGCCCATGGCTATCGATCTCCGGTTTATTACCGCCGCAATTAAGATTACTAACAACCTCGAACGTATGGGCGACCTGGCTGTCAACATCGCAGAACGGGTGATTCCGCTGAACCAGGAGCCACAACTGAAGCCACTTATTGATATCCCCCGGATGGCAACTATTACTCAAACCATGGTGAAAGACAGCATTGATGCGTTTGTGAACAAGGATACGGCGCTTGCCAGGGCTGTCGCTGAACGTGATTCCACCGTAGATTCTTTGAATGACCAGATATTCAGAGAGCTGTTGACCTATATGATGCAGGACCCGGCAAACATAACACGAGCAGTGCACCTGATTCTGATTTCCCGTCATCTGGAAAGGATTGCTGATCACTCCACCAATATCGCTGAAGAAGTCATCTACATCGTAAAGGCCAAGGTTGTCAAGCATCGCAGTACCAGCCTGGAAGAGATTTCATAACTCCTTCCAAAGACAGGTTCGGCATTTTTAGTAATTTCGAATACTCCGGAATATTTCCAAAAAGAGGACACTCTATCCACAATTATTTTATGCCGCAGTTTATAAAGAAATAGGGTAATAATTTAGTTTTTCGAAAACATTTTGCATGGATGGTATTTATTATGGGGGCAGGTTTCAAACCTGCCCCTACACGGCATGGGAAACATGGTTATTGTTGGAAATTTTTTAAAAACTAAATGGTTATGAAATTTCTTCTTACAAATTCGCATTCATTCCGCGAATGTATGTCATATGCAGTATCTCTTTGTTACGCACGGCCATTGGGACCATACCGAAGGATTGGCTGATTTTACCAGCCGCTACCAGGTACAAAGCTATGCGGAGAGGGGGAGATCCATGCCGTCAGCCATTCGTTGCGGGGTGGTGAGGTCATTGAGGCTGGACATTTACGATTTCACGCACTCCCCACACCGGGGTGCACGCCGTGTGATATCTCATACTCTGTG
>Ga0226835_1000475_pt1 | contig 44879 bp, 57 predicted proteins | sample LAC_MetaG_1_FD_163627 | JGI IMG/M metagenome (GOLD analysis project Ga0226835, IMG submission 163627) | Anaerobic ammonium oxidizing microbial communities from anammox membrane bioreactor (MBR) in UC Berkley, California, United States -... | ecosystem: Engineered > Bioreactor > Anaerobic >...
CGTCCTCGCCATGCGCGCGCGAGACCAGTGCGTCGATGGTGAGATCCTGCGGCCCGACGCCGTCGAGCGGGGAAAGCGTGCCGCCGAGCACGTGATAGCGCGCATTGAGCGCGCCCGCGCGCTCCAACGCCCACAGGTCGGCGACGTCGGCCACCACCACGATCACCGAGAGGTCGCGCCGCGGATCGGTGCAGACGGTGCAGGGATTTTGCGTGTCGATATTGCCGCAGCTCGAACACACTACGATCTTCTGGCGCGCAATCTCGAGCGCGTCGGCAAGCGGCGTCATGAGCTGCTCGCGCTTCTTGATCAGGTGCAGCGCCGCGCGCCGCGCCGAGCGCGGGCCGAGCCCCGGCAGGCGCGCCAGCAACTGGATCAGGCGTTCGATTTCGGGGCCGGCGACCGCTTTGGGCATGGCACTCGTGAACCGGATTGGCGATGGTGCCGATTACATATCGTTCTCCCCGGCAGCGCGAAAGCATAATCGGGACGTTCCGGCGCGCCATCAAATCGACCGATCCGCCGGCTTTTGTGCATCCCGCCTACATCGCCCTGCTAGACTTGAGACGCTGCAGGAAAGCCCGTCGTCAAAAAACCCGTTGGCAGCGACCCCGTTCCCATGACCGATCCCCTGTCACGCATGGCCACCCGCATCGCCTACGGCGCGCTCCAGTTGCCGCGCATCGCCTGGTATGTCGGGCACGGCTATGCCCTGCAGCATTTGTCGAAGGAGGCGCGCCGTCGCGACGGCCTTGAGCCGCGCCGCCCGGCAACAACCGTGCTGCCCGTGCCCGACCAGCGCCAGCTCTATGCCGACCTGTTCCGCCTGCTGCGCGCCGATCTCGACAATGTCGAAGCCGGCATCTACCCGCTGCCGGCCGATCGCGACGGCCCGCTGCCGCTGCTGCTGCGGCGCTCGCAATCCTTCTTCCAGGACCTGCCGGACATCCATCGCCGGCGCGAACGCAACGGACACGACGACGTGCGGCTGGAAGCAGGTGAAGGCAGGCGGCCGGATTATTATCTGCAGAACTTCCACTTCCAGTCCGGCGGCTGGATGACCGAGGAATCTGCGCAGCGCTACGACACCCAGGTCGAAGTCCTGTTCAAGGGCACCGCCAACGCCATGCGGCGGCAGGCGCTGCCCGCCCTGCACGAGATATTCGCCGGCCGCGACCAGCGCACGCTGCGGCTTCTCGACATCGGCTGCGGCACCGGACGCTTCCTCGATGCCGTCAAGCAGGCCTGGCCGCGATTGCCTGCGCTCGGCATCGACATGTCGGAAGCCTATGTCCGCCATGCGCGGCGGCACCTCAAACGACGCGCGTGGCTGGATGTATTCGTCGGCAAGGCCGAAGCGCTGCCGCTGCCGGACGCGAGCCTCGATGCCGTGACCAGCATTTTCATGTTTCACGAATTGCCGCCGGACGTCCGCCGGGCCGTCATGGTCGAGGCCGCGCGCGTGCTGCGGCCGAGCGGACGTTTCATCGTCATCGATTCGCTTCAGCGCGGCGATGCGCCCGACTATGACGGCCTGCTCGATCTCTTTCCGCAGAATTATCACGAGCCCTATTATGCGGGCTATCTCGGCGAGGGTTTCGCGGCCATGGCGCACGACGCCGGTCTGGGGCATGTGCGCGACGTCAACGCTTTCGTGTCGAAAGTGATGGTGTTCGACAAGCCCGCCTGACGCGCGGACTTATACCCGGCTACCCGGCGTCCTACCCCGTCCCGCCCTTTGCATTGCGCATTGGATTGAATGCGCGCGGCTGATAAAACGCCGGGTGGCGCAGGCGTCTCCTGCAGACAACCCACCTTCGCCTGTCGCTTTCCGCTGCCAGCCCGCGGGCCGAACCGCCATGGACGCCACCGTGCATTCGACCGTTCTTGCGATCGCGTTCGCGGTGATTGCGGTCCTCTATGCCTCGGTCGGCCAGGCCGGCGGCACCGGCTACATCGCCGCGATAGCGCTGGCCGGCCTTGGCCCCGATGTGATCAAGCCGACCGCTCTGTCGCTCAATATTCTCGTCGCCACGATCGCGGTCGCGCGGTTTGCGCATGCCGGCTACCTGACCTGGCGGACCTGTTACCCGTTCGCCGTGCTGGGCGTGCCGTTTTCCGCACTCGGCGGCGCCACGAACCTGCCCGCCTCGGTCTATCACCCGGTCGTCGGCGCGCTGCTGCTGATTGCCGCCTGGCAGGTTTTCCGTTCGGCGGAGGCAGCCGCGCGGCATGACGGAAATTCGCCCGCCTCCCCGCCCTTTCTCTCGGCGCTTGCGGCCGGCGCGCTCACGGGCTTTGTCTCCGGCGTCACCGGTGTGGGTGGGGGGATTTTTCTCGCGCCCGTCATTCTCGCATTCGGCTGGGCCGGCCCGCGGCAGACTGCGGCCGTCTCGGCGGTCTTCAATCTCATGAACTCGGCCGCCGCCCTCGCCGCGACCTATGCCACGATTTCGGCTCTGCCGGCAGAATTGCCATGGTGGCTGCTGGCCGTCGGATGCGGCGGAACGGTCGGATCGTGGCTCGGCCTGCGGCATTTTCCGGAAACCTGGCTGCGCTACATCCTCTCGGCACTCCTGCTTGTCGCCGGGTTGCGGATGCTGCTTGCCTGACTGCCGCCGGCCCATCTGCGCCCGATCTGCCGGCGCGGCCGCATCCGTCCGGGTGCCGACCGGCGCACTTCTTCGGTGCTCGATTGCAGCAAAGAGAGGACCGAGTGGCTCAAGACGCACAGGCGCGTCGCACGCGTCTTTACATCTTTACATTAAGAGGCGTGCGCCTTAAGTGCTTGCCCGCAGGGAGAGATGGCCGAGTGGCTTAAGGCGCACGCTTGGAAAGCGTGTATACGGGAAACCGTATCGAGGGTTCGAATCCCTCTCTCTCCGCCAGTCCTTGTGCGACCGACTTTCTCTGCCGGGTTTTGACGCGCTCGAAACTCCAATAACGGCGGGCTTCGCGCACAAACCTCCGCACTGCGCTGAGCCCGTCAGGGCGCGAAATTCTCTCTCCCGGGCCGCTAGTCTCCAAACCTCCGCACTTCGCGGTTTTAGTGCGGTTCTCGTAAACGACTGATTTTGAGCCGCTTTTCGCGATGGCAACCTCCGCACTTTGAAGAATTATCGCGGGGTAGCGGGAGAGTCTGGGAGCGAATCGGGACGTTGAAATAGCGGATATTTTTGCGTCGGTCGGTACGGTTCGCTGATGGCGGCCAGCGCATGTTTGCACTTGCACTAATGAATGCTCGATTTCTTTGCCGGCAACGCCGCGAGCACCTGCCGCCGCGCGCGCTTGCAGGAGAGGACGACTGCGTGCATTTCGTGCTCCGCGATCCGTGTCATCTCCCGCATGTGCCGGAGCGTGCCCTCAATGTCACCGACGGTCGCCGACTTGTTCCCATCCGTAGACACATCGAGCACTCCTACGATCAGGGCTCGCATCTCGCCGAGTACGTCCAGACCACGATGAGCACGTTCGGGAAGATCGACGGACTCCTGAGCGCCAAACAGCCCTTCGATAAAGCCATCGAGTTCCTGACGACGGATCAGCGTCAGAGTGGCAAGCCCTTCCCGTGTGCTGGCTACATCGATACGGGTCAAGCGAAAGGGTGTGTTTCGTTCCTGGTGGCGCGTCAACCGGTTCCATAGGCCCATGACAAGTGCGCCAATCAACTCGTTCGCCGCGTCGATCGAATCGAAGGCCGGCAACTCGCCGCCCCATAGGCCCTCTACCATCTTGATCGGCGAAGCCGCCATGACCGGCGTCGCGATGTTGCCGAGGAACCGCGTGCGCACCTCGTGAAACGGCACCGGGCAGCGGTAGCGTTCAAGCAAGGTGCGGACCTCTTCGTCGGTAGCGGTCGGCGTCGGGTGAGCGGGGCGTTTCGCCATCGGCTCTCCATCTTCATCGTGATCGATTGCACGACGATGCCACCTGCCACCTCCTCGGTCCAGTGTCCTCAGCCTTAGGACCGGTCAGAGAATAATCGCGTGGTCGAACCGGAGAAAACGCACGTCACCACGGGCTCTCCGCTTCCGGATCGTCGAAAACTGAGAGTCAGTCAGCTACGATTTATGAGTCTGGACCCTAATAATAGGCCGATGTCAGCTGGCTTCCGCAATCGTGTCTTGGTAGCCAACCTGATCCATGATGCCACTCACAACTGCAGCACGATAGATTGCTTCCGCAAAACGCCGGTCGTCGATTGCCTCCTTCGGCATCTTACGGAGCAATTGCGGTGTTTCAACAATCGCATCCTCAATGAGTTCCATGTCAAGCGGCACGATTACACCGGCCGTCATGGTAAAGTCATCGAGGCTATAGAGCCGCGTGGCCAGCATCGCCTCGTCCAGCAACGAACTCTCAAGCGCTTCATCGACCAACCAATAATCATCACCGCGAAATACGTCTTTGACAAGTAGCCCAGCTACAGGGTGTCGCCGCGCGCGAGCAAGGATTGCGAAGCGTGCTTGCTGCATGGCCTCAAGAACAAACACCTCATCTGTGTCGAGCGCAGACTGTGCGGATCTGGCATAACGATCAATAGCGCGAGACCGGTCCTTCGGTGCTGTGTAGATCAAAAGGTCGAATACCAGATTCAAGTCGTCGATGCTGTCGAGAACTAGCATCTTCCCCTGAGCGAGACCCAGACGACGCGCCTGAGAAATGATGGCGTCTTTGGATAGGAATTTCAGCAATGCGGTGTGATGTTGCCTGCCGATTTCCCGGAATCGACGATAGCGTGTAAGTAACTCGACTCGGCTTAATGAGGCTGATGACCTCGCAACGGCGTTGTCTTGCGGAAGGACGGTGGCGACTGCGACCATGCGATCCCTCATGTTCAGCGATGGTTCTCCCGTGTGAGAGCAACATCGCGGCGCCAGAAGTTGCCACCTCAAATTATTTCGGTCTGCTGATTCGGGGAACTACCAAAGCTACAATCCCCCACAAGCTGGAGCCACTCGTTCGTCATCGGGAATTGCGCTGGCAGCCAAGGTCCTGGATCTGCTCCCGCCACGCCACCGGAAACCGCCGCATCAGGACGTCCAACTGCAGCCCCGCCGGCTGCGACCCACCCAAGACCGCCTCGACGATTTGCGGCGCCAGTAACGTTAGCCGCAACACGCGACCGACGTAGGTCTCATTGATCTTCTCCGCGTTAGCGATCTCACGAACGGTCGCGTACTCGCCGCTCTCCAGCATGTCGCGCCAGCGGAACGCCCGGGCGATCGCTTTGACCATGGCGTTGTCGACATGCCGAGGGATGGGGGCGGCTGTGACCTTGGCGCCGTCGGGCGCAAGTACGAGCTTCCGCCCACCGCGCCTCCTGATTGCAATCGGAACACGCACGGTGACAGTGCGGGCATCGACGCTGGAACGGGGCTCGGTCATTACGCCGCCCTCCGAGATTCCGGTCTGACAGCACGCAGGTCGGCGACCAGATTTGTCAACCCCTCGGTCCGCAGCCGGATGTCAGCGCCGTCAGGGCTGACATCGACGCGCTCGACGAGCAGCTGCACAATGCGCGTCTGCTCGGCGGGGAAGAGCTCGTCCCAGAGCGGATCGAGCCGATGCAGGGCCTGGCGCACGTCGGCCTCGTCGATTCCGTCCATCGATTGCCGTGCCGCGCGCCATGTGCCGACGATGATCTCTGGCGTGCGCAGGAGACCGCGCAACTGGTCGACGACCGCACTCTCGATCTCGGCCGCCGGGACGCGTCGCACGGTGCAGGCCTCGGCATTGCGTTTGAGCACATCGGTAGAGACATAATAACGGTAGAGCTTGCCGCCCTTGCGGGTGTGAGCCGGGGTCATCGCCCTGCCGGTCGGGCCGAAGATCAAGCCTTTCAGCAGCGACGGCGTCTGCGCCCTCGCGTTTGCAGCGCGCTTTCGCGGGCTTTCGCGCAGGACGGTGTGCACCCGATCCCAGAGGACCCGGTCGATGATGGCTTGGTGCTCGCCCGGATAGGAGACGCCCTTGTGCACCGCTTCGCCGATATAGGTCCGGTTGTTGAGCAGCTTGTAGACGTAGCCCTTGTCGACGAGCTTGCCCTGCTTTCCGGTGATGCCTTCCGCCCGCAGTGCTCGCACAAGCACGGTCGCGGAGCCGAGCTTTACGAAGCGCTCGAAGATCATTCGGACCTTTTTCGCCTCGACCTCGCTCACGATCAGCTTACGGTCCTTCACGGCATAGCCGAGCGGCACGAAACCGCCCATCCACATGCCCTTTTTGCGGGAGGCGGCAAACTTGTCGCGGATGCGCTCGCCGATGACCTCGCGCTCGAATTGCGCGAAGGAGAGCAGGATGTTCAGCGTGAGGCGACCCATCGAGGTGGTGGTGTTGAACGACTGCGTCACGCTGACGAAGGTGACGTTGTTGCGGTCGAACACCTCGACCAGCTTGGCGAAATCCATCAGGGCACGGCTGAGCCGGTCGATCTTGTAGACGACCACCACGTCGACGCGCCGCGCTTCGATGTCTGCCAGCAGCCGCTGCAGCGCGGGACGTTCCAGTGTAGCCCCCGAGATCCCGCCGTCATCATAGCGATCGGGGACAAGCGTCCAACCTTCTGGCTTCTGGCTCGCGATGTAGGCCTCGCAAGCCTCGCGCTGCGCATCGAGCGAATTGAACTCCTGCTCCAGGCCTTCTTCGCTTGATTTGCGGGTGTAGACCGCGCAACGGAGCTTCCGGATGATCGGCTTCTTCATCGTGCTGCCCGCTGATTTTTCAAGCCAAAGAAGGTCAGGCCGTTCCATCGCGTGCCGGTGATGGCCCGCGCGATAGCCGACAGCGATTTGTACGGCCGGCCCTGATACTCGAAGTCGCTGTCGCGCACCGTGACGCAGTGCTCGACGCCCTGGTACTCGCGGATGAGCCGGGTGCCGGCGATCGGGCGATCCTTCGCGGGCTGCCGGCGTCGTTTCGGGTCGCCGCCGTCCAGCTCTTCGGCGAGGTCGCGCAGGCGCTTCAGCGTTTCGGGTTTCAGGCCGCCGTAGGCCAGTTCCTGGATTCGGTGCGCGAGCCGGTGTTCGAGGAAGCGGCGGTTATAAGGTGGCGGTTCGCTCTCGAATAGTTCGCGCCATTTGTCCTTCAACGCGCCGATGGGCGCGGTTTTCAGGGCGGCCAGTTGGGCCAGCACGGTGTCGGTCAATATGAGCCTCCATGCAACTTGAGACCGTCGGCATGACTGCTCTGGTGGCCGGCACAGTCGAGCAAACTCTCTCCGAGGTCGCGAGATAAAGGAGTTGACTGTCGGGCGCGGAGACGCATGAGGCCGGTCGCCAGGATTTCGGTGAGTTCGGCCAGGCGCTCGGACGCGGAAAGCCGGCCAGGATCGATACCGTTGTACATGGGGTGGGAGCCTTTGGCTGCTTGCTCCCTTCCTTAGTAGCGGTCGAAGCCCCGAACTTTGCCAAGAGGTCCCCTACGCCGCGATTCGATCCGACCGAAGATCATCGCGGGGTTCTGATTGCCGAGATAGATTTTTAGTGCCGGGAGCTCGGTGGCCGTTCTATTTCAACATTGAACGTCAGCAGCCGATCGAACAACCTCGTCTTGCGATAGAAATGACGCTCGCCAAAACGGGTATTTGGGATTTTTTCTAGCCGATGATCGAACAGACCGAGCCAAAGTAACGGCCGCAGGACCCGGCCCTCGAAAAAAACTCGGTCCGGTCCCAACTCCCGCCGAGCATATCCGGTTTGGGGATCGTGCAGACCCGTGTGAGCTTTTCAGATAACTGCCAACCCTCCCCACAAACCGACAGCGACCACAGCGCGATGCCGATATGGTCCTGCGGCCATGAGCCGAGTAGGCCCCTGACGAAATATCTCAAATCGATTCTCCAGAAGATCGTCGCGGCCAACGTCGCTATCAATTCGCCCTGCATCGGCCCGGAGAAAAATTGATTGCCGAGAGAGGTCGCAACCAGTTTGCCTCGCTTGATCGTCACAAGGCCCGCCGCCTCACAGAGGAGCCGGACAATGTGGAGTGGCATGAAGTCGGGCTCGTTGATGACCTTGCTGAAGCGGAAGGCCTCGGCCTGATCATAATCCGGCCAATCGATCAGCTTGCACATCTCGGCGACGACGGCGCGAGTGAGGTTGCCGGTTGTAGTGACGGGGAACCCGGCCGTCTCGATTGCGCGCCTTATCAATATGAGCGCATTGCGCGCGGCGGCGGACGCTTCGATGTCATCGGCGGTCAAGTTGGTGGCGAACCTGATCGGTCCTTCGCGCATTGATCGCTGCTCTCGCAGCGCGTGCAGACTGTCGAACGTCAGCAAGGTCCAGGCTGGCTCGACGCCATTGAGCCATTCCCGGACCCGGAGGTCCTGCAGAAAATTCTCGGCGACCATTGTCAGCCCGTCATGACAGCGCGCTGGGTGACCGCTGGACCGGGACGCAGCCATTCCGCCAATTTCGACCACCGACGCCGGCCCGAGACGTTGCGCACCGCGATGGCGACCGCCTTCTTCTGCCCGACCAGCACGGCCAGTTTCTTGCCCCGCGTGACGCCGGTGTAGAGCAGGTTCCGCTGCAGCATGGCGTAATGCTGGATGAGCACCGGGATCACCACGGCTGGGTATTCGGAGCCCTGGCTTTTGTGAATGGTCGCCGCGTACGCGGGCACCAGCATATCGAGCTCGCCGAAGCCGTAGGTGACGGAGCGGCCATCAAAACTGGCGATCAACTCGCCTGAATTGGCGTCCACGTCATTGATCGTGCCGATATCGCCGTTATAGACCTCCTTGTCGTAGTCGTTCTCGATCTGCATGACTTTGTCGCCGGGGGCAAAGGTCCAACCGAACCGCTCGACCTTGCGATCGCCGGCGGGATTGAGCGCGGCCTGCAGCTCGATGTTCAGCGACCGTGCGCCTACACCGCCGCGATTCATCGGGCACAGCACCTGGATGTCGCGGATCGGATCGAGGCCAAACCGCTTAGGAATTCGCGTCTTCACCAATTCGATGATGCGGGCGACGGCTGTCTCCGGATCATCGGCCTGCACGAAATAGAAATCGCTCTGGTTCTCCGGTGGGCTGAGATCGGGGATCGAGCCCTGGTTGATGCGGTGGGCGTTGGTGATGATGCGGCTTTGCGCCGCCTGCCGGAACACTTCGGTGAGACGCACCACCGGAACGGCGCCGGACGAAATGATGTCGGCGAGCACCTGACCAGGGCCCACGGAGGGCAGCTGATCGATGTCGCCGACGATCAGAAGGGCGGCCCTGTCCGGTATCGCCTTCATAAGGGATTGCATCAGCATGACGTCGACCATCGACGTTTCGTCGACGACCAGCAGGTCACAGTCGAGTGGGTTGTCGTCGTCGCGTTTGAAGCCGCCGCCCTTGGGGTCGACCTCCAGCAGCCGGTGGATGGTCTTGGCCTCAAACCCGGTCGCCTCGGTCATGCGCTTGGCGGCACGGCCGGTCGGCGCGCACAGCAGAATGTCGGTACCCTTCGCCGCGAGAACACGGAGGATGGCTTTGACGATGGTGGTTTTGCCGACGCCGGGTCCGCCGGTCATGACCAGCACCTTGGACATCAGCGCGAGCCTAATCGCAGCGACCTGGCTCTCGGCCAGGGTCAGGCCGATATGCTTTTCGACCCACGGCAGGGCCCTGTCCGGATCGATCCAGGGCCACGGCAGCGTGCCATTGGCGAGCCGCACCAGCCGGTCGGCGATGGTGCGTTCCGCGCGATGTAGGCCTGCCAGGAATACGCAGGGCGTGTCGCCAACCCGCTCGGCGATCACACTTCCCTCGTGGAGCTCGAGATCGAGGGCGGTGCGGACGAGTTCCTGGGGCACCTCCAAGAGCTTCTCGGCGAGCGGCACCAGTTCGTCGGTCGGCAGACCGCAATGCCCCTCGTCCATCGCCTCGGTCAGCGCATAGGAAATCCCAGCCCGCACCCGGATCGTCGCGGTCTTCTCGATGCCGAGCTTCATGGCAATGGCGTCGGCGGTCTTGAAGCCGATGCCGCGAATGTCGCGCGCCAGCCGGTACGGATTCTCGGTCATGACCTGGATGGCGTCGGAACCGTAGGTCTTGAAGATCCGCACCGCGCGCGCTGTGCCAACCCCATGGCTGTGCAGGAACACCATGATTTCCCGCACGGCCTTCTGTTCCGCCCAGGCGGCAAGAATGCTGGCCGCGCGCACCGGCCCGATGCCGTCGACCTCGCGCAGCCGGTCCGACGTCGCCTCGATGATGTCGAACACCTTGTCGCCGAAGGCGCATACCAGCTTCTTGGCGTAGACCGGCCCCACGCCCCGGATCATGCCGGAGGCGAGGTATTTCTCGATGCCGTCGGCCGACGTCGGCGGCGACGTGCGCAGGAACCGCGCCTTGAACTGTTGGCCATGGGTCCGGTCGTTGACCCATTCGCCGGACGCCGTGATCCACTCGCCCGCCGCGATCGTCGCTGAATGCCCGACCACGGTTACGACATCGCGGTGACCCCTCGCCTTGGCGCGCAGGACGCAGAAACCGTTCTCGGCATTGTGATAAGTGACGCGCTCAACGAGACCCGCCAGGACTTCCTGCGTCGATGGCTCCGGTTGCGGCTTCATGTCGATGGTCACGTCAACGATTCTTGCTTGGCGCTCTATCCCATGGGGCGCATTCACGACGTACCGAGTTTATCCACCGTTAGAAGCTCTTTGATAATCGTGAAACGCCGGGTTCGCTCAGCTACCGCGGTCGCACTTTCGGGATAAGATTCATCTTCCTCGTCGTCGACCTTTTCGCTGAGCTCACGCTCAAGCCGTATGAGGTTCGTGTGCATCTCCTCCGGAGTGAACATGCGCCTGACCTCCGACACGAACTGCGGAAGCGCGCTTGCGAATTGCGGATACCGCGAGGCCGCCTCGGCATAATTGATGAGTTTTTCGCCGACGATATAGTCAAAAGCAGCTTTGAGCCCATAGCGCTCTTCGAGCTTTCGAGCCGCTTCGCACTGTTCGACCCAGATTTCATGCTGTTTTCGTGTCGTCATCACGGTGTGGCCCTCGCCCTGTAAGATCATCGGTTTCAGTGCAGCGCGCGCCAATCCCAGGGCATTTCGAAGTTGCCCGACCAGATATTAGCCCATTTTTGCCGGACAGCGTATTCGTCGGAGATATAATCAAAAAAATAGCGCCTGAATGCCACGGTTCGGCCATTGGCGACCATCCAGCGATCCAGATCCTCGGCGCCCTTGAAGCAGACGGCAACCACGCGACCAGAGCGGTCGATGTCGCGCTGTTCGCAGCGGATAATTGCTCGTCCAATTCGGTCGGCCTGCGCGAAACTCGCCCGTTGCCCACACCGCCAGCGCTCACCGTTGGGTCGTACACAAAGCTGGCTGCTCTCGGGCGCGTCGATGCCCAACAGGCGAATGCGTTGGCCGCGGATCTCGATGGTGTCGCCGTCGATGACGGAGGCAATTCCCGTGATATGCGTGCCTTCGGCCAGCACCGCGGTCGCGACCAGCAGCAGCGCCGTAAGAATCACATTGTAAAGGCTGTGCATGCTCATTGTGAAAGCTTCGGTTCCAACCGCACGACCCGCGCGTGGCGACCAGCAGGGCCGATACCCGCAGAACGAGCTGGCTTTGTAAGGATCGAATCAATGCCGCGACGCAAGAGCGTCGAGGAGTTTCCCGGCCAGCGCAGCAGATGGCTGCCGCAATTGCGGCAGTCACTGCTGCCGAATCCTTCGATCGGTATAGGCAGGTGTGCGAGCGACCCGGCCAACTGACATTCGTGGCCCCCCACAATTGTCCAGACGCCCAGCACGCGGCCGGCTTCGGTCAGATTGTCGACGTGCCAGCGTATTGGCTTGCCGCGACGCATGTGGCGCCCTATGCGTGCACGTAGGCCGCCTGGCCCTTTCGCAGAGCCGCAATAGAGATAGCAGCCTCGGGCAAGCGATGCTGGCGGCCTGTTGGACAAGGCCAATGCGATCGGCCGATACAGTTCGATTGCGAGCACATAAGCGCCGGGTCGCCTCGGAATCGCTTCGGGACCGGTCCAGAATTCCATCATGCGTGATCCCATTCCCGTTGGACACACGAACTCAAACACTGGTCCAACGCCAGAGACCGATCAGGTTAATCACCGTGAAGGTCGCCTGAAGAAGAACCAGGGTTGGTTCCCGCATGGCGAGACCAACCGCACCCCATAGCAAGGACGACACAAGGAACAGCGCGAACCCGTGCGCCACAATTCCAAGGTTGAACGCGATCATAAGGGCGCCGGACACGCCGGCGACGGTCCCGACCCACTTGGCGGTGGAAAGCCAGGACATCATCGATCCTTCTTCGCGGCGCGTCGTGCCGCCTGGCCGGTCGCTTCGCTGAACAGGTGACGGGGGACGTTGATCAGTGCGAAGCGCCGCCTTCCTTTCGGAAGCGTCTCGAAATCGGCCTCAACGAAGATCTCCACGGTCTCCTCGCTGGCGTGTACCTCGACGCGCAGAGGAGAGTCGCCAAAATCTACTTCATGACGCCGCCGGTTCTTTCCTCGAATGATGGCACGAGACATTTTCGTTCTATTTCAATGGCTGACAGCTGTAACTTTATCGTCCGATCTTCGGCGGCTCGTCGAGTTCCTCGGCGTCGCCGGTCTCGCGGTGAACCTCCTCGCGAATGACCTTCTCGGTGATCTCCGACAGATAGGCGACCAGAGCGGAATTCAGCTCCTGGAATTCCGGCCACAGCACTTGCTCGATGAAGCTCTTCGGTCCCGTGAGCATGATGGATTGGCGGTGCATGCGCGGATGGCGGTACGGTCGCAGGCCGTAGCGGCGGCATAGCGCGATGAACAGTTGCCGCGACCAGACATCGGGAATCGAGAACTTCAGCTCAACCGATTTCTCCTTGCCCGCCGCTTGCCCGAGACGCTGGCGAATCCGTTCTGCGGCAGCTCCGGCTGCGGCCTTCTCGCCGGGTGTGGCAGCACCGGCAAACAGGGCTTCGATCTTGCGCAGCTTATCGCGGAGAATTTCGTCGGGTGTCATCGGATTGCTCACAGCCGCTTCGACGCCCACACAACACGGCCGATGATGTTCACTTCCTCGGCGTTGCGCTCATAGGTCTGATATTCGGGGTTGAGCGACTTGATGATCACCTTGGTCGGGTCCGAATGCGGCACGTGCTCGATGCGCTTGGCTATGATGCCCATACCGTCCCAGATCACGAAGATACCGGGCGGCGCCGGTACGCGCCGGCTGGTGTCGACCATGATGCGATCGCCGCTCGACAGCATGGGCTCCATCGAGTCGCCATCGATCGTGACGATGTGCAGATCCTCCGGTCGGGCGCGGAACTCGTGACGGATCACGTCATCGGGGAACAGCCAGGTGGTCTTGGCCTCCTCGATCCCCTCATGAAACGCGCCCGGTCCAGCCGATGCCCGGACATCGATCTCGGTGATCGGCGAGAAACCGACCGCTGATCGCCGCGGACGCTTGCGAGCGTCTCCGTCGGTCTGATCGTCGTCCTCGTTCTCATGGCGCGATGCCGGCTTGCGCTGAGGGATCTCGGGATGGCGCAACGCGCGATCATGCACACCGAGATGCTTGGCCAGCGCTTCGCGCACGTCCTCGGGCAGGACCTTCGGCGTGCCGCGATAAATAAACTGGTGCACGTAGGCTGCGTTCTTGCCGCACGCCAGCGAGGCCTTCTTCAGATCGGTGCCAGCGCGCTCGATCAGTTCAAGGACCTTCAGTCGGATCGGATCGAGGTCCATGGGGTAACTCCTTGAATCCACCATGTTGGAAATTGCCAATTTCTTTTCATTGACGAGTGATCTGCATATCGCTTTTATCCCTCCTATGGCAAGAACATTTAGTGAACATTTCACCGCGCGGGTGGAGGCGTTCCTCAAGGCCTCGGGCTTCAAGCCTACTGAATTCGGCCGACAAGCCGTTGGGGATGCGGCCTTTATCCTCAATCTGCGGCGTGGACGATCGCCTACCCTCGCCACCGCCGACAAGGTGCTGGCCTTCATCGAGGAATTGGAAGCCGGATCCCAATCGCAGGCGCGGAATAGGAGGAAAAAATGACCAATCTTCCCATCCACCCCCTGGCACCGGGCTCGGAGCGACCCCTCGACCAACACGAACTGCGCATCCTGATGGGGGTTGCGGCCTACCAGGCCCGCCGCGTCGCCCGAACGCTCAAACTGTCATCGGCCGAACGGGAGGATGCCGAGCAGGAGATTCTGCTGGCGCTCCTCGAACGGCGCCGTTTCTTCGACCCCGCCCGCGGGCCTTGGAGCCCATTTGTACATCGCGTCGCGCGACAAGCTGCCCAGGTCGTTGCCGATGCGCTCGCCGCCGCCCGCAGGATCGATGCCATCCCGTTGGATCAGCCTGCATTGGAAATCGTCCTGCGAGAAGAGGAGGCTGCAACGCTCGGTGAGACGATTGCGCATGAAGGCGCGCCGAGCGAGGCCGACATTCTCGACAAGCTCTCGTTGATCCGATTCGTTGTGAAGCTGCCAGCCGAGTTGCGCTTGGTTGCCGAGGCTGCCCTGGAGGCCGACGGCAACCTTGCGGGCGCGCAGCGCATGTCGCGACTCTCGGCGAGCGAGTTCTATAGGCGTCTGCGGGAAATCCGCTACCGCATGTTCGCCCTCGGCCTAGTCGAGCGGCGAAAGCTGCTCTCGCCTTGACCTCCTGGGAAAATCCGAGCTCTCGATCGCTACAGGTGAATTGAGGAAGCGCCGATGCGAGGCGCTGCTCGTAGGCAACATCATTTCCGGAGACGCACCAGCATGCCGCACCATCCTTTGCTCCTTTGGTGGGGACCTCTTGGGAAAATCCGAGCCCTCGGTCGCTACCTTATAGCCAGAGGGGAATGAGCGGCGCTTAGGCGCTTCGAATACCCACCACACCTTCGAAGCAACATCACGGCCGGGCTCAGCGCTTCGGCCGAACGGGAAAGTCTTGTCCATGCCGCGGTTCGCAAAAACCCACCCGTGCCTACCGATCGCACCATTCGCGGTCCCGGTCGACGAGAACGGACTCGTGGACTGGCTGATCGATGCCAATCCGGGCGACCGGCTCGTTTACTACCGCGGGCACCTTGTGCACGACCGGGTGCCGAGCGGCAAAGTGCTCGGGCCGCGGGCGCGGGCAGACCTCAATGCCGTTGCCCGCCGCATCATGATGCTGGCCGGCGAACGTCTCGTGATTCCGGTGCAGAAACGGATAGGCCGGGAGGACTTTCTCTACATCGCCGTCAAAGCACGGCTCGGCCGCGTTGCGGGCGAGCGCAAGGTCGCAACCCCACTGCCTCCCGCCCCTGCTGCCGATCAATTCCCTTCACCCGTTCGCGTGGCGCTTGCCGCCTGAGGAGATGCCTGTGCCCCAACTTGCCTTAATGACCGAGCATGTCCGCCACCTCGACGTCGAAGCGATTGCAGCACTCACCGCGCCGGAACTCGCCTGCATCATGGATGACCTCGCCGAGCAAAAGGCGAGCCTCGCGCTGATCGAGGACAAAGTTCGCCGAGCGCTCGATTGCAAATACGGCGCGCGCGCGCATCAGCGCCGCGCCGAGGAAAACAAAGACACCGGCACGGTACGCTTCGAAGACAACGGCTTCGTCATCGTCGCGGACCTGCCCAAGCGTGTGAAATGGGATCAGGACAAGCTCAAGCACGCGGTCGAGATCATCCGCACCGGCTGGGGCGACGATCCTGCCGAGTACGTCAAGGTGAAGCTCGACGTCTCCGAAGCCGCATTCGCGAATTGGCCACGGCCTGTCCGCGAGCTGTTTGTTCCGGCCCGCACGGTCGAGACGGGAAGGCCGGTCTATCGGATCGAGTCCGTCAGTTCTGATCGGCGAGGGGTCGCATGAACACGGCGGGGCGGCCCAATTCCGCAAGGCTGGGCAGGGTCAACCTTCGGCACCCGGTCAACGCCCCGCCGGCCATTTTTGACATGGAGGATTTACATGCCCGTGCGCATCGTCAGCGCCGATGAACGATTGTCGGCAGCCAATAACAAAACGTCGCTTGCGATCTTCGGACCACCAGGATCCGGCAAGACCTCACTGCTGAGGACCCTGCCGGCCGATCAGACGGTCTGCCTCGACCTCGAGGCCGGCATGAAGTCGGTCCAGGACTGGCCAGGCGCCAGCATTCCGATCCGCAGCTTCGTCGATTTCCGAGATCTTGTCGTATTGATCGGAGGGCCTGATCCGGCAGTCGATGCCAATGCCTGGTACAGCGCGCAGCATCATCAGCATGCGCGTGGCCTTTATGCCGGCAGCGGCATCGAGGATTTCCTGCGGTCGAAGTCGATCGTCTTCGTCGACAGCATCACCGATCTCACGCGCCAGGTCATGGTCTATGCCCGCCAGCAGCCGGAAGCGTTCTCCGAACGCACCGGCAAGCCCGACGTGCGCAGCGCTTATGGCCTGCTTGGCCGCGAAGTGATCCAGGCGCTCAAGCATCTGCAGCACGCGCCCGGCAAGACCGTGATCTTTGTCGGTGTTCTGGAGAAGGTCACTGACGAGCTCAACGCCACGACCTGGCAGCCGCAAATGGAAGGTTCCAAGGCCGGCCGTGAGCTACCCGGCATCGTCGACCAGGTGATGTCGCTGCATCTGTTCTCGTGCGACGCCAACGGCGGTTACGCGCTCGACGAGAAGGCCAGCGAACGCCGCCTCGTGTGTCGCGCAGGCAATCCATTCGGTCTGCCCGCCAAGGACCGCAGCGGCCGGCTCGATGTGACCGAACCACCCGATCTCGGTGCGCTGCTAGCCAAGATCAACGCGCCACCGATAGCGCACACCCGCGCAGCCTGATCGAATTTCCAACAGAGGAGACAGACGATGTACGACCTCAACGACGCCCAGCCGCAGATGGCGCCCATGGGCGAACTGATCCCGGACGGCACCTTCGCCAAGGTTAAGATGACCATCCGCCATGGCGGAGTGAACGGCTCGACGCCGATGGATGCCGGCCTGCTTAGGGCCTCGCAATCGAGCGACGCCAAGATGCTTGATTGCGAATTTACGGTGGTTGCGGGCCCCTGTGTCCGGCGCAAGTTCTGGCAGAACTTCACCGTGTCTGGCGGCAAGGTCGACGAGAAGGGACAGTCAAAGGGCTGGAACATTTCCAAGAGCACGTTCCGCGCCATGGTCGACAGCGCGCTCGGCCTCGATCCCAAGGACGAGAGCCCGGCCGCAAAGCAGAAACGGGTGATCCAGGGGCTGAAACAGCTCGATGGCATCGTGTTCGCGGCGCGCATCATGATCGAGCCCGCATCGAACCCGCAGTACAAGGATCAGAACAGGCTCGCCAACGTTGTGCTGCCGGGCGAGCCGCAATACGCGGCGGTCATGCGCGGTGAGACCGTGCAGCCGGACCCGGTCAACGCCAAGCCGCGCAAACCCGCAGACTCCGCCACACAGGCGCCAGCCTGGGGCAACCCACCAAACCCCGCACCGGCGCCAACGGGCGTGCCGTGGGCCAACCAGGGCGAAACCAAGCCGCCTCAGGGCGCTCCCGCGACCGGCCCGGCCTGGCTCAACGGGTGAGGCAAACAGAGCTCATGACCGATGACGAGTGGCAGGCGCATGTCACGCGTGAAGCGGCCAAGGCGATCGGCGAATGGCTCGAAGGACGAGGAGGCCTGCATCAGCCCATCCGCTGTTTGACCATGCGCGAGCTCGAAGCGATGGCGCAGAACGCCATCAGCACCTTCATCGTGCTGACGTCGAGGCGGATAGCCGAAGGCCCGGAAGAACCAGGGTCGCGGAGGCTCTCGATGCTGCTGGGTTGACGCTCTGCGTCATCTGCCGGCGCGAGGCCTGCGGCTTCTACTACACGCATCAGCTCCGCCCCGAGCGCTATCCCACATTCGCCTTCTGCTCGATGCGTTGCCTCACCGCCGGGGCGGCAATCGTCAAAAGGAATCGAGGGATGATCGACAAGACCGCAAGGGAAACACAAGCACTAAAAGATGCCCGTCGTCCCTTTGCCGAGGCGCTGACCGAACTCGGCTTGATGGAGCCCTTCTACCACCGCTCCGCCGTTGAGATCGATCGGCTGATCGAAGCAGCAGTGACCGGGTATGTCGAAAGCATGCAGCGCCAGGCCGCGACTCCCGAGCGGACCGGCACCGCGTTCGACGATCCGATCCCATTTTAGGGGGCGTCATGACCATCGACTTGAACAGCGAGGGGCCCGATCCAGATCTGCGGGCATTGCTGAAAGCCGCAGAGGTTAATGCAGAGACGGATTTCGAGATCGAATTCTGCGCGAGCTTGCGCGAGAAGTTTCGCGTCCACGGCAATCGCATCATGTTGTGCATCGCACTCGCCGGCGGCTTTTGGGAGCGCAGCGAATGCAGCATTTGATCGATCTCAATCACCAGTCCGGTTGTCAATATGAGGGTCCGACCCGACCGCCTAGCATCGGGGCCGCGATCAACGCGGCCATCGATGCTGCGATAAGCACACGCGACCGGGCGCAGGCACCCCGGCGCTACGTCAGCACGTCCGGGCTCGGCCGCGTGTGCATCCGCCAGATTCAATATGATTATCTCGCGGTCCCGAAGGACGACGGTCGGGAATTCGAGCCGAAGACGCTGCGCATCTTCGAGGCGGGACATCGCGCAGAGGACATCGTGGCGGCATGGCTGCGGGCCGCCGGGTTCGACCTGCGAACCCAGCGCGTGGACGGACGCCAGTTTGGATTTTCCGCGCTCGACGGTCGCTTTAGGGGCCACATCGACGGCTGCATCCTCGCCGGCCCGGTGGCGATGGAATTCCCGGTGCTCTGGGAGAACAAGGCGCTCGGCGCCGCGCCCTGGAAGGAGGTGGTCAAGAAGGGCGTCGTGCTGGCAAGGCCGCTCTACGCGGCGCAGATCGCGCTCTATCAGGCCTATCTCGAACTGCCAAATCCCGCGCTGTTTACCGCGCTCAATCGTGACACGTTCGAGCTGCATTGCGAGCTGGTGCCGTTCGATGCGGCGCTCGCCCAGCACGCGAGCGATCGCGCCGTTCAAATCGTGCGAGCAAGCGAGGCCAAAGAACTGCTGCCACGTGCCGCCGCCGACCGCAGCTCGGCCGTCTGCCGCGGCGGGTGGTCCGCCGGCGAATGGCATGCGCCCTGCGCCTGGCAGGATCGCTGCTGGGGACGCTGCCATGAGCGATAAGGGCACCCAAGCGCGCGCCATTGCTCGCATTGATCCCGATTCCGAAATCTGGCGGCAGGTTGCCGGGTTTCCACAGTATGACGTGAGCGATCACGGTCGCGTGCGCCGGCGCTCTGCCGTAGGACGCTGGGCCGCCGGACACGTCCTCCGCCCTGGACAAGCTCACAGCGGACACTTGCACGTCATGCTCACCGACGAGGCGGGCCGCGCAAAAAAGCTGTTTGTGCACCGCCTTGTGGCTATCGCTTTCGTCGGTTCCGCGCCATTCGAAGGCGCGATGGTTCTGCACCATGATGACGATCCCACCCACAATCGACCCGCGAACTTGTACTGGGGCGATCGTGGTCAGAATGCACGCGACGCGAGGCTTAATCGCAAGCGCGCAGAGTTCAGCCAGCAAGGTGCGCAGCCAGGCGAATTGAACCATGCGGCAGTTCTGACTGCGCACGACGTGCAGACGGTCAGGGAGTATCTCAGGCTCGGCCTCTGCGGTTCATGCATCGCGCGCCTCTTCAATGTGAGAAAGGAGACGATCTACAACATTGCCAAGGGTCGGACTTGGCGAGAGCTCCCCGACGAAATGCCGCTGCTGGTGATCGATTTGAATATCGTTTCGCCCGAGTGGGCTTACGTTGCCCAGACGCATGCTAGCTGATTGGCCGCCATGGGGAAAAACTCCTGTATCGATCTCAACGAGGTCTGGAGGCCGCCCGTCCGTTATGACCTCGGCGAGATTCGCGAGCGGCTCTGTGCGACGGCAGCCGAATGGCTGCCGCCGTTGTTTCCGCACGCGCGCATGTCCGCCGATCGCAAGACGCTGCGCTGCGCCGACCTGTCCGGTCGTGCGCCGCGCAATGAGGGCTCCTGTGTCATCCACCTCCGGGGCCCACGCGCGGGCTGGGGTTACGATCATGCCACTGGCGAAAGCGCTGGTCCGATTGATCTCCTCCACCATGGCACCGGGCTCACGCCGCCGGCGCTATTCGAGGAGGCGGCGCGCCATGCGCACCTGGATCGCCCGATGCCTGCGCGATCATTGTCAGCGCCGCGCCGCGATCACAGCCACGAGGTCGCTCGCATCCTCGCCGGCTGTCAGCCGCTGGAAGGTACGCTTGGCGAAGTCTATCTGCGCAGCCGCGGCCTCTCCGACCCCGGCTGTGCCGAACTTCTATTCAACCCCGACCTGACCGACTACGAGGCAAAGCGTGGCTGGCCTGGCATGGTCGCGATCGTGCGCGATGGTGCGGGCGCGCCCACCGGCGGTATCCACCGCACGTTTCTGCTCGACGATGGATCGGGGAAGGCGCCAGCCGGCAAGAAAATGCTCGACGCGGTTGCCGGCGGCTCGGTGCGGCTTGCGCCATTACCCGAGGACGGTCACCTCGGCATTGCCGAAGGCATTGAGACGGCACTTTCTGCGCAAGCGATCTTCGCGACACCGACCTGGGCCGCCCTGTCCGCTGACGGCGTCCGCCGTTGGGAGTGGCCTGCCGGAGTCAAACACGTGACCATCTTCGCCGACGCAGGCGAAGCCGGCATTCAGGCTGCTGCAACACTCGCGGACCGGCTCAATGTGGCAGATGTCCCGAACACCATCGTCCGCCCGCTGCATGGCGATGATTTCAATGACGATCTCCGTCATGGGGCAACAGCCGCCGATTATCACAAAGCGGACCCTGCCCCGGTGAATGCACCTGCGGCTCCCGCCACCGCTGCCGAATTCGAAGCAGCCGCGCGCGGTCTGACCAACCCGCCCGATGTCTCCATTCTGGGCAGCCTGCTGGGTCAGCTCGTACTGGCGCGCCTGGAGCCTTTGCCCGAGCGCCAGGTGCTACTGGCGATCAAGGGCGCCACCGGCATCGCCGTCTCGATCCTGGAGAAGCAGATCGGTGAACTGAAGCGCCGCCTCAATGCAACGGGAGACATTCACCATCGGCCAGTTCGCCCGCGCTGGGCAAACCAGCTTCGTCTCGACCTCACCGGCAGTCCGGAGCGCAACGAGGCGAATGTCATCACTGCGCTTTCGAATGATGAGGCCTTCGCCGGCGCGGCCGTCTTTGACGAATTCCGCCAGGAGATTCTCGTGATGCGAGCCTTGCCTTGGGATGACCAACCCCCGACTCTGCCGCGGACGTGGACCGACGCTGATGACGTCCGCTGCGCCGAATGGTTGCAGCGGCGCGAGATCAACGTCACCCCCATGACCGTCAGTCGTGCGGTCGGCGCTGTTGCGCGCGAGATTCGTGTCCACCCCGTGCGCGATTACCTGACAAGCCTGCGCTGGGACGGCGTGCCGCGCCTTGAACGATGGGTGATCGTCTACCTCGGTGCCGATGATACTCCGCTAAACCGTGTCATGGGTTCGCGCTGGATGATCTCGGGTGTCGCCCGCATCATGCGGCCCGGCGCCAAGGTCGATCACATGCTGATCCTCGAAGGCCCGCAGGGCGGAAAGAAATCGAGCGCAATCAAAACGCTCGCGGGCGCCGAGTGGTTTACGGACGAACTCGCCGAGATCGGCAGCAAGGATGCTGCGCAGCAGATGCGCGGAGTCTGGGTCGTCGAATTCGCCGAGCTCGATGCCATCAGCCGGGCCGAGGTGTCCCGGATCAAGGCGTTTCTGACCCGCACGACCGATCGCTACCGTCCCCCCTACGAGCGTTACGTGATCACTGTGCCGCGCCAGTGCATCTTTGCCGGCAGTGTCAATCCGGATACGTATCTGCGCGACGAAACCGGGAACCGGCGCTTCTGGCCGATCCGCTGTGGGACGATCGATGTCGATGCGCTCGCACGCGACCGCGACCAGCTATGGGCGGAGGCCGTCGCGCGATATCGCGAGGGCACGATCTGGTGGATCAACGAACCCGAGCTGATCACCTCGGCTAAAACCGAACAGGACCAGCGCTATCACGCTGACGCATGGGATGCTCGTATCGATCGTTGGCTGGTGTTCGAGCGACGCCGGGTCAATCGTGGATATGTCGGCTACGATGACTGGCACGACGAGGAGACCGAGCGATCAACTCCGCTCACCGACGTGTCGGTAGGCGAAATCCTCGAAACCGCCTTGGGCATTGAGCCGGCACGATGGACGCGCGCGGATCAGATGAGGGTGACAGCCTACCTGAAATCCCGGGGCTGGGAGCGATACCAAGCGCGAATTGGAGCAAGGTGCGACGAGCTCCGTGAGTGGCGGTACCGCCGCTGATCTTCATCACGCCGTTCCGTGGTCACCAACCTCGCCTTGGTCACCAACCTCGATTGAAGGGTTGGTGACCAAAAATCCGCTTGTAGATCAACGTGGTCACCAACCTGACCATGGTCACCAACGGTTCAGAAACCTACGCGTGGAAATGGATGTCCGACTCGTCGACTCCTTTTCCTATAGAAATATGTTGCATCCCGTTGGTGACCATCGAGGTTGGTGACCAACGGGCTCAAGCAACTGACGCGACTGAAAAAACGCTGGTCACCAACCTCTGGAAGGGGTTGGTGACCGCCGTGCATGTCGGCGACCCATTCTGGGAACGCGGACGCCGGGACGAACGGGCCACTCCCCGAGATCAGCATGCATGGCGCTGTAGGGAGTTGAATCACAAGCTGTGACAATGCGATGCGAAGATTCTTCAGCCGTTCAGTTCTTTTTGCTTGATCCGCTGACTCCGTCTCCGTAACGTCATCGCTGACCAAAGCCGAAGGCCCACCTCGCGTGAGCCTTCCTTGTGAACACCTCCACCAATCCGGCAGCCGCGGCGCCGATCGAACGATCAATCGATCGGACTCGATCAATCGTTCTTGCGCTGGATCTCGCGACCACCACCGGCTGGGCGATGAAACTCGCCAGCGGGATCGAAAGCGGTACCGTTTCGTTCCGCCCGAGCCGTTACGATGGTGGCGGCATTCGCTACCTGCGCTTTCGCGCCTGGCTCGACAGCATGGCGCAGGACACGGGCGGTATCGGCGTCGTCTACTACGAAGAAGTTCGTCGACACCTGAGCACTGACGCCGCGCATGTTCATGGCGGTCTGTTCGCGACACTGACCTCCTGGTGCGAGCAGCGGTCAATCCCGTACCAAGGCGTGCCGGTCGGCACGATCAAACGATTCATCACAGGCAAGGGCAACGCCGACAAGCAGGCGGTGATCGAGGCCGTTCGAGCCCGCGGATATCGGCCTTCCGATGATAATGAGGCCGACGCCATCGCCATCCTGCTCTGGGCCATCGACACGCAGGGAGGCGTGCGATGACGCGGCAGCGACTTCCCGACCGGCGTGCCGCAGAGACCGTCCAGCTCGAGCACGGCGGGACGCGTTTTATGGTGACAATCGGATTTTATCCGGACGGTCGGCCGGGCGAACTCTTCACGCACGGTATTCGAACCGGCTCCGGTCTCGACGCGCTTCTCTCCGACGCATGCATCGTGGTTTCGTGCCTGTTGCAGCACGGCGTTGAGCCGAAAGCACTGGCACACAGCATGAGCCGGCTCGGCAACACAGAGCCGGCATCGATTCTTGGCGCAGTAATCGATCTCGCCGCCGCCATCGGCTCTCCGGATGAAACGCTTGCAGAGGCCAGCACATGACCGGCGAACAGATGCTGCACAGCGCTGCTCGCCTGTTGGACGAGAGGCGCAAATCCTACGGAGATCCAGCCGCCTCGATGGCTGCAATCGCGACCCGATGGTCGGTGACATTGGGGCACCCAATTACAGCCGCCCAGGTGGTGCTTTGCCTCATTGACCTCAAGCTTACTCGGCTCGCGCACGATCCGAAGCATTTGGACTCGATGCGGGATGTTGTGGGCTACGCAGCCGTGCTGCGGGAGGTCGTCCGATGAGGTGGTTTCCGGAAGGTTATGGCGGCGAGCGGCGCCCTCCCGAAATCGTCAAACGCGACGGCTGGCAAGAGCAGGGCTTGCTCGCCGTCTCCATCGACGATCAGCGGCTCACCTGGACCGAACGTGAATTCATCCGACAGCTCGGCGACAAGCTCTACGGCAACCGAGCGTCAGCTATCTCCAATAACAACAGCACGAGGATGCGATGGTCAAGAACCTGAAAGAAGGCGCTCGCCAGCGGCGCAGGGCTGCACGCCGCGGCTCCAAACAAAAGCTGGAGCAGCGGCGAACTCGTGAGGTGACCGAGTTCGACCCCAACGGCATTGAAGTCACCCACCACCGCACTGTCGATACGCTCGGACTGATGCTGGACTCGCGCACCATCACACCCGGCATGCATGCTGCTGCGCGTGATTTCCAGGCGGCATTCACGATCGCCTGCTTCGATTCCATGCCGAGAGTGAATCTCAACTTGATGGCTCGATCGCCGTTGAGCGCCCATGATGTCCGCGACCTCACGGACTCACAGGTGGCGGCGCGCGAAAGAGTGGCGCGTGCGCTCGATGCGCTGGGCGGGCACGGCTCGCCGGCCGGGTCGTGTGTCTGGCACGTCGTGGGCATGCAGTATTCCATCCGTGAATGGGCGCTGCGCCAAGGATGGGGCGGGCGCCCGGTGCGGCAGGAGAGCGCGCAGGGCATTCTGGTTGCGGCACTTGGCGTGCTCGCGAAGCACTACGGCATTCGCGACTTTGGGGAGAGACGCTGTGCATGAAACAGTCGCTGTTGGACGCATTCAGATAGCCTGCATCAAAGCCTTTTGTGAGTCACATCAATAGCTTACAGACAAAAAGCATGCGCGCTTCGTTTTCGAATTGACCCGTGCACGATGCAAGACTATCGATTTGATCACGGTGCCGAACTGCGCGAGGGGGTAGCCCCGGCAAGCAAGCTCACAATCAAGCTGCCCGCGGCGCGACCTCTTGTTCGATCTTGCGGCGGACGGTCCGATTGGCAACGTCGAGATCGTAGCGCGCCTGCAGATTGAGCCAGAACTCCGGCGATGTCCCGAAATAGCGTCCGAGGCGCAACGCGGTATCTGTCGTGATCGCGCGCCGCCCCAGCACGATGTCATTGATCCGCGAACGCGGCGCTTTGATCGCATTGGCAAGTTCGTAGACGCTGATCTCCATCGGGGTCAGGAACTCGTCACGCAGGATCGTGCCGGGATGGACAGGTGGCAGGCGTCGGCCTGAGCGCACGTCGGAGAAGTCGATCCTTCCCCTATCGATGTCTTCACGCTTGATACTCATCGGTCTCACTCCTCAATGGTAGTCCACGATTTTGACATCGAAGGCTTCGCCGTCCCGCCACACAAAGCATATCCGCCATTGATCATTGATGCGGATGCTGTGCTGGCCCTTGCGGTTGCCCGCTAAAGCTTCCAGCCTGTTGCCCGGCGGCTGGCGCAAGTCGTCGAGTCGCTTCGCCGCGTCGATCGCCAGGAGCTTCGCGCGGGCCCGCTCCTGCATCTGCGGCGGCAATCCGCGAACGCCGTAACCAGCGAAAACTGCGGCCGTGCGTTTGTCGCCGAAGCTCTTGATCACGGCGGACCGTACCGCGCAACGTTACGTAATGTCAAACGAAACGTCCCGCAATGGGTTACGGATGGCAGCTAAGCCATTGAAACTACGGGTCCTTCCTGGCGGATATCCTATGCGGGGGGCGAAGGCCCGACAAATCGCTAGCGTCAGCGCCCGCAACTTGGTTGACAGGTTGACACGGGATCGGGCGGCATCTTTCGCATTTGTGCCTATAACTCCGGCACTTATGGCGACCGGCCTTGTCAACCCACGCGTCAACCTGTCAAGCAGGCCGAAACGCGCGGTTGACAATGGCGGCTGACGAGGACGCCGCCAGGCGCGGCTTCAATTTTCATGCATGATGTTGGTTAGCCAGGCCGAATGGGCGCGCCGGCGCGGCTTCTCCCGCCAGTACGTCAGCAAGCTCGTCGCGACCGGAGTGATCCGGCTGGTCGACGGCCTCATCGAACCGGAGGTCGCCGATCGCGCGCTGGAAGCACGGCGCGAACTGGCGAGACCGGCGAGGCGCAGCACGCCACCAACCGGAATGCAAACATCCTCGCGACCCTCACCGCAGGCGGCACGAGCATCGAGCAGCCGGCTGGGAAGCGATCTGGCGGAGTTGAGCGGCGCCGATCTCCCGACGATCCTGCTCAAGGCACGAACCAAGACCGAGGTCGAGAAAGGCAAGCTGCTCGAACTCAAGGCCAAGGTGGAGGCGGGCAAGTTTGTCGATGCTGACGAGGTGAACGTCGCGGCGTTCAACAAGGCGCGCATCGTGCGCGACGCCCTCCTCAACATTGCCTCGCGCCTGGCGCCGCTTGTGGCCGCCGAATCCAACGAGCGCGCCTGTTTCGATCTCATCGACCGAGAGATCAGACAGGCGCTCGAAGAGCTCGCCGGCCCGGCCTGACCGGGTCATCGTCTCCCCCTTGTCCAGCTTGAATAATCATGCCTGAGCTGCAGCTCGAACACTGGCCGATCGAGCGCCTGATCGAATACGCGCGCAATCCGCGCCGCAACGACGCGGCGGTGGATCAGATGTGCGGCGCGATCAGGGAATTCGGGTTTCGTATCCCGATTGTCGCCCGCAGCGATGGTACCGTCGTCGACGGACACTTGCGGCTCAAGGCGGCGCGGCGACTTGGCCTTGCGACCGTCCCGGTGGTGCTCGCCGACGAACTGACCGAGGCGCAGATCAAAGCGTTTCGCCTGCTCGCCAACCAGTCCGCGAATTGGGCTGAATGGGACGAGGAGCTGCTGCGGCTCGAGCTGGAGGAGCTGCAGAGCCTCGATTTCGACCTTGATCTCACCGGGTTCAATACCGGCGAGATCGATCGGCTCCTCGCCGGCGCTGAGGGTGACGAAAATACCGGCCTCACCGACGAGGACGCCGTCCCGGACGTGGAGGAAAAGGCGGTCACCCGCCCGGGCGAACTCTGGGTCATGGGCAACCACCGCCTGTTCTGCGGCGATGCAACCAAGCTTGCCGATGTCGAGCGGGCGCTTGGCGGCGCGCTCGCCGACCTGTGCGTGACCGATTTTCCCTACAACGTGGCCTATGAGGGCAAGGGCTCGACCCGCGAGAACCGCACCGCGATCCGCAACGACAAGATGAGCGAGGGAGCGTTCGCTATTTTCCTACATGAGGCCTGCGCGCCGATCCTCAGCGTCACCAAGGGTGCAATCTACATCGCCATGTCGTCCGCGCAGTTGCACACGTTGCGTGCTGCGTTCGAAGCGGCCGGCGGGCATTGGTCGACCTTCATCATTTGGGCCAAGGACCATTTTACGCTCGGGCGATCCGACTATCAGCGCATGTACGAGCCGCTGTTGTACGGCTGGCGGCAGGGCAACGATCGCTTCTGGTGCGGCGCCCGTGACCAGGGCGATGTATGGTTCGCCAAGAAACCACGTTCGAACGACCTACATCCGACCATGAAGCCGGTCGAGCTGTTTGAGCGCGCGATCCGGAATTCATCGAAGAGCCGCGATATCGTGCTTGATCCATTTGCCGGGTCGGGAACGACCGCCATCGCGGCCGAGAAGCTTGGCCGTCAGGCGCGGCTCATTGAGATCAATCCCGTCTTTTGCGACGTAATCGTTAAGCGTTGGCAGGAGTTCACGGGCGAGAAGGCGCTGTTGGATGGCGAGGGGCTGAGCTTCGTCGAGGCCGCGACCAAGAAACGTTGACGCCCGGTCATCGCCGATGGTTTTTCCATGCCTTTGACTGCGGCGCAAATCTATGAGCAGGCCTTCGACCAGGGACTGCGCCCGGACCCGCGACTCACTGTGGCCGAATGGGCTGACCGGCATCGGCGTTTGTCCGCACGGGCGTCATCGGAACCCGGCCCCTGGCGCACCAGCCGCACGCCTTACATTAAGGAGATCATGAACTGCCTTTCGGCCTCCTCGCCGGTCGAGCGCGTGGTGGTGATGAAAGGGGCGCAACTCGGCATTAGCGAGTGCGGCAATAATTGGATTGGCTATGTCATCCACCATGCGCCAGGTCCTATGCTTGCCGTGTTGCCCACTGTGGAGATGGCCAAGCGCAACTCGCGCCAGCGGATCGAACCGTTGATCGAGGAAAGCCCGATCCTCCGCGAGCGCGTTAAACCGGCGCGCTCGCGCGATTCCGGCAACACGGTTCTGGCCAAGGATTTTCGCGGCGGCGTGCTGGTGATGACCGGTGCCAACTCGGGCGTCGGCTTGCGCTCGATGCCGGTGCGCTATCTCTTGCTCGATGAGGTCGACGGCTATCCGGGCGATGTCGATGGCGAAGGCGATCCGGTGGCGCTCGCTGAGGCGCGCACCCGCACTTTTGCACGCCGCAAGATCTTCATCGTCTCGACGCCAACCATTGCCGGATTGTCGCGCATCGAGCGCGAGTATACCGCCTCCGACCAGCGTCGCTATTTCGTGCCGTGCCCATATTGCGGGGAGACGCAGTGGCTCAAGTTCGACCGGCTGATCTGGCCGAAGGGTAAGCCCGAGGAGGTAGCGTACAGCTGCGAGGCGTGCGAGCGCGCGATCGTCGAGCACCACAAGACGCGCATGCTGGCCGAGGGTGAGTGGAGGGCGACCGCGGATGGCACGACCGCCGGGTTCCACCTCTCCTCGCTCTATTCACCGCTCGGCTGGCGCTCCTGGCGCGAGATTGCTGCCGCATGGGAAGCGGCCCAGGGTTCCGACGCGGCGCTCAAGTCGTTCAAGAACACTGAACTGGGCGAGACCTGGATCGAGACCGGCGAGGCGCCGGACTGGCAACGCCTCTACGAGCGACGCGAAACTTGGCAGATCGGCACGGTGCCGGCAGGCGGCCTGTTCCTGACGGCAGGCGCCGATGTCCAGAAGGACCGGATCGAGATCGATGTCTGGGCCTGGGGCCGCGGGCTCGAAAGTTGGCTCATCGAGCACATCGTCATTGATGGAGGACCGGAGCGCGCCGAGGCATGGGCCAAGCTGTCGGCGCTCTTGAGCGGCGCGTGGCCACACGCCCACGGCGCCCGGCTCGGTCTCGCCAAGCTCGGCATTGACACCGGCTATGAGGCGCCTGCGGTCTATGCCTGGGCGCGGTCGACCGGCTTCGCGCAGGTTGCGCCGTTCAAAGGCGTCGACGGCTTCAACCGTGCGGCGCCGATCATCGGCCCGACCTACGTCGACGCCACCGAGGGTGGCCGCAAGGTGCGGCGCGGCGCGCGGCTGTGGACGGTGGCGGTCGCCACCTTCAAGAGCGAGACCTATCGGTTCCTGCGCTTGTCGGCACCAACCGATGATGAAATTGCCGCTGGCCTGAAATTCACCGCGGGCTATGTCCACCTGCCGCGCGGTACAGACGCCGAGTGGGTGAAGCAACTCGTCGCCGAGCAGCTCGTCACGGTGAGGACCAAGCGCGGCTTCACTCGGCTCGAATGGCAGAAGCTCCGCGAACGCAACGAAGCGCTCGACTGCCGGGTCTATGCGCGTGCCGCCGCCTGGATCGTCGGCGCCGATCGCTGGACCGAGGCCAAGTGGTGCGACCTCGAAGAGCAGGTACGACCGCGGAATCCTGTGCCGCTCTCCCCACAGACAGGCAAAACTCACATTGCAACTGCGCGTGACACGGCCGACGCAACCGCGGGCGTGCTGTCGCCGGCTCCGATCGTAGCCGGCAAGCGCCGCTCCGACTGGCTCGGCGTGAACAAGGGATGGCTCAAATGAGCTATACGCAAAGCGAGCTCGATGCGCTGCGGCGCGCCTTCGCCGCCGGCACGCTGCGCGTGAGCTATGACGGCCGCACGGTGGAGTATGGCTCGGCCGACGATCTTCTCAAGCGCATCCGCACGATCGAGCGCGAGATGGCGGCAGAGACCCCGACGCGTCCGCCGGTCGCGGGCTTTGCCGGCTTCTCTCGCGGGGACCGCTGATGGGGCAGCCTAATTGGCTCGACCGCGCCATCGGTGCAGTCGCGCCGCGTGTCGCGGTGCGCCGCCTGCTGGCGCGGCGAAGCTTTGAGGCGCTCACGCGCGGCTATGACGGCGCCGCGCGCGGCCGGCGCACCGACGGCTGGCGGGCTGGAGGCACCTCGGCCGACACCGAGATTGCGACGGCCGGCGCGCTGTTGCGCGACCGAATGCGCGATCTTACCCGCAACAATCCGCATGCCGCCAAGGCGGTCTCGGTGCTGGTCAACAACATCGTCGGCGCCGGCATCATGCCGCGCGCGGCCTCCGGCAGCGACCGGCTCGACAGGAAAGCCGACGCGCTGTGGGAAGCGTGGGCGGCCGAGTGCGACGCCGACGGTCAAGTCGATTTCTATGGCCTGCAGACGCTCGCCTGCCGCGAACTGATTGAAGCGGGTGAAGTGCTAATCCGTCGTCGGCCCCGCCGCGCCAGCGACGGACTCGAAGTGCCGCTGCAGCTCCAGGTGATCGAGGCTGACCTCCTCGATGCGAGCCGTAATGGTGACCTCGCCGATGGCGGGCGCATCGTCCAGGGCGTCGAGTTTGACCCGATCGGCGGCCGTCGAGCCTATTGGCTGTACGCGCAGCACCCGGGCGACAGCATACCGACGCTGCGTCGGCGCCTCGACAGCGTCGCTGTGCCGGCCACGGACGTGGCGCATGTCTATGAAAAGCAGCGCACCCAGGTGCGTGGCGTCCCCTGGGGTGCGCCGGTCATGCGCTGCCTGCGCGATCTCGACGATTGGACGCAGGCCGAGCTCGTCCGCAAGAAGACCGAAGCCTGCGTGGTCGGCATCGTGCTTGGCGCCGATGAGCCCGAACAGGGCATTGCACCCACGGTTGTCGATGTCGACGGCAACCGTGTCGAGCAATTCGAGCCGGGGCTAATTGCCTATGCGCGCGGCGGCAAGGACATCAAATTCAACCAGCCGGCGACGACTGCGGGCGTTGGCGAATGGCTGCGCGCCCAGCTTCATATCATCGCGGCCGGCTTCCGGCTGCCCTATGAGCTGCTGACCGGCGACCTCTCCCAGGTCAACTACTCCTCGATCCGCGCCGGCCTGGTCGAATTCCGGCGCATGATCGACGCCGCGCAGTGGCAGCTGTTCATCCCGATGCTGTGCCAGCCGGCCTGGGACTGGTTCACCGAGCAGGCCTGGGTGGCCGGAAAAATGTCGCAGCCGCGGATTCCGGTCGCCTGGTCGCCGCCCAAGTTCGAGGCCGTCGATCCGCTGAAAGATGCCATGGCTGATCTCTTGGCCATGCGCTCGGGCACCATGACGCTGGCGCAGGCGATTGCCCGGCAGGGCCATAACCCCGATGCCGTGCTCGCCGAGATCGCGGCCATGAACGCCAAGCTCGATGCGCTCGGCCTTGTGCTGGACAGCGATCCTCGCAAGGTCACCAAGACCGGCGTGCTGCAATCGGAGCCTGTTGCGGGCGAGGACGCCGGTGATGCCATCGGACACGCTGCGCTGCGTCTCGTCGAAAACGACTAACGCTGCGCGCCAGACCTCGTTTGAGTTCAAGTGGCCAAGCCGAGAAAGACCACGATTGCACGGTTCAAACGCAGCAGGTCCTGATCCGAGAGCTGACCGATCCGACGACCAAGTTTTGATTTTGCAACCGTCGTGATCTTGTCGACCATGATCCGCGAAGCAAGCCGCAAACCATTGCCGGCGCTTGGCTCGACGAGAATCCGAAACAGCGGCAGGTCGATGGGGTCGCTGGTGAATGGACAGATCGTGATCGAGTTAAGCTCCGCGAACAACCGATCCTGGACAATGACCACGGGGCGCGGCTTGGCGGCATAACCTTCGCCGCCGGCAACCGTCCAGATCTCGCCGCGGTTCATGGAATCTTGAAGATCGAGATGGCATCGACAAAGGCCTGATCCTCTTGGGCATGGGCGCTTTGCGCGGCAAGCCGCGACTGCCGCCGTGCCTCGCTGGCAAAGCGCGGCGAACGCACATCCGGTACCCAGATTTGCAGCGGCCGCAAGCCTTGCGCCCGCAGCCGCGCCCGATGCGCCTGCACCTTATCGCGCGATGGTCTGCTCTTTGCCTTTCGCGCCTTGCCCCGCCTCGCCAGCGCCATAGGGGTATCTCCATTGGTTACATGTAACCTAATGCGGAAGCGCGCGCGCCGCAAGCACAGAGCGGCTTGGTGCTATGAGCCTGTTTGACCGGGAGTGAATAATGCACGGCACCATCAATCTGCCCCCTCTCACGCGCGCGGCCGACCTTCTGCCGACCACGCTCGACGAGAAGGACCGTTCAATCGAGGTGGTGTGGTCGACCGGCGCACGGGTGCGCCGCCAGCCCTTCTTCGGCGAGCCGTTCGACGAAGAGCTGAGCATGGACCCGAGCCACGTGCGGCTCGACCGCCTCAACAATGGCGCGCCGCTTCTGAAAGTCCATGCGCTCGACGAGCTCGAAGCCGTGATCGGCTCGGTGGTGCCGGGCACGGCACGGATCGAGAACGGACGCGGCATCGCCCGCGTGCGCTTGAGCGAGCGCGAGGATGTCGCGCCGGTCTGGGAGGATATCCGCAGCGGGCACATCCGGGCGGTGTCGATCGGCTACCAGGTGCATCGCTACGAGATCACCCGCCCCGATAACGGCCCCGAGCTGTGGCGCGCGGTGGACTGGACTCCCTTCGAAATCTCTGCGGTCCCGGTCGGCGCCGATCCGGAGGCCGGCTTTCGGTCCACTGATCATCTTTCGCCCTGCGTCGTCACCCGGGACGGCACGGGCCTCTCCAGGAGAACCACAATGAACGACCAAGAGACCAGGGCCGCTGCGCCCGAGGCGAATGCCGTCGGCGCCGGCGCCCCTGTCGCTGCCGCGGAGGCCGCGCTGCCCGGCATTCTCGATGAGCAGGCGGAGCGGAGCGAGCAGCGTCCTCGCCGGGGGCAGCGCGCGGTCAGGCCGACGCCTGTGCCGGCGAATGCCGGTGAGGCGGATTCGACCGGCACTCAACCTGGCACGCGTTTGCCGACGTCTGCCGAAACGCGTGAGGATGCGCCCATGGTGCGGCCGACCGCTGGCCGAACGACCGAACCGGCGACACCCACCCCGGAAGCCATCGCGGCGCGCGCCCAGGAGATCGAGCGCGAGCGCGTCACTACGATCTTCGGCCTTGCCGACCGGCTCGGCCTGGAGCACTCGTTTGCCGAGGACCTCATTGCGCGCAATGTCCCGCTCGACGAGGCGCGCCGCGCTATCCTCGACAAGATGGCGGCTGCGTCCGACCGCACCCGCGTGTTTCCGCATGTCTCGGTGCCGCTCGGCGGCCGCGACGAGCGCATCAGCCGGCGCGATGCGGTGATCGACTCGCTGCTGCACCGCTATAGCCCGGCCGAGTTCCCGCTCACCGAGCCCGCCCGCGAATATCGCGGCATGACGCTCTTGGAACTCGCCCGCGAGTTCTTGACCAATGCCGGCGTCAATGTCCGTGGGCTTTCGCGCGACGAGGTGGCCACGCGCGCATTGCATTCGACCTCCGACTTTCCCAATGTTCTGGCCGCTGTCACCAACAAGACGTTGCGCAAAGCCTACGACGTCTATCCGCGCACCTTTTTGCCGTTCTGCCGGCAGGTGCTCGCCACCGACTTCAAGGCGATGTACCGGGTGCAGATCGGCGAAGCCCCGCAGCTCTTGAAAGTGAACGAGAGCGGCGAGTTCAAGCGCGGCACTATTGCGGAGTCGAAGGAGAGCTATCGGATCGAGACTTACGGCCGGGTGGTCGCCATCACCCGTCAGGTGCTGATCAACGATGACCTCGATGCCTTCACCCGCATCCCGGCGATGTACGGCACCGCCATCGCGACGCTCGAAAGCGACGTGGTCTGGAGCATCGTCATCGTCAACGCCGCCATGGCCGATGGGGTGACGCTGTTCCACGCCGATCACGGCAACCTTGCTGCCGCAGGCTCGGCACTCAATGTCACCAGCGTGGGCGACGGCCGCGCCACCATGGCCAAGCAGACCGGTCTCGACAAGAAGACGATCCTCAACATCCGGCCGGCCTTCTTGATCGTGCCGTCTTCGCTGGAGCTTGCGGCCGAGCAGCTGATCGCCCAGAACCTCATTCCCGCCAAGACCGGCGACGTGGTGCCGCAGTCGATCCGCACGCTCACGCCCATTGCCGAGCCGCGGCTCGACGCGGCAAGCCTCGCCGCCTGGTATCTTGCCGCCAACCCCTCCCAGATCGACACCATCGAGTACGCTTATCTGGAGGGCCAAGAGGGCGCCTATATCGAGACCCGCAATGGCTTCGACGTCGACGGCGTCGAGATCAAGTGCCGGCTCGACTTCGGCGCCAAAGCGATCGACTGGCGGGGTCTCTTCAAAAATCCTGGGGCATGACGCATGCCCCTCCACGACGCCTGCAGTATTTGAAGATGCTGGCCTGTCTCGATGTCGGTTACTCGCATCGAGAAGTGGCGAGCGCCTTTGGTGTGAGTATCGCCCACGTCTCTGCACTGAAAGCCGGCCGCATTCGCAAGCATCTGATCAGGAGTCGGTCGGGCATTCTTGGAAGGAACAATCAATGAAGAACTTCGTACAGCCTGGGAGTACCATCACCCTGACAGTCCCCTATGATGTCGCTTCAGGCGATGGGCTTTTGGTCGGCGCTATCTTTGGCGTGGCAAGCGGCGCAGCGCTCAGCGGGGAATCTGTCGAAGCCACGCTCGTCGGCGTCTTCGACCTAAAGAAGGTCGGCTCGCAGGCCTGGGATCCCGGCGACAAGGTCTATTGGGACAACACCAACAAGCAGGCGACCAAGACGGCGACCGACAACACGTTGATCGGCGTCGCGATCGAGGCGGTCGGCAACGGCGCCGGCGAGACGGTCGGGCGGGTGCGCCTCAACGGCAGCTTCTAAGTGCGAACCCAGCGCAGCTTGGCGACGCGAGGATCGGCCGCAAAGCTCTTGCGGTCGAACGTGATGCCGGATTTCGGGGCCTCGCAGATCGCCTGAGCGCCAGCCTCGCTGAGACGAATACGCCACGTCTGCTGCTCGATCGGCTGGGGCTTCGCAAATGCCCGACACGTCAGAATGGCGAGATTGATGCCATGATCGGGGTCACGAACCGATGCGTAGCGAATGATCTCGATCTTGGCCGCGCGCGCGGCATCGGCAAACGCCTGGCAGTGGCTGAAGTCCGTTACATGCATCCACCGTGCCCGGTGGGTGCCGTATTTGCCCTTGGTCAGGTCGATCGCTTTCTTGGTGGCGTATTCGGCTGAGAAGGCGGTGTACTCGGCGGGATTTGCCGGCCACGGCGTGTCGGGCGACTCGGAGAAGAAGAGCAGACGACAGAATGCCATCTCGGCGACCGCCGTCTGCGGTGCTTCCGCTGCGTAGAACACGCCCTCGGTCATGCCCGCGCGCCGGAAACGCGATCCGGTGGGATAGACCGCGCCATAGCGAAACGGCGTCGACAGAAGATAGTGCAGGTCGCGGCACTCGGGCGGCAGTGGCGGCTTGGTGGTCTCGATGAGGTCTTCGAGCAGTTCCTGCTCGTCAACCGAATCCACGAGCTTGAGCGTCGAGACATGGTGTTGCGCCTCGACCAGCCGCCAGCAGGTGCCGGCGAGCGCGCGGGCGTCAGACGACAGCGCGGCGGGCGTCGAGGTACTGGATGACATTCATCAGCCCGGGCACGGTCTGGATCAGCGTGAGCGGCTCGGCATCGAGCGCGGTGTTCCGGTTCTTGAGCCAGGAGCCAGCAACCGCATCGTCACCGCCGACGATGGCGTCGAGCGAACGGTAAAGACGTACGAACAGGACCGCGAGTTCGAACGACTTCTGTCCGGGCTGGAGCGTGTAGTCGCCGCTGCGCATGCGCGAGACGGTTGCCTCCGATACGCCGATGATGGTCGCGAGCGCCTTGTTGGTCAGGCCCAGCTGGGTCGCGGCTCGCAGCGTCGCCTTGGTGAGGACGGCCACCTTGTCGGGTGCGGAGACCGGACGGGATTTGGTTGGCGGCATGATGAGCCTCTATTTCTGTAGCAAGAATATAGCAATATAATTCCTAATGAAAGAGAAATCGACTGGACGGGTTCCGTACCTATTTGGGGTTAAAGCTCCATGACTCCTACCGAAATGGCCCTCGAGGCCCTGTTTTCCGATCCCAATCTCGGCAGGGACGCCCTTTGGCGCGCCGGGGGAGCCGGGGACGGCGCCGCGGTCAGGGTCATTCGCAAACGGCCGGACCAGGTGGTCGGCTTCGGCGACAGCCGCGCCGTTTTGCCGGCGGTGCTGATCGACGTACGCCGGTCGGAAGTGCCGGATCCGGCCACCGGCGACACGGTCGAGATCGACGGTGACCTGTTTGAAATCATCGCAACACCGGTCGCCGACAGCTTGCGCCTGGTCTGGACCTGCGAAGCCGCACTGAGGCCGTGAGCCCATGCGCTTCACGCTGAAGATCGACGATATCGCCAAGGGGCTCGCCGGCACCGAGGCGCAGATGGCTCGGTCCGTCACCAGCGCCATGCGCGAGGTGACCGACGGCCTCAAAGCCGATCTGCGCGCCGACGTGGTCGGCGCCGGTCTTGGCCAACGGCTTGCCAACACTTGGCGTGGCAAGACCTATCCGCAGAGCGATGTCAGCATCGATGCCGCGGCGTTCGTCTGGTCTAAGGCGCCGAACCTGGTCGACGCGTTTGATCGCGGCGTAACCATTCGTTCGAAATCTGGGTTCTGGCTTGCCATCCCGACGCCGGCCGCGGGCGTGAAGGGGCTCAGCGCCAACGGCGCCATGCAGCGGATCACGCCGGGCGGCTGGGAACGACGCACCGGCATGCGGTTGCGGTTTGTGTTTCGGAGGCCAGGACCATCTTTCCTCGTCGCGGACAATGCAAGACTGAGCAAGAAGGGTCTCGCGAAACCAAACATCGGCCGCCGCCGTGGTGGCGGACCGTACACGCGCCTCACGGGCCGATCGACGGTGGTCATCTTCATCCTAGTCCCGCAGGTCAGCCTGAGCAAACGCCTCAACATCGAGTCCGTCGCGCGGCGCTGGGGCGAACGCGTTCCGGGCCTGATCGCGAACCATTGGAGATGAGCGTGCATCACGGACGGTTCGCAATCCTTATGACTCTGCTGTCGTTCGCCTTCATCGCAGCCATCCTAGTGGTGACCGCGCCGTGAGCAGCAAGCGCGAGCAGGTGCTCGATGCGGTCGTCGCCCTGATCACGGCCGCCATGCCGGAGGCAAAGGTCGAGCGCAACCTGGCGAAGCCCGAACGCATTCCCCCGGGCGGCCTCGTCATCATTCGCGATGGCGATCCCGGCGAACCCGAGGTCACGCTCTCGCCCCCGACCTACGTCTTCAGCCACCGCATCCCGATCGAGGTTGCCGTCCACCAGGCGAGCGACCCGCGCGAACAGGCCCTCGATGCGATCCTCGGCCGGATTGGACTGGAGGTCGCAGCCAACCGCACGCTCTGGGGACTGTGCGATTTCCTGGAGGCGGAAGCGCCGGCGACGGCCGATGTCGAGACCGCCGGCGCGCTCCCTGGCCGCTGGGCCGATGTCACGATCATCGCGGTCTACGGCACGCCCGACCCGCTGAACTGAATCTCTCAAGGACAATATATATGGGACGCGCGGTAATCCCGATCGCCCGGGTGCGTGCGCTGCTGGACTTTGATCCCGCCACAGGTGTCTTCCAGTGGAGGGTGAAGCCGCGCAGAGGTGTGCAGATTGGCGATCGCGCGGGAACAGTAGACCCGCTGGGCTATCGTGGGATTAGGGTGGACGGCCGCCGGTACTTGGAGCATCGACTTGCGTGGGCATGGGTTTTTGGCAGTCAACCGCCTGACGAACTCGACCATATCAATGGTAATCCGAGTGACAACCGCATCGCCAATCTCCGCCCAGCGACCAGATCGCAGAACAACCAAAATACCCGCCGTCGATGCGACAACAAATCCGGGTTCAAGGGCGTTTCATGGATCACGGCGCGGGGTAAATGGCGCGCAGAAATAAAGGCCGATGGTCGCGTCCTTCATCTTGGCTATTTTCAAACGCGCGAGGAAGCCCACGCCGCCTACATGACGGCAGCCGAAAAATTCTTCGGCGAATTCGCGCGTGCTGCTTGACGCGCGCGCTCGCTCAGACGCCCAGCAATAGGAGAGAGAGATGCCCAGAGCCCGAGGGGCCAACGCCTCCATGGCAGCGGCGTTCGAGTCGAGTTACGGCGTCGTGCCTGCAAGCGGCTATCGCAAATTGCCCTTCGTCTCCTCAGAGCTCGGCGAGGAGCAGAACCTGATCGCGAGCGATCTGCTCGGCTACGGCCGCGAGCCGCTGCCGCCGGCCCGCGATGTGGTGACCAACGAAGGTGACGTTGTCGTCCCGGTGGATCTCCGCAACTTCGGCTATTGGCTGAAGCTCTTGATGGGCACGCCGACTTCGGTCGAGGACACCGGCGTCTACACCCACACCTTCGTGTCGGGCGCGCTGGCGCTGCCCTCGATGGCGATCGAGATCGGCATGCCGGAAGTCCCGAGCTACGGCATGAATGTCGGCGTGCGCGCCCATTCCATGAAAATCCAGCTGCAGCGCTCGGGGCTGCTCAACGCCACCATGAGCCTCGTGGCGCAGGGCGAGACGAGGACGACCTCGTCCTCGGCCGGCAGTCCGAGCGAAACGGTGATCGAGCGCTTCTCGCAGTTCATGGGCGAGATCAAGCGCAACGGCACGGCGCTCGGCCACATCGTCTCGGCCGAGCTCAACTACTCCAACAACCTCGACAAGGTCGAGGTGCTGCGGCCCGACGGCCGCATCGAGGACGCCGATCCTGCGATGGTTGCGGTCACCGGCAGCGTCAATGTGCGCTTTGCCGACACCGTGCTGCTCGATCAGGCGACCTCGGGCGACCCCTGCGAGCTCTCGTTCGGCTGGCAGATCGATACCGACAGGTCGCTGCTCTTCACCATCCACAGCGCCTTCCTGCCCAAGCCCAAGACTCCGATCCAGGGGCCGGGCGGCATCCAGGCGGCGTTCGCCTTCCAGGCGGCGAAAGACCCGGCGCTGCAGAAGACGTTGACCGCCGCCTTGGTCAATGACGTGTCGGCGTACTGATCAGGCCGCCGTCTTTGTCGCCTGCTTCTTCGGACGACCGCGCGCGGGATGGCCAACCGGCCGATAATGTGCCGCGAGCACCGTATTGCTCGCCCGAATGGTGCGGATAGCGATGGCGACGGACTGCGGAAGCCGCTTCGCCGTGCGATAGGCCCGCACGGTCCGCTCGGCTAGCCCCAGCAAGGCGGCCGTTTCCGCGGTGCTGAGCTTCAACTCCGACTCGAATGCGACCAGATCACGCCCGCTGACCGGGCGCTGCTCATCGGCCATCATCTTCAGTGTATCCGCACCATAGTCGAGGCCATTCTGCCATTCGATCCCACCGCCGAAGGCCGAAAGATGAACCTTGCGAAACGCCGCCGGGTTGTCGAGGAACACGCGGAAATGCCTAGAACGGTGGATCAGGCCGGTCAAATCGACCCGATCTTTGGTGCCGTCCGCCCAGGTGACATTGACTGTCCATGGCGCACGAGCAGCATTGACTGCCTTGACGCGCGGCAATGTGTCCATTGCTGGCTCCTCACTTAAGTTCATTCCACTTCGCCATCAGCAACTCGCAGTTGGCCGCAATCCAAGCCAGCGCTTCGCGACGATGGCGAGGCGGGATCGTCCCGACAAAGACGGCTGCGTCGCGGATGCGGACCTTGGCCTGGAAGTCGGGGCCGATCACATGCACATGCGGTGGATTATGGTCTTCGGCAAACAACATGATTCTGTAGGACCCAAAATTCTTGACCGTCGGCATCGGCGGCACCTCACGTTCGAAACATACGGCATCCAACGCCGAATTTCAAGAAAAACGGCAATTTATGCCGTTTTTTCAATTCGACCGCCTGATCCCCAGCCAAGAGGCTCTCATGCTGAAGCTTGCGTTCGATCGCGAGCCGTTCTGGCTCGACATGGTGCCCGGCGTCCGCGTGCAGTTCCGACCGATCACGGTCGCCGCGATCCTGCTCGCGCGCACGGCGGCGGCCGACATTCTACGCGCGGGCGGGGACGATGCGGCGATCAAAGCCGGCGTTACCTTCACCCGCTCGCTCGCCCATTCCGGTATCGCCGCATGGGACGGCATCGGAGACAAGGACGGCAACCCGGTCGAGCCCAGCAAAGATACGATCGATGCCGCGCTCGAACTGTGGCCAGTGTTCGATGCGATCGATCGGCTCTATGTCGGGCCGGCGCTCCTTCAGGATGCGGAAAAAAACGTCTGATCGCTCTCGCCGAATGGCACTTTGGCGGGGGCGAGGGCTATTGCGCGGCGTGCCCTGACACCTGCGCCGCCTGCCCCTATCTCGAACACGCGCCGCAGAGCGCGGACGGCATCGCCGCCTGGGGTGTGCTCAAGCGCTCTGCTGGACAGGTTCGTGCGGGAATAGGAGGCGTCTACGCGCTCGATTTCGGCGCGTTGTTGCTGCTCGCCGACGCCATGGGCGCGCTCAACACGCTCCTCGTCGACCTCCTGCCCGAGATCGAGCCGATCATCGTGCGCGCCTATGCACGCGATAGCGGCTGAATAAGCGCCACCCAAATGTGAGCGGCAGCCAACAATGGCGACAACCAACGTCTCGATTCGACTCGGCGTCGAGGGCCAGGCGCAGGTCAAGCGTGCCTTCGACGAGGTCGGCAAGGCGGGGCAGGATTCGTTCCGCGGCGTCGGCACCGCGATGGACGCGGCCGGCGCCGCGACCGACCGCGAGACGCAGCGGCTGCAACGGCTCGCCCAGGCGGCGAAGCAGGCGCAGGCGGCGGAAGCCGCGCAGCGCAACTTCAATGCAGCGCTGGGCGTCGACCGCCCTGCCGCGGGATCCGCGCGCGAGTCCGCTCGCGTGTTCGAGGATACGGCCCGGGCAGCCGAGGACCTCGCGGCGCGGACCGCGGCGCTGCGCGCTCAGATCGATCCGCTGGGCGAAGCCCAGCGTCGGATGAATGCCGAGGTCGCGGAGGCGGATTCGCTTTTCGAGGCCGGCGCCATCACCCAGAAGGAGCATGGCGACGCGGTCGCGCTCGCCAAGGACCGCTTTGATCTCGCGGCGAGTGCGATCGGAGAGCTCGGACAGAAGTCGAACCTGACCGGCGGCCAGATCAGGGCGCTGATATCGACGTTCCGGCTAGCCTCCAGCGCGGCCACCACGGGCGAGGTGCCGCTCGCCAAGCTGACCGTCCAGGCGCTCAAGCTCGGCAAGGCGTTCGGCGCCGATTCCGGCGGGCTCACTGGCATCGTCGGCGGCGTCGGACGCGTGCTTGCCTCGGTGATCACGCCGGCCGCCGCCGCAACCGGCGCCGTCATTGCCGTCGGCGGAGCCGCCGTCTTCGCCTACGACCGCTGGTCGCGAGCGCAGATTGAGCTCCAGGTCGCTGCAGCGGGGCTCGGCCGCACCGCCGGCACGACCGCCGACCAGCTCGACCGGATCGCGCGGAGCACGGCCGCGGCAGGCGGGGTTTCGGTCGCGGTCGCGCGCGAGATGCAGGTCGCGTTCCTGCAAACTGGCAGGATCAGCACCGAGCATTTCGAGGGGCTGATCAAGGTCGCCAAGAACTACGCGGCGACCACCGGCACCGACGTCAAGGCCGCGACCAAGGAGCTTGCGGACGCCTTCACCGATCCGGTCAAGGGCGCCGACGACCTCAACCAGAAGCTCAACTTCCTCGACGACCGGACTAAGGCTTATATCCGCGCGCTCGCCGACCAGAACGACCGCACCGGCGCGCAGCGGGTCCTGCTCGATGCGCTCAAGGCAAGCGTCATCGATGCCGCCGAAGCGACCACGGCGCTCGGGCGCGCCTGGGACTTCGTCGCCCGCATGGCGTCGAACGCCTATGACGCGCTCGGCCGGGCGGTGTCGCGGGTCATCGACGGCGCGCCGCTCGACGAACGGCTGAAGCATCTGCGGGAGGAGCGCCAGCGCCTGCAGGCGCTGATCGAGAGTCCTCCGACGCGTCTTGCCCGCCAGGCGCGCGGCTTTAATACCCGGCTGCTTGCCGAGGTCGAGACCGAGATCGCCCGCATCGAGGCCAGGCTCGATGCCATCGCGATACGGGCCAAGGAAGCCAAGGCGAACGAGCAGTCGGTGCGTGCCGGCAATCTCGCGCGCGAACTGACCCCCGGGTTCGAAGAGCTGCAGACGCTGAAAGCGCGGCAGGCGCAGTTGCGGGCCGCGCTCGACGATCCGCTCATCGCTAAGAAGGTCGCCGACCTCAAGCAGGTCGAAACCGCTTATGACGCGGTCGCCCGCGCGGTGCGGACCTGGCTCGATCCGGCCGAGAAGGCCCGCCGCCTCGACGAGCTGGAAATCCAGGCGCTTGCGGCGAAGACCCCCGCCCAGAAGGCCGCGATTGTCGAGGAGCGCCGGCGGATCGAGCTCGCCGGACAGGCAATCCCGGTTGCGCTGGCCGAGGCCGAGGTTACGCGGGCCGGTACCCGGGCGCGCGCCGAGGCGACCCAGGCGCTGATCGACCAGGCACGTGTCCTCGACGTCAACACCAAGGCCACCATCGGTGTCGCCGACGCGTGGTTCAAGGGCGCCGCCGCCGCGCAAGTCGCCGAAGTCCGCCGCCGGGCGCTGACCGAGGCGATCCAGAACGGCGTCGACGTCGAGAGCCGGGCGCGCGATCTTTTGCGCGAGCAGATCGCCGAACAAGCCGCGCAGTCGGCGAAATCGGTCAACGACCTCGGCGCCGAGGCCGATGCGCAGCGGCGGCTCAATGACGCGGTCTTTGCCGGCCGTCTCTCGGTCGAGCAGGCGCAGCGCCAGATGCAGGTCGAGCAGGCGCTTCGCCCGCTCATCATCGCGCAGTCGCTGGCCGAGGGCGAGGCCAGGACCACGCTTGCCCGCATCATCGATCAGTTGCGCGGTGCCTATGCGCGTCTGCACGGCGAACAGGCGCGTGCCGCGGCGCTGCAGACGCTGGAGGGCCAGAGCAACCAGATCGAGGTCCTGCGGAAGCAGATCGAGCTGGTCGCCCAAGGCGAGTCGCAGCGCGCCATCGTTATTGCGCAATTGCAGGCCGAGCAGCAGCTCCGCCAGAAGGGCATCGACCTCGCCAGCGCCGAGGGCCAGGCCATCATCGCCAATGCGGCGGCAATCGAGCGGCTGAACCAGTCGCTCGCCCAATCGCAGTCCGCGATGCAGGCGCTCCAAGGCATTACCGATACGACCTTCAACCACTTCGCCAATCTCATTGCCGAGGGCAAGTTCGACTGGAAGTCCTGGGCCGACGCCGGCCGCGCCGCCATCGCCGACATCGAGAAGGAGATTCTCAAGCTCGCCGTCCTCAATCCGCTCAAGAACTTCCTGTTCGGGACCAACCTCGGCACGCTCAACAATGTCGGCGGGCTGTTGGGCAACTTATTCGGCGGGGTCTTTGGCGGCGCCGGGGCAGGACTCGGCCCGGCTGCATCGGCAGCGCGCCTCTTCGGTTCGCCGATCTATCATGCCGGGGCCATCGCCGGGGACGCAGCGCCTACCCGTCTCGTTCCTCGCGACCTGTTCCGGATAGCGCCCCGCTTTCACGATGGTGCATTCCTTTCGCCCGACGAGGTACCGGCCATCCTGCAGCGTGGTGAGCGCGTGCTGTCGCGGGAAGAGACGCGCCGCTACGCCGAGCGCGCCTCGATGTCCCAACCGGTCATCAACGTGGTGATCCAGACGCCGAACCCGGCGGCTTTCCAGGCGAGCCGCACGCAGATCGCGGCCGACCTCGCGCGGGCTGTCCGCATGGGGACGCGGGGAATATGATCTCTTCCAATTTTTGGAATTTCGTGCCATGGTTGCTCAATGATCGTGATCGGCACGGAGGTCGTCGAAAACTGTCTTGCCCACCGTGCCGGCCATAAAGGAATCAAGGCCGCGCGGTCGCAATATGAGGCCTGGCTTCACATTGTTGGCCGCGCGCAATGGCGGACCCCGGAGGATGTCAAGGCGTCGTACCCGAAAGCGAGCATTCTCAAGGGCAGCCGGGTCGTGTTCAACATCAAGGGCAACGACTACCGGCTGATTGCCCGCGTGCAGTATCAGGTCGGTGTCATTGCGATCCGGTTTTTCGGCACGCATGCCGAGTACGACGAGGTCGATGCGGAGACTGTGTAATGGAAGCAACCCTGATCGTGATCGATAGCGATGCGGAGCTTAAGCGCGCCCGCCGTCTCGTCGAGGATCTCTGGGATTCGAATGACCCCGCGGATCTCGCTCGCCTTGAGGCGCAGGCGCGACTGATCGAAGCCTACGAAGAAAGCAAGTGGCCGCGCCGGCCGCCGAGCATCCCCGACCTGATTCGCCATCTCATGGACCAGCATGGCCTCAAGCGCGCTGACCTGGTGCCGCTCCTCGGCACGCCGAGCCGCGTGAGCGAAGTCCTGCGCGGCAAAAAGGGCTTGAGCATGGCCATGGTGCAGCGCCTGCGTGCCCGTTTCCGCGTCCCCGCCGACCTGCTCCTTCCGCCGCTGCGGAAGGCGCCGACCCGCCGCGCAGCCAAACGCGCCGCGGCCTGACTCGAACCTCCCAACTTAACGACTCGATGCGCCTGCGCTCGCGACAGCGGGTGTGGCCGCATTGTCGCTCACAACTGTGCCCCAGCCATTCCTCGACATCTCGTTTCCGCCGTTCGTTGCGCGCGGGGCGACCGGAGGGCCGTCGTTCTCGACCTGTCAATCGGCGTGGGATCGGGACCCCGTATCGGCGTCCAAAAGGGACCCCCTTGAGCGGCGGGCTTTGGCGGTAGCGCTCGCGCCGTCGGAGCTGGTCGGGGTTGCGGAGACGGCGCGAGCGCG
>Ga0226835_1000476_pt1 | contig 44769 bp, 38 predicted proteins | sample LAC_MetaG_1_FD_163627 | JGI IMG/M metagenome (GOLD analysis project Ga0226835, IMG submission 163627) | Anaerobic ammonium oxidizing microbial communities from anammox membrane bioreactor (MBR) in UC Berkley, California, United States -... | ecosystem: Engineered > Bioreactor > Anaerobic >...
AAAAAGCGCGCAATCCCAAAAATCTCCCCTCTCTCGTTGGGAGAGGGGTTGGGGGTGAGGGGCGGAGTGAGGGTTGGGGGTGAGGGGCGGAGTGATGGGTTGGGGGAGAAGGGTTGGGGATTGGGGATTAGGGGTTGGGGGAGAAGGGTTGGGGATTGGAGATTGGGGGTGAGGGGGCAAGCGTGATGGGTCAGCGCAAAGAAAGATTTTCGAATTGGGCGGCGCCGTTCAACAAACCATAGCTGCGCGCCACGCGGACGGCTTCTTGGCGTGAATTGACGCCCAATTTTTGATAAATGTTGTCCGTATGCGTCTTGACAGTCAACGGGGAAATGACGAGTTCGCGCGCAATTTCTTTGTTGCTCAGACGCTGCGCCAAAAGCTCCAAGACCGCCTGTTCGCGTCCGGTCAATTTTTCGGGCGGCGAATCTTGGTTCTGGCGCGTTTCTGGCTGCGCGCTATCCTGAAACGCGCGTAAAATTTCTCGCAAATAATCGTTGGCTGCGCGCGTCTGCGCGCGCTGCTGTATCAGCTTTGCCATCGGCGCGCCCAAATCCACAAACACGCGCACGAATCGGCCCGGTTCCGCCAGCGTCAGCGCCCGCTCCAATGCCGCGCGCGCGGCGGCGGCATCGCCGCGCGCCTCATGCGTCAGCGCTTGCAGCGCGAACGTATCAATGAGAAAACGCACATTGTGCTGCGCGGTCAAATGCGTTTCCAGCGTTTCTAAAAAGGCGAGGGCTTGTCGCCGACTCGTGACAGTATTTTGCGCGAGCAAAATTTTGGGTATCGTCAGGAATGGCGACGTAAAATTTGCCATCGAACCCGCGATGGGCAGCGCGTGCGCCGTCAGATACCAACGCTTGGCGAGCGCGAAATCGCCTTGGCGCAGCGCGAGCTCGGCTTGAAACGCCTGCACAATTTCTTGCAATGCCGCGCTATTTTTTTCGACCGCCCAACCGAGCGCTTCGTCCAATGCTTCGCGCGCGCGTTCCGTCATTTTTTTGGCTTGATATACCAGCGCCAAAATCAATATGCTGTCAATGGTTGGCCGAAAACTGCCCGCGGGATTTGGGTCATGCAATGCCTGCGCCGCGTTCCATTCCGCCGCGTCCAAATCATTTTGCATATAGCTCGCCGCCGCGACGAAATAACGCCCCCAGGTGAGCGAGTCGTGCAGTCCGCTCTGTTCGGCGTGCGTCAAGAGGCGTTTGCCCAACGCGCGCATAGCCGTGAGATTGCCCGCCATCCATTGCATCATGGCTTCGCCGCCCACCGCGCGGGAATGAGTCGCAAACCCGTCAAGAATTTCTTGGGTCTGGGCTTGGCGAATCAAACTCAAGCCGCGCGCCAAATCGCCTTTGAGCTGATACGCCGCCGCCAGCTGCAAGTACGCATATTGATACGCCAAATAGTGCGCGTTGGACAAGACTTGGACCGCGTGGCTCGCCAATGCAATCACGCGGTCGGCGTCGGGAATGCGGTACGCTTCCATCGAACGCAGCGCGTCAATTTCGGCGGCAAGCTCTGCCGCGCGTTGGGGCGGAAACGTATGTCCGGCTAGCGCGTCCGCCGCTTGTTGGGTCAGCGCGCTCGTCGCCGCCAAATCAAAATGGACGGTGCGCGTGTACCATGCTTTCGCCAAGAGCAAATCGGGATAGCACGGCAGAACGTCGTTTGGAAATTTTGCCAACCAGGCGGCGAGCTGCTGCCACTGTTCTTGATTCATCAAGCGTTGACGATGCTGCGCCACCAATTCGGCGGCGCGCCCGCTTTCGCCCGCCGCGAACGCGTGCGTCAGAGCAGTTTCGATGTCGTTATGCGCGGCGAACCAATCCAGCGCGCGCGCGTGCAGCTGTGCGCGTTCCGCGGCGCTCACATGTTGTTTTAGCTGAAATTGAAGCAGCTGTTGAAAGAGCTGATGAAACCGGAACCAGCGCCCTTCGTCGTCCAGACCGACCACAAACAAATTCGCTTGCAAGAGACGCGCCAAAAACGTCGTGCCCGGTTCCGTCAAATCCGCGCACACTGTTTCGCACAATTCGGCGTTGAAACGGTCCAAAATCGAGAGCCGCAATAAATTGGTTTGCAGCTCCTGCGGCTGCCGCGCCAACACTTCTTGAAACAAATAATTGGCAATGTGCGACTGCGGCGTATTGAGCTCGGCGACAAGGCGCTGCGCTTCGGACTGTTCGCGCACGGCGAGCGCAATGAGTTGCAGCCCGGCTGCCCAGCCCTCGGTCTTGTTCTCAAATAGCGTAATCTGCGCGTCGCTCCATTCAATCGGGACGGCGCGTTCGAGATAGGCGGCGATTTCCGCGTGGGTCAGACGCAGCGCCTGGCTGCGCAGTTCGAGCGTTTGATTTTGCGCGCGCCAACGCGCGAACGGCAGCGCGGGGTCGTGCCGACAACCCAAAACCAGATGCAAACGCGCGGGAGGATGTTTCATCCATGCCGCGATGAGCCGATTGACCGCATCGCCTGTCAGGTCTTGATAATCGTCCAAGATCAGGACCAAATGCGCCGCTCCGGCTTGCAGCTCTTGGTCGAGCGCGGCGATTTCATTGACGAACGAAATAGTCAACGCTTCATCCGACGGAATCTGTGAACCGGCGAGCAAGCGGAGCGTTTCATCGCACGCATTGGGATAGTTGACGCGCATGGCGGCGATACAATACGCGAGAAAGGTATCCAGCGCGCTGTCGCCTTGATCCAGCGAGAGCCAGGCGATGTGCGTAGGCGCGCGCACGCGGTCTGGCGCGGCGCGCACCCATTGACACAGCAGAGTGGTCTTGCCGAAACCCGCCGGCGCCGCCAACAACGTGACAGGAACTTGGAGGCACTGGTCGAGCAGCGTCAGCAAGCGCGGCCGCTCGAGCAGCGCGCCAAAAGTTTTTGGAACCTGGATTTTGGTGTGGAGCAATAGATTCATGGGTTGGCTGACAGAGATTATAACGCGAGCAATAGAGAGGTCAAATAAAAAAAAAGAGGTTGAGGGAACACCCTCAACCTCTTGAGCTTGCGGACATTGCGCTGAACTCGCGCTAGCGCACGATATTAAAGCCATCTACGACGACGAAATTGGCGGCATAATCCGAGCATTTGGAATGTTTGCCCATCGCCCGGATTGTTATCGTATGCGGCGTATTGGCGTCGCCGGTTACAATGTAGGTGCGTACCCCGAATTTGGGTGCGGCGGATTTGCGATTGGCGCGGCACAAATCAATTTGCTCAAACAGTTTGCCGTCAATCAGCACTTGGACTTTGCCGTACGTATTCGCGTACGCCGTTTCCCACTGCACTTGCGTGCCGCCGATGAAACTCAATTCCGCGCTCCAATCCTTTTTACATGCTTTTTTGCTGCCGCAGCGTTTGTAATGGTCATCGCTGGCTTTTTTGTTTTTGTACCGGCTCCAGGTACCGCTATATACGATGCGCGGGTCATTGGAAGGAATATGCTCGGTACCGTTGGCGATGGTATTGGTCGCGGTGGGAACTATTGTGGGCGGGACATCCGTTTTGGTCGGCGTCGCGGTGGGGACATCGGTATTTGTCGGCGTTGCGGATGCGCTGACGGTATTGGTCGGCGTCGGCGTGTAGGTGGCGGTCGCGCCCGGTACGTCGGTATTTGTCGGCGTCGCGCTAGCTTGCATCGTCGCGGTGGGCGTAGCGGTCGCCGCGCCGTCGCACGCGAGGCCCAGATCGGTCGTCGCGCCCATTGTATTGCTGCTGCTCGTATTGGCAAACACAATCGCGCCGACATTATTTAGCGCAATCGCGGGCGTTTGTTCTTGCGAACCCGTATTGCCGATGGTGACGCGTTTGCCAAATTTGTTGTTGGCGGAATTGTAACTGCGGGCGAAAATATCCCAATTGCCGTCCGCGCTCGCTTTGCCTTGAAAGGCAAAATAAAAAAGACCATTGCAGTCCACGCCGACGCGGGGCCACAACGATTGTTCCAAGCCGCCATCCACGTCATACTTTTTCAAATCGGGTCGTCCATCAATATATTCCGCAAACGCCGCGTTGAAATTGTCGTACGTGCCCCACAAAATTCCCGTTGCGCCGGTGGGCGAATACACAATGTCGGGCGTCTGGTCTTTGTGACCTGTCGAGACCGTGATGGCTTGGGCAAACGTGCCGTCCTGATTTTGGATGCGATAATAAATGCCGTATGGCGAAGGCGCATTCCACACAATATGCGCGCGGTCATTGGCGTCGGCGGTGAGCCGCGGGAATAAACCGTTCGACAATTGTTTGCCTTCGGGCGTCAAGTCATTCAAACCCGCTTCGGCGGCGCTTTCAATGGGCGCGTCCGAAACGTGCTGCGCGAGTTCGTTTTTGGTCCAAGTCGCAAACCCGTCGCTGCTTTCGACATAATAAATGTAACCGGTGTTGTCCTGTTTGCTCTGATAGACGACGTGAATAATGCCTTGCGGCCCAATGGCAATGTCGGGCAATTCGCTGTAGGGTTCCTGCGAGATTTTTTTAATGGCGGACCAGCTGCCATTTTCGCGGCGCGCCCAATACACGGCGTACGAACCGCCCTCGCGCGATTCCCAGACCGCATTCGGGCGACCTTGCGGGTCCATGGCGATATTTGGATAATACGACTCGCCGCCGTTATTGGGCAGCGTTTCCGTCGCCGTACACGAATTCTTGTCCAAACCCGCGCACGCCTTGTATTGAATCACTTTGGCGGTCGGTTCCCACCACACATAATGAATGACGTTCGCGTCGTCCACCGCGACGGCTGGCTTGGTGCCGCCCGCGCCGAGTTGATACGGCGCGTTCCACGTCGCGGCGGCGGCTGTCAGGGGCAGTAAAAATGCGCTCATGCCGACGACGACTAACGTCATCAGCCAAAATCGGGAATATCTCTTCATGCTTTTCGCCATCAATTTTGTTCTGGCAGCTTTGGGATAGCCGCCCGAAGCAAAAATTTATTGTCTCGTTCTGTTACTGTAACAAGGGCATGCGTTTCGGTCAATAGCCCAATAAGGTTAGTTAGGGCTGGCGCATTGTTCGCAAGACCCCAAATGTTTTTTGGAAACGCTTGGGGTCTTGGCTCGCGCTCGACTTGCGCGTCCTAAAGGTCAGTCGCGGCGCGCCGCGATTTTATCACAGAGCGCCGCGAGCGCGGCGCCGACGCGCGTCACAGAAAATTGCGCGGCAAACTCCAAACCGCGCGCCGCATAGCGCGCATACAATTCTTTGTCGCCCAACACGCGCGCCAATCCTTCCGTCAAGGCGTCCGGCGAATTTTCCGCGACGATTTCGCCTGCGTCCGCCGCGCGCAGCAAATCCGCAATGCCGGCGGTGCGCGTCACCACGCTCGGCGTGCCGACCGCCGCGCCTTCGGCGACGACCTTGTTCATGCCTTCCAAAACGCTCGGCGCTGCGATGATATCCGCGCCCGCCAATAGCGCGCGCATCTGCGTATGTTCCACCGCGCCCGTAAAAGTGATACGCTCGCGCACCCCCTGCGTTACAGCCAACTGCGTTAGAAAACTCTCATAATCGCCGACTTGCGGGTCAATCCGATTGGGTCCGACAAGGAGCAGCTGCGCGGCGCCAATTTTTTGAACGAGCGCGGGCAGCGCGCGTACAAGAATATCAAAACCTTTAATCGGCAGCAGGCGTCCGACGGCGACGATAATTTTTCCGTCGCCCAGCGCGAATTGTTTTCGCAAATCCGCTTGCGCCGCGCGCCGAAATTCCGCCAACGCGGTATGCGGCGGCGGATAACAGTACGAGGCAATGTTGCGCGGAATGAGCGCGCGTTTTGCCGGCGCCGCGCCGAGCGCTTGAACGCGTTCCGCGACCAAAGGCGTGGTGACGCGGATGGCGGCGGCGTTTTGAAACGTATAACGCATCAAGGCGCGCGCCGTGCGAAAGCGGCCGTACCCGTAATGCGTCGCGCGGCTGTCAATAAAATCGCCGCCCGCGACCGTGACGAGCAAATTTTTTTGCGCGCCCGCGAGCGCGCACATGGCGCCGAACGGATACGCCCCTTCCGCCATGACGACCTCATAACGCGGCTGCGCGCGCAAAAAATTTTGCAGCGCCCACCAGCCCGCGCCAAAACGGTCGTAATGAAAAAACGGTTTCGCCAGCGCGTTGAGCGCGTTCGTTTCAAAATTGCCCGCCGCGACGGCGCGCGTGACGCGAATGCCGTGTTCCGTGCGCGCGCCGGGTTCAGCCGTTTGGTCGCGCGCGTGCGTCAGCGCCACGACCTCGAACGTGTGGCCGCGGCGTATCAATTCTTGCCCCAGTTCGCGGTGTATCAAGTTGCCGAGATATTCGGACCCATACATCGCAATGACGTACAAGATACGCATGAATGAAAAAACCTCCGAAGATTTTACGCTTCGGAGGTCAATGGTTTAGGGCAGAATTTCAAACCCGTCCACTGTCACATAGTTAGAATTATAGGGCGAACAGGAACTGTGCTTGCCCGGCACGCCGATTTCAAACGTGCGCGGTTGTCCGTCGTTGCGGGCGGGAATATTGTATTGCAGATTGACAAACTTGGGCGCAACGCCCTTGCTGCCTTGACACATGTCCAGCGTTTCCGCCAAGACATCGTTGATCCAAACATTCACCTTGCCGTAGGTTTTCGCTTTGGCGGTGAACCATTTGACTTGGGTATATCCTTCGGGCAGGTAAATTTTTGCCGCCGCGCGTTTGGGACAAGCGGCGCCGTCATCGCAGCGACTGTAATTGCCGTCGGTCGCTTTGGCGGCATCATATTTTTTCCACGCTTTGCGATAGTGGATGCAATCGGTTTCCACGCCATCGTAGGACGCGCACTTGGCGCTATTGGCAAGCGTCAGCGCGTCGCCCGGCGTCGGCGTAACGGTCGGCGTAATGTTCGGGTCCGGCGTGTTGGTCGGCGACGGCGTAAAGGTGGGCGTAGCTGTTGCGCCATTGCAATTCAAATTCAAGTTCGCCGTTGCCGCATCAACGATTCCGTTGGTGGTTTGCGTATAGACGACGGCAATGATGCTGCGCGCGTCCACCGCCGGGGTTTGTTCGCTCTGGCCCAAGTCGGCAATCGTTTCGCGTCCGCCCAAAGAGTTTGTGGATGGGTCATAGGCGCGATGATACACATTCCACTTGCTGTCAGCCGCCACGCTGCCTTGAAAGACAAAATGGAAATTGCCGGCGCAGTCGGAACTGATTTTGGGCCAGAGACTTTGTTCTAGTCCGCCGTCAATATCGCTGACGGAATTGTCCTTGTTGCCGTTGGTAAATTCGGCAAACGCGGCATTAAAATCGTCATACGTTCCCCAGATGATGCCGACGGAACCATTCGGCGCGACGGCGACATCGGGCGTTTGGTCTTTTTGACCTGAACCGGCGGTCTTGGCTTTTTTCCAATTGCCCGATACTTGGTAGCGATATTTGATGCCATAACCGGGGCCCGGCAAATTCCAAACCGCGTGCGCGTCGTCGTTTTGGTCGGCGGCGATGCGCGGATAAAGACCGTTAGAGATTTGCGAACCTTCCATCGCTTCGGCCGCTTTGCCTTGTTCGGCGAGTTCGCCAAACTCGGCGAGCGGCGCTTCCGATGGCGCGTTCTCTAGCGCTTCGGGCGCGGAAAATTCAAAACCGCCATTGCTCTTGGTGTAATAGACATAGCCGGTACCGTTCTGCTTGCTCTGATAAATCACATGAATGACGCCGCCGGGACCGATGGCAATGTCGGGCAGCTCGCTGTATGGCTCGCTCGAAACCTTTTTGGGGCTGACCCACTTGTTGCCCTGTTTGCGCGTCCAGAATACGGAATATTTATTCGCGTCATTGGTCTTGCTTTCAAACACAACATTGGGGCGGCCCTGCGGATCAATGGCGATGCTCGGATAGTAGGACGAACCTTTGGTTGGCAGGTTTTCGGGTGAGGAACAACCGTTGCCGCCTTGGCCCGTGCATTTGGAATACTGAACTTTTCCGCCCGCCCACCAGACGTAATGCTGTGTCCCCGCGTCGTCCACCGCGACGGCTGGCTTTGAATCGCCGCTTGCCAGAGCGAATGGACTGCTCCAACTGGCGGCTGAAACCATAAAAGGTAATAAAAACGCGCTGGCGCCCAAAACTACCAGCGCCACGGCGAGCGCTTTTCTGAACTGCATAACTCTTTCTCCTTATCTGGCTGTTGTGGTTAACAATATGCTCTACGGCGTACGGATTAACTCTAGATGAGAAAATATCGCGCACGATATGAATCGCCCGACAGCCATCGTTTGCGATTCTAGCAAATTTGCATGAGGTGTCAAAACGCCGCGCCTCCGTTACGGTTTATGATACAGCAGATACCCGTCGCGCTGCGCGACCAATTGCCACGCGGGATTGTTTTGCAATTGGATCAAACCCGCCTTTACGCCCGGCGTATTGCCGTCCGCCTGCGCGTCAATCAATAGATATTCCGACACCTCAAACGTGTTGTGCGTGTAATATTCGTGCGGTGGGAAAAAATAAAACCCTTGCCGTCTTCCCGCGAATGGTCCCACGTGATTGGAAATGCCCAGCGCGGCGTTGGGGGGAATATCCGCAATCAACGCGCGCACCGTCGCGACGCGCGGCGACGCGCCTTTGCGATATTGTGAAACGACCGGATTGCCCACCCACAAACTTTCCGCCAACGTGAAAAATAAAATCCACACGACGGCGGCGTGAACGAAATGCGCGCGCGCCATGCGCGTCGTCAACCACTTTTGCCGCGCGAGCCAGGCGATGCCCAAGACCGCGCTCGCATACATCACCGGATACAGCATTGCCGCGTACTGGCGCGTAATGTTCGACTGCACATTGTATTGCGACAATAAATTCAGCGCGAGCGTCGGCGCGGCGAGCAATAAAACATCGGGCCGCAGCAAGGAAAAGGGCAGCGTGGGCCCAAAAACCTGTATCAGAAATTGGATTTTTTGCGGCGAGAAAATCGTTTGTAAAACGTACGCCGGTTTTGTCAGTCCGGTCGTCAAAACTGCGACGGGCGTTTTGCCGAGCCAGTCGTAGGTTTCAAAATAGATAAAACCGCCGCTGTCCGTTTTGAAACTCGGCACAATCACAAACACGGCGAGGACGAACCAGACCGCGCCCAGCGCGAATGCGGCGAGTGAAAATTTCCACGGCTTGCGCCAGACGAACGCGAGCGCGCCCATCATGCACACAATCAACGCGACGTCGGAACGCGTAAGCAGCGCAAGGAACAAGAACGCCGCGTACGGCGCAAACCGCGTCTTGTCCAAATAATAGAGCGCGAACAAAATCAAGACCATCGCAAACGCGCGCGGCTGAAATTCGTTCAGCGTCAGATACAGCAGCGGCGTGTACATCAAGTACGCAACGCCGATGCCCAATGCCGCCCAATTCGATTGCAAGCGGTCGCGCGTCAACAGATACAACGGAACTGCGCCGAACGCGATGGCAATGACTTGGGCGACGAGCAGCGTCATCGTGTCGGGCAGCAACGCGTACAGCGGCGCGAGAATCGCTTCCAGCACAATCAAGTCCGCGCCGATATGATTGTTGGTATAACGGAATGCGCTGGTCTCGAACGCGCGCCCGTGCGCGGTGTTCCAAATCACCTGCTCGTACATGCCGAGGTCAAAGCCCATGCCGAGCCCGTTCAATTTGAACCACGCCGCGCCGCTCAACGTCAAAATCCACGCGAGCATAAATAATGCCAGCGCGACTTTGAACCATTTATCAGACGCTTTCCAAAACGATTTTGTTCCTTGCATAGCCGTTTAGAAGGGGGATTGCGCGCGCTTGCGTTTCAAATCCCACGCCAAAATGCCCGCGACGACCGCCAGCGTTGCCAGCGAGACAAACGCGCCGATTTTAACGGATAACGGGTCATAAACAAATTCAACGCGCTGCGTCGTCGGCGCAATCGCAACCGCGCGCGTCAACCCATTGGCGCGCAAAATTTCAGTTGGCGCGCCGTCCACTGTCGCGCGCCAACCGGGATAATACGAATCGTTCAACACCAACCACCCCGGTTGATTGGTTTCCACCTGTATCGTGACGCGTTCCGGCTCGGCGCGCTCGATGCGCGCGCTGCCTTGAGCGTTCGCCGCGTTCGTTACATTTTCCGCGCCTTGCAAATACACGCGCGTCATGGCGTCGTCGCGCGCCAAACTCTCGACGGCGGAATCTGAATTTTCCGCGCCCGCGACATTCCACGTCATATACGCGCGTCCGAAATGTTCGCTCGCCGCGTTGCGATACAATGTGACCGACGCGTTTTTCTGTACGCGTTCCAGCGCGTCCGCGTTCAAATTTTGCGCGCTCAAGATGTGCGTCGCGCCCAAGCGCGCCGCGAGCGCCGCAGATTTTTCGCCGAATGTTTTTTCAGTTTCCAACGCGCGCAGCAGCGTTTGATACGTCGGCGGCTCGCTGCCGTATCCTTGCAGCGAACGTACGCGCCACAACAACGGCAAACTCTGGCGCAAACCCGCGCGCGACGCGTCGCGATACGCGTCCAACTCGCCGTTCTGCAAATACGTCGCGAGTTTCGTTTCGCCCAAACCCCAATAGTACGTCAACGCGTTTGCGGATTGTTGCAAGGCGAGCGCGTTTTTGCCCGGCGCGTATACCTCAAAGGGCGCGACAAAATTGTAGCGAAAATTCCAACCGAAAAAAAGTAAATCGGCAAACACGAGCGCGAGCGTCAAACCCACCCGCGCGCGTTCCGCAAACCACTTGCGCCGCCACATTTCCAAAATGCCGCTTGCGGCGAGCGTAAAAAAAATTGCGCCGAGCAGCGCGGGATTCGCCGCCGCCTGCGCGAATGTTTCGGACAGGGCGACGCCGACGCGCGGCGCGAGCCATAAAGCGCCTTGCAGCAACAGAACGAGGCACAAAAAAATCAACGCGCTCGCGCGCGGAATAGTTTTTACGCCGCGGCGGGTTTCTTCCAAACCGAAACCCGCCAACAGCGCGACGGCAAAGGCGAACAATTCCAAAAAACGCGCGGGCGCGCGCACCGCGCCAAAGAACGGCAGGCGATAGACGAGTTCGTACAACGGCGTAAATTTTCCCAGCGCCAAAAGCAGCGCGACGCTCGCCAGCCCCGCCAAAAAATATACGCGCCACGCGCGCCGCCCCAGCGCGCAGATTGCCAGCGCCAACGGCAGAACGCCGAGATACGCGGTCATTTCAATGACGCTGCCCGCGCCGCGTTCGACGCTGCCGGGATTGCCGCCGAACGCATACGGATACGCAAACTCGACGAGGCGCAGCGGTTCCAGCGAGAACGAAGTGGCATACGCGAATGTGATGCGTTCGCTGCGCGTCGTGAAATTTAGCAGTTCGACAAACGGCACGATAAAAAGCGCGGCGAGGCCCAACGCGCCGCCGAGCATCAATGCCAGCCCGCCGAGTTGGCGCACCGCCGCGCGTCCGGCTCTATCGCGCCATACGCGCGCAAGATACACCGCGCAATAGGCCGCCCACGCCGCGCCGCCGTACAACACGGTTTGCGTATGGCCGCCCATCATTTGCAGCGCGAGGACGATGCTACCCAATGCCGCGAACGTAACGCGGCGCGTCGTGAAAAATTTTTCGAGACACCAAAACATCCACGGCAGCCACGCCGCGCCGACGACGATATTTAGATGCTGCAAGTGCGCGACGAAAAAACCGCCAAAGCCGAACGTCATTGCCGCGAGCAGCGCCGCGCCGCGCGTTTGCCGCCACGCGCGCGCCAGCAGATACATGCCCGCGGCGGCGAGATAGACATGCGAGATAACAGTATAGTTATAGGCGAACGGCGCGGGAAAAAGTACAAAGAGCGCGAGCGCGGGCGCATAGACGGCGAGCGCCGCCGGGTCAGCCAGATGCGAACCGCCGAGCGACAGATACGGATTCCACAACGCAACCTGTCCGCCGCGCAAGCGTTCCGCGCTATAGGCGAGGCGCGCGAAATAATCGTTCGCGTCGCCGTAAAAATAGACGCCCTGCATCGTCGCGGCGGGCAGTAAAAATAAAAACGTGAGCGCCGCGAGCGCCAGCAGGGCTTGCGTATCGGGGTTACGCAAAAATGTGCGAATTCGTTTCAATGCCGTTCACGCGCCCAAAATTTGGCGCAAGACGCGGACTACCGTTTCTACCTCTGCTTGGGTCATTTGCGCGTAAATCGGCAGCAGCAGCGTCGAGCGCGTCGCTTCTTCCGTAACGGGCAGCGCAACGCGCCCGTACCGGTTGACGTACACCGGTTCCAGATGCGCCGCCATCACGCCGCGCCGCGTCGCAATGCCCGCCGCTTGCATTTCAGCCATGATTTCGTCGCGCGTTTTGGGCGCATTGTGCGCGACGCGCAAACAGTACGATTGATAGGTGTGCGCGGCGTACGGCGGTTCGTACGGCGTCGCGATAAAATCTAAATCCGCGAACGCTTCATTGTAGCGTCTTCCGATTTCCAATCGTCGTTCCAAAATCCAATCCAACTTTTTCATCTGTTCGACGCCGACCGCGCCTTGAATATCCGTAAGCCGATAATTGTAACCGAGAACCGGATACTCTTCGATAATGACTTTGGCGGCGCCATGCCGCGCGTAATCGGAAACGTTCGCGCCGTGCGAGCGCAGCATGTCAATCTGGCGCGCGATGTCGGGGTCGTTCGTCGTGACCATGCCGCCTTCGCCGGTCGTAATCGCTTTGCGCGGATGAAAGGAAAAACAGACCGCGCGGCTGTGCGCGCCGATAGGTTTATTTTTGTACGTGCCGCCGATGATGGTTGCCGCGTCTTCAATGACGCTGAGCTGATGTTTGCGCGCGATGGCGTGGATCGTATCAATGTCCGCTGCCAACCCGATTTGATGCACCGGCATAATGGCTCGGGTGCGCGGCGTAATTTTTTCTTCCAGCAACGCGGGGTCCAGGTTGTACGTGCGCGCGTCAATATCCACAAACACCGGCGTCGCGCCCGCGTGCAAAATGCTGTTGGCGCTGGCGATAAAACTGTACGAAGGCACGAGAACTTCGTCGCCCGCGCCGATGCCCGAAGCGATGAGCGCGAGATGCAGCGCGGTGGTGCAGTTGGACGTTGCCAGCGCGTATTGCGCGCCGACGCGTTCCGCCACCAGCTTTTCAAATTCTTGCGTGCGCGGGCCTTGGACGACCCAGCCGCTGCGAATGGCTTCGGCTGCCGCGCGCTCTTCGCGTTCGTCAAAAAAAGGTTTGGTTATCGGTATCATGGTAAAGGTTCAATTAGAAAGGCGCAATGACGCGGCGTCTCGCGGCGCTATTCCCAATTGCGTAATTTTTCTTGGCGCAGCATTGCGCGCGGGTCAAATTCACTGCGGCGCAGCCAATCTACATATCGCTTGACGCCTTCGCGAAGGGCGCTGCGCGGTTCAAACCCCAGCACGCGGCGCGCTTTGGTAATATCGGCGTAATGTCGCAGCACGTCGCCGGGGCGCGGGGCTTGATGTTCGATGACGCTTTTGGATTCGGGCAATGTATCCAGAACGATTTGCGCCAGTGTGGCGACGCTCACTTCTTGCCCGCGCGCGATATTCACCACGTCGCCGACCAGCGCATCACATTCGCCCGCCATACATAGACCGCGCACCGTGTCGCTCACTTCGGTAAAATCGCGCGTCTGCGTCCCGTCGCCGAAAATTACAAGCGGCGCGTCATTCAGCGCGCGCACGACGAATTTGGGAATCACTTCGCCATAGGGCCCTTCAAAATGTTCGCGCGGACCGTAGGTATTGAATGGACGCACGACCGTGACGGGCAAGCCGTAAGTTAAAAAGAACGAGCGCGCATACACTTCGCCCGCGAGTTTGCTGGCGCCATAGGGCGTTGTCGGCACGGGCGGATGTTCTTCGTCCATCGGCACGCGCGTGGCGGTGCCGTACACTTCGGACGACGAACAGTACACAAAACGTTTGATATTTTCGTCGAGCGCGGCGGTGAGCAGATGCAACGTCCCCGTCGCGTTCACGTCATGCACCAAATACGGGTCACGAATCGAAACGCGCACGCATTGCACTGCGAGGTGATACACCGCGTCCACGCCGCGCATGATTGCGCGCACCGCATCTTTATTGCGAATGTCGAGTTCCGCCACGCGCACGCGCGGATTGGATGCGTGCTGCGCCACATTTTCACGCTTGCCGCTGGAAAAATCATCGGCGACGATAATTTCATCCGTTTCGCGTTCCGCCAGGGCGTCCACCAAATTGGACCCGATGAAACCTGCGCCGCCGGTCACCAAAATTTTCAAGCTCTATGCTCCAATCTCTATGGTTCCGCCGCCTTGACGCAGAGAACGCGTTGCGGCTTCCAAAACTTGGACGACCGCGATGCCCGCGTCGCCGTCGGTGCGCGGCGTTGCGCCATTGACGATGCAATCAATAAAATGTTTACATTCCACGCGCAGCGGTTCGACCACATCGAGGCGCGGACTAATGACATCGCCGACGCGATACGTGCGCTGCAATTCCGCGCGCGTGTCCGCGTTCAAGGCGAGCCGTTCCACGCCCATATCGTACAACTTTACTTTTTCGGCGGCTTCTAAATCGTCATACACCACCATTTGTTGCGAACCCACAATCGTCGTGCGACGCAATTTCGCGGGCGACATCCAACTGACGTGAATGTGCGCCATGATTTTGTCGGCAAATTCCAACGTAATAAAGGCAACGTCTTCGATGCCGTCTTGCGTATAGGAATTGCCGCGCGCGCTCACGCGCAGCGGACGGCGGCGCAGCCAATACAAAATGATGGAAATATCGTGCGGCGCGAGGTCCCAAATGACGTTAATGTCGAATTGATGCAAACCGAGATTTACGCGCGCCGAATCAATATAATAAATTTCGCCGAGCGCGCCGCGTTCGATATATTCTTTGACTTTGGTCACGGCGGGATTGTAAATAAAGGTATGGCCCACCATCAACACGCGCTGCATGGCGCGCGCGGTCGCGTCCATCTCGCGCGCGGCTTGGACGGTGGCGGCGAGCGGTTTTTCGACGAGGACGTGCTTGCCCGCGCGCAGCGCGTCGAGCGCGAGCGCGCGATGCGTGGAAACGGGCGTCGCAATGACGATGGCGTCAATCTGGGGGTCGTTCAAGACCTGCTGATAATCGCGCGTGACGTGGAGGTTGGGATACTGCGCCGCGAGCGGCGCTAATTTTGTCGTATCGAGGTCGCACACATAGCCGACGCGCGCGTTGGGGATTTGATTGAAATTGCGAATGAGATTGGGACCCCAATATCCCGCGCCAATGACTGCAAGTTGAATCATAATAAAAGGTTGACCTTGGGTTTGAATTCTAGCATAGGTAAAGCGAATCAAAAATAACGCGGCGCATAGCGGCGCCGTCTTGTACGCGCTGGCGCAAATTTGATTTGTGAGGCGTAAAGACGAAACATGCGCTGGATTGTCCAACCATTACGCAAACCGCGCGGCGAATGTTTCGGTCTCGCTAAAAATCGAGCAGCGCAAAATCGTTTTGACAGGGATTGCCGGCGGCGAGCCACATTTTCGCGTCGGTCACATCAAGGATGGCGCTAAAGACGGTCACGCTTTGCCCGGCGTGTTTGCAAACGCTCCACGGCGCAAACACATGGTCGCGCACAAAACGCGCGCAAATGTCAAAATCAATTTTGCCGCGATAACGGCGCGCATAATCGAATGCGCGCGTGCAGCGCGTTTCGGACATGGCGAGATACGCCAAATCGGCTTCAAAGCGCCACATTGTTTCATCCAAATAATGATTGGTGTGCGCCAGCGCGCCGCCGCTTGCCCCGCTCCACGTCAGGGCTGCTGCGGTGGCGGAACCTTCGACGTTCACAATTTTTCCGTCCCGCGACGAAAGGATGTTGTTGTAACTGGATGCGCGCGCGGGATGCAGCGCGGCGCGCAGCGCCGCCTCCAACGTGTTTTGCGCCAACAGTTCGCGCACCATCAACAGACGCGGAATGCCTACGCGCGCATCGTTCGCGTTCAATTGATTGCCCGTCAACGCCAAGCCCGCGCGATTCATGCCGATGCTGATGAACCAGCCGCCGACGGTTACCGCCAGAATTTCCGGCTCGTTCTCGACGCGCAATCTCGTGACCGTCAATTGGTCGCGCGCGCTCGCGCCCAAATCGTTATTGTGCGCCAGCCACACATGTCCGTCGCGCGTCGCCGGCGGCGCGGCGGCAAGGTCAGAGCAACCTTTATTTCTTGGCGGCGCGTCGGAACGTTCGGCGGTCGGCGCGCTCCTGCCGCGCACTTCTTCGTACAACAGTTCTTCCACGCTCATCAAAAATAAATCGTCAAATGGAATGTCCGCGCCCTCCGCCACGCCGCGCATTTCTTGCATCACGCGCGGCAAATGATGACGCGTCGCGTTTTGAAACGGAATCGCTTGCGTCAACAAAGTTTGCCATTGCGCGGCGTACTCGTAAAGCGTTTCGCGGTGCATGGCGCGCAACGGTTCCCGCGCGGCAGCGCCGATTTGATAACCGACCTCATACGCCGTGCCGCGCGCCGTGATGATGGGAATGGGTTTTGATGACATGTTGGATTGAAAGTTAAAAGTTAAAAGTTAAAAGTTGAAAGTTGAAGGTTGAAAGTTGAAAGTTGAAAGTTGAAAGTTGAAAGTTGAAAGTTAAAAGTTGAAAGTTGGAAATCGAAAATCGAAAATCGAAAATCGAAAATCCGAAATCAAAAATCCGAAATCCGAAATCCGAAATCCGAAATCCGAAATCAAAAAATCAAACCTCTCTCACTCGTTCATCGGTACGACCAGGACGGGGCGGGCGGCGGCGCCGACGAGCTGGGTGGCGAAATTTTGCCAGCGCAAACGCGGCCGCCCGCGCGGCGCTTGCGCGCCAATGACAATCAAGTCCGCGTCGTCGGCGTCCGCTTGGCGGATAATGTTTTCGATGATGCCGCCGTCTAAAATTTTTATTTTGCCGCGCACGCCTTGCACCGCGAGCGCCGCTTCGGCTTGGAGCAGATGCCGCGCCGCGCGTTTTTGTTCTTCGGGCGTGGTCTGTTCGGTTTGTACAAACAGTACGGTCGCGGCTGCGTCGGCGCGGCGCGCAACGCGTCCGCCAAAGGCGACATCGGTTTTGCCCGGTTCGCCGCCGCGCGTACAAATTAAAATTTGCTTCAAGCCGACGCGCTTGGTTTGCGTGAGCAAAACGGGGACTTCGGCTTGTTCCAAAACTTGGCGCGCCGTGCTGCCTAAACCGCGAAAACCGGTGTCGCCGCTCGCCGATTGACCGAGCGCAATGACTTCATAATGTCCTTCTTGGGCTTCGAGCAAAATCTGCGCCGCGCTCGTTCCCACGCGCACGCGCACGTCCAAGCCGGGCAGCTGCGCCGCGAACGCGCGCCGCACGGTTTCCAAATAATCGCGCGCTTGCGCCGCCAATTCGGGTCGCGCCGCCACGTGCAGCAGCGTCGCCGGCCCGTGCGTGGCGTGCGCCAATAGCGAACCCATTTCGGCGGCGAGCTGGCCGCTTACGTCTTGACTCACGCAGATTAAAACTTTTAGCCCCGCCGGGTCCAAGACATGAAAATCGCGCAGTCCGACCCACATCTTTTGACCGAGCGTAAAGCTATTTTCCGCCGCGCGCGCGCCGGTTTGAATGACTTCGATGCGCGTGACGCTTTGTCCGTACACTGCGCGCGGCGCCACCGCGCGCACGCCGCGCAATCCTTCCATTTCCAAAACGATGCGTTGGAGGGCGCCCGCAAAAATTTGCTCGATCACTTTGCCCTGTCCCAGCACATGAATCGCGCGGTCTTGGAACGGTTCGCTTTGCAAGATGGTGCGTTCGGGCCGAAAGAGAATCCGAATCGGCGCGCCGTCGTCGGTGTGCGCGGCTTCGGGCGGCAAGGGCAGCGCGGCAGAACCCAAACGAATCCATTTGTCTTCTTTGCGTCCGACCAATACATTGCCGCCGCCGATAAAGGTGGCGGTGAATTCGGTATCGGGTTGATAGTACAACGTTTCGGGAGCGCCGACTTCGATGAGACGCCCGGTATCCATGACGCCGATGCGGTCCGCCAATTCAAACGCTTCTTCTTGGTCGTGCGTGACGAGAATCGTCGTGACTTGTAATTGACGCTGAATTTCTTTGAGCGAGACGCGCAGCTGCGCGCGAATTTTTACATCGAGCGCGCCAAAGGGTTCGTCGAGCAAAAGCACGGCGGGCTGATACGCCAACGCGCGCGCCAACGCGACGCGCTGCTGTTGTCCGCCCGACAATTGATTCGGATAGCGCGCCCCCAGACCCGCCAAGCCGACCAAATCGAGCAGCTCTTCGGCGCGGCGACGGCGTTCGTTACTTTTTGTTTTGCGAATCCGCAAACCAAATTCCACATTTTCTAAAACCGTCATGTGCCGAAAAATCGAATAGTTTTGAAAGACGAATCCGACGCCGCGCGCTTGCGGCGACAGATACGTCACGTCGCGCCCATTCAATTCGATTTTGCCCGCGTCGGGCGTCGTCAAGCCCGCAATCATACGCAGGACTGTGCTTTTGCCGCTGCCGCTGCCGCCGAGCAAGACGAATAATTCGCCGTCGCGAATTTCTAGCGAAACGCGATTGACGACAAGTTGTTCGTTATATCGTTTGGTCAGGTCGGTGAGACGGATGGACATGGCGAAATAAAAATTTGGGATACAAAATTACGCGCGCGCGCTTTTTTTGTTGAATTGCATCAGCGCGAAAAATAAAACAAACGACAGCGTTGCCAGCACAGCGGCGACGGCATTCGCGGCTTCGATGTTGCCCGCTTCAAATTGGGCGAAAATGTAAAGGGGCGCCGTCTGGGTGCGAAACGGCAAATTGCCGCTGACCAAAATCGTCGCGCCAAATTCGCCGAGTGAATGGGCAAACGTCAATAGCGCGCCGCTGAACAAGCCGCCGCGCAACGCGGGCAAAATCACAAAGCGAAATGCTTCCAATTGACTCGCGCCGATGGTGTACGCCGCTTCTTCGTACGTCACTTCTAATTCGTCCAGCACCGGTTTCACCGCGCCGAGCATGTACGGAAATGTGACAAACAGATGCGCGAGCAAAACGCCGGCGGGCGCAAACATGGGCGAAATGCCGAGCGGGACCAAGAATTGGCCCAAAATCCCAATTGGGCCCCACAAGAGCAGCAGCGAGGTGCCGACGACGACGGTTGGGATGGCGACAGGCAAATTTACAATCACATTCAACGCGTCGCGGCCCGGAAAACGATATTTGGATAAAACGTACGCGGTGTACGTGCCCAGTCCGCCGTTGATGATGGCGGTGAGAAGGGCAATGAGCAGCGAAAAGCGCAGCGCGAATTGCGCTTCGGGGCTCGTAATCGCGTTGATAAAACCTTCCAATCCGCTGCGCGCGGCAAAAACATAAATGGACGCGAGCGGCATGAGAATCAACGGCAGCATCACTGCCAGCAAAATGCCGACGGGAAACAATCCGCGCGGCACGCGCGACGGTTTAAGCGCTGTGGTCATGGTCATGTTTCAGCCCCCGATTTTTTGCGCCGAAATGGATATGGAAGCATGGGCGCGCGTTGGATTTGTTTTTGCCCGGCGCGGACAAAATTATTTCGGCTGCACCGCGATAATTTTTTCTTTCCACAGCGCGTCAATGATGTTTTGCTTGGCGTTTTGCCAGCCGCCCAAAGCGCCGACGCGGAACGGTTTTTCAATCCGCGCAAACGTATCGCCGTTCAGCGCCTCGTTCACGCTGCGAAAACCGTACTGGACGAAAATGTTTTGCGCCTGTTTGCTCCACAAAAATTCTACAAACGCGTCCACGACCGCGCGCTCGGCGGGCGCAATGTTGCGGTCAATGACGACGACCGTGTGTTCACTCTCGACAGTGCTGCGCGGATAAATGATTTCGCCGTCAAACTTGTGACGCGCAATGTCGTACAACGCTTCTTGTTCGTACGTCACCAGCGCGTCGCCAAAGCCATTCTCGAATTGCGTGCGCGCGCCGCGCGCGGACGACGCTTGCGCGACGACATTTTTCCAGATGCCCGCCAATTGGTTTGCCGCGTCCGCGTCGCTCAAACCCAATTGGCGCGCGCTGCCATATTCCGCCAAGATGCCCCACATCGCGCCGCCGGACGTGCGCGGGTCGGCATGAACGACGCCGATGCCGGGGCGCGCCAAATCGGAAAAATCGTGAATGTTTTTGGGATTGCCCTTGTGCGTCAAAATGACAAAGGGCGTGAGATTGAGCGTGCCATTGTGCGGCAAGGCGCGCCACGTTGGTTCAGCCAGTACCTGCGCGTCCACCAAACGCTGCGCGTCGAGTTCAGTGGAAAGGATGCCCACTTGCGCGGGGACGCCGAGAATGATTTGATTGGTTATCGTGCCGGACCCGGCAAACGACGCGACAAATTCCACGCGTTCGCCGGTGCGCGCTTGCCACTCTTTTTGAAACGCGGGAAAGATGCCCTTGTTCATCACATCGCCGAGAATGCTGAATCCGTACACGACGATGGTGCGCGGGCGCGTCGGCGTATTCCACGGCAGCCACGGTTCCATCGCGTAAAACGCCAACGCGCCGACCATCAATACGATGACGACGCGACCGAGAACGCGGCTCCAATTTAATTGTAAAAGGCGTTCGCTCACGAAAACTCCACCGCAAGTATAACAAAAACCTCGCAGGTCTCAAATCACTACGAGGTTTAAAGAGACGACCTATTTGCAATGCGCCGTCAAAAAGAGACCCGAAGAGTTTGTGGGCAATTGAAAACTCTTCGGGTCTGACCTGCCAAGCAAAATTTACTCTAGCGTTCTGAATGGGTTGTATCGCTTGACGCGTCTTGATTGGGTTCTGAATTGGTTGGAGCGCTTGGCGCGTCTTGATTGGGTTTTGAATCGGTCAAAGGCGTCGCGTCGGTCAAAGCGGACGTTGGCGCGTCGGACGCTTGCGCTTGACGCGCTTTGGCTTCCCACGCGGCAACATCCACAGTCGCCGGCGAAAAAGTTTCCGGCGCGGCGGATGCGGCGGACGTTGCGACAGCAGGAACCAATGCCATATTCGGCGCGGGCGGATACGCGCGCGTGCCAAAGCGCGTCATGACGACGGCGCCTAAACCGATGAAACCGACGAGGCACGAAACGAACCAGCCGAGAACCGGAATTTGGCCGATGAGCGCCAAGAGGACGATGCCGAGCATCACCGCCAGCACGGGCAGGATGTTGGTCATTTTGAACGCGCCCAAAATTTTCTCACCCGCGAGCAAGCCGACTGCGATGCCGCCGAAAATCCACGCGATCCAAGTCAAGATGCCGAGCAAAAAGGCAACGGGGATACCGATGAGCGTGATGATGAGCAAAAGAGCCAAAATCGGAAACACAATCGCGGTCAAACATCCAATGCCGACCGAGTTTAACGGTTTGTTTTGGACGGCGTCGCTGACGCGGCGCGTTGCGTTTGGCGCAAAAATGACGACGAGCGCGCCGAGCGCGGCAAAGGCGAGCGCGGTCACGATGCCGCCGAGAATATCAAAACCAAAACTAAAGAGGCCGGTGGCGGGATTTACGCGCACAGGTCCGCCGGGCGCGACGCTACCGCTATTGGGATTGCCGCGAACGATTGCGCCGGGCGCGCTGATGTAATTGCCGCCCATTGCCGCGACGTGACCATTCACCACGGCGGTTTCTGTCAACACGATATTGCCGCCAAAGGCGGCGATGCTGCCGTTCACGGTTCCGGCGACATTTACGTTGCCGCCGAAGGTGGCGATACTGCCGGATACGGTTCCGGCGACATCAACGTTGCCGCCAAAATCAGAGATGCTGCCGTTCACCGTCGCGCCTTGTTGGATCGTGACATTACATCCCAACGCCAAAATGTTGCCGATGGTCTGACCCGAAGCTACGGTCAAAGAGTCGCCGGTACATACTCTGTCGCCAGATTGTTGCGACGCCGCCATGACGGGCTGCGCGCCGAACCAGAATAAAGCGGTCAACAAAAATAAAATCAAGGCAAAAATTGCGAGCCGGGATTGCTGTGCCATTTTCATGCTCCACCCTCAATGAGGTTTAACATCCGTACGGAAACCGCCGCTGGCGCGCGCCCAGACGAGCGTCAACGCCAAGACGATGAGCGCCAAAACCAGCAGCGGCGCTTGGCCCAAAATTCGCAAAGTCGTAAAGGTAAATAACAGGGCAAGCGGAAAGAGAATCAATAAACCAGCCAAGATGCCCAAACTCAATTGAATGAGCGCGCTCCAATTCAGCGCGAGCCAAACTAGCGCGGCGAGCAAGCCCAATGAAATCAAGCCGAGCGTGAGATACCATTGTCGGCGCGTGCGCGTGCGTTCGTACGCTTCGATTCGCAAAAGCACGCGGGCGGGAAATCCTTCGTCCGGGATTGCCATGCCGACGCGTTTGAGCAGCGCATCAAATTCCAGCAAACCGTCCGCGACAATCCGCAGCGCGGGAGATTCCTCCATCGCTTGCGCGACGATGGTTTGTTCGTCGGCGGACAAGGACTCATCCAGCGATTTGGCAAAGAGCTCGATGACGGTTTCGGCGTTCGAGAGCTTATCCTGCATGATTGGGCTCCACAAGAGTTTGTCCCGCCGGCGCGGCGCGGAGATGTTTGCCGAGCATTTGGCGCGCGCGAAAAAGTTTGACCTTGACGGCGCCAACATTGTCGCCCGTGATGCTGCTGATTTCTTCTAATGACATATCGTTCCAGTATTTCAAAACCAGCGCCATGCGATATTGCGGCGCCAGTTTTTGCAACGCGCGTTGTACTTCTTGTTCACGTTCTCGCGCCAGGGCGCTCGCTTCGGGCGATGGCAAATCCGAGACGAGCGCCGGCGCCGATTCATCCCAGCGGGGGTCGTCAAAAGAGAGCCATTGAAATTTGCGGCGGCGCAAACGGTCAATGCAGTAATGCGCCGCCACCGAAAGCAGCCAGGTGCCAAAACTTTGCCCCGGGTCGTATGTTTTGAGCTGCGCGTACGCGCGCAAAAAAGTTTCTTGCGCGGCGTCTTCGGCGTCATTGCGATTGCCCAACATACGATACGCGAGGTTATACACCGGCGTTTGGAACTCTGCCACGATTTGCGCGAACGCGGCTTTGTCGCCGCGTTGCGCGGCGGCGATAATTTGAGGTTCCATGCGGGTTAATTCTGCCATGTTCTACGCTGTAAAGGGGATGCAAGTTACAGGCGCGGCGCGCGCCGAAACGTTTAACCGTACAGCCGTTTTAACGCGTCCGCCGTCGTCGCCGGATGATTGGTCAGTAAAACGGGCGCGCCGAGCCGACGATAAAACGCCAAACGCGGTTCGGGCGCTGGGTCGAGCGGGCAGGCGATTTTGCCGCGTTGGCGCGCCCACGCGAAATAAAACGGATTGAGATAGAGCAAGGGATAAAAAGGTCCCATCATTTCGGTATCATACAACGGAAATGGATTTTTCAACGTAATGATGCCGATGGGAATTTCCGGCGCGACGCGTTGACAGGCCTTGACGCGCGGCGCGTGAAATGAGAGCAACACGACGCGCGTCAACGCGCCGCGCGCGTGCAAAACGCGCGCGAGTTTTTCGGCGTCGCGCGTTTGGATGAAACGGTCATCTTTGAGCTCCAAAGCCAACGGCACGGCGTCCGCGCGCGTCGCGTCCAAAAATTCCGCGAGCGTGGGAATTTCCGCCGCGCCCAATTTTTGTTGGGAAGCGAACGAGCGCTCGGCGCGCAGTTTTTTTATTTCTGCCAGCGTCATGCTCGCGACGACGCCCGCGCCGTTGGTCGTGCGTTCCACCGTCGGGTCGTGCATCAAAATAATTTCGTCGTCGCGGGTGAAACGAATATCCGTTTCCAAAACGTGCGCGCCTTGCGCGCGCGCGCGTTCGAACGCCGCGAGTGTGTTTTCGGGAAGTTCGTCGGACGAACCGCGATGCGCCATCAAAAGCGGCGCGGCGGCGCGCGGGCGCGTGCGAACGGATTGCCACGTGAGAGCCATGAGCGATTGAAAGCGCGCGACGGGAGAATTGGCGTGGTCAAGCGAACGGCAAATTTCCCGGCGCGGCGTTATGCGGTCGCGGGAATTTCTTCGAGATTCGCGTTTTCGGCTTCTTGAATGGCGCGCGGCACGTTGACGGTGAGGAGCAACGCCAGGCCGAGGACAAATAAAATAATGAGCGAGAGAATGCCGTACCGCAGACTGCCAAAGATTTGATTCGCCAAACCGAAAAGCAGGGGCCCCAAAAATGACGTCGCGCGATCGCTGACTTCATAAAACGAAAAGAATTCCGCTTCGCGTCCTTTGGGAATCATTTGCGCGAACAGCGAACGCGAGAGCGCTTGACTGCCGCCGAGAACGAGCGCAATGACCGCGCCCAAAATCCAAAATTGCAGCTGCGTGTCGAGCGCGGCAAACGCGTAAATCACGACGAGCGACCACACGACGAGACTCGCCACAATCGCGCCTTTGGCGCCCAAGCGGCGCGCGAGAAATGGAAAGAGAAAGAACGCGCCGAGAAACGCGACGGCTTGAATCATGAGAATGACCAAAATCAATTGTTGGTCGTCCATGCCCAATTCGATGCTCGCAAAAATCGCGGCGACGACGATAACGGTTTGGATGCCGTCATTGTAAAGCAAGAACGCGATGAGATACCGTACCGTTTCGGGAAACTTGCTGATTTGGCGAAACGTGCTGCGTAACTGTTTAAAGCCGATGGTCAAATACGATTCGTTGGCAGGCAGTTGGCGCGCGGCATGACGCGGGCGCAGCGTGCGGAATGTAATGAGCGAAAAGCCGAGCCACCAGAGCCCCGCGCTGGCAAGACTGAGCCGCGCCGCCATCGCGCTGTCCAAGCCGAGGCGTTCGCGGAATGAAAACAAAATGAGATTGAGCAAGAGCAGCAGCCCGCCGCCCGCATATCCCAAAGCGAAACCGCGCGACGAAACCTTGTCGCGTTGGTCCGGGCTGGCAATGTCCGGCAAGTACGCGTTGTAAAACACGATGCTGGCGCCGAATGATAAATTGGCGAGAATGAAAAGCAAGGCGCCGACCCAATGCAAACCGGGCGTGACGAAAAATAATAAAAGCGTCGCAACCGCGCCGAGCGTGCTAAAGGTCATTAACATGCGTTTGCGTAGATGCGAATAATCCGCAATCGCGCCGAGAATCGGCAAGAGAATAACTTGGAGCAAAATGGAAGCCGAAACGCAGTAGGTGAAAAGCGAATCGTACTTGATGGGAACGTTAAACAAATACAACATGCCGTTGGCGTCGGCGGCGGCTTGGGCGATATTGCTCAGATACGGCCCCAAAAAGACCGTGACGACGGTGGTCGAAAAAGCCGAGTTTGCCCAATCGTACATCGTCCAACCAAAAATCTCACGCCGGTCATTCATAGCGGCTCCTTTGTGATACGGGAAATCATTGCTGCGAACGATTATACCGATGGCGGCGCGGGAACGCAATGGGGGCGCGGCATCTTTGGATTTATGTTTTGCGATTTGAGAATTTGAGATTACGCGCTTGCGCGCGAGATGTGAATACGCGATAATGGCGCAAACCGATTTCTCTCAAGGAGGCGCGTATGCAATGGGATGACCGCTTGACGAATTTGGGCGTGAATCTAAAAGCAACGGCAGATGGCGCGTGGTCTGCGACCGCCGCGCAATATCAGGATGAACAAGAGGCGCAAGGTCAGCATCACATCTGGTTTACGGTATTGGACGAAAACAATAAACCCAAGCCGAACGTCCGCGTTTTTGTGGATTGGGTTGGACGCGACAAGGACGACCCGCCGACGCAGCGTTTGACGGACAAGAACGGACGCGCGAATGTGGATATTTACGCGAATTTGGATATTAACAAAAAGAATGGGCCGTATTTTGCATACGTAGAGAGCCAAGACCAAAGCGATGTGGTGCGGGGGATGGGGCTGCCCGAACATCATCACGTAAATTTTTTGCTCACGTTCGCGCCGCGTGCGACAACGCCGCCGCCGCCGCAAGATGTTCCCACCGCGATTTTAGAAAAAGCGAAATCGGTTCCGTGGATGCCGGTCAATAACGGCGCGGCATTGTGGAATTTTGCCAAAGCGAATGGTTTGCAAGACCAGCAGACGGATGAAATGACCGTCACCATCAACGGCGAAGATTATTTATTGCAAGTGTTTAATCTTGGGATTGTGTATGCCAAGGTCGGCGATTGGGGCAATATCAAAGTGATTCGCAAGTAGGTGGGAAACAGGTAGCGAGGGGATAGGCGGGCAGGTAGATTTGTTTAAACTGGATGCGATTCTTGCGCTCGGCGCGCTTGTGGGGCGCGAACTGTATGGCAAGACGATGCCGCTGGTTGTCGTGTCCGAGAGCGAGTTTGCAGGGTTACACAAGGCAAAGAGGGCGCACGGGATGGAAACCGGTCAGGTCGAAAGGGAATTTTGAGAAACCCATTGACACTGTTTTTCGTTGCGTTATAATGGGCGCAATCTCATAACGCCGCTGGTTTGCCAAAACCTTTTTGATTGGACGGTCGCATAACAAAAACGCAGCGCGTCAGATGCGTTTTCATTTTCACGGAACCCAAGGAGGTTTCTATGTCATCCATGTCCGAGCAAGAAACGGTAGTAGAAACAATTTCGGCAGCTGCCTCGTCCAAGTCCGCCAAGAAAAAAGCGGCGCCTGCGAAAAAAGCCGCGAAAAAAGCGCCCGCGAAAAAAGCGCCCGCGAAAAAAGCGCCCGCGAAAAAAGCCGCGAAAAAAGCCGCGAAAAAAGGAAAATAAACCGGCTGAGGTATGAGTACTCTGGGCATTGATATTGGCGGGTCCGGCATCAAAGGCGCCCAAGTCAATACGCGCAGCGGCGAATTGACGACGGAACGCGTGCGTATTGATACGCCGCAGCCGTCCACGCCTGAACGTTGCGCGCGCGTCGTGCAAGAGATTGTCGCACAACTTCAATATCATGGCCCGGTGGGCGTTACGTTTCCGTCGGTGGTGCGACACGGCATCACTCTGACCGCCGCAAATGTGGACAAGCGTTGGATTGACTGCGACGCGGAAAAATTATTGCGCGAGACGTTGGGGCTGCCGGTGATTGTATTGAACGACGCCGACGCGGCGGGTATTGCCGAAGTGCATTTTGGCGCCGGCAAAAATGCGCCGGGCGTCGTCGCCATGTTCACGTTTGGCACAGGCATTGGTTCGGCGTTTTTTGTTGACGGCCGTTTGATGCCCAATACCGAGTTTGGTCATTTGACGCTGCGCGGCAAGGACGCGGAAAAACGCGCGTCCGCCAAAGTCAAAGAGGACAAAAATCTATCATGGAAAGAATGGGCGCAGCGCGTGAATGAATTTTTTGTCGAGATTGACAAACTGTTCACGCCCGATTTGATTATCATCGGCGGCGGCATCAGCCGAAAATTCGACAAGTTTGGCAAGCATCTCCGAAGCGGCGCGCAAATCGTGCCGGCAAAATTCTTGAATGATGCGGGCATTGTCGGCGCGGCGCTGCAAGCGCGCCATGCGCGTTCGGAACAAAAATAAAAAACGGCGGCTCATGCCGCCGTTTTTTTATGCCTCCAAAGTTTCAATCGTGTTTTCCAACAGCATGACGGCCTGCTGCAAATGTTCCGCGTCAAAAATAAATTCCGCGCCCGCCGCGCGATACAATTCCGGCAGCGTGACGGTATAGCCCAATGCGAGCGCGCGGCGATACGCGCGCACTGCCGCTTTTTGGTCGCGCAACGCGTTCGCCCACAACTGCACCGCGCCCAATTGCGCCATGCCGTACTCGATATAATAAAACGGCGACGTAAAGATATGCAGTTTGCGATGCCAGCCGGTGACGCGTTCCTCCTCCAAACCGTTCCAATCCACGCCCGGCATGAAACGCTCCCACAAGGCGCCCCACTGCGCGTCGCAATTTTTGGGGTCCGCCGCGTGATGCGGATTTTCATACACCCAATGCTGGAACAAATCCACCACCGCCATATAGGGCCAAAAGAGTAACGTGGTTTCCAATTTTTCCACGCGGGCGCGCGCCGCGTCGGCGGCATTGTAAAAGCCGCCCGCGCGCTGCAAATAGGGCGCGCCGAAAAATTCCATGCTCATCGAAGCGACTTCGCAAAATTCCAACGGCACGGCGTATTGTTGAACATACGGCAGCGCGAACGATTCAAACGCGTGAAACGCGTGACCCGTTTCGTGCAGCAGCGTCTGCACATCTTCGTGCGTCCCCACCGCGTTTTGAAAAATGAACGGCACGCGCGCGTATTCATAACTTTGACAATACGCGCCCGGCGCCTTGTGGGGCCGATTCGCCAAATCGAGCAATTGTTCCGCGCGCATCCGGTCAAACAACGCGCCCAACTCGGGGTCCACGTCGTAAAAAATATCCGCGCATTTTGCCGTCAATTCGGCGGCGCTTTGAAAGGGGCGCAAGGGCTCGGTTGCGGCCGTCGGCGCGGCGGTGAAAAATCCCATTGGGCCCTGCAAATCCCACGGGCGCAACGTTTCGACGCCGAGCCGCGCGCGATATTTTTCATACAAGCGCGTGGCGGCGGGGACCACGACCGTTTCAATGGCGCGCGCGAATTGTTTGCAATCGTCGGGCGTGTAATCGAAACGCAGATATTGCCGCCAACGAAACGCGCGATAGTCGCCGCTGCCGTCGGGCAACACACAGTCCGCATTTTTTGCCATTTGCAAATGCAATTCCAGTTGACGCGTCCACAGCGCGTTTAGCGTCGCGCGATTTGCCAGCCGCGCGTCGAGAATGGCGCGCCAGACCGCTTTGCGCGCGGCGCGGTCCGGGTCTTGCAAGTATTGCAGCATTTGCGTCGGCGTCAGGTTTTCGCCGCGCCACGCAATCATTTCGCCGCCAATCACCTTGTCAAATTCTTTTTCCAGTTTCTGTTCTTGCGTTTGCAGCGCCAAATTTTCTTGGCGAAAGAGCGCGGCTTCGGCGCGCAGATTGCGGAGCGGAATTTCAAAACCGGCCGGGACAAATTCGCTCGCCAATAATTTTTCTTTGAGCGTTTGCTCGGCGGCTTCATATTGCGGATATACGTCTTGGCTAAAACGGTTATAGCGCGCTTCGCTCACCGGGTCGGCGGTATTTTGATTCATCGCCGCGCTGAGCCGTTGGAACGCTTCATCCACCAGCGCGGACAATTGCGACCAATCCGCGAGCCACGCGTTCACATTTTGCGCGGTCAAGGCGACGGCGTTCAGACGCGCGTAATACGGCGCGAGACGTTCCCATTCCCAATCGGAAATTGCGCGCGCATCGTGCGGCAGCGGGCGAATCAAGGTTGACGCGGCAGCGGTCATTTGGTTGTGTTCCATTCTCTTGGTCCATTCAAATTAGTCGTCCCATGTCACATGCAGCGAAAGCGCGTTGTGGTCGGTCAAAAAACGCTGATGGGGCAGCGCCCGCGTAGTGTCTTGAATATGATGAATGTCGGCTTTGAACTCGAGGCGCGGCCAACTCGCAAGGCGGAGCAACACAAAGTCAATGGGAATCGCCCATTTTTTTGCCCCGGGAATGATGCGAAAGGGCCGATAGGTCGGGCGCGGGTCATCCGCTAGCGGGTCGAGCATGTTTGTACGTTTCAATAGCTCGTCATACAAAAAGGCGCCGCGCGGAAAATTGAAATCGCCGCACACAATCACCAAAGCGTCGGGCGCTTGCGCGTTCACGAGGTCTGCGAGATGCTCAATTTGGTCGCGCTGAATTTTGGCAAAGCTGTGTTCGGGGGCCCAATTGCCGCCGTAATTGGCGTGCAGATGCGTATTCATCACAATCACGCGCTGCGCCCCGACTTGCAAACGCGAAACCAACACGCCCTTGTTGAGCGCCCAATCCGCGACGCCCAAACTCACCATGTGCCCGCGATTCTGATAGGCGAAAAATTCGCTTGATTGCATGGCAAGGCGCGTCGCCGTGTACAGTCCGCCTTTGGGCGCGAACCGATTGCGCTCGAACGCATGATGCGTATACGCGGTCAAATTCCGTTTCAGCAAGGCGAGGTACGAGTTTTGTTGAATTTCTTGGAAACACAAAACCTGTTCGGCGGATTGATTCAATTGACGCATCAGACGCGTCAAGCGTCCAGCGCCCAGAAAAAAGGGGAGTCCGAATGTATTGAGATTAAGCAGCGAAAAGCGATTCATGATACTACTCGAAATTGCCGCGCGGCGGCGCGCTTTATTATGACGCAGGCGCGTAAATTTGTAAATCCGAACGCGTTTTGTGATTTCGCCCTTTTTTTCTGTGTAACGCGCGTTATGGCGTGGCAGGGCAAATTTCAAATTTACCCTACGGTTTTGCGCTATTTTTGCGCGGAGCTGCGTAAGGCGCGTTTGTAATCAAATCGCAATCTCAAGTGATTGATTTTGGCGCGCGAGAAATGATATTCTAAAAACAGATTTCGGATTTGCAAATCAAATCGGAATGTATTGACAAAATAATTTGGCGGCCCGTAGGGGGCGGATCGCAAGCTATTAGTTTAGGAGGAGCGTCATGGACAAGGAATTGAACGCGCTGCGTCGGGTGGCGAGAGCCGCAAAGATTTATCAAGAGAAAATTCTTCAAAAGCGCAGTAATCAGTTGTCGAAAACGCAAACGTTGAACGACCAGCAAAACGCCGCGCTCGAAATCGGTTCGGCTGAATTTGAACTATCGGAAGCGTTGAATGATTGGTATCGCACTCAATCCAAATCATAGCGCGACCCGCAGCAGGGTCGTTCGGCATTATCAAGCACGCGTCACGCACGCGTGCTTTTTGTTTTACGGCGCGCGCGCCACACATACGCGCCGCCGCCGCCGAGAGCTAGTAAAATTATGCCAAGCCCCACGCGCCAAGCGTAATTTTCTTTTGCCCGCACGTTCACTTGTATTTCCATGCGCGGTCCAAATTTATTTTCGCCGTGTTGCATTTGCCACGCGGTGGTGTACATGCCCGGCGTTTGCGGCGCAAACAGGGTGATGACCCACCGCTTGACGCGTTCGGGCGGCACCAATTGGTCGAGCGCAATGACTTGGGTGTGAAACGCCTGGTCGTCCAAATTTGCCAAAGCGTATTGCGCGGTCGGACTCCACGCGCCAAAGCCCGCGTTACGAGTATCAAAATAAATCTGAAAAATTTCGCCCGGATTGACGCTGAGCGTTTCCGATTGACCGAGCAGCTGCGCGGCGTTGCGCGGCAAATCGTATTGATAAAAATTTTCGGCGTCCATCACGCGAATTAAATCCGCCGCGTACGTCGGCGAAGTGGCGTATCCCGCCGCCGCAATGCGCCGCGCAAATTCGCGCGGGTCGTCCACCGCGCGCATCGCGTCTCGATAACGCGGCGCGGTCGCCAACAGCAAGCCGTGATCGCGGAATGAATCTTGCATTGTGCGATATTTGCGAAAGCGTTCGCGTTGCGCCACATAGCGCGCGCCATTCCATTCTTTGGTCCAAGCCCAGACCCAACCTTCCGCCAACGGACCGACCTGCACCGTCCCATCGGCGGCGACAGACGCTTTGATGCCAAAATAATTTTTCGCTGCGCCAATCGGGCTGACGCCGCGCCCGGTTTCCCAGACCGCTTGCGCCAAGGTGACCGAAGCCGGCACGCCGGTCTCGCGCTGTGATTGCACGGCGAGCGGAATCGCTTCTTGCAGAAACGTTGCGCCGTCTTGGGCGCGCGCAGGATGCGCCAATCCCAACGCGCTCAAGCCGATTGCCGCGCCCAAGCCAAAACGTATGCCGTAGCGCAATCCCAAGTTTGCGAAAAATCGCAGGGCAATTACAATTCGCACATTCATACGCGCGCCCGCCGCGCCGCATCCAGCGTCGTGCGTAAAAACGCGTTGGCTTGGGTGACGGTGCGCGGCGCGGCATTGGCGGGTACGCCCATTTTCACGGCAAGACGCTGCGCCAATTGTAACGCGAGCGCGTCGCGATTTGTCAGCGTCTTTTCGCGTTGGAAAAAACTTTCGAGCAAGGCAATGTCTTGCGGATTCAATTGGGTCATGCTTGACGGCGCGGGCGCGGCGGACGCGGACGCGGGGGGCGCGGGCTGTAAATCTTGCAACCGCACTTGGCGCCGCATTTTGACCACGATGGTGTTTGCGGCAAAATCGCCGAGCCGTTTCGCGCGCGCGTTCAGAAACATTGTGACCAAGCCGACGCCGTACGCGAACGGCAGAAAATCAATGATGCGAATCAGATTGCGGATTACGGAATCGAGCGGCGCGAGCGGATAACCGTTGTCTTTGATGACGCGCAAGCCAAACGCTCGTTTGCCCGGCGTTTGACCATTCAGGATAATTTCAAAAAACATGAAATAACCGAATTGGATGATAAACAAAACGACGACGACGCCGATAGCCAGCGCGTCGTTGACGGGCCGCGGCAGGTCAATGTCGGTCAATGTGTTGAACAAAATGACGAGCGAGAAAAACAGTACAATATATATTATGCCTTGAATGAGCGTGTCAATCGCCAGCGCCAAAAAACGCGAGCCGATGTCGGCGACGTCGTAACCAAAGCGAATGTTTTCGGGCGTTTCGATGACAAAGCGTTCGGGCGGAGTCAGTTCGGTCATTTATGCAACCTACGCAGTTGATTCAACAGCGCAAACGCGAATGGGCGCGTTTGGAAAATCTGGCGCAGCGCAGCGAGCGCGAGGGCGTGAGCGCCTTGAGCCAAGCCGAATTGGTCGAGTTTGGACAATTGTACCGCCGCGCCACATCGGACCTTGCCATCGCGCAGCGCGATTTTCCAAATCACGATGTCGCGGTGTACCTCAATCAATTGGTGGGACGCGCGCATCCGGTCGTCTATCGCGGCGAACCGTTGGCGTGGCGGCAGTTGAAAAATTTTTATCGCCGCGGCTTGCCTCAATTATACCGCGAGACGCTGCCGTTCATGGCGGTAGCGGCGCTGCTACTCTTTGGGCCCTGGTTGATTTCGGGGCTTGCGATTTATTTCAATCCGTCCGGCGCACGCTATATCTTGGCGCCGGGTTTGATTGCGGATATTGAAAGCGGTACGCGCTGGTGGCAAGATTTGAATGAGGCGAACCAAGTCGGCGCCGCGCTCATCATGCGTAACAACTTGAGCGTTTCGTTCTTGGCGTATGCGGGCGGCATCTTGTTTGGTTTGTTGACCGTGTACGTGCTGCTGATGAACGGCGTGACGTTCGGCGCGGTCTTTGGCTTGCTGCATTATTACAAGCGCCAGGCGCCGCTCTATGAATTTGTCGCAGGGCACGCGTTTTTGGAATTGAGCGTAATCGTGATGGCGGGCGGCTGCGGTTTGCTGCTCGGTTACGCGTTATTGCGTCCGGGGTTATTGACGCGGCGCGACGCGCTGGGCAATGCGGCGCAAAAATCTATTCGCTTGCTGCTCGGCGTCGCGCCGCTCTTGCTGGTCGCGGGCGCGATTGAAGGTATGATTTCGCCGTCGGACGCAATTCCCGCGAGCGTGAAATTGGGGATTGGCGTGACGTCGGGAATTTTATTGTACGCCTATTTATTTTTGGTCGGGCGCGAACGCAAAACGGTTCAAGAAACGACGCGGCGTTATTGAATGGAACTCAAAAACTCGCGCAGTAACGTATCGTTCCACGCCGCGGCCGGGCCCATCACCATCACAATCACCAAGCCGTTTTTCCCCTCGAACGTTCCCAGCGCTTGGCGCAACTTGGGCGACGCGTCATTTTCCGCAATCGTCAGGGTCACGGGCTGCCCGCGTATCGTCACCGCTTCTTGACCGATGACCTGCATTTGGCTGCCGCTGCGTCCGAACTGTTGCTGGAACGACTGCTGCATTTGACGTTCCATTTGTTGTTGACTCGCGCCGCCCGCGTTTGTGTTCATCAACATAAAGATCATGTCGTCGCCGCGCCGAGTTTCCGGCGCCAGCGCCACCATCTTGTACACAAACATATCCAAGCCCATGACTTCGACGTATCCGGGCGGCAGCGTGTAATCCGCGATTTCCGCGCCTACGCGTTTCATATCGTCCGGTTTTTGCGAGACGATATTTTCGGTTACGCGCGGCAACAAGAGCGCGCCGACGCCGCACAAACCCAAACAAATTACGGCGAGCGCGCCGATGACCAGGAGCGCGATTTTTGTGTTGCGGCTCATAATTCTCGCTTGGCGCTCGACAAATTTTTGATTTGCGCGTAACAGGGCGGCGCAATTAAAAATCGCCAAACGCAATTCAAAATCCGTTAAATTCTTCCCCGCGCTTTTAATTCCAAATACTTGTTCACCACCGCGACCGTCAATTTGTTTGCGGGAACGTCGAGGGTGAGAATGCCGCGCTGGCGCAGTTTTTCCAAAATCAACGCGCGTTCGTCCACCAATTGTTCCGCGACGGCGCGCTCGTACACGCCGACGGAATCGCGCGGAATGTGCTGCGCGAGTTGCAGCGCTGTCGGGTCGCCGATGGCGACGAGCAGGGCGAGGTGACGCGGCGCCAGCGGCGCGATTTGTTTCACCAATATATCGGCGGCGCTGCCGGTGGCAAGGTCGGAAAAAATGACGACGAGCGAACGTTTTTTATGTTTCGCGCCGAGATAGGCAAACGCGCGCACGTAATCGGATTCCACCGGTTCCGTGTCCACCGCATAGAGCGTCGCCAACAGACGATAGAACTGACCGCGTCCCGCGCGCGGCGCGACATATTGTTTCACTTCATCCGCGAACGTCAACATGCCCACGCGGTCGCCGCGCAGCGCCGCAACATAGGAAAGCATCAAGACCGCGTTGACGGCGTAATCCAATTTTGACAATCCTTGCCCCGAAGGATTGTCCGGGTCGGCGACGGGCGGACGCATCAAGCGGCCCGTGTCGAGCAGCGCCATAACCGTCTGACTTTTTTCGGTCTCGAATTCGCGCGTCACGGGTTTGGCGCGGCGCGCGGTCGCTTTCCAATCAATCTTGCGAAATTCGTCGTCGAGTTGATATTCGCGCAAGCGTTCAAACTCGGTGCCGCTGCCCAACACGCGCGTTTGGCGCAAACCGATTTCTTGCAATTGCCCTTTGCGCGCTTGCAGTTCGTACTTGCGAATGTCGAGCAGATTGGGATACACCTTGACGGGCGCGCGCGTGACAAAGCGCGCTTGGCGGCGAATCAAACCGAGAACGCCGGTCCAACGCAAATTCGTATCGCCGAACGCGTAATCGCCGCGCCGCGGCGGGCGCGCGTGATAGACGAGCGTAACCGGCGCGCGCGACGCGAGCGTGAAATGTTTGCTTGGAGGGTCGGGCGTGGGCGCAGTCAAAATCACGCGGTCCACGCGAAATTCGGGCGGCGGCTCGTCGCGCGCGATGGCGCGGACGGCGCGCGCGCCGCGATTTTCGATTTGAATGGCGACGCGATTGTTTGCGCCGAGCGAGAGGCGCGCGTCATTGGCGCGCGTGATGTGAAAATGATTGGGTTGCGGCGTCAGCGCGCGGTCTGCGAGCAACATGACGCCGATGAGACCGAGATACGCGAGCGCCACATAGACAAACAGCGGTTCCAGCGCGCCGAGCGCGAGCAAGAGCGCAGTGAGCAAAATCAAAACAAGCGCGCGGCGGGTGAGTAACAGCATTGGCGGGGAATAGTATTTGTAAAACCGATTCTATTCGAGTTCTAACACAGCGCACAGATGATTAAAACGTAATTGACTGAGCTCGAATGCCGCGTGCGTGACCTGTTGGGTTTGGTCTGCATAATACGGGTCGTTGAGATAAACGTTCGTTTTATCCATGCCGATAACGACAACCGCATGGTCCGTATCAACCGTCCAATAGGGCAGGTCAGCTGTATTGATAAAGGCAATGACAGGTTGATTGCGAGCGAGATAATTTGTAATAGAGGAGCGCGGAATTTCATCAAGAGTTACACGTACGCCAATTTGCCGTAAGCGTAGGATGTTTGCAGCGGGCGTCCCGAACGAACGCGTCCCGAACAGTTCGCATAAAAATTCCCACGATTTGCCGCGACCGAGCCAAGTCAGGACCATTTGCGCGCAAGTGGGGAGACAATCGCCTTCACCGCGTTGTGAGAGCCGCGAAACGGAAAGCAAGCTGTTCGGCATTGTTTGCAAGGTTGGCAAGAATTTCGGGGGTTGTCAATAGTTCGCCGGTTTCAACATCTACCGAGATCATGCCCACAGAGCCCACATCGCCAATGGAAGGTAGTGTCAATTGGACAGGCACTTGCCAGTACGCTCGTTCCTTGAGTACGAGTTGGGGCAGCGCGCCGTGCATTTGACTGCTCACTTGGGCGTGTACAAAACGCGTGACCCGTTGTTGGGCTTTGGGCGCAGAGATATTGATCTGCACTTCTGCATCAAGATGCAGCGCAAGCCGCCCGCTTTCAGGAACTGTGGTTTCGACCAGAATCGTCATCTTTACTCAACGGCATTATAGCATTGATTCGAGTTGACAGAACAAAAAATCCGACATGAAAATGTCGGATTTTTTATTATGCCATAACCTTTTCGGCTTCGCGCGCTTTTTCCGCCGATTTTTTGATTTTGCCGCGCTCTTCGTTGTTCAAAACTTTTTTGCGGATTCGTAGATTGAGCGGCGTCACTTCTAAAAGTTCGTCTTCGGAAATGTATTCGATGGCGTCGTCGAGCGACAGGACGCGCGGCGGCGTGAGTTGAATCGCCATGTCCGCGTTGGAAGAGCGCATGTTGGTCAAATGTTTTTTCTTGGCGACATTGACGACCACATCTTCTTCGCGCGGATTTTCACCGACGACCATGCCCATATACACGGCGGCGCCGGGGCCAATGAATAATTCGCCGCGTCCTTCGGCATTGCTCAAGCCGAATGTCGTCGCCGTGCCGGTTTCGTGCGCGACGAGCGAGCCGTGCGAACGCGTGGAAATTTCGCCCGCCATCGGAAAATAGCCCGCGAACAAGGCGTGCATGATGCCGGTGCCGCGCGTGGCGGTGAGCAGTTTGCTGCGGAAACCGAGCAAGCCGCGCGTCGGCACGCGATAGCGCAGATGCGCGCTGCCGTCGTCGCTGTGATGCAGTTCGGTCATTTGGCCGCGGCGCGCGCCGAGCATTTCGACCACCGCGCCCAGCGCGTCTTGGGCGACTTCGATAAAGACATCTTCGTACGGTTCCAAAATTTCGCCCGCGTCGCTCTTGTGAAAAATCACTTCGGGTTTGGCGACTTGCATCTCGTATCCTTCGCGGCGCATCGTTTCAATCAAAATGGCGAGATGCAATTCGCCGCGGCCGCTCACGCTAAAAGTATCCGCGCTCGCGGTCTCTTCAACCGTAAGCGAAACGTTCGATTCGAGTTCTTTGAACAAACGCTCGCGCAACTTGCGCGAAGTGCTCCATTGCCCCTCGCGGCCCCCAAAGGGCGAAGTGTTGACGCCAAAGGTCATGCGGACGGTGGGCGCTTCGACGCGAATTGGCGGTAGCGCTTTGGGCTGCTGCGCGTCCGCAATCGTTTCGCCGATATAGACTTCGGGAATGCCGGTGATGGCGACGATTTCGCCCGCCTCCGCTTGTTCGACCGGAATGCGTTCCAACCCTTGATGCACAAACAGCTCGGCGATTTTATTTTTCTCCATGCCGCCGTGCGTATCAATCCGCATCACTTCTTGCGCCTTGCGAATTTTTCCGGCAAACACGCGCCCCACCGCAATGCGTCCCTTGTAATCGTCATACGCCAGCGTCGTGACCAACATTTGCAATGGGTCGTCGGGCGCAATGACGGGTCCCGGAATGTAATCCAGAATTGTGTCAAACAACGGTTGCAAATCCGCTTGTATAACTTGGCCGTCTTTGTCTTTGAATGAGCGCTGCGCGAGATGTGGGTCGAGCGTGGCGCGGCCCGTCAAGCCATCGGTGTACACAATCGGAAATTCGGCTTGCTCGTCCGTCGCGCCGAGGTCCACAAATAAATCAAAGGTCGCGTTGGCGACATGATTCAAACGCGCGTTGGGGCGGTCCACCTTGTTAATGACCGCAATCGCTTTGTGTCCGAGTTCCAGCGCTTTGCGTAACACAAAACGCGTTTGCGGCATGGGGCCATCTACGGCGTCCACCAATAATAAAACGCCGTCCGCCATATTCAAGACGCGTTCCACCTCGCCGCCAAAATCGGAATGGCCCGGCGTATCAATGATATTGATTTTGACGCCGCGATAGGTGACGGCGGTATTTTTGGCAAGAATGGTGATGCCGCGTTCGCGTTCCAAATCATTGGAATCCATGACGCGTTCTTGGACGATTTGATTGTCGCGGAAAATATGCGATTGCTTTAACATCGCGTCCACGAGCGTGGTCTTGCCGTGATCCACGTGCGCGATGATGGCGATATTGCGAATGTCGTTTCGAGTAGCCATTGGATTGAGAATCAGAAAAAGCGGCAGGGCAACCTTGCGCTCTGCCTTGTACTGGCGCGCTTGCTTTTTTGGACAAAAAAAACCTCGGCGGCTGCCGAGGCGTCATTCCTCTCTTGCTAAAGCATTATAACCGCGTCGTGACCGAACGCAAAATTTAGCGCAATGGCGCGCGCGGCGCTATCTCGCCCGCGCGGCCGAAAATTTTCCGCGCAGCAACGTCCAAACTTTTCTCGGCAGCCCCTGACGTTTCTTTTTATTTTCAGCGCGCGCTGGGTTTTACCAGACGGGCGGCGGATGGTCAATCCCTTCGACCGCGCTGAGGATGCGCGCGGCGACTTGGGCGCGTTCGCCCGACGCGTCGACGCGATGGGCGATGCCGCGCGCGCGATAATAATTGATGAGCGGTTCGGTTTCGGCTTCGTACACCGCGAGCCGTTTGACAATGACGTTCGGCAAATCGTCGGGGCGTTGGACGAGCAATCCGCCGCGTTCGAGACAGCGCGCGATGGCGGCTTCGTCGTTGATGTGAATAATTTCGTCGGGGCCATTGCCGTAACAGATGCGGCGGCCCCCGAGCCGATGCACCGCTTCTGAAACGCTCAGCCGCAAATCAATTACCGCGCTCAACGGACGATGCAATTCCGCCAGAATTTCGTCCAACGCTTGCGCTTGCGGAATGGTGCGCGGAAAGCCGTCGAGCAGAAAACCGTTGTCCGGCGAAATCGCGGCGAGCCACGCGTGTAAAATTTCAATCATGAGCGCGTCGTCCACCAATTCGCCGCGCGCCAAGACTTCGCGCACGCGCAAACCAATCGGCGTGCCGGCGGCGATTTGTTCGCGCAATAATTTGCCCGTCGAAATCGCGGCGAGATTCCAATGCTGCATCAAGTACTCGGCTTGGGTGCTTTTGCCCGCGCCGGGCGGACCGAACAATAACGCGTGATAGATGGGATGTTCCATGTGCGATAGCGAGAAAAAATTTTTATTCCGACGGCGGCGGCGTGGGCGTCGGTTCGCCTTTTTTCGCGGGCGGCGGCGGTTTGACGTTGAAATACTTTTCAATCACTTTACGAAAAATGGGCGCGGCGACTTTGCTGCCTTCGCCGCCGTTCTCGACCATGACGCAGCACGCAATCTGTGGGTCTTCAAACGGCGCATAGCCGGCGAACCACGCGTGCGGGTCGTGATTGCCGGCGACCTGCGACGTGCCGGTTTTACCTGCGGTGCTGACGGGCAGTTTATCAAAGACGAACGCGGCGGTGCCGTCTTTGGACATGGTGACGCCGCGCATCCCTTCGCGCACTGCTTGCAAGTTGGCGGCGCTGACGGGCAGTTCGCCGCGCTTTTGCGGCTGCACTATTTGTTCGGTCTCGTTCACAAAATCTTGGATTTTGGCAATCAGATTCGGACGCCACAAGACGCCGCCGTTCGCCACCGCCGCGACAAAGTTGACCACCTGGAGCGGCGTTGTTTGAAACGTATCTTGGCCGATTGCCATGTCCGTGCTGTCGGTCGGCTGCCATTCCTGTACGCGCGGGTCGGGGACGTTGCCCGCGACTTCTTGCAAGCCAATGCCCGTTTCGGAGCCCAAACCGAACGCGCGGCAAAAATCGGTGAGCAAGTTCGGGTCTTGCTTGTGCAGAATCAAACCGGTTTCATAAAAGGCAATGTCGCACGATTGCGTCAAGGCGTTTTGCAGCGAAATGTTGCCGTGCGTTTTGCCGTACGCATTGATCCAACACGCTTTGGGATAACCCAAGCCCTTCCAGATGCCGGTGCAGTGAAAAGGCGTGTGCGGCGACATGCCGCCGCGTTCCAACGCCGTCGCGGTGGTGATAATTTTTTGCACCGAGCCGTGCGGATACGCGCCCTGCGTCGCGCGGTTGAGCATGATTTTTTGCGGGCTGGTCAAATAGTTGGCGCGTTCTTGATTGCGCTCACGGTCCACGAACGCGTTCGAATCGAAACCGGGGCTGCTGAACATTGCCAGGATGCCGCCGGTTTTGACATCCATCACCGTAATGCTGCCGCGCTTGTCGTTCAAGAGCGTGGCGAGATGTTTTTGCAATTCGCTGTCGAGCGTGGCGTACACGCTTTGACTTTGTTCCGCCGCGCGTTCGGCGATGACCTGGACCGGCGCGCCGTCGGCGTTGAGCGCGACCAATTTGCCGCCGCGTCCGCCGGACAAGTATTCTTCCGCGAGATGTTCCAAGCCCGCGCGGCCAAAGTATTCGCCTTCGCGGTACCCCTTGCCGTACAGTTCGCCCAATTCGTCCGCGCTAATTTGACCGACGTAACCGGCAATGTGTCCCGCTGCCGCGCCGAGCGGATATTGCCGCGCGTCCTGTTCTTCTAGCACAATGCCGGGCAGCGATAACGCCTCGGCGTTCGCCTGCGCGATTTCGGGCGCGATGGTTTGAATGGGAATTTTCCATTCGGGATTTTGTCCGCCGTACCGTTTTTTAATATCGTTTTGCGATAAACCGAGAATGGGTTCGAGCGCGGCGAGGACTTGGGCTTCGACGCCGTTGCGCCGCATTTCGGCGGGCCACACATTCACCACGAGCGCTTGGACGCCGATGGCGAGCGGCGCGCCCGTGCGGTCATAGATATTGCCGCGCGTGGATTTGGTGACATAGAGTTTGACGCGATTGCCGTTTTCGAGTTGCGAGAGAATGAGCCGCGGCGACCAGAGGATGCCCCACTTGCCCTGTTCGCGCAAAAGCGAAAACGCGTTGGTTTGTTCCAATGGCCCCAGCAGCGCGGTTTCAAAATGCACTTTGAACTGCGCGGTCGCAGTGCTGCCCTCTGCGGCAATCGAGGTCAACGCCGCGTTGACTTGGGTGATGGTGGCTTCGCTCAAAACGCTCTGATAGCGCGCGATAAAATCGTTCTGGGAAATTTTGGTTTGCGATGCGGGCGCGAGCGCGGCGTACATGGCGGCATAGTTGCCCTTGTTCCACGCGTCGAGAAACAGACGCGCGGTCACGTCGGCGGGCTGTGGCGCGGGCGTGGCGGTCGGCGCGATGGTGGGTTGAACGGTTGGCGGCGGTGGGGTGGATTCTGCGCCATCGCACGCTTGCAGCGCGGCGACGGCGCCGCCGAGCGCGAGAAATTTCAAAAAGGCGCGGCGCGTTAAATTGTATCGAGTGGAATCAAACATCTACACGTATTACGCAGGCAAAGCAAAGCGGTAACGCGGAACATTATAGCAAAGGCGCGCGGGGAGACAAAAAGCGGGCGCCAGACTCAAAGTGTTTTCGTCGCGTCACGCGCCTCGATAGAATTGTTTGCCACAAAACACTTGGTCTTGGTCTCGCGCTCGACTTTGCCAGCCCTGCTTGACCCATCGAGTCTCATTGCCAAAACGCGCCGCATCCGTTATCATGGCGACGATGAACGTATAGCGCAGCACGCGTTCCTTGTGGTCCCAAGCTAATTATGCCAACGCCACTCTATGAACCCAAAACCGCGTCTTTTCTCGCGGTGGATGAAAATTTTTATCGGCGCATTGCGGATGATACGGCGCCGCGAAAACGCGTCAACGAATTTGTGATCCCGCGCCGCACGGGCAAAGCGTGGACCTTGCGCGCGGGGCAGGTATGCCGCATTGTCGCCGTCGAAGGCGCGCAGGTCGGCGATTTGAATTTGTGGAATTTACGCAATCCGCGCGAACGATTTTGGGCGTCGCGCACACGGCAATTGGTCGGCGCGCACATGCGCGTCTTGGACCGTTTTTGGTCAACCCTACCTTATCTGCGCCCCATCGCAACCATCACCGCCGACAGCATCCAATATGGGTACGACGCGGACGGCGCGGGCTGTCACGATTTGCTCGGCACGCGCTGCGACCCGTACGTGCATAAAATGTTGACGGGCGAGGAATTGGATTGCTGCTGTCATTCTAATCTCACGCGCGCGATTGCGCCGTATCGTTTGACCGAACTCGACGTGCATGATGTGTTGAATGTGTTTCAAGTGACGGGCTTGACGCGTGAACGGCAGCAATACTTTTGCAAACCGTGTCCCGCGAAACGCGGCGACTATTTTGAATTTTTCGCGGAAATAGATTTGCTGTGCGCGTTGTCGGCGTGTCCGCACGGCGACATGACGTTGCCAATTTGGGGGCCGCACGCGGTGGACCCGCTTGAAATTTGTCGTCCGCTTGGCGTCGAGGTGTACGACGTGGACGCGCGATTATTGCAAGGATGGAGCGAGCCGCGCGTCGCCGCGTACGCGGGCTTGCATGGTTTTACGATTGCGCCGTAAAAAATTTTCCGCGCCCGCGCCGCAGGTTTCGCCGCGCGCGGCGCTTGGCACGCGTTGAAAGCGTTCTCTAACGCGGGCAGCCGCGTTATGGCATATCGGCGGATAAATTGACAGCGGTGCTATTCGTGCCTATAGTTGTCTTGGATTTCTGAACCTTTTGGGCGAGCGTCAAGATTTTTTTAGCGCACGCAGGTTGGACGTTCGCGTCAGAAAATTTATTGAGTTTCTCAAGGAGTTGGAAATATGTCTATTCGACACTCGACCGCCGTCTGGAATGGCAATTTGGTTGACGGCAGCGGTACCATGACGGTTGGCAAAGATTGGTTCACCGGCGCGTTTACGCGCGCCTCGCGTTTTGCGGACGGCGAAGGGACCAATCCCGAAGAATTGCTCGGCGCGGCGCACGCGGGTTGTTTCTCGATGTATCTCGCGGCGATTTTGACCAAGAGCGGTTTTACGCCGACCTCGATTCACACGCAAGCGGAAGTGAGCATTGTGGATGGCCCGACGATTGACCGCATTACGCTACGCACCGAAGCGACTGTGCCAAACATTGACGACGCGACGTTTCAAGCGCACGTCGCGCGCGCCAAAAAAGAATGTCCGGTCTCCAAGGCGCTCGCCGCCGTGCCGGAAGTGAATGCGATTGCGACGTTGACGTAAAAAAAAGGGCGCATCTTGGATGCGCCCTTAAATTTTGTAAATCCCCGCCGCCATATAGCCCACCGTGTACTGTCCCGCTTCGCGGTTGCCCGTTACATCGCCGGAATTGGAGCGATAAAATACGCGCACGGTGTTTGCCCCGCGCAGCCGCGCCGTCAAGAGCGCCGTCACAATCGCCGTATCGCCGCACGCGCGCGGTTCGCCCTCGTTCACCATAAAATCCACCAACGCGCCAAGGTTGTATTCGACAATCAGATTTTCCAAGCCCTGGTCAAAATACGTCACCGCGTCGTAACTGTGCAGATGCGATAAATCCGAACTGGCGACGAGCAGCGTGTTTTGATTCAAGCGCGGCGCGAGCGCGTGCGCCAGCGTTTCACATTCATTCTGCGCGCCGAGACCGTACAAATAAAATGGATGCGACAGCATCACGGGCAGGATGGAAAATTTTTGCAGTTGACGCTGCAAAAAGGGCAGCTGCATTTCGAGGGAATGTTCGCGCTCGGCGCTCACCAGCTGGATTTCGATTTGCGCGCGGAGGTCGCGCACAAGTTCAGTGTCCACCGGGACAACGCCCAACGGCGTTTCAAAAAAATCCGCGCGGTTCACGGCGGGCGCGTCGAAAGCTTGATAATGGCTTGGGCCCAAAAGAATGACGCGCTCAAATGCCGCGCCCGCGAGCCGTTGATACGCGTACGCGGCGGTTTGGCCCGAAAATTGAATGCCCGCGTGCGGCGCAATCAACGCGAGCAATTCGCCCGCGTCGGTTTGCGCCGGCACGTTTGCAAACAATTCGTCCAGTACAAAACGCAAATGCGCCGCATCGCGGGGATACCAGCGATTGTCGGCGCATACAGGTTGCCGAATAATGGACATGCTGCGGATGACCGAATGCAAACCGCGCCAAGCGCCGCCAACGGCTAGGTGCGAAAGCGATACGTAATTCTGCCGCGCGTCAGGTCGTAGGGCGAAAGTTCCACGCGCACGCGGTCGCCGAGCAGAATCCGAATGTAATACATTCGCATCTTGCCCGAAATGTGCGCCAGCACTTCGTGACCCGTATCGAGTTTCACGCGAAACATGGCGTTGGGCAGCGCTTCGGTGACGGTGCCTTCGACCTCGATGGTATCTTTTTGTTTTTGTTCTTTGTTTTGGATCGGTCTGCGAGATTTCGCCATAAAAAAAATTCCTTGCTGAACAATACGAACTGCGCCAATTCCCACGAACGAGCGCGCCGCTATGAAATAAATTGAACCTGCGTATTATACGCGCGAATAGAGGAACCGCCTAAAAAATTTCAAACCTCCGAAACGTGAACGCTAAACGCCGGATACGCCGCCGCAATTTTTTCAAACTCGGCAAGAGGCGCGTCGCGCGCCCGGCGCAATCTGCAAATATGTTTTCAAAAGGTTTCGTACGCCGCAATTTTATCTTGTTCAAGAAGTGGTTCTTTACAAAGTTGCAGGATATGAAATCCTTCGGATTTCCGACCCATAAAATTTCCCCTCACCCTCTGGG
>Ga0226835_1000477_pt1 | contig 44756 bp, 44 predicted proteins | sample LAC_MetaG_1_FD_163627 | JGI IMG/M metagenome (GOLD analysis project Ga0226835, IMG submission 163627) | Anaerobic ammonium oxidizing microbial communities from anammox membrane bioreactor (MBR) in UC Berkley, California, United States -... | ecosystem: Engineered > Bioreactor > Anaerobic >...
GCCCTCGTGCATCGCGACATCAAGCCGCAGAACATCATGCTCACCCGGTCCGGAGCCAAGCTCCTCGACTTCAACATCGCCTCCCGGGTCGGCGACCCCGTCAAGACCATGTCGGGAACGCCTCCCTATCAGCCTCCCGACGCGGACCTGACGCGTTGGGACGTGTCGACCGACCTGTTCGCCGTCGGGGTGACGCTCTACGAGCTGCTCTGCGACGGTGAGCACCCGTACTCCCAAGCCCGCCCAACGCCCGACGTAGAACCGCGAGACCCCCGCCAGTTCCGGAAAGACCTGCCCACCGAGCTCGCCGACTTCCTCGTCCGGGCCTGCGCGGCCGAAAGGACCACTCGCTTCCGGACCGCAGCAGAGATGCGAGACGCCTTGATGGTTGCCCGTTCCGCGCTCTGAGCCTGCCGCAGCGGCCGGTCCAAGAGCGAGACTTGCCCGATTTGCTCGGGGATCGCAGAGCAAGCCGGAATCGCCGGACTTATTCCGGCAACACGGTTGGGGTTATTTCGCCAAGACCCCGTGGTGGAGGTGCCGGGAGTCGAACCCGGGTCTTCCGTGCTGTCGGCGGGGCTTCTCCGAGCGCAGCCGGTGAGTAGATCTCGGGTCGCCGCCGCTCACCGGCGGCCTGCGGCGACCCCAGCCCCGCTTGGGTGTCCCGCCGGGCCGCGAGGCCCGTCCCGGCGGTGAGCCGCTCTGGATGACGCCCCGGTCCCGACCGAGCGGCTGGGCCGGATGGGACGCGCTAACTGACCAGGTCAGGCAGCGAGTGCGAGGTTGTCCTCGGCATTTGTTTGTTGGCGCCGGCTCTTTCACGACGATCCGGCGACGTCGGCTCGCTTCACCCGCCTCGATCCACGGAATCGAAGCCACGCACCCCCTTGTCAAGTGCCGCGTCGTGCGCGTGACGCAGCCCGTAGATGCTAGCCCTCCAACGCCTACCACCCGTCCCGGGATTCCCCGACGACCGGCGGTTCGCCCGGCCGGAGCGGGGCCGCCGCAAGCCGCCTGCCCGTCCCGGGATTCCCCGACGACCGGCGGTTCGCCCGGCCGGAGCGGGGGGGGCTGGAGCCGGGCGCGCGCCGGCCGCCCGACCTGGGTACCGTTCCGGGACCGGCCGATCCGGGGCCGGCCGGCGGCCGGAACGTTCGCACCGGTGCGGGTGTTGCACCGGGGAAGGGCGCCGGTAGCCCGAGGTGCCGGACCAGGCTCCCGGACCGCGGGATGCCGGAGGACGACCACGACGAGGTGAGTGCAGGTGCGTGAGACGCTACGGCTGGGGCGGATCTTCGGGATCCCCGTAGGCCTCAACTGGAGCATCCTCGCGATCGCCGCGCTCCTGGCCGTCGACCTCGCCGTCGGCCGCTACCCGTCGGTCTACCCCCAGGCCTCGGAGCTGTCGATGTGGGCGATGGCGATCTTCGTCTCGGTCATGTTCTTCGCGTCGGTGCTCGCCCACGAGCTGGCCCACGCCGTGGTGGCCCGCCGCTACGGGATGAAGGTCGAGGGGATCACCCTCTGGCTGCTCGGCGGCGTCACCAAGCTCGGCGGCGACGCTCCCAGCGGGCGGGCGGAGCTCCGCCTCTCCGGTGCGGGGCCGCTCACCAGCCTGGCGCTCGGCGTGCTCTTCGCCGCCGTGGCGTTCGGGGTGGGCCGGGTCGGTCCGGCCATGCTCGCCGACGGCTTCTGGTGGCTGGGCATCATCAACGGCCTGCTGGCGGTGTTCAACGTCCTGCCCGCGGCGCCGCTCGACGGCGGCCGGATCCTGAGCGGCGTGCTGTGGGCGCGCCACGGCGACCGCGACCGGGCCCACATCACCGCGGCCCGCGCCGGGCGGGTGCTCGGCTGGATCCTCGTCGTCGCCGGCGGGGTGCAGCTCTTCTTCCTCGACAGCTTCGGCGGCGTGTGGACGGGGCTGATCGGCTGGTTCATCGTGGGGGCGGCGGCCATGGAGGAGCGCCTGGCGCGCACCCGGGCCCGGTTGGGCCGGGCCACCGTCGCGCAGGTGATGCACCCCGATCCGGCCGTCGCCCGGGGCTGGATCACCGTCGACGAGTTCCTGGCCCGCGACCTGCCCTGGACCCGCCACCGGGTGTTCCCCGTCGGGGAGTCCGACGGCACGATCGGCGGGCTGGTCGACGTCGCCGACATGGAGCGGGTCCCGCCCGACCAGCGCGACGACGTGCTCGTCCGCGACGTGCGGGTCCCCTTCGAGGACGTAGCCATCGCGCGCCCCGAGGAGCGCATGGCCGACGTGATGGGTCGCCCCCCCAAGGGCCCTCTGTCGCACGTCCTCGTCTTCGACGACGGCGTCCTGGTGGGGATGGTCACGCCGTACGACATCGAGCGCCCGCCGGTCCCGACCGGGCCGGGGGTGGGCTGGGACGTGGGTGGCACCTCGCCGGGCGACGGCCACGGCAACGGCTACGGCCACCCGTCCGCCTGACCGGACCGGCCACCCGGCGTCGTGCGGGCGACGGCGCCGGGTCAGCCGCGGCGGTCCTTGAGGGCGCGCTCGGCCTCGCGGCGGGCGTCGCGCTCGGCCAGGGCGTGGCGCTTGTCGTAGGTCTTCTTCCCGCGGGCCAGCGCCACCTCGACCTTGGCCCGGCCGTCGCGGAAGTACACGCGGGTCGGTATCAGCGTCAGGCCCCGCTCGCCCGTCCGCCGGGCGATCTCGGCGATCTCCCGGGCGTGCAGGAGCAGCTTGCGCCGGCGGACCGGGTCGAGCTCGGCCCGGGAGTACTCGTAGGGCTTCACGTGCATGCCGTGCAGCCATACCTCCCCGCCGTCGACGCGCGCGTAGGCGTCCTGGAGGTTGGCGTGCCCCTCACGGATCGACTTGACCTCGGCGCCGTGGAGCACCAGGCCGCACTCCCACGTGTCGAGGAGGTGGTAGTCGTGGCGGGCTCGGCGGTTGGTGATGACGGTCTTGTCGCCCCGTCCGGGCATCGGTCCTCCTACCGCCGTCGGCGGCGCGGCCCCGACGCTACCCAACGGCCCGGCCGCTAGATTCCGCCGGGTGCTGCGCCTGACGCGCGACCAGTACCTCCGGATCGTGGCCCACTGCTACGACGGCCTGCCCGACGAGGCCTGCGGCCTCCTCGCCGGCCCCGTGGCCGACGGTGCCCCCACCGGTGAGGTGACCGAGGTGTTCCCGGCCCGCAACTCCGACGCGTCGGCTCGCACCTACACCGTCGACGGGCGCGACTACCTGCGCGCCGACCGCGAGGCCGAGGCCCTCGGCGCCGAGATCGTGGGCGTGTGGCACTCCCACACCCACACGCACGCGTACCCGTCACCCACCGACGTGCGCCAGGCCGTCGACCCCACGTGGCTCTACGTGATCGTCTCGCTGGCCCAGGGCGACCCGGTGCTGCGCACCTACCGCATCGAGGGCGAGGCCGTCACCGAGGTCGCGACGGTCGTCGACGGCTGACGACGACGGTGTCGCCGGCGGGAATGCCGACCGTCGAGGTCGGAGTTGTAGGGTGGTGCCATGGTCGAGGTGCGCCTGCCCACGCTGCTGCGCCCGCACGCCGACGGCGCCACGTCGGTCGGCGTGGAGGGCTCGTCGGTGGCCGAGGTGCTCGCCGACCTCACCCGGCGCCACCCCGGCCTCGAGGGCCAGATCCTCGACCCGGCCGGGACGCTGCACAAGTTCGTGAACGTCTACGTGAACGACGACGACGTGCGCTACCTCGACGCCCTCGACACGAAGGTCTCCGAGGGCGACGTGGTCTCGATCCTCCCCGCCGTCGCCGGCGGCTGAACGGCGGGGACGCCGGCACGGTGAGGTACGAGTCGGTCCTCGATCTCATCGGCGACACCCCGCTCGTGGGCATCCACGCGCTCTCGCCGCGTCCCGACGTGCGGATCTACGCCAAGCTCGAGGGGCAGAACCCGGGCGGGTCGTCGAAGGACCGCATCGCCCTGCGCATGGTCGAGGCCGCGGAGAAGGACGGCCGCCTCCGCCCCGGCGACACGATCCTCGAGCCCAGCTCCGGCAACACCGGGATCGGCCTGGCGCTGGTGGCCCGGATGCGGGGCTACCGGCTGCGGGTCGTGATGCCCGAGAACGTGTCGGTGGAGCGCCGCCAGCTCCTCGAGATCTTCGGGGCCGAGGTCACCCTCTCGCCGCCCGAGGAGGGCAGCAACGGCGCGATCCGCCTGGCCGAGTCGATCGCCGCCGACGACCCCGCCCTCGTGATGCTCTTCCAGTACGGCAACGCGGCCAACCCGCTCGCCCACTACGAGGGCACCGGACCCGAGATCTGGCGCGACTGCCCCGACGTCGACTGCTTCGTGGCCGGACTCGGCACCAGCGGCACGCTCATGGGCGTGGGGCGCTATCTCAAGGAGCGCAACCCCGCCGTGCGGATCGTGGCCGTGGAGCCCCCGTCGGGGGAGCTGGTGCAGGGCCTGCGCTCGCTCGACGACGGGTTCGTGCCGCCCGTCTTCGACCCCGCCCTCCTCGACCGGAAGCTGATCGCCCGCCCGAGGGAGTCGGTCGAGTGGACGCGCCGGCTCCTAGACGAGTGCGGCATCTTCGCCGGCATCTCGTCGGGCGCCGCGGTGTACGGCGCGGTCCGCATGGCCGAGCAGATGGAGTCCGGCACCGTGGTGACCCTCCTGCCCGACGGAGGGTGGAAGTACCTCTCGTCGGGCGCGTGGACCGACGACCTCGACGTGGTCGTCGAGCGGGCGACCCGCATCAACTACTGGTGACCGGCTCCGACCACCCGTCCCGCTCGACTCCCCCGGAGGCCCCGCCTCCAGGGGACGACGCCGCCCCGGGCCCCGACGGGCGGCCGGGATCGCCGGCCGCACGGGGGTCCTACGGACCGTCGCCGGTGGAGGTCGCGGCGACCGCGCTCTGGATGGGGCGCCTGGTGGCGTTCCCAACCGAGACCGTCTACGGGCTCGGGGCCGACGCCCGGAACCCCGAGGCCGTCGCCCGGATCTTCGCCGTCAAGGGCCGCCCGACGGTGCACCCGCTGATCGTCCACGTCGCCGACGGGGGGATGCTCGACGAGATCGCGCTCGAGGTCCCCGACGCGGCCCGCCGCCTCGCGGCGGCGCTGTGGCCCGGGCCGCTGACCCTGGTCGTGCGGCGCCGGCCCGGAGCCGTCGCCGAGGAGGTGGCCGCGGGCCTCCCCACCGTCGGGGTGCGGGTGCCCGGCCACCCGATCGGCCTCGCGCTGCTCCGGGCCTTCGGCGGTCCGGTGGCGGCGCCGTCGGCCAACCGGTTCGGGGCCGTGAGCCCGACGACGGCCGCCCACGTGCTGGCCGACCTCGGCGACGCCGTCGACGTCGTGCTCGACGGCGGGCCCTGCCCGGTGGGGGTGGAGTCCACGATCGTCGACTGCACCGGTGGGCTCCCGACCGACGGGTCCGGTGGCGAACTCCGGATCCTGCGGCTCGGAGGCGTCCCGGCCGAGCGCCTGGCGGAGATCGTGGGGTACGAGATACCTGTGGGCGGGACGACCGCCGCCCCCGGGACCCTCGCCTCGCACTACGCCCCTCGGGCCCGGGTCGAGGTCGTGCGTGACGGTCCGGCGGCTCGGGCGCGCGCCCACGAGCTCACGGCCGCCGGCACGGCCGTGGCCGTGATCGCCCCCGGCCGCACGAACGGCGGTTCGCCGCCCGCGGTCCTCGACGGCCGGGGCGGCACGGGAGCGACCGAGGACGCGGAGGGAACCGGCGGCAGGGGAGATCACGGCCACGGTGCCGGCCCGGATCCCGAACCGGGTGGAGGACCCCCCCGACTGGTGGAGCTGGACGTGCCCGACGACCCGGAGGGCTACGCGAGGGTCCTGTACGCCCGTCTCCGGGAGGCCGACGAGCTCGGCGTCGAGGTGGTCGTGGCGGCGCCGCCGCCCGGCCGTTCGGGGCTGGCCGACACCGTCGCCGACCGGCTCCGGAGGGCCGCCGGCCCCCGATGAGTCCGGCCGCCGGGGCGGACGGCCGCTAGCGTCGGGCCGGATGCCTGCGCACTCTGCGTTCCCTCGCGGCGCGCGACCGATCGGCATGTTCGACTCCGGCCTGGGCGGCCTGACCGTGTTCCGCTCGCTGATCGACCTGCTGCCCGCCGAGCCCGTCACCTACTTCGGCGACACCGGCCGGTTCCCGTACGGGCCGCGTCCGGCGCACGAGGTCGTCGAGTTCTCGATCGAGATCGGCGACCTGCTGGTCGACGCCGGGGCCAAGCTCCTCGTGGTCGCCTGCAACAGCGCGACCAGCGCCGCTCTCGACGTGCTCGAGGACCGCTACGACGTGCCGGTCGTCGGCGTGGTGGAACCGGGCGTGCGGGCCGCGGCCGCCGCGACCCGCAGCGGCCGGGTCGGCGTCATCGGCACCACGGGGACGATCGCGTCCGGCGCGTACCAGCGCGCCGCGGCGCGCCGGGGGCTCGAGCTCACCGCGGCGGCGTGCCCCGGCTTCGTCGAGTACGTAGAGGCCGGCGACGTCCACTCGCCGGAGGTGCACGCCCTCGCGCGCGAGCTGCTGGCCCCGGTGCGCGAGGCCGGCGTCGACACCCTCGTGCTCGGATGTACCCACTACCCGATGCTCGCCCGCACCATCTCCGACGTCATGGGCCGCGAGGTGGTGCTCGTCTCGAGCGCCGACGAGACCGCCTTCGAGGTGCGCCGGATGCTCCGGCCCGCGGCCGGGGGGCCCGCCGGTGGGGGCGGGGAGGGACCGTCGCCCGCGCCGGATCCCGCGGGCGCCGGCCGCCGGGTCGGGTCGCCAGCGCCGGCCGCCGGCTCCGCGGTCGCGGTCGCCCCCGCGCCGGCACCGGTGGGGCCGCGCGCCCGGGCCCGCACGAACGGTTCCGCCGACCACGCCCCGGCCTCGAACGGACCGGCCGTGCACCGGTTCCTCACCAGCGGCGACGCCGCGACGTTCCGTCGCCTCGGCGGGATCTTCTGCGGCCCCGAGGTCGATCACGTGGAGACCTGGACGTGGAGCTGACCGTCCTCGGGTGCTCCGGGTCGTTCGGCGCGCCGGGGTCGGGGCCGTGCAGCGGCTACCTCGTGCGGTCCGGATCCACCACGGTGTGGCTCGACTGCGGCAACGGCACCTTCCCCAACCTGCAGCGCCACCTCGACCCGGCCGAGCTGACCGGGGTCGTCGTGACCCACCTGCACCCCGACCACTGCGTCGACCTTTACGGCCTGCACGTCCTCGCCCGCTACGGCCTCGAACGGGCGGGCATCCCCGTCTACGGGCCGGCCGGCCTGGCCGGCGCCATGGGTGGCCTCGTCCGTGACTGGGGCGACACCTTCACGTGGCACGAGGTCGGCGACGGCGACCGCGCGACGCTCGGCGGCCTGGCGCTCGCGTTCTCGCGCACCGACCACCCACCGCCGACCGTGGCGGTGGAGGTGAGCGCCGGCGGCCGGCGTCTCGTGTACACCTCCGACACCGGCCCGGGTTGGAGCGTCGCCGCCTTCGAGCCCGGAGCCGACCTGGTGCTCTCGGAGGCCACCTACCAGCACGCGCACCGGCCGAGCGGCCTGCACCTGTCCGCGCGCCAGGCGGGGGAGGGGGCGCGGGAAGCCCGGGCCCGGCGCCTCTTCATCACCCACCTATGGCCCACGCTCGACCCGCTCGCCTCCGCGGAGGAGGCCGCCGGCGCGTTCGGGTCCCACGTAACCCTGGCCGCGCCGCACATGGTCACCACGGTCTGACCCCTTCGGTCACGGCCACCCCCGACCCGACGAGGAGGAGCAGCAGTCCGATGGGAATCCGCCGCGACGGGCGCGAGCCCGACGAGCTCCGCCCGCTCGCGTTCACGCGCGACTTCACCGAGATGGCCGCCGGCTCGGTGCTCGTGGAGATGGGGCGCACCCGCGTGCTGTGCACCGCGTCGCCCGAGGAGCGGGTCCCGCCGTGGCTGCGCGGCACCGGTCGGGGCTGGGTGACGGCCGAGTACTCGATGCTGCCCGGCTCGAGCCCCGAGCGGGTCGGCCGGGAGGCGGCGAGGGGCCGGCAGTCGGGGCGCACCCAGGAGATCCAGCGGCTGATCGGGCGGAGCCTGCGGGCCGTCACCGACCTGGAGGCCATGCCCGACGTGCAGATCACGGTCGACTGCGACGTGCTCCAGGCCGACGGTGGGACGCGCACCGCCGCGATCTGCGGTGGCTACCTCGCGCTCCACGACGCGTGCAGCCGGCTGGTGGCGGCCAAGAAGATGGCCGAGCACCCGCTCACCGACGCCTGCGGCGCGGTGTCGGTGGGGGTGGTCGACGCGCTGCCGTCGCTCGACCTCGACTACTCCGAAGACGTCCGGGCCGAGGTCGACATGAACGTCGTGATGACGGGATCCGGCCGCTTCGTGGAGGTCCAGGGTACGGCCGAGGGCGCGGCGTTCAGCCGTGGTGAGCTCGACTCGCTCCTGACCCTGGCCGAGCACGGGATCAGCGAGATCGTCGCCCTGCAGCGCGAGCTGCTCGAGGTGCCCCCCGCGCCCCGTGCCTCCTGACCGCCGCGGCCCGCTACGGGTGGTGCTGGCCACCGCCAACCCCGACAAGGCCCGGGAGCTGGCGGCCGTGCTGTCGGCGACCGCGACCGGTCGCGCCGTCGAGCTGGTGGGGCGCCCGGCCGGGGTGCCGGAGGTGGAGGAGACGGGGTCGACGCTGCGCGAGAACGCGCTGCTCAAGGCCCGAGTGCTCGGCGCGGCCACCGACCTGCCCGCCCTCGCCGACGACACCGGGCTCGAGGTCGACGCCCTCGGTGGGGAGCCCGGTGTGCGGTCGGCGCGGTACGCGGGGGAGAACGCCACCTACGCCGACAACGTGGAGCGGCTGCTGCGCGAGATGGCCGGGGTCGCGCCCCCGGACCGGGGGGCGCGCTTCACGACGGTCGTGGTGCTGGTGTTCCCGTCGGGGGAGGCGCTCGAGGGGGTGGGCGTGGTCGAGGGCCGGATCACCGAGGCGCCCAGGGGCGCCGCGGGCTTCGGGTACGACCCGGTCTTCGCGCCCTCCGCCGACCCGGCCGGCCGGACGTTCGCCGAGATGGACGCCGCGGAGAAGGACCGGCTCTCGCACCGGGGGGCGGCGCTGCGGGACCTGGCCGCGAAGCTGCGCGACGCTGTGGGCACCACCGGCGAGGAGGGCTGACGATGCCACTGCATCCCCAGGCCCAGGTCGTGGTCGACCTGGTGAACGAGCTCGGCCTCATGGACCCCGAGGGCAAGGAGCCGCGCGAGCTCCGCGCGGCGTTGCGATCGGCCACCCTGCCCAGCAGCATCGACGTGGCCACCGTCGAGGACCTGACCATCGACGGGCGCGACGGCCCCATCCCGGTGCGGGCCTACCGGCCGGGGCGGGCCGAGCTGCTGCCGCTCGTCGTGTACCTCCACGGCGGCGGGTGGGTCATCGGCGACCTGGAGACCCACGACAACATCTGCCGCATGATCGCCGACGCCACGCCGTGCGCGGTGCTGTCGGTCGACTACCGCCTCGCCCCCGAGCACCCGTTCCCCGCCGCCGTCCACGACGCGATCGACGCCACCCGCTGGGCCTCGGACCACGCCGACGAGCTGGGCGCCGACCCGGAGAGGCTGGCCGTGGCCGGTGACAGTGCCGGTGGCAACCTCGCCGCGGTGGTGGCGCTCGACGCCCGCGACTCCGGCGGCCCTCCGATCGCCGCCCAGCTCCTGGTCTACCCGGCGACCGACAACGAGTTCGAGAGCCCGTCGATGATCGAGAACGCCTCGGGGTACTTCCTCGAGGTGTCCGCGATCCGCTGGTTCCACGGCCACTACCTGAGCCGGGCCTCCGACGCCGACGACTGGCGGGCGTCGCCGATCCGCGCCGCGTCGCTCGCCGGCCTCCCGCCGGCGCTGGTGATCACCGCCCAGTACGACCCGCTGCGCGACCAGGGCCGCGCCTACGCGGAGCGCCTCGCGGCCGAGGGCACCCCCGCCGAGGTCCACGAGTACGAGGGGATGTTCCACGGCTTCTTCGGGATGAACGACCTGATCGAGCCGGCCGCCGTCGCCTTCGACGACGCCGTCGGCTTCCTGCGCCGCACCCTGGCGCCCGAGGCGGTGTCGTCCTGAGGTGGCCGCTCTCGACGTCCCCGGCTTCGTCGCCGACCTCAAGGACCACGCCATCGAGCACGGGTTCCACGTGCACGACGAGCGCCACTTCGTGGAGAGCTACTCCCTGCGCCAGACGTGGGAGGTCGACCTCCACCCCGAGGAGGCCTGCGCGGGGCCGCTCGACCTCTACCTGGCCCTGGAGGTCGCGCCCCGCGTCCTGCTCGGCTTCGAGGACGCCGTCATCGCCGCCGACGACGGCGAGGTGCCCGACGACTTCCACTTCCCGCTGACGTTCACCTGGGGCCTGCCCCCGCTGCCGCACGGCCCGGACCTCCTGCGTCTCGCCACCGAGCTGGCCGGGATCGGCGGTCCCGACCTGCCGCTCGAGGCGTCGGCCATCGACTCCTACCCGTCGGTGACCGACGCTCCGGAGACGAGCCTGCGGGTCGTGGCCCACCAGAGGGTGTCGCTCGTCCGCATCCGGGAGGGTGAGGAGGTGCCGTGCGCGACGCTCGACGCCTGCGCCGCGGTCAGCCACTTCCTGCTGGACCGGGCGCCCGACTGGCTCGGCTGACGGGCCGCGACCCCGGAGCGGTGGGTCCGGGACGGCAGAATGTGCGGATGGGAATGCGCACCGATTGCCGCCACTACGAGAGCCGCAGCTACCCCAACGGCGACGTGGTGCGGAAATGCCGCCTCGACCTGGCGCCGGAGGCGCCGTGGCGCTGCCCCGACGACTGCCCGTCGTTCGAGGCCCGGCGCTACGACGCCGGGTGGCACTACGGCAGCCTGGGCGGCTCGATGGAGCCTGCCGGCGAGGAGCCGCCGGTGCTGGGAGACGACGTCGCCGCCCTGCTCGACGCGGCCGAGGACATCGTGAACGCGGCGGCTCCCGAGGCTCTCGCGGAGGCCGAGAAGGCCCGGCGCCGCCCGTCGGCATGGCGGCGTGGCCCCGGCGTGGGTCGCCGGCGCAAGAAGCGCCGCTGAGCGGCGTCGCCGGTCGGGCTCAGCCGTGGGCCAGGCCGCGGGCGCTCCGTGGAGGAGCCACACGGCCGGACCCACCGATCGGTGACCCGGCCGGTGGGTAGCAACGCGCCGCGCCACCCGCCGCGGCGCCGCCCACCTCCTCCGGAGGCGGGGCCACCCCGGCCCCGCCCAGCAGGGCGGCGAGAAGGAACCCGAGCGTGAACGCACCGAAGGCCACGGCGACCAGCCAGACCATGCGTCCTCCCCTCTGCCGGCCGGCGCGCCCAGGCGCCGGACCGTTGCGACGGGGGAGACGCTACGCACACCGGCCGTACAACGGGTGGATATCCGGCCCGTGTTCACGCACCGTCGCCGTCGCCGCGAGCGGGTGAGCGGGTACGGTCTGGCGATGCCCGTTCCCGGTTGGCGCCGCAAGCTGCTCGCCGCGTCGCCCGTCGCCCGGGCCGTGCTCGCCGGGAGGATCGGGACTCGGGGCGCGGTGGTGCTGGGCTACCACGACGTCACCCCCGACGCCGAGGACCCCGACGTGTACCGGCTCGCGCCGGAGCAGTTCGCCCGCCAACTCGACCTCGTGCGGGCGTGGGGCCTCGAGGTCGTACCCCTCGGAACCGTCGTCGAGCGCCTGGAGGCGGGTCGTCCCGTCGACGGGCTGGCGGCCGTCACCTTCGACGACGCCCTGGCCGGTGTGTACGAGCTCGCGGCGGGGATCCTCGCCGAGCGCGGGCTGGCCGCCACGGTGTTCGCGTCGCCGGGTGCGCTCGGCTGTGAGCATCCGGGGTGGCCGGGGGCGGTGCGGGCCATGTCCGAGGGCCAGCTCGCCGAGCTCGCGGCCTCCGGCTTCACCGTCGGGTCCCACGGGGTCACCCACCGCCCCCTGCCCGGGCTGGATCGGGCGGAGCAGAGCGCCGAGCTCACCGACTCGCGGGCCCGCCTCGAGGACCTCGTCGGTGCACCGGTCGACCTGTTCGCCTACCCCGAGGGCCGGCACGATCCCGCATCGCGGGCGCTCGTCGTCGACGCCGGCTACCGGGCCGCGTTCGGCTTCGCGGGTGGGCGCGTCCTCCCCGGCGACGACATGCGCGCCCTGTCCCGGGTCTGCATGTACCGGGGTCAGGGCCGGCTGCGCCTGGCCCACGACCTGGCCCGGCCCGCCGCCGCGTGGCCGCCCGATCCCTATCTCGCCGCGGACTGACCCGACCGGCCGGTTCGCTCCGACCACGCGGCCCGGGCGCGGCGCAGCGCGGCGCCCACGGCGTCGACGGCACCCGCCTCGGCGCGACGGATGCCCGCCCCCACGGCGGGGCCCGAGCCGTCGACGGTGAGGGTGTCGTGGCTGGAGGTGGCCCACAGGCGCTTGTACCGGAAGTCGCCGATCATGAGGTCGACCGACCGGTCGCCGCCGGCGGCGGCCGAGGTGACCATCTCCTCGATGAGGAGGTGACCCGGGGCGATGTCGGAGTACGCCGGGTCGAAGCGGTTGAGCCACAGGGCCGGTCCACCCGGGCCGCGCAGGCACAGCGCGAAGCTCACCGCCCGCCCGTCGACTCGCCCGATCGACAGCCGCAGCACGCCGGCCCGGGCCGCCTCGGCGACGAGGCTCCGGGTGAAGGCCCCCAGGCGGCCGGCGAGCAGGTGCTGGCGCGGCCGGCCGGCTTCGGCGGCGTCGTGCACGGCCGCCAGGTCGCCGAGCACGCTCTCGGCGTGGCCGGCAGCGGTGACGACCTCGACCTCGTGGGCCGCGCCCCGCCGCTCCAGCGCCCTCGCGGCGCGGCGCAGGACCCTCCGGAGCTCGGGTCGCCGGGCCATTTCGCCGTCGTAGCCGCCGGCGACGTCGATGGTGGGGCACACGTCCTCCCACCCGACCCGCAGGCCCGGACCGGCGACGCGCCGCAGGGCGTCGAGGGAGCGGTCGCGGGCGTCGTAGGTCACGAGCTGCAGGTGATGGGAGGACCGCCGGGTGAGGTCCGCCCAGAGGACCTCGGCGGCCTCCGGGTGGTCGGGATCGACGACCGGCGCGCTCAGCGCCCCGAGGCCGTGGCCGAGGAACCGCACGGCCTGCAGCCGGCCGCGGCGGCGCAGGTGGAAGGGTCCCACGGCCAGCAGGGGACTCCCCGGCCCGCCCGCGCGCACGGTGGCGACGTGGAGGCGCCCACGACCCAGGTGCTCCCACCACGGGAGGCACCACGCAGGGTGGGCGCACGGCGCGGCTCCGGACCCGGCGGCGAGGGCCTCCCACTCGGGGGCCATACGGCGTACCGACTCGAGGTCGTGGAGGACTGCTGCACGCACTGGAACGGATACCCTACCGACCAGTGAGGGCAGCGTTGCACCCGATCGAGGGCATCGGGCAGGACCTCGTGTCGGCGTGGGCGTCGCTCGCGGAGCGCGCGATCGAGCCCAACCCGTTCCTGGAGCCGATGTTCGTGCTCCCGGCGGCCCGTCACCTCGGAGAGCGGAACCCGCTGGCGCTGCTGGCGGTCCACCGGGGTGCCTCGATGGTGGCTGCCCTCCCGCTGGTGCACCGGCCGTCGTGGCGCCGCATCCGGTGGCCGGGGTGGGCCACGTTCCGCCACGACTACTGCTTCCTGGGGACGCCCCTCGTCGATCGGGACCACCTGGTGCCCGCGGCCGCGGCGCTGATCGGTGCGTCGGGCCGCCTGGGGGCCGGCCTGTTCGTGATGGAGTGGGTCCGGCTCGACGGGCCGGTCGTGGGGGCGCTACGCGGCGCGCTCGCCTCCGCGGGGCGCTTCGGGGCGGCGTCCGGGGGCCCGATCCGCTACGAGCGCTTCGAGCGGCCGGCGCTGGGGTCCGGCGGGCGTCCGCGTCTCTCGGCCTCCCGGTTGCGCCGTTACCGGCGGGCCACGCGGCGTCTCGCGGGTGATGCGCCCGCCCCGGAGCCGGTCGATCGCCCCGCCGCCGAGGCGGGCGACGCCGTCGGCACCTTCCTCGAGCTGGAGCGGTCCGGGTGGAAGGGCTCGGTCGGGACGGCCTTCGCCTCCCGGCCCGGCCACGCCGACTTCCTGCGGGAGGTGGTGGGCGCCTTCGGCGCCGCCGATCGGCTGCGGCTCGTGACGATGGAGGACGCCGACCACGCCCTCGCGATGACCTGGCACCTCAAGGCTCCGGGGGCCGAGTTCTTCTTCAAGACCGCCTACGACGAGTCCTGGAAGCGCGCCGCCCCCGGGATCCAGGTGGTGGCGGCGGCGTTCGAGGCCGCCGCCGCGACCGGCGCGTCGGTCGACTCGTGCGCGTCGCCCGCCGAGCGCTACCTGCGTGAGCTCATGCCGGGCCGGATCCCGATCGGCACGCTGGTGTTCCCGCCGCGCGGTGCCGGTGGGATCGCGCTCCGCGGCGCGATCCGGGCGTTGATCGCGCTCCGCGACGGGTGGGACGCCTCGAATGCGGGGATCCGCACGGGGCGGGGCGGGTAGCCGGCGCCGCGCCGCGGTCGCGCTCCGCGCGTCCCGCGGCCGACAGGGAGCACGGAGGGTGGGCGGGCCTCGGGCGACCGCGTACCTTGGGTCCCGATGCGCGTGGTCCTGTACCCACTCGACGGGATCGCGCCGACGGTCGTGTCGGCGTGGTCGGCGCTGGCCGAGCGCGCCGTGGAGCCCAACCCCTTCGTCGAGCCGCTGTACGTGCTGCCTGCGGTCCGCCTGTTCGGGAACGGGCGGCCGACGGCCCTGCTGACCGTCCATCGGGGCGACGCGATGGTCGGGGCGGTGCCGGTGGTGCACCAGCCGGCGTGGCGGCGGATCGCCTGGCCGACCTGGGTGACGTTCCTCCGTCCCCACGGGGCTCCCCTGGGGACTCCGCTCATCGACGGCGACCACCTGGACGAGGCCGCCCGGGCGCTGGCCGGCGCGTCGGGCCGGCTGGGGGGCGGGCTCCTCGCCCTCGAGTGGACGCGGGTCGACGGACCGGTCGGCGGCGCTCTGGTCGCGGCGTCGAAGGGAACGCCGATCGGGCGTCGCCCGATCCTCTACCACCGGTTCGAGCGCGGCGCGCTCCGGCCGGGTCATCGGCCCAACTTCTCCGACGCGCGGAGGCGGCGGTGCCTGACGGCGGCGGCGCGCCTCGCCGCCGACGACGGGCCCGTCCCGATGCCGGCCGACCGCGCGCCCGACCTCGGCGCGGTCGACGAGTTCCTCGAGCTGGAGCGCTCCGGCTGGAAGCGCGACCTGCGCACGTCGGGTCCGGCCGGGAGGAGCTCCGTCGAGTTCCTGCGCGAGGTCGTGGCGGGGTTCGGAGCCGAGGGCCGCATGCGGCTCATGGCTATCGAGCACGCCCACCGGCCCGTCGCGATGGCGTGGCACGTCAAGGCGCGGGGAGCGGAGTTCTGCTTCGCCACCTGCTACGACGAGACCTGGAAGCGGGCCGCACCGGGGATCCACGTGGTGGCGGCCGCGATCGAGGCCGCCGCCGCGACGGGCGCGTCGGTCGACTCGTGCACGGATCCCGGGACGCAGTACCTGCTCGACCTGATGCCCGACCGCGTGGAGATCGGCTCGCTGCTCTTCCCGCCGCGTGGGCCGGAGGGAGTCGCCCTCACCGGTGCGATCCGGGCCCTGGTCGCGAGCCGCGACCGGCGCAACGCCCGCCGCGGCGTCTCCGACGACCTTCCGTAGCGGCCCGGAGCGCCGGCGGCCGGTCGGGTCCGCCCGGGAGGTGCGAGCGGGGGGAGTCGAACCCCCAAGCCCTTGCGGGCGCCGGGACCTAAACCCGGTGCGTCTGCCGATTCCGCCACGCTCGCCCGGCCGTGGAGCGTAACCCCCACGGCGCCCTAGGGTGAGGTGAGCACGCAACGCCTACGCACACCCCGGTGGGAGCCGCCATGGGTCGCCAGGTCCCGATCGTCGACTACCTCGTCCTCGACGACGGCCCGCCGCATCTCGTCGCCGGGCGCTGCCGGGGGTGCGGCGCCCTGTACTTCGACCGGCGCAACGGCTGCGCCCGCTGCTTCGGGACCGACTTCGAGCGCGTGCCCCTGGCCACCGAGGGGACGGTGCGGTCCTTCACGATCGTCCACCGGGCTGCGCCGGGGGTTCCGGTCCCGTACGCGTCGGCGATCGTCGACCTCGACGGGGGCGGGCTCGTGAAGGCCAACGTGGTGCACACGCCCGCCGACCCGGAGCACGTCGGCCTCGGGATGCGGGTCAGGCTCACCACCTTCCCGGCCGGCCACGATCGGGAGGGCACCGAGGCGGTGGCCTTCGGGTTCGAGCCGGCGTGAGGTCCGGCCGCCGGGCGCGCCCCCGTACCGGGCGGCACCCACGGCGAATGGCGGCGACGAGCGGCAACCGGCGACAGGCTGAGCAAGGGAGGACGCCAAATGGACGCGACGGGCACCGCGGCACCCAGGGACGAGACGGCCGGCGACGAGGTCTGGGTGCTCGGCGCGGCGATGACGCGGTTCGGCCGCTACCCCGACCAGGACCTGATCGACCTCGGCGCCGCGGCGGCGACCGCGGCCCTGGCCGACGGCGGGGTCACGATGGCCGACATGGACGTCCTCGGCGCGGGCAACCTCTACGAGGCGGGCAGCGGGGTCGGCCAGCGGCTCCAGAAGCAGATCGGCCAGACCGGCATCCCCGTCTACAACGTGGCCAACGCCTGCGCGACGGGCGCCACCGCGATCCGCTGCGTCTACATGGCCATCAAGGCGGGTGAAGCCGACATGGGCCTGGCCGTGGGCTTCGAGAAGATGGGCAAGATGGGCCTGCTCGGGGCCAAGCCGCCGTCGGGCGAGGCCGAGGCGTTCGAGCCGTCGGGCCGCTACGGCTCGGTGATGAGCGTCGAGGGGCGGCTCGGGACCACCCTCATGCCGGGCGTCTTCGCCCAGGCCGGGATGGAGTACGCCTATGAGAACGGCGGAGTGGGCTTCGAGCAGTTCGCCAAGGTGGCCGAGAAGAACCACCGCAACTCCACGCTCAACCCGCTGGCGCAGTACCGCAAGGAGTTCAGCCTCGACGAGATCATGGGCGCGCCGATGATGGCGTACCCGAACACGGTGCTGATGTGCTGCCCGACCGGCGACGGCGGCGCGGCGGTGGTCCTGGTGTCGGGGGAGCGGCTGCGGTCGCTCTCCGACGAGCAGCGGGCCCGGGCCGTCCGCATCGGCGCGTCCGTGATGACGAGCGACCCGTGGACCGAGGGCGACCAGGTCCAGCCCGACGTCAACACGCTCACGCGCCAGGCCGCGTCGCGCGCCTACGAGATCTCGGGGGTCGACCCGTCCGACCTCGACCTGGTCGAGCTGCACGACTGCTTCGCGACCGCCGAGCTGATCCACTACGACAACCTCGGGCTGTGCGCGCCGGGCGAGGCGGGGAAGTTCATCGAGGAGGGGGGGCCCGAGCGCGACGGCCCGACGCCGGTCAACGTGAGCGGCGGCCTCATCTCCAAGGGGCACCCGCTGGGGGCGACGGGTGTGGCCAACGTCTACGAGGTGACCACCCACCTGCGCGGCGAGGCCGGCGATCGCCAGATCCCCGGGGCCCGGGTCGGCCTCACCCACGTGATCGGCCTGGGGTCGGCCTGCTGCGTCCACGTCCTGGAGAAGGCGAACGCCTGAGCCGGGTCCGGCGGGGTCGTCGGGGGCGCCGGCGCCGTTCAGGTCGCGGTCCAACCCCCGTCGACGCAGAGGACCTGTCCGGTCACGTAGCTGCTCGCGTCGGAGGCCAGGTACAGCAGCGCGCCGTCGAGCTCCGCCTCGTGCCCCTCCCGGCCCAAGGGGGCCCGGGTGCGCTGCCACTCGACCAGCCGCGGGTCGGCGAAGAAGGCGTCGGTCATCTCGCTGCGGAACCACCCCGGCGCGATGGCGTTGACGCGGATCGAGCGGCGCGACCACTGCACCGCCAGCTCGCGGGTCAGGCCGACGAGGCCGCTCTTGGCCGCCGCGTACCCCGCTTCGGGGACGCGGCCCACGCCGGCGACGCCGTAGACGGACGCGACGTTGACGATCGCTCCCGGGCGCCCGGCGCCGGCCAGCGAGCGCGCCACGAGCCGGCTCAGGGCGAACGGCGCGACCAGGTTCAGCTCGATCGACGTGCGGAAGTGCCCGACCGTCTCGTCGAGGGCCCGCATCGGGTCGGAGCGGCCGGCGTTGTTCACCAGCACGTCGATCCGGCCGAAGCGCGCCAGCGCGGCCGCCACGGCCTCCTCCCTCTGGTCGTCGTCGGTCAGGTCGGCGGCTACGACGAGCGCGTCGCCGGTGAGCGTGCCGGCGACCTCGTCGAGGCGGGCGCGTCGCCGGGCGACGACCACGACGTGGGCTCCCGCGGCGTCGAGGACCCGCGCGAAGCGGGCGCCGAGGCCCGACGACGCGCCGGTCACCATCGCCACCCTCCCGTCGAGGCGGAAGGCGGCCAGCGGGTCGATCCCGCCCGCCGCGAGGGTGCCGCGCGCGGCCGGCGCGGGTCCTTCGGAGGGTCCGTCCACGGCGCCCGAACCTAACGCGACCGGGTGCTGACGCGACGAGACCCCCACTCCCGGGCAGGGTAGGAGCGAGGGTCGATCGTCGCGCCCTTGCGGGCGAAGCCCATCCTAACACTCTGTTGCACCCGTCGTGCAACCGCGCGCCTCCGGAGGGCGCCCCGGGTCCGGATCGGGCGTGGGTGCGGGGCTGCGGGGGGCCGAGCGGAGGGCTCGCGGACGGCCGTCCGGGTCCCTGGTACCTTCGGCCGTCGTGCAGTTGAGCGGCGCCGAGTTGGCCGGGCTCGCGGCCCTCGGCGTCTTCGCCGGGTGGTTGGGCGCGCTGATCGGGATCGGGGGCGGGATCATCGTCGTGCCGGCGCTCGTGCTCGCGTTCGGCTACGACATCCACCTGGCCGTGGCGGTGTCGCTGGTGTGCGTGGTCGCGACATCCACCGCCGCCGGCAGCGCCTACGTGGGCGAGGGCCTCGCCCACATGCGCCTCGGCATGGCGCTCGAGATCGCCACCACGGTGGGCGGCATCGCCGGGGGGTTGATCGCCGTCGCCATCTCACCTCGGGCGTTGTCAGCCGTGTTCGCGGGGGTCGTCCTGGTCACGGCGGGGCTGGCGCTCCGCAGCCGTGAGGCCGAGGTGCCCGCGGCGGACGCCGACGACCGGGCCCCGGGATCCGGTCCGGGCGCGGGCGCCCCGCCGCCGTCGGGAGGATGGGAGGTCCCGGGCACGCTCGCCGGCGCCTACGTCGACCCCCGCTCGGGGGTCCTCGTCGAGTACCGGGCGGAGCGCCTCGGCCTCGGGGCCGGCGTCTCGGCCCTGGCCGGGATGCTCTCGGGGATGCTCGGCGTGGGGGGCGGGTTCCTCAAGGTCCCGGCCATGACGGTCGGGATGAAGGTCCCCATCAAGGTGGCCGCCGCGACCTCCAACTTCATGATCGGCGTGACGGCCATCGCCAGCCTGCTCGTGTACTTCGCCCGCGGATACCTCCGCCCGCTCGTGGCCGCGCCCATCGCCCTCGGTGTGGTCGCCGGCGCTCTGCTCGGCAGCCGGCTGGCGGCGCGCACCTCGCCCGCGCTGCTGCGGCGGGTGCTGGTCGCGGTCCTGGTCTTCGTGGCGCTGCAGATGGCGCTCAAGGCGTTCGGGGTCGACATTGGACGCTGAGGCGCACGCGGGGGAGGTCGGGCCGGCGGTACCGGCCGGCGAGCCCGGCGCGGCCGCGGGCGGACCGCCCAGCGAACTGATCGTGGCCGAGGAGGCCGTCGACCGGCGGGTGGTCGCCGTGGTCCTGCGCACGGGGCTCGCCGTCGCCTGCGCCCTGATGGCCGCCGGCCTGGCCGTGATCCTGGCGCGTGGTGACCGCCACGCGCACGTGATCCGGCTGTTCGAGATCGGAGGCGACCAGTCCGCGGGCGACCTCCTCCTGGCGGCGGGCGTCGTGGTGCTGGCGCTGACGCCCGCCGTGCGCGTGCTCGCGCTCGTGGTGCTGTGGGCACGCGAGGGCGACCGCCGCTTCGTGGCCGTGGCCCTGGTGGTGGTCGCGGTGCTCGTCGCCGCCGCGGCCATCGGTCACGGCTGATCCCCGGCGCGGGCCCCGGCGCCGCGGCGCCGGGGCGCCCCTACGATGCCGCTCGTGCGGGTCCTGGTGAGCGGTATGGGCGGCCTGATCGGGAGCGCGCTGGCGGGGTCGCTCCTAAGCGACGGGCACGAGGTGGTGCGGCTCCGGCGGGGCGCGGCACCCGGCGCGGGCGCGGGCACGGGCGTCGTGGCGTGGGACCCCGGCGCCGGCACGATCGACGGCGCCGCGCTGGAGGGGTTCGACGCGGTGGTGCACCTGGCCGGCGCGGGGATCGGCGACCGGCGCTGGAGCGACGAGCGCAAGCGCGAGATCCTCGAGAGCCGCACGCGGGGGACGTCGCTCCTCTCCGGCGCGCTGGCCGGCGTCGACCGCCGGCCCGCGGTGCTCGTGTCGGCCTCGGCGATCGGCATCTACGGCGACCGCGGCGACGAGCGTCTGACCGAGGAGAGCCCGCCGGGCGACGACTTCATGGCTCGCGTGTGCCGCGAGTGGGAGGCCGCCACCGAGCCCGCGGCCGCGGCCGGCATCCGAGTCGTGACCTTGCGCTCGGGGCTCGTGCTGGCCGGGCACGGCGGCGCGCTGGCCCGCATGGTGCCGCCCTTCCGGTTGGGTCTGGGGGGCCGCACCGGCTCCGGCCGCCAGTGGACGAGCTGGATCTCGCTGCCCGACGAGGTGGGCGTGATCCGGCACGCGATCACCGAGGCCGCGGTGGTGGGCCCGCTCAACGCCGTGAGCCCGTCGCCCGTGACCAACCGGGAGCTCACCTCGACGCTGGCCCGGGTGCTGCGCCGCCCGTCGTGGCTGCCCACCCCGCTCCCGGCGCTGTACGCCCGCTACGGGCGGGAGCTGGTGGAGGGGTTGCTGCTGGTGAGCCAGCGGGTCGAGCCGGAGAAGCTGATCTCTACGGGCTACCGCTTACGCCATCCCGACCTGGAGCCCGCCCTCCGGGCGGTCCTGGACCGCCCGGCCTGAGCGGGGCCCGGGCTTCGAGTACGCCGCCCGGGACTCGAACCCGGAACCTGCAGATTAAGAGTCTGTTGCTCTGACCAATTGAGCTAGCGGCGCGTGACGAGACTAGCCGGTGCCGTTCCCGGCGCCCGGGCCGCGAAAAGGAGCGCGGGCTCTAGGACCGCGCTCCTTCGGGGTGACCGAGGGGAATCGAACCCCCGACCTCCGGGACCACAACCCGGCGCTCTGACCAACTGAGCTACGGCCACCATGCATGCGCGTGGGTGCGCGCATCCGGTGCGCGCGCCCGGAGGGACTCGAACCCCCGACCCGCCGCTTAGAAGGCGGCCGCTCTGTCCAGCTGAGCTACGGGCGCGTGACCCCTCCAGGGGCTGGATCAGCCTAGTGCGTAGCCACCCGGAGGCGTCCTGCCGGCCCGGCGCGCGGTCCTGGCCGGCAGCCGCGGGCGGCCCTGGCGCGACCCCGCCCGGCGGGAGACAATCGGACCAGTCGCGACCGCCGCGGCGAAGCGAGGGAGGGGATCGGCATGGCCGAGAGCGTGTACAAGATCATCGAGCTCGTCGGGACCAGCACCGAATCGTGGGAGAAGGCGACCGCCGCGGCCGTGGCGCAGGCCTCGCAGTCGTTGCGGGATCTGCGGATCGCCGAGGTCGGCAAGCTCGATGTCCAGCTCGAGGACGGCAAGGTCAAGGCCTACCGCGCCCGCGTCTCGGTGTCCTTCAAGTACCAGGGCGACTGATACGAGTCGACGGTGTGCGCCTCATCGGGGCGCCCGGGTCTCCGGCGCGTCGCACCCGACCGGCCGGCGAGTCGAGCCCGGCCGGCCGGCGCGTCGCCCCCCGGGTCGCTGCCGGCCCGAGCCGTCACGTGCTGTCGGACCGGGGGTCGGTAGGGAGCGGGTGACGGGAATCGAACCCGCATGACCAGCTTGGAAGGCTGGGACTCTGCCATTGAGCTACACCCGCGGAGCGGACCAGGCTAGCGGCCGCCCCGCCCGGTGAGCCCCCTCGCGTTCGGATCTCGGGTGTCCCGGACGCGGCGCGATGTCACCCAACGCTTCGGCGAGGCGGCTTCGGCGAGGCGCCGGGGGGCGGCGCCGGGTGGGGCGTCAGTAGTGGTACGGGAAGCGTGACCAGTCGGGCGGGCGCTTCTCGAGGAACGCGTCGCGGCCCTCGGCGGCCTCGTCGGTCATGTACGCGAGGCGCGTCGCCTCCCCGGCGAAGAGCTGCTGGCCGACCAGGCCGTCGTCGACGAGGTTGAACGCCAGCTTCAGCATCCGCTGCGCGGTCGGGCTCTTGGCGCAGACCCGGCGCCCCCAGTCGAGGGCCACCGCCTCGAGCTCGGCGTGGGGGACGACGGCGTTGACCATCCCCATCCGGTGGGCGTCGTCGGCCGAGTACTCCGAGCCCAGGAAGAAGATCTCCCGGGCGAACTTCTGGCCCACCTGGCGGGCCAGGTACGCCGAGCCGAAGCCGCCGTCGAAGCTGGCCACGTCGGCGTCGGTCTGCTTGAAGCGGGCGTGCTCCCGGCTGGCGAGGGTGAGGTCGCAGACCACGTGGAGGCTGTGCCCGCCGCCCGCCGCCCAGCCCGGCACCACCGCGATCACCACCTTGGGCATGAAGCGGATCAGGCGCTGCACCTCGAGGATGTGCAGGCGGCCGGTGCGGGCCGGGTCGATGGTCCCGGCCGCGTCGCCCTGCGCGTAGCGATAGCCGTCGCGCCCGCGGATGCGCTGGTCGCCGCCGGAGCAGAACGCCCACCCGCCGTCGCGCGGTGACGGGCCGTTGCCGGTCAGCAGCACGCAGCCGACGTCGGGCGACTGCCGGGCGTGGTCGAGGACCCGGAACAGCTCGTCGACGGTGTGGGGGCGGAACGCGTTGCGCACCTCGGGGCGGTCGAGCGCGACCCGTACCACGCCCGCGTCGACGGCCCGGTGGTAGGTGACGTCGGTGAGCTCGAAGCCCTCCACCGGCCGCCACGCCGAGGGATCGAAGATCTCGGAGACGGTCGTGCCCATCGGGCGGCGAGCCTACGCCGCGGCGGACCTCATCTAGCCTGCCCACCGTGCGTTGGGCGAAGGCGCTGATCCTGGTCGTGTCGCTGCTGCCGGCCGCCTGCTCGGGCGGAGGTTCCGGCGGGGTGGCCGAGCCGGCCTCGTCGACCACGGCCGCCACGGCCCGCCGGTGCGGCGGTGACGGTACGGGCGCCGGCACGGTGGAGCCCGGCACCGAACGGCTCCGGATCGAGCACGACGGCGCCCGACGCGAGGTGGAGCGCGTGATCCCGCCCTCCTACGACGGGAAGCAGCCGCGACCGGTGATCCTGAACCTCCACGGCTTCACGTCGTCGATCGAGCAGCAGAACCTGTTCTCGGACCTGCCGGCGAAGGCCGCGGCGCGCGGCTACGTGCTGCTGACCCCTCAGGCCGCCGACGCGACCATCCCGGTGAACGGCTCCGAGGTCACCGGGCCGTACTGGAACATCCGCCCCGACGAGTCGGCGGGGATCGCGGGCCTCCACGACGACGTCGGGTTCCTGCGGGGGCTACTCGACTCCGCGCTCGACGACCTCTGCGTCGACCCGGCCCGCGTCTACGTGACGGGCAACTCCAACGGCGCGGGCATGGCGGCGGTGCTGGCCTGTGCCCTGCCCGGGCGCCTCGCCGCGATCGCGCCCGTCTCGGGCGTGAACCTCGCCGCGCCGTGCCGGGACCTCCGGGCCGTCTCGGTGGTGGCCTTCCACGGCGACGCCGATCCCCTCGTGCCCTACGAGGGCGGGAGCGCCTCCAACGAGAAGCTCGACAACCCGTCGGTGCCCGACGCCGTCGGCTCCTTCGCCCGGGCGGCGGGCTGCGCGCCGGAGGCCCGTTCCGAGGCCCTCTTCGACGACGTGACCCTCTACCGGTGGCCGGGATGCCGGCCGGGGTTCGACGTGGCGCTCTACACGGTCCTCGGCGGCGGGCACACGTGGCCCGGCATGCTCGCCTACGTCGACGTGGCGCGCCTCCAGGAGCTGGCCCAGGGGATGGATCTGCCCGCCGCGGCCGGGGTCGACCTCGGCGCGATCGCGGGGCACATGACGACCAACGTCGAGGCGACGGAGGTCATGCTCGACTTCTTCGACGCCCACCGCCTCGACCGCGGCTGACGCGCCACTCGCCGGCGATCGGACCGCCGGGACCCTCCCGGAGTCCCCGGAGTCCCCGGGGTTGAGGATCCGCCGGAGCCCGGTCGAGGGCCCGGTTCCGCGTCACTCCATGACCCGCAGGGTGGACGGGACGTCCATCCGGCGCAGCCGCCGCAGGGTGAGGGTGGGGGCCACCGCGACCGCCAGCACGCCGAGGCCGAGCGCGGTGGTGATCGTGCCCAGGGACAGGAACACCTCGACCCCCACCTCGGGGATCGTGTCCGCGATGAGGACGTTCACCAGCCAGTGGAGCAAGCCGCGGCCCAGCAGGATCCCGCCGACCGTCCCGAGGAGGCCCACCGCCACGCTCTCCTTCACGGCCACGCCGAGCACCGATCGCACCGGGAGGCCGAACGCGAGCATGGTGGCGTTCTCCCGGGCGCGCTCGTCCATCGTGATCGCGGTCGAGTTGAACGCGATGAGCAGCGCGAGGAGCAGGACCATCGCCTCGATGATCCGCAGGAATCCCAGCGACTCGCCGATGCGGTCGCGGATCGCGTCGGCGGCGGCCGTGACGGGCTCGACCGACACGATCCCCGGCCGGTCGAAGAACGCCCGCTGCACCGCCTCAGGCCGTACCCCCGGGCGGGGGTCGATCTGGGCGCCGTTGACGATGCCCTCGAGGTCCATGAACCCGGCCTGGGGGAGGTGGAAGTAGGCGACGAACCGGTACGGGTTGGGGTGGATCGCCAGCACGGGCATCTCCGACTCCACGAAGCGGTACCCGGTCCCCGAGCGCACGGGGTGGCGGAGGGCCACGGTGTCGCCCGCGTCGACGCCGAGGTCGGCCGCCGCCTTCTCGGCGATGACCAGGCCGGCTACGTCGGTGCGCAGCGACCCGCGGACGGCCGTCGGCCTCCACACCGGGCTGCGGAAGTCGATCCCCGAGAGCAGCACCTCGACCTGGTGCGGTCCGGGATCCAGGGCTCCGCCCACGTTGAGGCGCGGCTCGACCGCCCGTACGAGCGGCGAGGACTCCATCGACCGCAGCGGCGGGCCGTCGACCGTGGTGAAGTCGAGGTCGACGGTGAGCCGCTGCGGTGCCGAGCCGACGATCTCGCGGTCGCCGCGGTCGATGGTCGCCATCATCGAGTCGAGCATGCCGAGCACGCCCACCAGGGTGGTGATGGCCGCCGCGATCCCCGCGGCGGTGAGCAGCGTGCGCCGGGGCGAGCGGGCCACGTTGCGCAGGGGCAGCAACCCCACGCTCGATCCCGGTATCGGGAGTCGCGCCAGGGCCGAGGCGAGCCGGCTGCGGCGGCGGAGGCGCACGGCGCGGTGCCCCGTGCGGATGGCGTCGACGGGAGCGACGCGCACCGCCCGCGTGACGGGCCACAGCGTGGCGGCCAGCGGCAGGCCGAAGCCGAGCGCCGCCCCCTTGGCGAACACCCACGGCTGGAACGAGGTGAGCCAGACGGGCAGCGGCTGCTCCGACGTGAGCAGCGACCGCAGCGCGTCGCCGAGCAGCAATCCGACCACCACGCCGAAGGCGGTGCCCAGCAGCGCGACCTGGACGCCCACGAGGATCGGCCGGACAGCCAGGGTCCGGGGCGGGACCCCGAGCGCCATGCCGATCCCGATCTCCCGCCTCTGCGCCTCCACGATCCGGGTCGTCAGGTTGAACGCCGCGAACGCGGCGCCGAGCAGGACCAGAAGGGCGAAGACGTTGTAGAGGCGCTGGTCGGCGTCGATGTCGTCGTAGAGCATCCGCAGGACCGGGTCGTCGGCCCGTGGGGTGGCGGTGAAGCCGGCGTCGGGGAAGTCGCGGCGGATCGCCGCTTCCACCGCCGCGAGGGCCCGAGCCCGCGCGGGCGCGGCCGACCCGGCCGGGAGGCGGACGACGAGGTCGTTGGCCCGGCCCGGTCGCCCGACGATCCGCTGGACGGTGGCCAAGGGCACGTAGATCACGGCCAGGTCGGCGAAGAGGCTGCCGCCCTCGCCCATCGGGAAGAACCGCTCGGGCGAGATCCCCCGCCCGACGTGGCGGAGCCCGCGCCCGCCGGAGATGCGCAGCGACCCGGCGGCGGGGATGTCGTGCGAGTCGGCGAAGTGCTCGTCGAGCACGCCCACCATCCGGCCGGAGTCCGACGGCCGGAGCCCGCGACCGGAGAGCGCCTCGATCCCGTTGACCCGCGGTCCACCGGCCGCCACGTCGACGCCGACGAGGCGGCCGGGCACGAGGACCGTCGCGCCGGGTCGGGAGGCGTCGACCTGGGTGCGTTCCACGAGGCGGGGCTCCACGATCGCTCCGGGCGCCCCGGCCCGGCGTGCCGCGTCGCGTGCCGTCGCCACCGCCCGGGCCGCGTCGACGTACGCCCCGCGCGCGAAGGCCAGGTGCAGGTCGTACATCCCGAGGCGCTCGTAGCTGGCGTCGTACGACGCCTGGCGCCAGCGCGACACGCTGCTCAGGCCGGAGTAGGTGCCGGAGCCGAGCCCGATGATCAGGGCGATCGCCGCGACCTGGAGCCAGCGGGCCCGCAGGTCACGCCACGACCAGCGGAGCTTCAGCGACACCGTCCGCATCGGCATCGCGTCACCAGTGGAGCGTGGACACGTCGGCCGGGCCGCCGGGGGGCGGCCCGTCGGAGCGGACCGTGCCGCTCGACAGCTCGACGACCCGGTCGGCCATCCGGCTGATCTCCCGGTTGTGGGTCACCACGAGGACCGTCACGCCGGCGTGCGCCTGCTCTCGCAGGAGCTCCAGGATCTGGACCCCGGTGCGGAAGTCGAGCTCGCCGGTGGGCTCGTCGGCGAGGAGGACGGGGTTACCGGTGGCCAGGGCCCGGGCGATCGCCACCCGCTGTTGCTCGCCCCCCGAGAGTTGGTGGGGGAAGTGGTCGAGCCGGTCGCCCAGCCCGACCCGCCCCAACACCTCGGGGGCCCGGGCCGCGCCGTCGCCCCCGCCGCGGCGCGCGACGTCGACGGCGAACTCCACGTTCTCCCGGGCCGTCAGGCCGGGGAAGAGGTTGAAGGTCTGGAAGATGAAGCTCACCGTCTCGCGCCGGAAGCGGAACAGCTCGCCGCGGGCCGCGCCGGTGATGCGGCGGCCGGCCACCCGGACCTCGCCCTCGGAAGCGACGTCGAGGGCCCCGATCAGGTTGAGGAGCGTGGTCTTGCCGCTGCCGGACGGGCCGAGGACCACGGTGAACGACCCCTCGGGCACGGTGAGGTCGACGCCGTGCAGCGCCGTGACCACGTTGCCGCCGATCTCGTAGCGACGGCCGACGCCCGCCAGCTCGACGACCGGGGTGGTCACGGGCGGCCCGCGGTCGGGGAGGGGGGATTCGAACCCCCGACCTCCAGCACCCAAAGCTGGTGCGCTACCACTGCGCCACTCCCCGGGGCGGCCCGCCGAGCGTAGCCCTGGGCCGGCGTGATCGGACCGGGCTCCCCGGCCGTTCCGGGCGTCACGGCCCGGTCGGGCCGCCGTCGACCGCGGTCCCGACCTCCTGGCCGTAGGAGAGCTCGAGGTTGTGGCCGTCGGGGTCGACGATGATGCCCCAGTACCCGACCGGCGGGCCGTCGTCGAGGGGGCCCATCACCTGGTGGCCGGCGGCTCGGGCCTCGGCCACCAGGCGGTCGACGTCGTCGCGGTCGCGGCACGCGACCCCGAGGTGGGCCCAGCCGTCGAGCCGCATCTCGGGCGCCTGCTCGAGCAGGACGACCACGAAGGGCCGTGTGCGGTCCCCGATCCACGAGACGCGGGCGCCGGTCGTCGGGTCGGCGCGCCGGTGCACCTCCACCATGCCGGCGAACCGCGAGTAGAAGGCCACGCTCCGGTCCACGTCGTGGACGGGCAGCGCGACGTGGGTGAGGCCGACATCGACGGTCACGGCGTCATCCTCGCGCGACGGCCCGTCGGCGGGAGGGTTCGACCCGGGCGTCGACCGGGTGGTCCGGCGGGTCTGTTCCTGGGAGACTGTCGGCGCCGGCGGCCGTGGGCGCCGGCCGGGCGCAGTCGCTGGAGGGGAGCGGGATGGTACCGGCGATCGGACACAACGACCTCAAGAAGCGCCTTGCCGCGGCCCCGATCTTCTCGGAGTGCTCCGGCCGGGAGCTCGACGCCGTGGTCCGCGAGGTGGACCTGCAGGAGGTGGAGGCCGGCACCGTGCTCGCCGAGCAGGGCGCCGCCGGCGACAGCTTCTTCGTGATCCTCGACGGGCGGGCCGAGGTCCGGCGCCACGGCCGGCCCGTGGCCACCCTCGAGCCGGGCGCGTTCTTCGGCGAGCTCGCGCTTCTCGACCCCGCACCCCGCGACGCCGCGGTGGTCGCCACCACGCCCCTGACGGTGGCGCGCCTCGGGCAGGGACCCTTCCGCCAGCTCCTCGTCGACCTGCCGGCGATGAACGGCTCGCTCCTGCGCGCGCTGGCCCGCCGCCTGCGCGAGGCCGACTTCCGCGACTTCTGAACCGCGTCAGCCCGCGCGGAGCTCCGCGGCCGGGGCGGCGCTCCCGGTCGCTACGGTCCTTGCAGGCCGAGGAGCCGGTCGACCAGGGCCTCGACCAGGTGGCGGTCGGCGGGCGGGAGCTGGTCGACCCGCCGGGCGAGCTCCGACACCTGCGGCTCGCGGTGGGTGTCGAGCGAACGGTTCCGCGCCACCGGGCCGAGACGGGCGCCGAGCTCCTCGACGGGGACGCCGAGCGCGACGGCGATCCGGTCCAGCACGTCGGGGGTGGGGTTGGGCAGCACCCGCACTCCGCCGAACTCCTCGCGGTAGCCCGCCTCGAACGCGCGCCAGTCCGACTCGCCCACCCCGGCGTGCTCGGCGGCCTGGCCGACGTCGAGCCCGGCCCGCTCGCGGGCCTGGCGGAGGTAGCTCCCGAACTGCGTCCAGCCGTGGACGTCGGTGGCACCGGGCGTGGCGCCGGGACGGTTCACGGCTAGGTCTCCGGGCGGAGGTCGAGGCGGTAGGCGCCGGCCGGGAGCGTGGGGAGCGCCACCGGGTCGCCGTCCACCGCGAAGGACACCGCCGCCGCGTTGCCGAGGTGCACCGCGGCCGGGCCGGTCAGCTCGAACGTGGCCGTCCGGCCCGCCTCGAGGATCGTGCCGCCGGCCGGCCCGCCGCCCGAGGCCGCGGCGACCTGGATCCAGCACCGGCCTCCGTTCGCGGCGACCGACAACCGGTAGGCCCCGCCGCCGACGATCACCTCGGCGGCCCGGCTTCCCGACGACACCACCCGTGCCGCGGCCCGGACCGCGGTCGTCGGCGTCGTCGCTGTCGCGGAGCCGGGTGCCGGGGACGCCGGTCGGGCGGCGGTCCCGAGCGGGGACCCGTCACGGCTCGCCCGGGCCGCGCCCGCCGGCCCGGGGTCCGCGCTCTCCGGCGCGGCGTCGCCCGGTCCGGGCGTCCGGGTCGCGACCGTGTTCACGGCGGCCCCCGCCCCGGCCAACGCCGCGGCCAGGACCGCCGCGGTGAGGGGGCGCCGGAACCCCGGCCGCCGCCCGCCCCGGGCACCCCCGGCGGGCGCCCCCGGCACCGCGGCCCCGGCAAGTGATGGGGGTAACGGGGCGGCGGGAAGGAGGGTCGCGCCGTCGTGGATGCGGGCCGGGCTCCGGCGGTGGCGGCCGGAGGCCGGCGGCTGACCGGACGAACCCCGGGCGGGGTCCGAGCGGGCGCGCTCGGCCGCCTCGTGGATCGCCTCGAGGGCGCGGTGCTGGTGATCGACCGACGCCACCGGCGACGGCTCGTGGGGTTGCAGGCGGACGACCGCCACCAACCACGCTACGGCCAGCACTCCCACGATCAACGCGGTGGTCATGCCGTCCACCTCCCGGGCGTACGCGGGGCTCTGCGTGTCCTTCCGTGGCCGTTCCACCGGCACCCGGGGGGCGGGTCACCGGTCCGACCCCCATCAGTAGCACCCTTCGGGGTGCTCCGCTCGACGGCCGGTCGGGGCGCCGGCCCGGGATCCGCCGGGATCCGGGAGTCGGTGGCGGCACAGGCCCCGGGTAGACTCACCGACCCCATGGAGACTTCCGTCGAAGCGCTCGAAGAAGGCAAGGTCCGCCTCCACGTCGCCGTCCCGGCCGCCGAGTTCGAGCGCGCGATCGACGCCGCGTTCCGCAAGCTGGCCCGCTCGGTGCGGATCCCCGGCTTCCGTCCGGGCAAGGCCCCGCGACGCCTGCTGGAGGCCCGCCTGGGGTCGGAGGCCGGCCGCGACCAGGCCCTGCGCGACTCCCTGCCCGACTACTACGCCGAGGCGGTGACGGCCGAGCAGCTCGACACGATCGCGCCGCCCCAGATCGACCTCACCGCGGGCGAGGACGACGGCGACGTCGAGTTCGACGCCGTGGTCCAGGTCCGCCCGGTCGTGACCGTCGACGGCTACGACTCGCTTCGGGTCCGGATCGACGACCCGGCGGTCACCGACGACGCCGTCGAGGCCCAGCTCGACGCGCTGCGCGATCGCTTCGCCGACCTGGAGGACTCGACGGCACCGCTCGCCGACGGCCACTACGCCCTCATCGACGTCACGGGCACCCAGGGCGACGAGCGGATCGACGGGCTGAGCGTCGACGACTTCCTCTGCGAGGTCGGTTCCGACGTGCTCGTACCCGAGCTCGACGCCGAGCTCCGCGGCCGGGGCCCGGGCGACATCCTCGCCTTCGACGCCGTGCTGCCCGAGCGCTTCGGCGACCGGGCCGGTGAGACGGTCTCCTTCCGGGTCCTGGTCAAGGAGACCAAGCGCAAGGTCCTGCCCGAGGCCACCGACGAGTGGGTGTCGGAGGTCTCGGAGTTCGAGACCCTGGAGGCCTTCCGGGCCGAGACGCGCCGGCGGATGGAGGTGATGGCGCTGATCCAGGCCCAGGTGGCCCGCCGCGACGCCGTGCTCGCCGAGCTCGCCGGCCTGGTCGAGCTCGAGCCCCCCGGGGTGCTCGTCGACCAGGAGATGCAGCGGCGCATCCACGACCTCGGCCACCAGCTCGAGGCCCGGGGCGCGACCATCCCCCAGTACCTGGCCGCCACGGGGACCGACGAGGAGTCCTTCGTGGCCACGATCCGCGAGACGGCCGTCCGGGCCGTGCGCACCGACCTGGCCCTGCGGGCGATCGTGACCCAGGAGGGCATCGAGGTCACCGACGACGAGCTGGCGGCCGAGATCGAGCGGCTGGCGCAGCGGATGGGGCAGAAGCCGGCGGCCGTCCGTCGCGACCTGGAACGGCGGGGGGCGGTGGAGGCGGTACGCTCGGACATGGCCCGGGCCAAGGCGCTCGAACACGTCGTCGACCGCAGCGAGGCGGTCGACGAGGAGGGCAACGTCCTCGACCTGACCCTTCCCACCGACCTCGGCGCCCCGCCCGCCGGCGACGCGGGGGGACCGGGCGCCGAGGGGTCGCAGGCCCTGCCGCCCGCCGCCGGCGCCGGCGACGGCGACGAGGAGAACGAGGAGAACGAGGAGTGATGCGCCCGATGGCGACGCCCAGCAGCTCGGTGATGCCCAACCCGCAGGTGGTCTACCGCAACAACCGTGGCCAGGAGATCGCCATGGACGTGTGGTCGCGCCTGCTGATGGAGCGGATCATCTACCTCGGCACACCTATCGACGACGCGGTGGCGAACTGGATCATCGCCCAGTTCCTCCACCTCGAGAGCGAGGACCCCGACAAGGAGATCTCCCTCTACATCAACTCGCCCGGGGGCGAGATCACGGCCCTGTTCGCGATCTACGACACGATGCAGTTCATCAAGAGCGACGTGAGCACCATCTGCATCGGCCAGGCGGCGTCGGCCGCCGCGGTGCTCCTCGCCGCGGGCACCAAGGGCAAGCGCTTCGTCCTGCCCCACTCCCGGATCCTCATCCACCAGCCCCACGGCGGTGCCTCGGGCCAGGCCGTCGACATCGAGATCCAGGCCCGCGAGATCCTCCGGATGCGCGAGACCCTCGACCAGCTCCTGGCCCACCACACCGGCCAGGACGTCGAGAAGATCAGCCGCGACACCGACCGCGACTTCATCATGGGCGCCGACGAGGCCCGGGAGTACGGGATCGTCGACGAAGTGCTGAGCAGCCGAGAGCTCGCCGCCGTGCCGCCGCCGGCCGGGGTGAGCTGAGGGTCCGAGGGCGACCGACCGGGGGAGGAAGTCGTGGCCAAGTTCGGAGACGGGGGCGACCTGCTCAAGTGCTCTTTCTGCGGGAAGAGCCAGAAGCAGGTCAAGAAGCTGATCGCGGGCCCCGGCGTCTACATCTGCGACGAGTGCATCGAGCTCTGCAACGAGATCATCGAGGAGGAGCTCTCGCAGAACGCCGAGATGCGCCTCGACGACCTCCCCAAGCCCCGTGAGATCTACGAGTACCTGAACGACTACGTGATCGGCCAGGAGCAGGCCAAGAAGATCCTGTCCGTGGCCGTCTACAACCACTACAAGCGGGTCCAGGCCGGCGCCTACGGCGACCCCGACGTCGAGCTCCAGAAGTCGAACATCCTCCTCATCGGTCCTACGGGGTGCGGCAAGACGCTCCTCGCGCAGACGCTGGCCCGGATGCTCAAGGTCCCGTTCGCCATCGCGGACGCCACCGCGCTGACCGAGGCCGGCTACGTCGGTGAGGACGTCGAGAACATCCTCCTCAAGCTCATCCAGGCCGCCGACTACGACGTCAAGAAGGCCGAGACGGGGATCATCTACATCGACGAGATCGACAAGATCGCCCGCAAGGCCGAGAACCCGTCGATCACCCGCGACGTCTCGGGCGAGGGCGTCCAGCAGGCGCTGCTCAAGATCCTGGAGGGCACCACGGCGTCGGTGCCGCCCCAGGGCGGGCGCAAGCACCCGCACCAGGAGTTCATCCAGATCGACACCACCAACATCCTCTTCATCTGCGGCGGCGCGTTCGCCGGGGTGGAGAAGATCATCGAGGCCCGCACCGGCAGCGGCGGGATCGGCTTCGCCGCCGACGTCCGCCGGGGCGGCGACAAGGAGATCGGGCAGATCCTCGCCGGCGTCCTGCCCGAGGACCTCCTCAAGTTCGGCCTCATCCCCGAGTTCATCGGCCGCCTGCCGGTGATCGGAGCCGTCGACAACCTCGACCGCGAGGCCCTGGTGCGCATCCTCACCGAGCCCAAGAACGCGCTCCTCAAGCAGTACGAGAAGTTCTTCCAGTTCGACGACGTGGAGCTCGAGCTGTCGGAGGACGCGCTCGACGCCGTCGCCGACCAGGCCCTCGAGCGCGGCACCGGCGCCCGCGGCCTGCGCGCCATCCTCGAGGAGGTGCTCCTCGAGGTGATGTACGAGCTGCCCAGCCGCGACGACATCACCCGCTGCGTCGTCGACCGCTCGGTGGTCGTCGACAAGCTCGCCCCCGAGCTGCTGACCGAGCGCGAGGCCAAGTCGGGGCAGCGCCGCACCGCGTAGCGTCCGGCCGGAGCGTCCCGGTCGTCTGCGAAGGCGGGCCGCGCCGGCCGGTTCCGTAGAATCCGCCGGATGGTCGCCGTCCCCGAGAAACCGAGCCTCGACGGGCTCGAGGAGAAGTGGTCCGAGCGCTGGGAGTCGGAAGGCACCTACGCCTTCGACCGGTCCCGGACCCGCGGCGAGATCTACTCGATCGACACCCCGCCGCCCACGGTCAGCGGGTCGTTGCACATCGGCCACGTGCTCTCCTACACGCACACCGACACGGTGGCGCGGTACCGGCGGATGCGCGGGGCCGAGGTCTTCTACCCGATGGGCTGGGACGACAACGGCCTCCCCACCGAGCGCCGGGTCCAGAACTACTTCGGCGTGCGCTGCGACCCGTCGGTGGCCTACGACCCCGGTTACGAGCCGCCACCCGAGCCCGGGTCGCGGGCCGAGCCCGTCTCCCGCCGCAACTTCGTGGAGCTGTGCGAACGCCTCGTCGCCGACGACGAGCGCAAGTTCGAGGACCTCTGGCGCCGCCTCGGTCTCTCGGTCGACTGGTCGCTCACCTACACCACCGTCGGCGAGGTCGCGCAGCGGGTGTCGCAGCGGGCCTTCCTGCGGATGCTCGCCCGGGGTGAGGCGTACCAGGCCGAGGCGCCGACGCTGTGGGACGTCGACTTCCGCACCGCGGTCGCCCAGGCCGAGCTGGAGGACCGGGAGCGCCCCGGCGCCTACCACGGGGTGCGCTTCCACGGCACCGGCGGAGCACCCGACATCGTGATCGAGACGACGCGCCCCGAGCTGATCCCCGCGTGCGTGGCGCTGGTGGCCCACCCCGACGACGACCGCTACCGGGGCCGCTTCGGCGGCACCGTCCGCACCCCTCTCTTCGGCGTGCCGGTGCCCGTCCTCGCCCATCACCTGGCCGACCCCGAGAAGGGATCGGGCATCGCGATGATCTGCACGTTCGGCGACACCACCGACGTCGTGTGGTGGCGCGAGCTGCAACTGCCGTCGCGCAACGTCATGGGCCACGACGGGCGCCTGGTCGCCCAGCCCCCGGCGTGGGACGACGGCTCCGCCCCCGACGCGCCGGCTCGCTACTCGGAGCTGGCCGGCCTCACGGCCAAGCAGGCGCAGGCGAGGATCGTGGAGATGCTCCGGGAGGCCGGCGACCTGGTCGGCGACCCGAAGCCCATCACCCACCCGGTGAAGTTCTACGAGAAGGGCGACCGGCCCCTCGAGATCGTCACCACCCGGCAGTGGTACTTCCGCAACGGCGGCCACGATCCGGCCCTGCGCGCCGCGCTGGTCGGGCACGGCCGGGACCTCCGGTGGCACCCCGAGCACATGCGGGTGCGCTACGAGCACTGGGTCGAGGGCCTGGCCGGCGACTGGCTGGTGTCGCGACAGCGGTTCTTCGGCGTGCCGTTCCCGGTCTGGTACCCCGTCGGCGACGACGGCGAACCCGACCACGACTCGCCGCTCGTCCCGGCCGAGGACCGCCTGCCCGTCGACCCGTCGGTCGACGTCCCCGACGGCTACTCCGAGGCCCAGCGGGGCCGTCCCGGTGGCTTCGTGGGCGATCCCGACATCATGGACACGTGGGCGACCTCGTCGCTCACCCCCGAGATCGTGTGCGGCTGGGAGGAGGACCCCGACCTCTTCGCCCGGACCTTCCCCATGGATCTCCGCCCCCAGGGCCAGGACATCATCCGGACGTGGCTGTTCTCGTCCGTGGTGCGGGCCCACCTCGAGTTCGGGAGGCTGCCCTGGTCCCACGCCGCGATCTCCGGCTTCGTCCTCGACCCCGACCGCAAGAAGATGTCGAAGTCGAAGGGGAACGTGGTCGTCCCGGTGGAGCCTCTGGAGCGGTTCGGGGCCGACGCCGTCCGCTACTGGGCCGCGATGGGCCGCCCCGGGACCGACACCGCTGTCGACGAGGGCCAGATGAAGGTCGGGCGCCGGCTCGCGATCAAGGTGCTGAACGCGTCGAAGTTCGCCCTCGGGGTCATCGGCGCCGACGTGCCTCCGACGGAGGCGGCGACCGAGGCGCTCGACCGTTCGATGCTCGGCGCGCTGGCCGAGGCGGTCGACGGCGCGACGACGGCCTTCGAGGCCTACGACTACACCCGGGCGCTGGAGCACGCCGAGCGCTTCTTCTGGGGCTTCTGCGACGACTACGTCGAGCTGGTCAAGGCCCGTGCCTACGGCCGGGACGCGCCCGCCGGTGCCGGCGGGGAGGCCGCCGCGACCGCTTCGGCGCGCGCGGCGCTGGCCGTCGCCCTCTCCACCCTGCTCCGGCTCTTCGCCCCGTTCCTCCCCTACGTCACCGAGGAGGTCTGGTCGTGGTGGCGCGACGGCTCGGTGCACCGCTCGGCGTGGCCCGACGCGCCGGAGCTGCGCGCGGTGGCCGGCGACGCCGATCCGCTCGTGTACCCGGTCGCGGCCGAGGTCCTCGGCGCGGTGCGCAAGGCGAAGTCCGACGCGCAGCGGGGGATGAGGGCGGAGGTCGACCGCGTCGCCGTCACCGCCGGCGCGGGGCCGTTGGCGGCGCTGGAGGCGGCGCTCGCCGACGTGCGTGACGCCGGGCGCATCGCCTCGCTGGAGACGGTGAGGTCCGACGGCGCCGAGGGGCTGACCGTCCGCGTCGAGCTGGCGGAACCGCCGGCTCCGTGAGCGACCCCGGAGCTGTGGGCCCCGCCGAGGTCCGGGCGTGGCTCGACGCGCACGTGAACCTGGAGACCGGCGTGGGTGCGCCGGCCGCCGGTCGACGCGGTGCCCCGACCCTCGAGCGCATCCGGGCCCTGACCGGTCTCCTCGGCTCGCCCCAGTCGGCGTACCCGTCGATCCACGTCACCGGTACCAACGGCAAGACCAGCGTGGTGCGGATCACCGCGGCGCTGCTGGCGGCGGCGGGCCTCAACGTCGGTGCCTTCACCAGCCCGCACCTGGAGCGGGTCGAGGAGCGGCTGGCCCGCAACGGGGAGCCGATCCCGCCGGACGATCTCGACGACCTGTTGGGGCGGGTCCGGATCGCCGAGGTGGGGATGGCCGAGCCGCCGAGCTACTTCGAGATCGTCACCGCGGCGGCGCTGGAGTGGTTCGCCGACATCGGGGTCGACGTCGCGGTGGTCGAGGTGGGCCTCGGGGGCACCTGGGACGCCACCACCGTCGTGGAGTCGACGGTCGCCGTGGTCACGAACGTCGCGATCGACCACGTGGATTACCTGGGGCCGACGCGCGAGAGCATCGCCGCCGACAAGGCGGGCATCGTCGGCCCGGCCGACACGCTCGTCCTCGGCGAGACCGACCCGGCGCTGGCGGGGATCTTCCTGGCGCGGGGTCCGGAGGCCGTGTGGCGGCGCGACGTCGACTTCGGGGTGCGCGAGCAGCGCCTGGCCCACCGGGGCCGGCTGCTGCACCTGTTCACGCCGGGTGGCGACTACCCCGACCTGCACCTGCCGCTGCACGGTGCGCATCAGGCCGACAACGCGGCGGTGGCGCTGGCCTCGGCCGAGGCGTTCCTCGGCCGTCCGCTGGCTCCCGAACTGGTGGGGGAGGCGTTGGCCGGTGTCACGTCGCCCGGTCGCCTCGAGGTGGTCGGGCACCAGCCGATGGTGCTCCTCGACGGCGCCCACAACGTGGCCGGGGCCGAGGCGCTGGCCACGGCCCGCCGCGAGGAGTTCCCCGACTCGCCGTGCACCCTCGTGGTGGGCCTGCTGCGGGAGAAGGAGCCGCACGAGATGCTCGAGGCGCTCGGCGCCGCGCGGGCAGCCCGGGTGGTGGTGTGCCGCCCGCCGAGCCCACGGGCGCTCGACCCGGCGGTGCTGGCGGCGGCGGCCGTCGACCTCGGGGTGCCCGAGGCCCGGGTGGAGGTGGTCGACGACCCGGCCGAGGCCCTGCGCCGGGCCCGGGGGTCGACCCCACCCGACGGTCAGGTGGTGGTCGCCGGCTCGCTCTACGTGGTCGGCGCCGTCCGGGCGTCCCTCCACGCCGGGTCCGACGCCCCCGCCTGACGTCCCGTTCCCCCGCCCGGCCCGCAGCGTCGGGAGGATCCGTGCGGCTGGGGAGACGCGGAACTCCCCGACGCTCGGTGGACGGGCGTACGACGCGTCCCCGGGGCGGGTCCGGTTCAGGGACGGGGGGACGGCGACGGGTAGCCTCGCCGGCCGACACAGGAGCAGAACATGTCCGACCGCACCCTCGTCCTCTGCAAGCCCGACGCCGTGGAGCGTCGCCTCACCGGCGAGATCATCCGGCGCCTGGAGGCCAAGGGCCTCACCGTGACCGCCCTGGAGATGCGCCGGATCGACGAGGAGACGGCCGGGCGCCACTACGCCGAACACGAGTCCAAGCCGTTCTTCGGCGAGCTCGTGTCCTTCATCACCCGGGGCCCGCTCGTGGCCATGGTGGTGGAGGGCCCCGAGGCCCAGGCCGTCGTGCGCAACCTCATGGGCGTCACCAACCCCCGCGACGCCGCCCCGGGGACCATCCGCGGCGACCTGGCCGTGGAGCTCACCGAGAACCTCGTCCACGGTTCCGACTCCCCGGAGTCGGCCGAGCGCGAGATCGCCATCTTCTTCCCCTCGCTCGCCGGCTGAGGGCGATCGGCGCCGTGGGCGTCGGGCGAGCCGGACCCGGTGGTCCGGGCGGGCCGGGGTCGCCGGTTCCCGCCCGTCCGGCACGGCTGGATTCACCGGTCGGGGCGCCGTAGCCTGGTCGGGTCGTTCCCGCCCGCGGGCGGGAAGCCTCCGGTCTCCAGGGAGGCCCTCTCTCGTGTCCGAATCCTGGTTCTCCTCGATCGTCGGCCGCGACATGGCGGTCGACCTCGGGACCGCCAACACCCTGGTCTACGTGCGCGGACGCGGGATCGTCCTCAACGAGCCTTCGGTCGTCGCGATCAACACCAAGGACGGGCGCCCGCTCGCGGTCGGCGCCGAGGCCAAGCGGATGATCGGGCGCACGCCGGAGCACATCACCGCCATCCGGCCCCTGAAGGACGGCGTGATCGCCGACTTCGACGTGTGCGAGAAGATGCTCCGCTACTTCATCCAGCGGGTCCACCAGCGCCGCTGGGCGAAGCCCCGGATGGTGATCTGCGTCCCGTCGGGGGTGACGGGCGTCGAGCAGAGGGCCGTGCAGGAGGCGGCCGAGTACGCCGGGGCCCGCAAGCCCGCCTACATCATCGAGGAGCCGATGGCGGCCGCCATCGGGGCCGGGCTCCCCGTGCACGAGCCGGCCGGGAACATGGTCGTCGACATCGGCGGCGGCACCTGCGAGGTGGCGGTCATCTCGCTGGGCGGGATCGTGGCCAGCGAGTCGATCCGCATAGGCGGCGACGAGCTCGACGAGGCGATCATCACCTACGTCAAGAAGGAGTACTCCCTGGCGCTGGGTGAGCGCACGGCCGAGGAGATCAAGATGGCGCTCGGCAGCGCCTTCCCGCTCGAGGAGGAGCTCTACGCCGAGGTGCGCGGCCGGGACCTCGTGACCGGCCTGCCCAAGACGATCATGGTCTCGACGCAGGAGATCCGGGAGGCGATCGAGGAACCGGTCTCGGCCATCGTCGACGCCGTGAAGGTCACCCTCGACAAGACCCCACCCGAGCTGGCCGCCGACATCATGGAGAAGGGCATCGTGATCACCGGCGGGGGCGCGCTCCTCCACGGCCTCGACGCCCGCCTCGCCCACGAGACCGGCATGCCGATCGTCGTCGCCGAGAACGCGCTCTACTCGGTGGCCATCGGGTCCGGGCAGTGCCTCGAGGAGTTCGAGGCCCTCAAGCAGGTCCTCATCTCGTCGCAGGGCGACTGACCCCGCGGAGGGCTCGGGGTCCGTGACCGCTTTCCGCCGGGGCACTCGGCGCCGATCCGTCGTCCTCCTCCTGCTCGTCACCTCGATCACGCTGATCACCCTCGACCAGCGCGGCGGCGACTCGGGCGTGATCGGCGAGGTTCGCGACCGGGCCCGCGACGTGGTCGCCCCGCTGCAACGCGTCGTCGACGACGCCTTCTCGCCGATCGACGAGTGGATCGACGGTGCTCGGCGCGGGGCCGAGATCGAGCGCGAGAACCGGCGGCTGCGCGAGGAGCTGAGCGAGGCCCGGGGCCGGGCCGCGTCGGGTGCCGCGGCCCGGCGCGACGTGGCCGCGCTCCGCAAGCTCGCCGGCCTCACGTTCGTCCCCGGGGAGGTCGAGACCGTGGTGGCCCAAGTGGTGGGCGCGACGCCGGGGAACTTCGAGTTCACGGTCGAGATCGACCGCGGCTCCACGTCGGGCGTCCGGTCGGGCATGCCGGTGGTGGCGGGCGACGGACTGGTCGGGCGGGTCGACCGGGTGTACCGCCACCGGTCCACGGTGTTGTTGATCACGGACCCGTCGTCGGGTGTCGGGGTCCGCCTCGCCGACTCGGGCGTCCCCGGCGTGGCCCAGGGGCGGGCCGGGCGGACGGAGCTGGCGCTCGAGTTCGTCGACCCGACCACCGACGTGGAGGAGGGCGAGCTGGTCGTTACCTCCGGCCTCGAGGGCTCGGCCTTCCCGCCGGGCATCCCGGTGGCCCGGGTCTCCTCGGTGAGCGGTTCCGACCGGGCTCTGGAGAAGCGGGTCCTCCTGCGGCCGCTGGTCGACTTCCCGTCCACCTCGCTGGTTAAGGTGCTCCTCTGGTCGCCGCCCGGGGCGCAGCCGTGACGGCCCGGGTCGTCCGCCTCGCGCTGGTGCTGGTGACCTTGGTCCTGCTGCAGGTGACGCTCTTCCCGCACCTGCGGGTCGCCGGCGTGGCGCCCGACCTCGGGCTGGTGGCGACGGTGATCGTCGGCTACCGGATCGGGCCCGACCGCGGCGCCGTGTTCGGCTTCGCGGCCGGCCTGGCCCTCGACCTGTTCCTCCGCACCCCCCTCGGCCTCTCGGCGCTGGCCCTGTCGGTGGTGGGCTTCGCGACCGGCGCCGTGTCGGGCGCCATGATGCGCTCGGCCATGTGGGTGCCGCCGCTGCTGGGGCTGCTGGGCGGTCTCGTGGGCGGGACGGTGTTCGTGCTGGTGGGCGTGCTGGTGGGTCAGGAGCACCTGTGGTCGCTCCGCAGCGCCCGGGTGGTGGCGGTCGGCTCGGTCTACGACGCGCTGCTCACACCGCTGCTCTTCCCGGTCGTCGCGTGGGCGGCCGGTCCGCCCGAGGAGGCGGTGCGCAGCCCGGCGGGGTGGGGAGCGTGAACGCCGGGGTCCGGGTCCGCATCAGCATCGTGGGCGTCGTCGTCTTCGCCCTGTTCGCGGCGCTGTTCGCGCGGCTCTGGTTCCTACAGGTGGCGTCGCGCGGCAGCTACGCCGAGGTGGCGCAGGCCAACCGGGTGCGGATCGTCCCCATCGCCCCGCCCCGGGGGCGCATCCTCGACGCCGACGGACGGCCGCTCGCCGAGAACCGGGTGGCCCGGGCCATCACGGTCGACCGCCGGTTGAAGGGGACACGCCGCCGGGCGGTGGTCAACCGCCTGGCCGTGCTGCTCGGCACCCCGGTGGCCACGATCGAGAAGCGCCTCGACGACAAGCGCGTGTCGCCGTACGCCCCGGTCCCGGTCGCCACCGACGTGCCGATCGAGGTCCTCACCTACGTGAGCGAGCACCAGAAGGACTTCCCCGGGGTGAGGGCGGTTCCGCTCGCGGTGCGCTCGTACCCGAACGGCCGGGTCGCCGCCAACGTCGTCGGCTACGTGGGGGAGATCGGCCCCGACGAGCTGGCCGAGCGCAAGGACGAGGGCTACGCGCTCGGCGACACGATCGGACGATCGGGCGCCGAGCAGGCCTTCGAGGAGTTCCTGCACGGCCGGCCCGGGGCCGAACGCCTGGAGGTCGACGCCCGGGGCGAGGTGGTGGGGCACCTCAGCACCGTCGCGCCCCGGCCCGGCCACGACGTCCAGCTCACCATCGATCTCGACGTGCAGCGCCTGGCCGAGCAGTCGCTGGCCCAGGGGATCGAGGCCGCGCGCGAAGCCGTCGACGACGACGACGACCGGCACTTCAAGGCGCCGGCCGGCGCGGTGGTGGTGATCGACCCCACCGACGGCTCGGTGCGGGCCCTGGCGTCGAACCCCGGGTTCGATCCGAACGGGTTCGTGGGCGGGATACCCACCGACAAGTGGCGATGGTTGAACGACCGGGACAACCACTACCCGCTCATCGACCGCACGACCGCCGGCCTCTACGCCCCCGGATCCACGTTCAAGCTGATCACCGCGATCGCCGGGCTCCAGTCGGGGCTGATCACCCCCTACACCACGATCGACGACGAGGGCGTCTACCGCTTCGACCGCGACGATCCCCGCTGGTCGCGGACCAACGCCGGAGGTGCCCGCTACGGGCCGATCAGCCTGAGCCGCGCGCTGACCGTCTCCAGCGACGTGTTCTTCTACAACATCGGCGGCGACCTCTGGCGCTGGCATCGCCGCGGCGACCCGAACGGCGACGCCCTCCAGGCCGTCGCCCGCGACTACGGCTTCGGGGCCACCACGGGGATCGGGCTGCCGGGAGAGGCCGAGGGACGCATACCGGACGCCGCCTGGAAGGTGGCTTTCAACGCCGACAACCCCGACCCACGCTCGAAGGCCGAGAACTCGGTGTGGTACCCCGGCGACAACATCTCCCTGGCCGTGGGGCAGGGCGACGTGCTGGTGACGCCCCTGCAGCTGGCCCGCGCCTACGCCGCGTTCGCGGCCGGGGGGCAGCTCCGCCCCGTGAGGCTCCTCGACCGGATCCTCGACCCGTCGGGCGAGGTGGCGCGCACGTTCGCGCCCGGCAAGCCCCGAGCGGTCCCCGTCCCCGAGCGCGACACGATCCTCGCCGGCCTTCAGGGCGTCCTCTCCGACCCGAAAGGCACCGCGGCGGGCGCGTTCGCCGGCTTCCCTCTCGACCGGGTGCCCCTGGCCGGCAAGACGGGGACCGCCGAGGTGCAGGGCAAGCAGGACACGTCGCTGTTCGTGGCGTTCGGCCCGGTGGGCGCCCCGCGATACGTGGTGCTCTCGGTGGTCGAGGAGGCCGGCTTCGGCGCCCAGACGTCGGCCCCGATCGTGCGGCGGGTGATCGAGGGCATCGAGAAGATGGAGCTCTCCGAGATCGCGGTGTCGGCCCCGACGGCGGCGGGCAACTGATGGCGACCTCGCTCACCCAGGGGCCGGCGGGGCGGGTGGAGCTCTCCGACCGCCGCGCCCGGCGGCTGGCGATGCCGCTCCGCCACGTCGACCCGTCGCTCGTCGTCGCCACCGTGACCATCTCGGGACTGGGCCTGCTGATGCTCTACTCGGCGACCCGCGACCGCCTGGAGCGGGCCGGGATCGACCCGTTCTACTTCGTGAAGCGCCAGGGCCTCGCGGTGGCGGCCGGTCTCGTGGTGATGGTCCTGGTGATGGTCGTCGACTACCGCAAGCTCCGCGACTTCTGGCCGGTGGTTTACGGCGCCCTGCTGGTACCGCTCGTGATCGTGATCTCGCCGGTGGGCAGCCAGGTCAGGGGCACCCAGGCCTGGATCCAGCTCCCGGGCGGCTTCCAGTTCCAGCCGTCGGAGCTCTTCAAGTTCGGGATGGTCGTGGGCCTGGCCGGCTACCTCCACCGCCACCGGGGGGAGCTCGACGCCCGCCGGGTGATCGGGGCCCTCGTCCTGGCCGGCACGCCCATCGCCCTGGTCATGAAGCAACCGGACCTGGGGACGGCGATGACCCTCGGTGCGATCTTCCTCGCCGTGCTGACGGTGGCGGGCGTCCGCGTCCGCCACCTGGTGGTGCTCGGCCTCATGGCGTTCACGGGTGTGGTGCTGGTGGTCCAGATGGGGATGCTCGAGGCCTACCAGGTCGACCGCTTCACCGCCTTCCTGAACCAGGGCTCCGACACCCGCGACGTCACGTACAACCTCGATCAGGCCAAGACGGCGATCGGCAACGGCGGCCTGACGGGGCGGGGGCTGTTCCACGGGCCGCAGACCAACGGCGCGTTCGTCCCCGAGAACCACACCGACTTCATCTTCACCGCGGTGGGGGAGCAGCTCGGCTTCGCGGGGAGCGCCACCCTCCTCACGCTCTTCGCGGTGGTGGTGTGGCGGACCTGGATCGCGGCCCGCGACGCGCCCGACCTGTTCGGGGTGCTGGCCTGCACCGGGGTGGTGGCGATGTTCGCGGTGCAGGTGTTCGAGAACATCGGCATGACGATGGGCATCATGCCGGTGACGGGGATCCCGCTACCCCTGGTGAGCTACGGCGGCACCTCGGTGGTGGCCACCTTCGCCCTGGTCGGCCTGGTCGCGAACATCCAGATGCGCCGCTACACCTGACGGCGACCGCCGCCGGCCGCCGCGCCCGTGCTCGCGCCCGCGGTCCGAGGCCCGGAACCACGGTGGTGCGCCGCTAGCATCGGGGTTCGACCAGGCACGCCGTCGCGACCCGATCCGAGCAGGCAGGCTCCCCCTATGCACCGTTCCGGTGGTACCCGCCCGTACGCGCCCCGCGCCGCCGTGGTCGCGCTCGCCGCGACCGCCCTGGTGGTCGCGGCGGCCTGCGGGGCGTCCGGCCCGCCCCGGGTGTCGGGGCCGGTCCGGCGACCGTCGAGCACCACCACGACCTCCACCACCACGACCACGGTCCCGCCGACCACCACGACCACGGCCCCCGTGGTCGTGCCGCCGGCCGGGCTCGGCCCCGGCTCCTCGGGGCCGGAGGTGGCCGCCGTCCAGGAGCGCCTCAAGAGCCTCCGCTTCGACGTCCCGACCGTCGACGGCCGCTACGGCTACATCACCGAGCAGGCCGTGATGGCGTTCCAGAAGCTCACCGGGATGCCCCGGACCGGCCGGGCGACCCCCGACGTGGTGGCCCGCCTCGCCGGCGCGACGCTCCCCGGGCCGATGGTTCCCGGTGGGGGGGCGGATCGGATCGAGATCGACATCGCCCGCCAGGTGCTGCTCTTCTGGCAGGGCGGTGAGCTCGACCGGGTCCTGCCCGTGTCGAGCGGCTCCGGGGAGTGGTACTGCGCCCGGGGTCGCTGCTCCCGGGCCGTGACCCCGGGCGGCGCCTACCGGGTCCGGGTCCGCACGCCGGGGTGGACCACGGGCTACCTGGGCCGTTTCTACAACGGACTGTTCTTCAACGGCGGGATCGGTGTGCACGGGTCGACGAGCGTGCCCGCCTACCCGGCCTCGCACGGTTGCGTCCGGATCCCCATGCACTCGGCCGAGTGGCTCTTCGGGAGG
>Ga0226835_1000478_pt1 | contig 44737 bp, 30 predicted proteins | sample LAC_MetaG_1_FD_163627 | JGI IMG/M metagenome (GOLD analysis project Ga0226835, IMG submission 163627) | Anaerobic ammonium oxidizing microbial communities from anammox membrane bioreactor (MBR) in UC Berkley, California, United States -... | ecosystem: Engineered > Bioreactor > Anaerobic >...
CGACGCGGATGTCGAGGTCCGCCACAGCACACCGGAAGCGTTCCTGGAGCGCGTGCAGGCCCAGGCCGAGACGTACCCGCTGGTCACCGGCGAGATCCAGCGCACCGCGCCCGGCTGCTACACCTCGGTCGCGCCGATCAAGCGCCGCATGCGCCAGGGCGAGGCGCTGCTGGCCTCTGCCGAGCGCTGGGCGGCGATCGCGTGGTGGCGCGGGGGACGCGCCTATCCGGCGGACGCGCTGCGCGAAGCCTGGAAGCGGCAGTGTTTCAACACCTTTCACGACATCCTGCCCGGCACGCTGATCGAAACAGCCTTGCCGGGCGTGATGGATATGTTCGGCGCGGCGGCGGACACGGCCCGGCGGATTATCATGGGCAGCCAGAGCGCCGTGTTGCCCAACGTCGAGCCGCAACCAGGCACGATCCCGCTCTATGTGCTCAACCCGCACAGCATGCCGCTGCGCGGATTCGTCGGGACGAACTTCCTGCGCGCCTACCATCCCGTGCAGAACCGGGGGCCGTTTGCGCTCTATGACGACCGGGGCCAGCGCGTCATTCACCAGGAGCGCGGCGGCTCGCCAACCCTGGAAGGCAGCAGTATGCAGCCCTTTGTGGGGTTCGTGGCCGAGGTTCCGCCGCTCTCCGCGCGCCGCTACGAGATCCGCTTCGAAGACACACCGCTTCCGCCCGGCGCCCCGCTGGACGTGTCCGAGGATGCGGACGGCATCACCGTGCAGAACACGTGGTGGACCGCCCGCTTCGACCGGGCAAGCGGCGGCCTGGCGCGCCTCACCGAGCGAGCCGGCGGGCGCGAACTGTTGCGCGAGCCGGCCCGCCTGATCGCCGCGCACGACACGCCGAACGCGTGGGGCGGCTTCGCCGACGCCGTGCACAGCCGCGTCCTGGCCGCGTTCGAGCCGCTGGACAGCGCGGCAGTGGGCGCGTTCACCGGCCAGGAAGACGACCGGCGCGGCCAGGCGGTCCGCGTGCTGCATCAGGGGCCGGTCGCCGTCACGGTTGAGTGTCTGACCGGCTGGCAGCACACCCGCGCCAGCCTGAAGGCAACCTTCTACGCCGACCTGCCCCACATTGATCTCGACGTGCGCCTGCATATGCAGGCCCGGCAGAAGATGATCAAGCTGCTTCTGCCGTTTGACCTGCCCGGCGCGCGCGCCTGGTGCGAGGTCCCCTACGGGATCGCAGAGCGGACCGCCGACGCCAGCGAGCATTCCTGCGTGCGCTGGGTCCGGCTGGAGACGCCGGAACACGTGATCGGAGTCGCCAACAACGGAGTATCCGGGTTCCATGCCGGGCCGGACGGGACGCTGGGCCTCAGCCTGAGCCGGGGCGCCGTTCACGCCTGCGGCGACGAGCGCCCCACGCTCGACCCCAATCGCTCGTATGCGTTCATGGATCAGGAGACGATCGACACGCGCTTCCGGCTGGTGGCGGGGTCCGACCGCGCCGCCACCGGGCACGCGCTGGTGCTGGCCGCGCTGGAGCTGAATCACCCGCTGGAGTACTTTTTCAGCTATCACCCGCCCACACCGCCCGAAGGCGCGCCCGCGCAGCCCGCGCCGTTTCTGGCAGTCGAGCCGCCGCAGGTGATCCTTGGCGCGCTGAAGAAAGCGGACCGTCAGGATGCGCTGATCGCGCGCCTTCACGAGACGTCCGGCGCCCCCGCCCGCGCGATGCTCCGGCTGGAAGGCGGCCCGCCGGTGACGTTCGACCTGCGCGCCTACGAGGTCAAGACGCTGCGCATCTCCCGGCAGGCCGGCGAGATCGTGTGGGCCGAGAGCAACCTGCTGGAAGAGTAGACACGCCGGGCTGCAACGCGGTTTTGCCAGACAGCACCGGGGCGGTCTTGCGACCGCCCCGGATGATTCACGTTCAGCAGACGTGCGCGCAGGGACTAGGGCCGGGCCATACCGGCGACGGCATCCGCCCCGCCGATCGACTCCAGGCTGTCGTAGAGCACCTGCAGCGCATAGTCGCTGTTGTGGGCAAAGGCGCCCGGATCCTTGGCGATGTACTGGTAGTTGTAAGCCGCGCGCAACAGCGTAGGCGTCCAGCTCGCGTAGCGGTTGCCGCTGTTGATCTCGTCGGGATCCGCCACGCCGTTGGCGTTGGTGTCGGTAAACCAGTACGGATGGCTCGCCGGCGTGTAGACGATCGGCGTGCCGGCAGTCTCGGCAGCGTAGGTGAGGATCGCCGCGTACAGCGCCTCGTGCATGGTTGCGATCTCATGCGCGACGCCTTCCAGGTCGTCACCATCGCCGTCGTAGTCTGTTGGCGGGCCGAGATCGAGGCGGATGTCGCGGATGTCCTCAAACTCGCCGTGGCAGATCGTGCACTCGTCCACCCGAACGGTGAGTTCGTGAACGTCGTGGCAGCCCGCGCAGGTATCCACGCCCGGCGCGTGCAGGTTGCGGCCCACGTACTCTTTGCCGTCGTACTGGTACGCGCCCTGCGCCTCGCTACCGAAGACGGTCGCGCCTGCCGCGAAGTAGTGCACGTTGCGGAACGTCAGGTCGGGCGAGACTTCGTCGTCGCCCACACCAGCCCGGTTGATGGCGGCATTCACCGACACGGTCGACTCGCGCCCCTGGTGGCAGTTCAGGCACAGGTTCGAGGCCAGCTCGCCCTCGAAGCTCAGCACCGCGCCGCTGGGGAAGGTCACTTCTGCGACCTCGTAAACGCTGAAGTCTTCGAAGCTGGCATGGCAGGTTGTGCACGCCAGCGACTGCGACGGCTCAAAGGCGATCATCACGCCGTGCTCCAGCAGGAAGGGCAACCCTTCCGCCGTGTGGCATTTGGCGCACGTCGCGGGAACTTCGCCTTCTGCATCCCAGTGGCGGAACGCCTCAGCCGTCACGTCGAAGTGACCGGCGTCGTCGCGCTGGGCCTGCGCCAGCTCAACCGGCGAATCCAGCGCCTCGTTCAGCACTTCGATGGAGTCGTAGAGCAGTTGGACGTAGTACTTGGCGTTGTGGGCAAAGGCGCCGGGGTCCTTCTCATACATCTGGAAGTTGTAGGCGGCCTGCAGCAGGCGCGGCGTGAAGGCTTTGTAGCTGTTGGGGAAGGCGACCTCGCCTTCGTCGGCCTGGCCGTTGCCGTTGGTGTCCACAAACCAGTACGGGTACGTATGGGCGTCGTAGAGGATCGCCGTTCCGACGACGTCGCTCGCATACGCCTGGATAGCCTGATAGAGCAGCTCCTGCAGGCCTTCCAGTTCGTCCGCGATGCCTTCCGTCATGTCGCCGTCGCCGTCATAGTCTCGCAGCGAGCCGGGCATGCGGATTGCGCGCAGGTCGTCGGCGGTCGCAACCTCAACGTGGCAGGTCGAGCACGCCTCGACGCGGACTTCCAGCGAGTGCGGGCTGTGGCACTCGGCGCAGGTATCGAACGCCGCCACATGCTCGAAGCGCGGCTGGTACGCCTTGCCTTCGAACTCGAAGCCCCCGTGGACTTCCGAGCCGAACAGGCTGGCGGCTGCCGCGAAATAGTGGATGTTCACGAACGACAGCGCGTCGCTTGACTCGTCCAGGCCCAGCCCGGCATTCTCAATCGCGGCGCTGACCTGGACCATCGAGGCCCGCCCCTGGTGGCATTCCATGCAGCGCGCCGAGGGGCCGACACCGGTCATCTCCACGCCGGACGGGAAGACCACGCTGTCCAGCGTGACCGCCGTCGCATTGTGGCAGACCGTGCAGGTCACGACCGTGCCGATCGGCGCGGGGTTGTCCACCACGCCGGGCGCGGTCCCATCATCACCCAAGAAGTCGAGATAGCCGCCCTCGCTGTGACACTTCGCGCAGGCAACCGGGACTTCTGCCGGATCTTCCTCGTCCCAGTGGACAAAGGCTTCCGCTTCTGCGTCCGCGTGCGCCGAGCCGGCCCACGCCTCGACGATCCAGTCGGGGCACAGGCCGTCCACGCATTCGCCTTCGCCCTCCTGAGCGAGCGCGGGTGCGGACGGACTCTGAACCCAAATCAAGGCCGCTGCCGTAAGCAACAGCAATGCGGCGAGTACCAACACGTGGGAATACTTCATTGCGTGCTCCTTCAGTCAGTTTTTTGACTTCCCTGTAAATCCCTCAGATCGGATTGCGCAGTGGCTGACAAGTCGAGCATGGGACACAAGGGTGCAGTTTCACCTCCTTAAAGCTATCCCCCTTCGGCAAACAGTGTGGCTGGCAAGTCCGGGCGCCACACGCGTCAGACACCGGCGCTCAGCACGCGGGGTATCAAGAGGCAACAACGGAGCGGCGTCACAAACTGGCGCCCTGGAGTCATCGCGACCACATAGCTCAATTTTATCCGGAATCCAAAAATCGCGATACCGTTGATTGCCCAACGAAAGACTGCCCAAGCAAGCATTTTATCCCGGCATGGGGAACAGTGCGGCGCAGATCGCAACGCGCCGGCGGGCTGCCGGCGCGTTGGGGGGTGGCAGGGGATGGTTTCACCGGCTGCGCGTGCTATTGCCCTGCGAAAGCCGGGCGCGCGACGCGTTCCGTCGGGGCCGGAGCGTGCTCACCATGCGCCCAGCGATCCACCCAGCGGCGCGTGCCAGGCAGGAGCAGATACACCAGAAGCGCGGTGCTTAGCATGGGCGCGGGGGCAAACATCGAGAACGTGCCCTTGTCGATCATGCTTTCCACGGCCACCGGGTACCCGCCAAGCATCGACATGATCGCGGCGCCAAGCCCCACCGGGAGCGCCCAACTCCGCCGCCCCAGCAGCGCGAAGATAAACACCGCCCAGGCAATCGACGCCCACCAGTTGACCTGCTGCACCATCACATACAGCCCCTGCACGATGTCGTCTTCCACGATCTGGATGCGGTCGATCGCCGCGACACCATCCATAAAGGACAGCACATAAGCCAGCCCGGCCACAAACGCCAGCAGCGCCGGCTTGCGGCTCACCTGCCTGAGCCACACCAGCCCGATCCACAGCGCCAGGCTGGGCACAAACACCAGCGCCATGTATGGAGTCTGGCTGCGGCTCATGGCCGGGATCATGGGGAAGAAGCTGCACAGCAGGCTGAGCGTGGCGGCGATCACGGCCAGCATCCACGCCCAGGGCTGCTGCACAACGAACCCGTAGAGCGCTACGGCCCAGAGCGCCACCGCTGCCGCCATCAGATAGCCCAGCACAGGGAAGACGTAGCGAATCACATTCGCCTCGTCCGGCCGCCCGGCGTCCAGCTCGACCTGGATCAGATGGTTGTAACTGAGGATAAAGATGGCGAACCCAAGCCCCGTGGCGAGGATGCCCACCGCCGTGAGTAGCGCGCCGAGCCTGTGGGAATACGCATTGGACATCGTGCCGTTCTCCTTCTCAAGCAGCAATCTGTCACCAGCTTTTTTGTTTCTTCATATCACACCTGGAGCACGGTGTCTTTGCGTAAGCGCAAATCGCGCGGGGGCGCAGCGCGGCAGCGTGGGATATGCCATAATGGACGGCAGCGATTGACCGGCTTGAACAGCGGAGTTAGCGATGAGCGGCTCACTGGAGCAACTTTTGGCACACAACGCGGTCTTTGCGGAACTGAATCACACACAGCGCGATCTGGCAGCGAAACGCGCTCAGCATCGCCATTATCCGGCGGGCACGTTCATCACCCAGTACGGCGATGTCTGGCCGTTTCTGTTCATCGTGGGGGCGGGTGTGGTAGATGCGCTAAAAGAGTCAGCGGATGGGCGCCAGCTGATCGTGCTCACCCTGGCGCCCGGTGATCTGTTTTGGGGACTGGCCTTCTTCAACGACGGCATGCAGACGCCCGTCGCGCTGGTCGCGCAAGAAGCGACCGACCTCTACCTTTGGCCGCGCGAGGCGCTGCTGCCGCTGCTGCTGGAAACGCCGCGCGGGCTGTGGCGTCTGAGCCAGCTTATGGTGATGCGCATGGCGCAGGCCAGCCAGATCGTCGAAGGGCTGGCGTTTCAGCCGGTTTCGGGACGGCTGGCCCGCTTCCTGCTCGACCAGTTCGCGCACGCCGGCGAGCCGTCGTTGGAGCGCACGCTCACCCTCGACGAGATCGCCGCCCGAATCGGCTCCACGCGCGAGATGGTCTGCCGCGCGCTCTACCAGTTCTCGGACAAGAACTACATCCGCATCACCCGCACCGAGTTCAAATTGATCGATGAAGGCGGGCTGGGCGAAATCGCCAGGGGCAGCTAGAAGCGCCCTACTCCGACGTGTACAACTGCCTGGCGCGCTCCATGCGCGCGGTGCTGTCGTCCAGGCCGCCGGGCCGGTTGCGCGCCAGCCAGACGGCGCGGTGCTCGTGCATGATCGCGTCCAGTTCGGCGGCCATGTCCTGCCGCGATAGCCGGCCGTCACCCATCTGCAACAGAGCGCGCTTCGCGCCGTGACGCAGCATCTGCGCGACATGCGCGTACTCGCGCCGGATCAGATCGGCATCGGGAACGGCCATACGCGCCCGGTCCAGCGGCGCCACAATGGCGTCGATGGCCGCCAGCGCCTCGTGCAGCCGCGCCCGCAGCCCTTCGTCCGCGCGCAGCTCCGGCTTGAGCGGCACGCGGTAGATGTCGAACAACAGATTGCCTGGCCGGGCGGGATACTGGTAGATGTTGCCCAGGTCGTAGACCAGCCGCCCCATGATCCGCGCCTGGTCCTCGAACGCGAACGTGTCCAGCACGAGCGGCAAATCGAGATCGGTGTTGGTCGCGTAGGCCCAGCTCACCGCCGCGCCAAAGGCGTAGCCCAGGTAGCTCACCGGAAGTGGCTGCCAGTGCCCGTGATCACCCCAGTCCGTGTTGAGCAGCCCGCGCGCGCCGTTGTCCAGGCCATGGGCGGCGGCGCTGCGGATATTCGCGATGCAGTTGTCGGTCCGCCCGGAGAGGCTGCTCCAGCTTGAGGTGCCGGGGCAGACGTAGAACGGGACGCCCGATTCGGCAAACAGGCGCGCCTTGCCCTCGAAATCGTGATCCGCCTCGTAGCCCCATTCGAGAGCGATGGCATCCTTCGGCACCTCTGGCACCAGGTCCGGATACTGGTTGATGATGTCGCCCCAGAACTGCATCGTGCGCCCGTGCTCCTGCACCAGCCGGTAAATGCTTAGCAAGAAATCGAGATAGACGCGCCCTTTGCCACGCGCCTGGACCAACGCCTGGCTGCGGCCCAGGCCCAGATCGAATGTCTCGTCGCAGCCCACGTTGAACAGCTTGCTGGTGAAGTTCGGCAGCAGCTCCGCATACAGCCCGGCCAGGAAGGTCAGCGACTCGGGCACGGCGGGTGACAGGCTAAATGGGGGGAGCATCTCACCCCACGGCGCGCGGAATGGCCCGTCCGTCTCGGCCATGAAGCGATAGCGCTCGTGCTCGAACCAGCGGTGCATATGGCCGAAGCTATTCTGGTTGGGGACCAGCTCGACAAAACGCTCGCGGCAGTACGCGTCCAAAGCGCGGATCTGCTCGGCGGTCATCGGCGAGGCGTGCTCCCACACTTCGCGGTGATCGCGGTAGGCGAAGGTGTGTTCGGTGTAAAGCTGGAACTGGTTGATCTTCCACCCGGCCAGCTTATCGACCAGCGCGTAGAGTGTGTCCATCGTGGGCACTTTGTCGCGGCTGATGTCCAGCATCACGCCCCGCACCGGAAAGTCCGGCCAGTCGTCGATCACCAGCGCCGGCAGGGCGCGCCCGTGGATCTGCAGAAGCTGCGCCAGGGTGGCCGCGGCATAGAACATGCCAGGCGCGCCGCTGGCCGCGATCTCGATCCCGCCGTCCATCACGACCAGCCGGTAGCCCTGGTCCGATGGAATCCGCTCGTCCCAGGTGATGGTGAGCGCAGCAGCACCCCGGTCCTCGCGCGTCCAGCGCAGCCCCGCGTGCTGTTCCAGGGCCGCCTGGATGCGCCGGATGGCCGGTTCCAGGTCCGCCTCATGTGGCACACGGAGCGCGATGCGCCCCATTTCCGGCAGGGAGACCGTCCCCCCGGTCAGTTCCAGGTGCTGCGGGCACGGCAGCAGAGTCAGCGGGCACGACATCGTCAACCTCTCCTCTCAAAGCCTGGCGAGCAAGGCAAGCAGTTGGCTTTCACTATATCCGGCCTGCGCGCTGCAGGCCAGTGCATCGGGGCCGAGGGCTAGAGCGCGCCGCGCGCGGATAAGACGGCAAACGGGGTTTTCAAGAGGATGAGCACATCGAGCTTGAGCGATTGATGCTCCACATACCAGATATCCCGGCGAACGCCCTCATCGAAGCTGGTCAAGCCGCGCCCGGTGATCTGCCACCAGCCAGTCATACCGGGTTTCGCTATCAGCCGCTGCCGGTGCCACATCTGGTATGCTTCCACTTCGTAGCGAAGGGGCGGCCTCGGCCCCACCAGCGACATCTCCCCCCGTAAGACGTTCCAGAGCTGGGGAAGCTCATCGATACTGGTTTTGCGAATGAAGCACCCCACCCGCGTCACGCGCGGATCGCGGCGCAGCTTGCACACCGCGGTCTGGCCGCCCTGCAAGCGCGCCAGCTGATCCTGATCGTCCCGCATCAGCGCCTGGATGTACGCCTGGTGCAAGTCGCTGCTGACCCCATGGTACATCGAGCGAAATTTGTAGCAGACGAACGGTACGACAGTCCAAACCTCGCCCTGCCTATCCAGCACGCGCCGGGATGTGAGTCGCTCCTGCCGGAAGATGGCCGGACCGGGTGATTCCAGGCGAATGAGGACGGCCACCAGAAGCAGCAAGGGAGCCAGCCCGATCAGCAGCATGACGGCCACCACAATATCCATCATGCGCTTGCAGGCAAAGTAGAGGTTCCGCCGGCGCTCAGCCGACTTCACACCCGGTGGCGAACCCGGATGAACTGGCCTGAGAACCATGAGACAGGCGATGGCGGGACTCGCTGCGGGCAGCGTGGCGATTTGGCTGTGCTTCATCGATACCTCGCGCTCTCAGGACAGCTTACGGCGTGAAGGCCGGAAATATCTGAACAAGATCTCGATGATGCGTTCCTGATCGTCGGGCAGAAGCCGCACGTCAATCGGCAAATACACCAAGCTGTTGGCAACGGACTCGGTAATGGGCAGATGCGTGCTATCGTCGGCTATATATCGCCGAAGGCCCGGCAGTAGGTGGAGCGGGACATCCGGAGCAGTGGCGCGCACTCCCTGCAACTGCAAGAACGCCAGCAAAGCGGATCGTTCGCAAGCGTCCCGCACGCGAAATGCATAGCTCTGGCAGGTTGGCTCAGCCTGGGAATCGATATGAGGCCGCACAATGCAACCCGCCTGCGCCAACTCGGCCAGCCGCTCCTGGTAGTACCACCAGATCTGCTGCCGCTGATACTGCTGCGCCACGATGCGCGTGATCTCGGTGCATGCCAGCCGCAGGAGCGGGTCTGAGAGCGTCAGCCAGAGCATGTCCGGATCCCACCGCAGGGACTCCTTTTCTTCTTGCGCCTGATGGCCAATTATCGGGTATGCCTGGGTGGCACGCTCGGCATATTGCGCGTTATTGGTGATGAATAGCCCAAGCTCAGCACCGATCGTGTGGCATCTCACATGAACTCCCAGGCATGCGATCTCACCGAACGTGCCGAGCTTTTCGCCCGCATACCCGCCTCCAACCGCCTGAGTCGACTCTTCAATCAGCATGAGGTCGAAACGCTGTGCCAGACTGCGCAGAAACACCATGTCGCAACTCTGACCGGCGTGATGCACGGCCACGATAGCGCGCGTGCGCGCCACAACCCGGGATGCAGCGTCAACCGGGTCCATGTTCCAGGTGTCCTCATCGATGTCCGCAAACACCAGCGCGGCTCCCCGGTCCACTACCGCCATCGCCACCGCCTTGGACGCCAGACTGGACAGGATAACTTCGTCGCGGGCCTGACATGCCAGCAGGCCTGTCGCCACGCGCAGCGCATGGGCGACGGAGCCGGTCAGAAGCACGTAGCGCGCCCCCACGACCGAGCGAATCGTATTCGCTCGATAGGCGGCGGGCCAGTCGTGCGACTGAAGCTGGACCGCTCGCAAAAGCCTGCCCAACCGGTGCTGTTCCGGCCGGTCCAGACTGGAAAAGACCAACGGGATATGCCGCACCGTCGCTCCTCTCACTCCATCTCAACCGCCCGTGCACATCGACCTCGTCCACCCGCACCGCAGGCACCCACCCGGTGCGAATAATCAATCGCCCACCGCCCGATCTGGTTTCTGCTATCAAACCAGGTCCGGCACAAAAAGCCGGAGCACGCTTCACGATCAGCGTACCCCGGCAACCTTTCACCCGCCCAAAGGCGGCGTGGCGCAACCTTACAACGAAGCGCCGCCGGTATCCTTAACAGCTCCAGGCAAGGACCGGCGCACGGCAAACGAGGGGATTCGGTTAGGGGGTTGGGCGTGGGTTCTGGAAGTAGTACCCCACCCCACGCTCCGTCAGGATGTACTGCGGTTTGCTCGGGTCTTTCTCGATTTTGGCCCGCAAACGGCTGATGTTGACCCACAGATACTGCGTTTCTTGCCGGAACATCGGCCCCCAGATGCGGGTAACCAACTGCTCGTGAGTCAGCACGCGCTCCGCATTGGCGGCCAGATACGATAGCAGCTTGTACTCAATCGGAGTCAGGTTGCAGTACTGGCCGCGCACCGTCACTCGCCGCCGCGCGAAGTTAATCTCCAGATCCCCCGCACGGAAGGGCGTCTCGTCCTGTGTGCGCTCGGCATACTCACCCGCATCGGAACGCCGCAGCGCAGCCTGAATCCGTGCTAGCAGTTCTTTGGTACGAAACGGTTTCACCACGTAATCGTCGGCGCCCAGCGTTAGACCGCGCACCGCATCTTCTTCGTGAACATCGTCCGTCAGGATAATAATCGGCACAGTCGAGAAGGCACGCAATTCTCGGCAGATGCTCAGCCCCTCCAGGCCGGGGACGTGGGGATTGAGCAGCATCAGGTCGGGCACTTCAAGGGCGGCCAGTTCCAGCACGCGTTCCCCTTCGTTGGTGCTAACGACGCGATAGCCGGCCAGCTCCAGATGGACTCTCAGCAGCCGCAGCACACGCACATCGTTTTCGATCACCATAACCTTGGCCAACGACCTGGGCTTTCCGCCGTCCGATTTGCGATCGGCCGTTCCGGCGGGCATGCGCGCAGCAGAAGGCAGCGCCGTCTGCTGCCGGAACGGAACCGCTATATGCAGGGTATACCGGCCACCATCGGCGGTTTCGGCCCAGAGACGGCCGTTGTGCATACGGATGATCCCATTGGCGATGAAAAGCTCAAGCCGGATCTCCCGAACCAGGTCGGGGTCGTGAACACACGTTTCCCACGTCTGATGCGTCATCTCGGCGTCCAGCCGGGATGGGATACCAACGCCCTCATATCCGATGTCGATACGCAGTTCATCCTCGCACCGGCGGACGCAGATATGCGCAACTGGCTCGAAGGCCAGCCTAAGCACCGCGTCGAGCAGGCCGCAAAGCCCTCGACTGAGCCGCAGCCCATCCATGCAGACATCCGCCAGCTCCTCGTCTATTGAGATATCGAACCGGGCGTGCGCGCGCTCGCCAGTCAGCCGGTGCACAACCGCATCCATCATCTGCCGCACATCTGTCGGCCTGCAATCCAGCACCAGCTCACCGGTCTCGACACGCAGTAGATCGCGCACATCTTCCATTAGGATGACGATCTGCTCGCAGTGCTTGCTGATCGCGCGCAGGAAGTCTTCCTGTTCCTGCCGGTTCCACACGTGCAGGCTACTCAGCAGCATGCTTACGCAGCCCTTGATGAACATCAACGAGAAGCGCGTCTCGTCCATCAGCGAAACGTACGCCTTCGTGTGGTTCGTTATAGAGACTGACCCGGCCGAGAGTTCACGCGCGATTCCAGCAATGCAACGCTGTCTTTCGACCGTGTCCACAGGGTATAACATCACCCGATAGGAACGGGCATCGGGGCGCCCGAAGAGGAATTCGCCTGCCGGGTGCTGAGCAGCGCTGTCATAAATCTCCAGCAGGCGGGTCAGGGTCTGTTTGGCGTCCGGGCTTTGCTGCGCCAATTGGCCGAACAGGTAATTATATGGTCGGCCAACAACCTGCTCCGCGTTGTTCCGCACCAGCGCTGCCAGACGCGGATTCACGAACAGCACCTGATCGTCCGGGCCAACTAGAAATACAGCATCATCAAGGCAGCTGAGAAATTCGTCCAGGGCAAACGGCAGGGCGAGCCTTGGGGGCGACATCCGCATCAACCTCTCGTACAGCTATGCACATGTGGCGCCAAAATCCTGCTCCGATCCGAAGCCGCATGCGATCGAAGCGCTATGACTGGTCGTGTTGCACGCTCGAGAGCGAGTTATGCCGTACACACTCTCGGCATTTTGGAGAAGAGAGGACGATCTAGCTGTACAGGTAGATACGCTCCCGGCCTGGAAGGTGGCCTTGAGCACCGTAAGGCCGACAGCTCCCAGATTTCGTCACCCCCGCCTTAATTATAGTACAAATCACAGTTTGTGAATCTTTTCGCACATCGTTTTTATCAGTTTTTACAAGAGCGTTACGGTCGTGCGAAGGCTCAACCCCTGTCCCGTATGCCCGTTAATTCTGTTAGGGAAAGCGTGTTCTCTTAGGGGTTCTGCAAGGTTCGTCTCCTATACTGACATGCAGAGAGATGCTCGTCTGACTCGTACACTCAGGGCCAGGAGTCAGGTAAAAAGTGTATACGACTGCGTGGCACGTTCTGCTGGTTATCGGCGATCAAGAGGAACGATCCGCAATTATGGAGCGGCTCGAGCAATGCGATATTCGGGTTACCGCGGTCAGCAGTGCAACCGAAGCCATGAGCTTGCTGCGCTGCGGCACCTGCCCGGATGCGATCCTGGTCGAGCCAGCCTCTCCGCAGATGGGTCGTGATGGATTGTTGGAGGCCCTCCGGACTCGTGCGGACTGGCACCGTATCAGACCGTTCCTGCTCAGCCGGCAGCAGAGCCAGTGGGCAGTGAAGAGGCTGGCCCGCGCACACGGCCTCGGAGCGCACGCAGTGTTCTGCAAGCCCTTCGATGCGGAGCAGTTTCGCGCCGCGCTCGAAACAAGCCCTGCCTCGCGGCCATCGTCCCCCCCACCCACCAATCACCGCCGGGCAGCCCAGGACGCGCCGGAGGCCGCCGCCGATGAGCACGCCGATCCAGCAGCGCGGTCGTCGCCCTCGCCCGCACCTGACTCGAGGTTCAACACCCCCACGCTGGGGGGGGAGCTGCATCACTACGGGCGCGTCTTGTGGCGGCACGCGGGGATGTTCGTGTTAATCGTGGTCGTGAGCCTCGCTGCAACGATTGCCCTCAGCACAGCGGTAACGCCGACTTACGAGGCGACCTGCACAATCCGGATTGCGTCGGCAGCCGGCGGCCAGTTCGACTATGGAGCCAGTATGCTGGCAACGCGCCTGTCGAACACCTATGTCAAGCTGGTTGCCAGCCAGCCTATCGTCGGCGAGCTGATGAGCCGCCTGGAGATCGACTCCGCCCCCGAAATCGAAGGTGAGTTGGTGCCCGAAACCGAACTGCTGACCATCAGCGTACGCCATACCGACCCGGCCATTGCGCGGGACGCCGCGAATATGCTCGCACAGATCATGGTCGAGCGCAGTCTGACGCTGTACGCGGGGGACGTCCCCACGGCGCGCGAGATCCTTGCCGAGCAGATCGTTGATGCCGAAGCCGCCATTAACACGGCAACCGACAAGTACGTCGCTTTGCTGGCGCAGCTTGGCGCAGCCGACGAGACCGGTCGTAGCACGCTATCGGCGGCGGACCTCGAAGCCCTGCGCGAGGAACTGTCGCTCCGCCAGGATCTGTACGCCGATTTGCTGGTGCGCTACGAAGATGCCCGCGTCAACGAGCTGATGCGCGAGAACGCGATTACCATTGTGGAAAGCGCCGAGCTGCCCGAAAAGCCGGCAACCCCGAATCTGCTGCTCAATAGTATTCTGGGCCTGGGGGGCAGTGTGGTGGCTGCGCTGGTCGTCGTCGTCGTTGTCGAAAGCCTGGATCGCAGCGTCAAGAGCGTCTACGAAATGCACGCCGCAACAGGCGCCCGCGTGATCGGCCAGATCCCCAAAGTGAGGCGCCGAAAGAAGCGCATCCTGCTGCATACGCCCGATCCGGCGCTGGCCGAGGCATACAATGCTCTGCTGGTCTGCATGCAACTCACCGTCCGGGGTACAGGGCACAGCCCCCCGGTTATCCTGATCACCAGCGCCGAGCCGGGCGCAGGCAAGACGACTGTCGCGGCCAACCTCGCTCTGGTCATCGCGCGCAGCGGGCAACGGGTTATTTTGGTGGACGCAGACCTGCGCCGCCCCACCGTGCACCGTCTGTTCGCACTGCCTGGAGCCCCTGGCGTGAGCGACGTCCTGATGGAGAGCCTTGCCCCAGAAACGGTCTTGCAGGCGACCTCCGAGGACAACCTGCGCGTCCTGGCTGCGGGGAGCGCCACCAGGCAGGTGCCATCAGCGGCGCACTTCGACCGGCTGGCCCTCCTTATGGATGAGCTGGCCAGGCTAAGTGACTGTGTGGTGATCGACGCGCCGGGTATTCTGGCCGCTGCCTACACAACCGTCCTGGCCGCCAGTGCGAGCGAGGTGCTCCTGGTGGTCTCCGAGCACCAGACCAACCGCGATGATCTGGCTGATGCTGTGCATCACTTGCGTACGGCTGGCACCGATCTAACAGCAATCGTCGCCAACCGGGTTGTCTCCCGCCGTCCGTATCGTCATTACTCAGGCAGCCGGCTGGGCACGACTGCGTAGGTGTGCTGACCGCCCAACCGGCTGGCGGAGAGGCAGGATGTCTCGCTCCACGCTGCGTGTGCTGATGCTTTTGGAAAACTGCCCCTACCCGCAGGACATCCGCGTCCGGTTGGAAGCAGAGACACTGGCCACCGCCGGCCACCGTGTCACGGTGATCTGCCCACGGGCCGCAGGCCAGCCCTGGCGCGAGGAGCGAAACGGCGTGCGGCTGTTCCGGTTCCCCTACCCGCAAGCCCGCCGGGGCCTGCTTAGCTATCTGGTCGAGTTCACCTACGCCTTAGCGGTTTTCAGCATTGGGGTGCTGTGGCGTTGGGGGCGCGACGGCGTCGATGTGATCCACCTGCACAACCCGCCCGATATGCTCTTTCTGGCAACCGTTCTGCCCAGGCTGTGGGGCAAACGGATCATCTTCGATCATCACGATCTCTCTGCCGAAATCTACCAGGCCAAGCAGACCGCGCCAAAGGCTTGGGTCTGCTGCTTGCTCCACAGTCTGGAACGCTGGTCGTGCCGCTTCGCCGACCGGGTCATCACCGTCAACGAGTCCTATCGGCACAGAGACATCACCCGTAACGGGGTTGATCCGGAGCGCATCTGCGTGGTGCGCAACGGGCCAGACCTGCGCGAATTTCCCGCGAGCGACCTGTGCGAACCGTCAAACGCTCACGAGCCGATCCGGATCGGGTATATCGGTTACATCGGCAGGCAGGACGGGATCGACGATCTGCTGCTGGCTTTGCGCCACCTGAAAGACAACCTGGGCTATCGCAACTGGACCTGTCAGATCGTCGGCCCGGCAGAAGAGCCGCAGCGCCTGCAACACCTGATTGTGGATCTCGGACTGGCGGATTGGGTCGAATGGACGGGCCACAAGCCGCATGGCGAGGCGTTACGGCTGCTGAGCGCGATGGACATCGGCGCTGCGCCGGAGCAGGCCAACTCGCTCAACGACCAATCGACCATGATTAAGGTTCTGGAATACATGGCCGCCGGCAAACCCGTCGTCGCCTATGACCTGACCGAACACCGTGTGAGCGCCGCCGATGCCGCCCTGTACGCCCGGCCCAACCAGCCCGATGACCTGGCGCGCCAGATTGCCCGGCTGTTGGATGACGCAGACCTGCGTGCTCGCCTGGGAGCCACCGGGCGCCGCCGAGTCGAGCGGGAACTGGCCTGGAGCTTCTCGGCCGAGCACCTGCTGGCATGCTATCGTGCGCTGGCCGAGACGGTGTGATCGAATGGGATTGCGCCGGGTAAGGATACTGCCATGGAGCGTTACCGGTCCCTGCCGTTTCCGATCCATATCCGCTTGCCAGCGGGTTTGTGGCGAATCGTCCTGGCTCTCGGTACCGGTATGCTGGTGGCACTCAGCGTGATCGTGGCGACCTATTACTTCGAAAAGTGGAAGCTCGCGGTGGGGTTGGTCGGGGGCGTCGCGTTCGTGCTGGTGACCATGTGGCGACCGGAATACGGCGTTCTGGCACTGGTCGGTCTGACCAATGGGCTGGTGAGCACGAACTGGCTGCCCCTGCTGCCCGTCGGGCCGTTCAGCCTTCATCTTCAAGACATCATTCTCGGCCTGCTGCTGTTGTTGTGGGGGCTGCGGGTGACGACCTGGCCGGGGTACGCCCGCCGCCGCACCCCGCTGTCGCTCCCACTGGCGTTGTTCCTCGGCGCGATCGTGATCTCAGCGGCGAACGGGATCGTGCTGCACCAACTCAGCGCGAACACTGTCCTGCGCCGGGGACGCTGCCTGATCCTCTGGATCGCCTTCTTCCCCGTACTTGATCTCGTGCGCGACCGGGCCAGCCTGACTCGCCTGCTGATCGGGCTATGGGTGCTGAGCATGGTGCTTGCCCTGGGCGTTGTGTTCCGGCTCATTTACCCGTCCTTTATGCCGTTTCTTCTTCCGGTTGATGTCGAATCTCTACGGACTATGGGCACCGAGATCACCGGTGTCAGCCGCGTGTTCCAGTATCGCGGAGGAACCGTGTTGTACGCGATGATCCCGGTGACTCTGGCGATGCTCGCGTTTCGCGAGGGTCTGCAATTCTGGCAGAAAACCGCCCTGATCGGCCTGCTGATCCTCTTTCTCAACTGGCTGCTGTTCAGCTTTCAGCGTAGCTTGTGGCTGACGACCATGCTGAATGGGGGACTGTTGCTCCTGCTGATCCCCGGCAGGCCGCGTTGGCAACTTGTACAAGCCCTGCTGCCACTGGTCTTGCTCGTCCTGCTCTGTGGAATCCTCTACTGGCACCTCGCGCCTCACAGCGCCGAGCGCCTGGTCTATGGGCTTGTCAACCGGTTTAGCTCACTGGGCACCGATGTAACCCAACTGGACGACAGTGTCACATGGCGGATCGTCGAGACAAAGTACGGGATGGCGAGTTTCCTTCGGCACCCGCTGTTTGGCATCGGGATCGGCAACGAATACCGTCCCCCGTTCGAGCGTGAAATCTGGTGGAACGAGTTCGGACTGCGCTGGTTTATTCACAACTCCTACCTCTGGCTTGCCGTAATGATGGGCCTGGTTGGGCTGGTGCCGTTTCTGGCCCTGTGCTTCGTGTATGTGGCGCGCGGACTTGCCTTCTGGCGCACGATCGCTGACGCTTCGTTGCGCGCCGTCTATCTGGGTCTGACGCTGGGCTTTCTCGGGCAGATGATCAGCAACATCGCCCAGCCAACCTTTCTCGACGGGCCGCCTCAGCACATCTATCCGGTGATGATGGCGCTCAATGAGGTCATTCTTCACATCACACGCCAGGAGAAGGCCAAATGACCGCCGACGCTGCCTCCACGACGGTATCGCGCCAGATCCTGGCCGACCTGTGGCGCTACCTCCCCGCCAAAATCGTGCCGGCACTCACGCCGCTGATCACCGTGCCGGTTTACACCCACCTGTTCACGCCGCACGAGTACGGACTGTATGTACTGGCCTTTGGCGTGGCCGAGCTGCTGCTGGCCGTGGCAGCAACCGGGCTGGCGACCGGCGCCGTGCGCTTCTACGCGCTCTACAGGCGCGAACAGCGCCTTGCCAGCTATTTCACAGCAGTCCCCGCCAGCCTGGGCCTCATGATCGTCGCCAGCACCGGCATCAGCGTGCTGGCACTCCTCGCCTTCCGGCCCCGGATCGCGCCAGATGTGTACCCGTTGCTGTGGATCGCGCTGCCGGCGTTCATCGCCGCTGCCGTGTCCGAAGTGTTGATGAACATCCTGCGGGCGCAGGAGCGCAGCCGCAGCTACGCGCTGGTCGAGGTCGCCAACCGCACTGGCACGGTGATCACCAGCCTGGCGCTGGTGTTCTTCTGCGGACTGGGTGTGTCCGCGCTGCTGTGGGGCCAGGCGCTCACCCTGACGGTGATCGCGATTCCGCTCGCCGTCTGTCTAACGCGCGGCACTCGTCTCGACCGCCGGACGCACCAGCCCGCTCTTCCCGCGGACCTGCGGCGTATTCTGGGGTTTTCGCTGCCTCTGGCCGTGGGGAATATCGCATTCTGGGTGCTTCGCCTTTCCGACCGGTACTTCATCGAGGGCTTTCGCGACAGCCACGAAGTCGGCCTGTACTCCATTTCTTACAACGTCGCCTCGCGCAGCATCTTTCTTGTCGTCGGGCTATTCATGCTCGTCCCGGGGCCAATCATGATGCGCACCTGGGAGAACGAAGGGCGCGCGGCGGCGGAAGCCGTTCTCACACGGCTGTCACGCGCTTTTCTCGTGCTGGTGCTCCCGGCTGTGGTCGGGTTTTGCGTGCTAGCGCGCTACGCGATCACGCTGCTGGCGGCTGACGAATATCTGGCCGGGTACCGGGCCGCTTGGTTGATCGCCGGGGCAATGTTCGCTCAGGGGCTAGGCGAGCTGGCGAGCCTTGGGGTGGTATTGGGGATGCAGACTCGCCTGCTGGCGCGCAACCAGTGCGTTGCCGCCGTGGTGAACGTGATCCTCAACACTGTCCTCATCTCGCTATGGGGATTCATGGGCGCCGCCGCGAGCGCCTTTCTGGCGTTTGTGCTGCTCAGCGCGCTTCATGCCCGCGCCTCTGACCGGTATCTGACCTGGCGTTGGCCGACCGGCACGATGCTCCGTGTTGGTCTGGCGTCCGGCGTGATGGGAATAGCCGTCAGCCTGTCGGCGTCGCGCCTCGAACACTGGAGCAGGCTACCCCAGACGCCAACGTATGCGCTTGCGCTGATCGGCTCGATGGGCGTAGGGATGGTCGTTTACGGCGGGATGCTCTGGTTGACAGGGGAAGTGTCTCCCGCAACGCTGCGCAGCCTGCTGCGTCCCGGTGACCAGACCGTACCCAATGTGATGTCCCTGGGCTAGCGAGCGCGGTACCAGCAGCAGTTGAGTGAAGGATCGGGCCATGCAGACCACAGCGATATCAGCGCGACCAGACGTACAGAATGCACGGCATCCCGTTGCAGGCTGCTGCCTGTACGTGGCGGGAACCGATCTGTTCAACCCTTTTCCTCAGCCCGCGCAGCACTTCCCGCGCCAGTGGGCTTTGTTCGTTGAGCACCTCGATCTGATCGGCTATCGCCGGTTCTACGACGGCCCGCCTGTTCCAGCTCTCCATCGCCTCGCGCGCGGACTACGCGCCCTGGCCAGCGAGCGGCTGACAATCACCGGACAGGCCAACATCCGCCAGATCGCGATCCGCAAGCTGCGGCTGCCCGCCCTGCTGGACGTGCTGTTTCAGGATTTGTGGATCCTTGCCAACCTGCAACGGCACCTCGCCCCCTTATATGATATCGCCATCGTGCACGGGCCGGAGAGCGCTCTACTGAGCCGGCACCTTCAGCGAACGGGCCGCGCCGCGCAGATGATCTATCACGACATCGACTATTACCCCTACGTCTCGGCACGTCAGCGACGGATTATTGCCTGGCGCGAGCAAATGCTGGTGCGCAGGGCCGACCTGGTGCTCTCGGTCAGCCGCCCGCTGGCTGCGCTGCGCACCAAACAAGGCGCGCGGCAGGTGATCTATCTTCCGAACGGCGTCGATTTTGATCGTTTCGCGCAAGCCAACAGACGCCAACCGGGACGCCCGCCGACGCTGCTCTACACCGGGACGCTCGACCGGCGCTGGGGGGTCGACCTGCCCATCCGGGCTATGCCGCTGATTCTCAAGCACCACCCTGAAACGCGCTGCTACATCGCTGGCGCTGGACCGGATGAAGCGAACCTCAGGCACCTCGTTGAAACGCTGAAACTCCAGCACGCCGTGCGCTTCCTCGGCTTCGTCCCACACACCGACCTGCCCGGCATCATGGCACAGGCCGACATCGGTCTCGCCACCTCGCGCGAGGATGTGTTCCGCCAATACGCCTCTCCGCTGAAGCTCGCCGAGTACATGGCCGCCGGCCTACCCGTCATTTGCTCGGGCGGTGGCGAGGCAGCGCAGATGATCGCCGAGTCGGGTGCGGGGGTCAATGTCCCCTTTTCCCCGGACGCGTGCGCCGCAGCCATCTGTGCGCTGCTCAGCAACCCTGATGAACTTCAGGCGCAGCGCGAAGCGGGTCTGGCATATGCACGCGCGCGAACCTGGGAAAAGCTCGCCGCGCAGTTGGCGCAGGTTGTCGCGGCCTTGCCCGGACCGCCGGCGGGTGCCTGGCGGGCGGCAAAAAGCGAAGGCTGAAGACCACATGGCCACAGACCACATGACCCCATCCGTTCTCGCACGGCGTCCGCCATCCAGCCAGACCCCAACCCTGGCACTCATCGGCTGCGGTGCCTTTGCCGAGGCGTTCTACCTGCCGGCGATGGCTGCCCATCTGCCCGACGTGCTGCGCACGTTGATCCTGGTTGACACGCGGCTGGAGCGGGCGCGCTATCTGGCGGCGCGCTTCGGGGCAGGCGAGGCGTGCGCGGATTATCACGACGTCCTCACGCGGATCGACGGCGCGATTCTGGCGATCCCCCACGCCTTCCATCACGCCGCGGCCGTCACGCTGCTGTCGAACGGCGTGCATGTGCTGTGCGAAAAGCCGCTAACGCTGTCGGCACAGGACGCGCACGACATGGTCGCTGCCGCCGACCGGGCAGGAGCAGTGCTGGCCGCCAATTACGTGCAGCGCCTCTTTCCATCGAACGTCAAAGTCCGCGAGATGCTGCGCGACGGGGCGCTTGGCCGGATCGAGCACATCACGTACGACTGGGGGTCGGAGTTCACCTGGCCCACCGTATCGGGCTTCTACTTCGGCCCGGACGGCCGCCGCCAGTACGGCGTCCTGGCCGACCGCGGGGCGCACGCCCTCGATCTGATCTGTTGGTGGCTGGGTGCCAAACCGCACGTCACCGAAGTCAGGACCGATGCCCTGGGTGGTCTGGACGCGGTGGCGCAGATCCGGCTACAGCACGAGGGCTGCACCATCGACATCCGTCTGAGCTGGCTGAGCAAGCTCGCCAACCGCTATACGGTCTGCGGCAGCGAGGCGGAAATCGAAAACAACTATGAAACGTGGGACGTGCTCCCAGTTAGAAGCCGATCGGGTGAGGTGCGGACGCTGCGCTTACCGACCACCAAGCGCGCGTACCGGGATTATGCCGTAGACGTCGTAGCAGACTTTATCAACGCATTTCAGACTGGAACCGCGCCGCTGGTTCCAGCGCGGGATGTCGTCGCGTCGGTGGAGCTGATCGAAGCGTGCTACGCCGCCGCGGTTCCCTTCGACATGCCTTGGACAAAAGTAGAAAGCGTCTTGGATGGCCGCAGCCAAGCCTGATATCCTGATCACCGGCGCGTCTGGTTTTATCGGCGGGCGCGTGAGCGAAGTCCTCTGCCTGACGGGAATGGCAACCGTCCGGGCAGGTATCCACCGCTGGACTGGTTCCGGTCTGGCGCGGCTGGCGCGGCTGCCCGTCGCGATCGTGCCGTGCGACGTCCTGGATCCCGCGCAGGTAGCTGAAGCGCTTGCCGGAGTCGATGTCGTCATTCACTGCGTCCTGGGTGACTATCACACCAACGTTGAGGGCACGCGTCATCTGCTAGACGCAGCGAGGCGGCATGGGGTAGCGCGGGTCGTTTTCCTGAGCAGCGCCGAAGTCTATCGCGCGCGCTCCGGTATCGTCGATGAAACCGCGCCGTGCTGCCCGGCCAGTCATAGCTACAGCGGCTCGAAAACGACAGGCGAGGAGTTGTGCTGGGACGCCGCGGCACAGGGTCTGCCCGTGACCGTCTTGCGTCCATCTATCGTCTACGGTCCATTCAGCGAGATCTGGATCGTCCGCTTTGCCCAGCGCCTGCTCTCGGGGCAGTGGCACACTTTCCACGGTTTCGGAGACGGTATCTGCAACTTGATCTACGTCGACGATCTGGTGCGCGGCATCTGGCTGGCAGCTACCCGAGACGAAGCCATCGGCCAGGCGTTCAACCTCAACGGCCCGGAGATCGTCACCTGGAACGACTTTTTCCGCCGGTTCAACGCGACCCTAGATCAGCCTCCACTCACTGAGCAAGGCGCCGCCAGCGCGTTGGGCCGGGCAGCCACGATGGAAGTGGCGCGCCGGGCGCTTGTCGCCGTCAAGAATCACTTAGCGGAGCCGATCAAAACCCGCTTACTGGGCGGCCCGCGCAAGACGCGCCTGGGCGCCGTAGCAGCGCAAGCGCAGACGTCGGTCCGCGCGACGCCGTCTCTTTACGAGCTTCGCCATTTGTTCAGCCGCCAGGCAGTGTTCGACGACGCCAAGGCACGCCGTATGCTCGGGTACACTCCTCAGTACGACCTTGATCAGGGGTTGGCGCTCTGCGCGGCGTGGCTGGCTCACCATCAGTACATACGCGCGTTTGGGAGGGTTGCGTGATCATCTTCCTCTACCACCAGATCGCGCCCGTCCCGCCGCAGCACGATCCACTGGGTCTTGCTGTGCCCCCGGACCGCTTCGAGGCGCACATGCGCGCCCTCTTCCAGCGCGGCTGGCGCTGCGTCCCCCTGTCCGAATATGTGGCTGCCGTGCAGGCTCGCACACACCGCACAAGCTCATGGCGCCATACCTTTGCGCTGACCTTTGACGACGGCTTTCAGGACGCGTATACCACGGTCCGGCCAATTCTCCGGCAGTTCGGCTTCACTGCCGCGATCTTCCCGGTCGTCAACCATATTGGCCGCTACAGCGCGTGGGAAGGTCAGGACGGCGAGCGATCTGCCCCGCTGCTGACGTGGGAGCAGCTCACCGAGCTGGCGCGGGCGGGTTTCGAAATCGGCAGTCACACGCTCACTCACCCGCGGTTGCCGATCCTCCCTCTGGATGCTCTTGACCGGGAACTCAACCACTCCCGGCGGATTCTGGAAGAGCGGCTCGGCGTGCCGGTCACGCTGCTGTCTTACCCGTATTCCGCTCACACGCCAGCCATACAGCAGCGAGTCGCAGCAGCAGGTTATCAGGCGGCATGCGGCGGAAACCGGGGAGCATGGAGCATGTTTAACTTGCGTCGCACGCAGTGTCTGCGCGAGGATGGCGGGCTGCGCTTCCGGGTCAAAGCCGAGGGGTGGCAGGAACGGAGCGCGGCGCTGCTCGAAGACACCCCTCTCGGCCAGACACTCCGGCCCCTTGTCCGGCGGCTCCGGCGCCCGCAGAAAGAAGATTGACCTATGCGCCGCGTGAGCGTCGTCCTGATCAGCCGCAACCAGGCGTGGAACATCGCCCGTCTGATCGAGTCCGTTCTGCGCGAGGTGGATGGCGCTGACGGCTGCGAGATCGTGCTGGTCGATTCCGCCTCGGACGACGCGACCGTCGCGCTGGCGAGCCGCTTCTCGATCACGATCATCGCCCTGCACGGCAACCAGCGCCTGACCGCCGCCCTCGGGCGCTACATCGGCTTCCACCACACCACCGGCGAGCACATCCTCTTTCTGGACGGCGACATGGAGCTGATCCCCGGCTGGATTGCGGGCGCGCTAAACGTGCTGGATCACCATGCCGAGATCGCCGCGATCACAGGCCGGCTCATCGACCAGCTTCCTCCCCGCGATCCGGACGCGCGCGGTCCCAACCCGGCTGCCGGTTGGACGGACGGGCCGCTGGAAGTCGTCTCGCACGGGGGCGGGGCAGCGCTGTACCGACGCAGCATTCTTGAGCGGGTGGGGACCTTCGACCCACGCCTCTATTCCGACGAAGAGCCGGAGCTGTGCCTACGTATCCGGCACGCAGGCTATCGCGTCGTGCGCACTCGTGCCCCCATCGCCTACCATTACTCGGAGCCGCGCTATCAGCTTGCGACTGTGCTACACCGCCGACAGCGCCACCTGTATCTGGGGTTGGGGCAGAATATCCGCCATCATCTGCGCGGCCCGCTGCTGTGGCCCTATCTCCGTGAGCGCGGCTTTGGGCTGGCGCCGGGCGCACTGATCATGCTCGCCACAGGGGGTCTCATTCAGGCGCTGCTTGCCCGGCGCCCGCGCCAGGCTGGCGCGATCCTGGCTGCCGGCACCGTGCTGATCGGCGTCGATATGGTGCGGCGGCGCAGCGTCTCGCGTAGTCTGTTCGCTTTCGCGCAGCGACTTGTTGTGCTCGAAGGCACGGTGCGCGGCTTCTTGCTGCGCCCGATCCGGTGGGCCGAGTTTCGCCCGTCCTACGAGGTGCTGCCGGCTAGCAGCGGAAGAGGGAGCACAGCCGGCCAGGGAGAGACCGCTCATGGCTGATCCTCTCTCGGTGCTGGTCGTGACCAACAGCTATCCGACCGACAGCACACCCGGCGATACCCCGTGCATCCGCGATCAGGTTCTGGCGCTGCAGGCGCGCGGAATCCAGCTCGATGTGCTGGTCATCAACCGCCGCAGGAAGCGCAGTTACATCAAGGCTGCCGTTGCGGTGCTCAAGCTCATGACGGGGCCGCGGCGCTACGATCTCATCCATGCCTATTATGGGCATTGTGGCCTGCTGGCGCGGTTGCAAGTCCGCTATCCGCTGGTGATCACCTTCCGTGGCTCGGACCTCTTGAACCGGCGCGAGGCACGCTGGGGGCGACTCGTGGCGCGTTGGGCCTCGGCTGTCGTCGTGATGTCCGAGGAGATGAAGCGCGCGTCGGGCCGTCCGGATGCATTCGTGATCCCGTTCGGTGTCAACACGGACAACTTCCACCCGGCCCCACCGGAACAGGCTCGCGCCGAACTAGGCTTGGCCGCTCACCAGAAACTGATCCTCTTCCCCTGGGATCCCGCACGCCCCGAAAAGCGCTTCGATCTGGTTCAGAGCGCAGTTGCGAGGCTAAAACCCGCATGGGGAGAGATCAGCATCATCACCATCTGCAACATTCCGCATACCGATGTGGCCCGCTACATGAACGCCTGCGATGCGTTGGTGCTGGCGTCCGACTATGAAGGCGCGCCGATGGCCATCCGCGAGGCGATCGCCTGTGGCCTGCCGGTCGTGTCGGTGGACGTCGGCGACGTAGCCGCGATCATCAGGGGATGCGACGGCTGTTTTCTCTGCGAGCGAACCGTCGAGGATCTGGCAGATAAGCTCAGCCTGGTTCTGGCACGGGGTCAGCGGCTCGACGCATCACGCCCGATCCCGTCGGCGAGCGCGTCGGCTGACGCCCTGATCACCGTCTATCAACACGTCCTCACACTACGCGCCGAAAGCGCCTCAGAAAGGTTTCACCCATGAAAGCGGCCCTGGTTGGTTGTGGAAAGATCGCCTACTGGCACATTATGGCTCTGAAGCGTCTGCCAGACGTCCGGATCGAAGGAGTCTGCGACCGGGATAAATATCGGGCGCGAACGACAGCCGAAATGGTGGGAAGCGCCCGGTTCTACAGCGATTTTGGCGAGATGCTCGCGCAGGAACACCCCGATGTCGTACACATTCTGACCCCGCCGGATTCGCACGCGGCGCTCGCGATCCAGGCGGCGCAGGCCGGTTGCCATATCCTGGTAGAGAAGCCGATGGCACTCTCCACCGAGGAAGCTGATCAGATGCTGGCAGCGGCGCGCTCCCACGGCGTGCGCCTGTGCGTCAGCCACAACTATCTGTTCAAGCCATCCGTGACACGCGCGCGACAACTAGTCAACAGCGGCGCGATCGGGCACGTGGTGTACGTCGATAGCTACTACGGGCTGTCGGGCGAAGGCGGCTCGTACGCCGGCAGCGCGGGCCGAACACACTGGGCATTCAGCCTGCCCGGCAGCACTTTCACCAATTTTATTCCGCACCTGATCTATCTCCAACTGGCCTTTTTGCAGTCGGATGTGACGGTCACCGGCGTTTCGACTGCCTCACCAAGCGCCAATGGTGCTCCGCCGTCCGAGCTGGCCGTTACGCTGCAAGGCGAGCATGCCTGCGGCACGATGGCCGTCTCGATGCGCGCCAAACCGTATGCCAAGTTCATCGACATCTATGGGACCAGGGGAATTATCCATGCTGACCTGGTGCGTGAGGTCTGCACTGTCAACCACGACGTGCGCCTGCCCAGAATGATCTCGAAAGTGGTCTTCAACCTGGAGAGCAGCGGGCAATTGCTCTCCGGCACCGTTACGAATACCGCACGCGTCCTGTTCCACCGGCTGCCAAACATGCCCGGCCTGCACGCTCTCATCCACGCCTTCTACGCCAGCCTGCCGACGGACCAGCGCCCGCCCGTCCCCGGCGAAGATGGCCGGCAGGTGATCGAGATCATGGAGATGATCTGGTCCCGCATGCAGCCAGCCCCGGCGCCGCCCAGACTGCCTTCCGCGATCGAGGTTGAGTGCGTCCCACAAACCGCCGTCGAGCGGCGCATCCAGCAGTCGGGCGCCCTGGCGGGCCAGCGCGTCTTGGTGACGGGCGCGACCGGGTTCTTGGGAAACCATCTGGTGCAGGCGCTGGCGCGTTGCGGCGCTGTGCCGGTCGCCCTGGTTCGCGACGCGGCAAGCGCCAGCCCGGCCCTGCGCGCACATGCCGAGCTGATCGCGGGTGACTTGCGCGACGCAGACACCGTCCGCGCTGCTATGACGGGTGTGGATGTGGTCTTTCACTGCGCCGCAGTAACAACCAACCAGGCACCCTGGCGCGATCACGACGAGGTGACCGTGCAGGGAACACGCACCGTGCTGTCCGCGGCGCAAGAGGCCGGCGTGCGCCGCGTCGTGCATGTCAGCTCGGTAATTGTGTATGGACTCGATGGCCGCGCTCGAGCGCCCTATGCTGAATCGACCCCCTATCCTTCGGCAATCAACCCCTGGGCCTACTACATGCGCGCCAAGATCGCCGCCGAAGAAGAAGCACTGACGTTCAGCCATCACGGCCTGTCCGTGGTGATCGTCCGGCCCGGAATCCTGTACGGGCCAGGGAGTGGGCGTTTACCCGGCAGGGGCCTGACCCGGCTGGGACGCTTCAACTTGGTGATCGGCAGCGGGCGCAACCACCTGCCATTCACCTACGTGACCAACGCGGTTGACGCCCTGCTGCTGGCAGCGGTCTGCCCGCTGGCCGAGAGCCAGATCTACAATGTAGTCGATGAGCCACAGCCCACGCTGCGCGACATCATCCGCCAGCGGCAGAAGGTCACCGAAGAGTCGATGGTCACCATCCCGCTGCCAGCCGGGGTACTCATCGCACTGGCGCGGTGGTGCGAGCGACGCTGCGCGCGCAACGGGACTCTCCTGCCGCCCAAGCTGTCTCAATACGTCATTGAGAGCGCGCGTCGCAACATCTGTTACGACACGTGCAAAGCCCGGACAGAACTCGGATGGGCGCCGGAAGTCTCATTGCAGGAAGGGCTGCGGCGTACCGCGGCGAGCGGGGTGCTCGATTAGCCGCCGCCTGGTTTCAAGCGCCTCTCAATCACCCTCATACTCATACACGCCCCGGTCCCAATTCTCGTCGCGGGCGATGGACGGCGTGACCAGAGGCAGCGACGGCATATCGGCGTCGTGGTAGTCAAGGAGAAAATACTCAGACAGATCGGCGCCACTGTCGCGCGCGGCGGCATCCGGTTTGAGGGAGAAATCGCCCACATAGGGATTGGTGAAGCCAGGGTTCTCTAGCGAATCCGTGTCGGACTGGCGAACGCCGTCACCGAATGGATAGCGCGTGTCATACACCGTATTGTGATCGCTGATGATGCTGTACGGGTGATCGCGTGACCACGGATAGCGCCCGATCCCGGTCAGGACCGTGCAGACAATGTTGTTGCGGATGACAACATTCTCGGTGGCGCCGGCGTAGTTTTCCACCGCGATCCCAATTGTCTCCTGCTCGCAGTAGCGGCAGCCTTCGGTCGGGAACACATTGAAGACGACGTTGTTGAGGATCGCAATATTGCTGGCGTCAATCACCCGAATGCCGGTCTGCTTGACGTTCGTCACGATGTTATTCGCCAGGATGGTGCCGTCTGCACCGCGGCTGTCGCCCGCGCCCGCCGAGCCAGTCACTGAGATACCGCAGCCTTTCATCGAGCCGGGCTGCGGATCGATATCGTGAATGTAATTGTTGCTGACAAAAGTCTCGCGGCCAGCGATCTTAAGCGGCGCGTCATCACAGCCCAGAGCCGCGTGAATGCCGGTGATCTCGTTACCGTAGATGGTACAGCGGCTGGCGCTCGGCTTGATCTCGATGCCGTCTCCGGCAAACTCGCCCTGCGGCGCAACCGAAACCGGGTACAGATTGTGCGGGCCGATACGGTTGTACATGATCTGGCAGTAATCGTGATGTTGCCCGTCGTTGAGGGTTGTACCCCAATAGATGATCTCGTCGGACACGTCACCCGGATAGCCAATATCGTACAGCGCGCTGTACTGAATGATGCTGTAGTCCGAATGGTAGAAGCCGGCCTCGGTCGCGATGCCAGCTTCGGCGCGGCGGATGTCGAGGTGGTCGAAGAAATGGAAGTCGGCGTTTCCCCCGCCGCTGCCATCGATCTCGATAGCCGGCCAGGTAAAGGTCTCAGCCTCGTCGCCGAGCGAGTCAGAGCGCAGGTAGCTGAGCATCACCGCATGCTTGTTGATCGAGTGGAAGGTCTGCTGCGTCGTCCGCCACAGCGGCGGATCGCTCCGATCCCAGGCGGTGTAATGCACAGGCCGGACGATCGCGGCCTGCAACGTGCCCGGATCGGCGGCGGTCTCCGCCCGGAACGCCCCACCGGGGAGCGGCGTTGTGTCCACCGCAACCCACTGTCCTGTTACGCTTAGCACGGGGAAGACACCGCTGTTCCCCATCCGGCTGCCGTAAACGGCGACATAATCAACGCCCGCAACCAGCCCTTCTGGCCGGAAGTCGAACTGAACGCGCGAGCCGCCCACCGATAAGAGCGGCTGGACCGGATAAAGCACCTGGCCGCTTTGGGGCGGGACAATCGTCTCGGTAAAGATTCCGCGAAACCGGACAGTATCACCCGCTCCGGGCCGGCAACGCAGCACGTCAGACACGGTGCGCAGAGGAGTTGCCGGGTTCTGACCCATCGCGCAGGTGTTCCTGCTGCTGCCCAGCGCCGAATCGACGTAGTATATCGCGAAATGCTGCCGGGCTTCTCCTGTCGCCGCGAGTGGCGTCCGCTGCACCCCGAGGAAACCACACAGGCCGACAAGGCACGCCAGCCACCAGGCGATCCGCCATCTGGAGCCGCTCCTGCCAATCTGTGGCTTCCGCTTTGGTTTCATGAACAGCGGCCAATCCCGGCGAGCGTGTCGCTTCACGATCCATCACCGGCGTACAGAGGAGACTTTTCCGGTTGCACCCGTCGTCGGTGTAGCGGCGCAAGCGCCTCTCATCTCTCCCGATGCGTCCGAGCACGAAAGGTGCCCGGATAGAAAACAGTCAGGCCGGCTTCCCAACCTGCCGGTGGGCGCTGGACGACTCTGCTACTCAGGCACATTGTGGCGCATGTCTTCACGCCTATTCTACACCTTCTGCGCTTCCACATAAAACGTCTCCAGCAGCCGCTCTTCATCGGTTGGCTCCAAGAGCTGGATGTCCGGCAGTGCACTCTGGTGATGCTCCATGCGCATGATGGTGCCGAAGCCGGCCTCGGCCATGATCGCCCGCAGTGACTCCAGGTCATAGAGCCAGCGATGCCCCCACCCCTGAATCTGCCCGACCAAGATCTGGCCTTTTGTCGTGAGATCGGAATACGAGGGGCAGCAACGATAGAAACGCTCGAAGAAGCTGAGATCATTGGCGAGGTAACGCTCTATCCACAGTTCCAGGTCGGGCGTGGTGATACGGATCATCCCCCCCGGTTTGAGCACGCGATAGCACTCGCGGAAGAACAGGCGCGCCTCGCCGAGAGTCAAGTGCTCGATGAAATGACTCGCGTAGATGTAGCGGGCTGTCTCATCGCGCATGGGGATGCCGCGTGTCATGTCGTAGTGTAACAGGCGGGCCGTCCGGTGGTTGGCTACTGTCCCATAGGGCACCTTGCGGTCAGAAAACAGTCCGATATTGACCCAACCGGGGACACCGCTTTCGCCGCACCCGACATTCAGCCGGTCGCAGGCGGCAAGCTGGCGGCATAGGCGCGCCCGGTTCAGGCGCGTGTTCCCAAGCAGCCGCAGTGTCCCTTTCAAGGCGGCCTTGATCACTCTTGGCATCATGCAAGCAGCTCCTCAGCAGGGGCACGCCGCATCGTCCCGGCTGCCCTACTCGCTCTGGGGCACAGCTTCGAAGGCACGGATGCACGACGCGACATACGTCACCTGCTCATCCGTGATCTCCGGGAACATGGGCAGCGACAGAATCTCGGCGCAGAGTTGCTCGGCATGCGGCGCGGCAGCCGCCCGAAGGCCGTTGCGAAGATAGAACGGCTGGCGATGCACAGGCAGCGGATAATGGATCCCTGTGCCGATCCCCTGCTCCTGAAGCGCCTGGCGGAGCGCGTCGCGCCGCGGCGTGCGAATGACGTAGAGATGATAGACGTGCGTCGAATCCGGCCGCTCCGCAGGCAGAATGACACGGCTGCCACTCAGCAGCTCAGTATAGAGTGCGGCTGCGCGGCGTCGTGCGGCGTTCCATTCGTCCAGATGGCGCAGCTTGACACGCAGCAGCGCCGCCTGGAGCGTATCCAGCCGCGAGTTTAGCGGCGCCAGCTCGTGCCTGCCCTTCTCCAACTGGCCGCAGTTGCGCAGCGCGCAGATCGTGTCGGCAAGCGCATCGTCATCGGTCACAACGATCCCGCCATCGCCGCAGGCGCCGAGGTTCTTCGATGGGTAGAAGCTAAACGCGGCGGCGTGTCCAAGCGTGCCGGCGCGGCGCCCCCGGTACAACGCACCGTGCGCCTGGCAGGCATCTTCCAGCACGAACAGCCCGTATTCGTCTGCAAGCGCCATGATGGCATCCATATTCGCCGGATGCCCGTAGAGATGCACCGGGATGATCGCCCGCGTGCGCGGCGTCACAGCCGCTGCGATAGCCGCGACATCGATCGTGTAGTCGTCCGGAGTCACGTCCACCGTGACGGGTACAGCCTGGCAAAACGTGACGGCGGCGGCAGTGGCGACAAAGGTGTGCGCCGGGACGATGACCTCGTCTCCAGGGCCGACGCCCGCCGCACGCAAAGTCAGCTCCAACGCTTGCAGGCCGCTCGCCACACCTACCGCCCGGCGAGCACCGCAGTAGCGCGCGAACTCTTCTTCCAGGCGAGTCACATCGTCACCCAAGACGAAATCGGCGCGGTCCAGCACAGCGTGAAAGGCCGCGGCGAGTTCGTCACGCAGCAGCCGATGCGAGGTGCGCAGGTCAACAAACGGAACATGTACCATGATGCAAGCTCCTGCTAGTGCCCTTTCGCAGTTCTCAATCCAGGCCGCCCGTCGCTGCCGCTAGGCGGCAGACACTGCAAAGCCGCCCGCTGTCTCCTGCTCATGGATCAGCAGGCGGTTGCCATTCGAGCGCAGCGACGAATCCGCCATCTCCAGGGTGCGCACCACCTCAAGCCCGTCTCTGCCACTGCTGAGTGGCGTGGTGCCATTGACGATCGACTCGACAAAATGCTGGCACTCGATCCGCAGCGGTTCGGTTAGCTTCAGGTGCGGGATCAGCACATCACCATTCCGGTAGCTGAGCTGGAAATCGGCATACGAATGGGTGTATGACGGCTTCTCGATCCCCTTATCATAAATACGGACCTTCTCCACCGGCTCGACATCGTCGTAAACCAGCATCTTCTTGCTGCCAACTACCGTAATGCGGCGCACCTTGCACGGATCGAGCCAGCTCACATGCACGTGCGCGATCACCCGGTTGGGGAACTCCAGGTAAAGATAGGCCAGATCGACCACGTCGGGGAAGATACACGCAGCGCCGCAGGCGCTCACTTGTCTCGGGCTGCAGCCCAAGACGTACCGCAGGATCGACACGTCGTGCGGCGCCAGATCCCACAGCACGTTCAGATGATCTTGGAACAGGCCCAGGTTCACCCGAACCGTATCAATATAATACACGTCGCCAAGATCGCCGCTGGCGATGATCTCCTTGATCAGGCGGACCGCCGGGTTGTACTCGAAAGTATGGCCAACCATCAGCACTAAGCCTTGCCGCTCGGCCAGCTCGTTCAAGTGCTCGGCGTCGCGCACATTCAAGGTGATCGGCTTCTCTACGAGGACGTGCAGGCCATGTTCAAGACAGTCTTTCGCCAGCGCGTAGTGAGTGGGCGGGGGGGTGGCAATTACAGCCGCCTGGATTGGCAGGCCGAAGAAATCCTGGTAGTGGGGAGTCGCCACTAACCAGGGATAGCGCCTGGTCATTGCTGCGCGCCGTCCCTCGTCAAGGTCCGCAATCGCCACCACTTCGACATCCGGCAGCTCAACAAAGTTGCGTAGCAGATTGGGTCCCCAATACCCACATCCGATAACGCCTACCGTTGTTGGGTTCATCGTGATCCGCTCCTGTTCCAGACTCACCAAATGCCTGTTTGCACTCAAAGACAGTCTCTTGGTCTGACAAGCCAGAATGCATCGAGCGCGTGTGCCAAACCGCCTGTGCATCCGCAGCCGCGCTGCGAATAGCGAATTTAACGGCCCCTGCTATCGGAAAATCCCGCTTACTATGTAACCGTATCATACGAGCCTAACCTTTCCGGCGCATAACAAACGCGGCGGGAACCTCTCGCGTGAGCTTGCATCGGAAAGCATGTTCGGAGCGGGGAAAAATCTATCGCTTAAGACAGCGCCAGGGTGTCACCGTCCACCGCGAGCCAGCCAAGATTATCCGGATCGCCTTTGACGGACGGGCGCGGCAAGGTGCGCTCGCGCCACCAGCGCGCGACGTCGAGAGGGAGCGCGTGCCAGCAGTCGTCATACTGGCAGAGGGCTTCGAGGAACTGCGTGTAGAGCCGGGCAACGCCGGCGTGACGCAGGTAATCCGGATGCGTGTTGATCAGCGCCATCCCGTGATACTGCCGGATAAAAGCCACCTTCTCCAGCCACACCTGCGGCGTCGTGTGAGACAGCACGGCGCTTAGCGTGTAGTCCTGCGCCAGGGTGTACGGCAGCTCGACGAAGCGACCGAGCAGAAACGGCCAGATGCTCATCGTTCCGCCGGGCTGTGGCTCAAACGGATCGGTATCGAAGAACGACAGGTCATAGACGATCTCCAGATCCTGCAGCCACACCGGGTGGCGTAGCATGAGCGGCGAGCGAAATCCGCTGGCGCCGAGTTGTTTGAGATAGGCATTGATCCGGACTGCCCGCCGGGCGAAGACCTGTCGCGAGGCAAACAGCCGCCCGTCGTGCTTCAGGCCGCGCACACCGATCTCGAACCCGCGCGACCGGATTTCGTCGATGATCGCCGGATCAAGGGGATACCGCTCGGGGACGAGATTGAACGAAGATCGGAACCCGTAACGCTCTTCAAGATCGAGAACAGGCCGGACAGCCGCCAGCCCTTGCGCCGTTTCGACGTCATGCGTCAACACCAGGGCAAAGCGCTTGCCCTGTGGCCAGAACCGCCGGTACGCCGCGCCCGACAGCCCCTTGAGCAGCAAAAGCTGGCGCATGATTTCCCACAGAAAGCGGGCATAGCGCGGCTCGACCGGCCAGCCCAGGCGGTGCGTGCGCCGGGCGTGCGCGTGCGTGCGGCGGCGCAGCATACGCGTCAGCGGGCGGGGCAAGAGTGGCTTGAAACAATAGTAAAGGCGCCGGGCAGGGGTAAGCTGCCAATGATCCGCCCCGAACTGCCCTTCGCCCAGGGTCAGCGCCGGAAGCGCCCGGAGATCGCCCCACCAGGGCGGCAGGTCGAGCGCGTGCCGTGCCTGTTCGGCGGCAGCGGCCCAGTCCTCAGGCTCTGCCGGGACATCGCACTGCCAGAAAGCAGCCGGTGTGTTGCAGCTCCACAGGTCAGCATTAGCCGACATGGCGATAGAGCAACTCGCCGGTCAGGCTGGCGACGCGCGGCGGGCTGCGGCGAATAATCGCCTGCATCCACTTCATCACCCGTCCGGTGCCGGCCGCGCGCTGCCGCCCGCCAAGCATTGAGTACACGAGCGGTGTTTCGACGGCGCCCCAACGGGTCTTGAACTCACGCAGCCCGGTGTTGGCCAGGTCTGTGCGTCCGAAATCGAGGACCCGATACCCATGCTCGCATCCCCAGCAGATACCGGTCCAGAAGAGCAGGTTATTGGGGCGCAGGTCGAGCGTATCCTCGCGCGAGGCAGCGTACTTGCACATCAGCGATTCGCCCCAATGGAGAAACACGCCCCCCGCCAGACAGGTATCGCCCTGATAGGCTAGCAAGACGAATCCGTGATGGGAGCAGATGATTTTCTCGTGCAGCAGTCGAAAGAAGCGCCATGGCTGGACCGGCATCCCCTTGCGCCGGCGTGTTTCAAGGTGCAGGGTGTAGAACCGGCGCATATCGTCTTCGTCAGCGCCGTACTCGACGCGCACGCCGTTCCGCCGCGCCGCGCGGATATTCTGCCGGTGCATCGAGTCCAGCGCGCGCCCGACCTGCTCGGTATTCGGACATAGCGGCAGGCGGTGTAGCACATAGGACGTTCCCGCCGCGATCGGCTGGCGCGCGGGTAGTGCCCACCGGACCTCGATCCAGGGCGTGCCCGGTGCCTGAGACAACCTGACGAGCGCGTCCGTCCAACGCTCGAGGCTCGCCGCGTCGTGAGCGAGGGGCGTGCAGTAATCACTGAAGGGCAGCGCCACCCAACGCCGCCCGGTGAGCCAGCTTTTCACGTCCATAAAGGGCAGGCCGGCGGTGATGGAGCCGCCCGCATCCCGGCTGACCAGTACGAAATACCGATATCCGTAGCACGTGTTTAGCAGGTCCATCCAGGCGGTGGCGTGGAAGATGTTCGCGTCTGGCAGCGACGCGACGAACGCCTGCCACGCCTCGTCGTGCGGCGGCACAAACTCCAAACGCTCACCCTTGGCCATGGCGGGCTATTGCGCTCCAATCTGCTCCCGGTGCGCTAAATCACTTTCTCCAGCCATTCTTCGCGCCAGAAATAAAAGCAAGACCGGTCGCACGGCCCATACTCCGCCCGACCCTGACAGATCGCATTCTCCAGCAGCACGATCCCATTGCACCGCTTGAGCTGGTAATCGCGCTCGTCCATGAACTGCCGGACCGGTTTGAGGACGCGCTGGGTCGTGCCACAATACGGGGCCATCTCGGCCATAAATCCGCAGCCCTTCAACTCACCCCAGGCGTTCAGCGTCGCTTCGATTGCCTCACGCGAGCGGACACGCACCCAATCTCCGGCCTGAAGCGGGGAGGTTTCCACACTTGTAGAACGAACAGCCGGGGGCGGCGTCTGGGCGCGGGTGACCCGGTTGATCATGCGCAGATAGCGCTTCTTTAGCGCCCGCTTCGTCCCTGTGCTGAGCCGTCGCTTCAAAAACAACTTAACCCGCATTGAGAGGGAGCGACCCGCCATGCTGGCGTGCCCGCTGGCCAACGCAGGCCAGCACGCGAGCTGGCAAAGCGGCCCGTCCATCACCCTTTCCTTCCGATAGCTCCCGGCCCCGCTCAAACCCGCAGCCAGGCACACGGCGATCTGTTTAGCCTTATTGTAGGTGGGCAACCTTTCGGAAACCCAACAAAGGCCGCGCTTAGCTATCAGGCGGCCGATCTGCTGGATCGGGCACAAAGCCGATGCGCTCCAACGCGGGTACGATCTCCGGATTCGACATAAACAGGCGCCAGGGCAGCCCGGTCCGGTAATTCTCGATCATGACCACGATGGGCGCCTGGTTCAGCCCCATGAAGATGCTTGAGACGTAGTTCTTCGTCGGGTTGAACGCGTCGCGGAAGCCGTAGATGCCCCAGAGCTGTTCCCCGCGCGCGTAGTAGAAATGCTTCAGGGCGCGCATCGACTCTTCGGGCGTGTAGGGGAAGGCGCTGAGGGCAGCCGTCGGCGTGATCGTGCCGTTGTCCTGGCTGGGGCGCGGCTCGTGCGCCATATACCCGGTGTGATCGTCGCTGGCGGTCAGACCCCAGCAGTCCTCGCCATATCCCCGGTAGCCGCCGGGATTGGCGACGCAGTAGCGGTAGTTGATCAGCGTGATGCGCCGGTTGTTCTCAAAGTAGTTGGTGAAGCGGTCGCGCCAGCCGCGCGGATCGAAGCCCAGGAATGAATAGTGCGTGAAAAACAGCGGCCCGCCCGGCCCCATGCCGACCGGCAGCTCCACCCCGAAGTAGCTCCGCCCGTTGGCATAGTGGTCCCCGGCGGTGGTCCGGCCCCAGTTCTGCCGGTACCGCTGCGCCCGCTTGGACTGCGACGCCCAGCCGGTGTCATACAGCGACGCCGGAACGGGGTGCGTCGGCGAGGCGATCGCCAGCAGATAGGCGATCATCGTCTCGTTCCAACCGATCAGCGGGTGGTCGATGTGAAAGCCGTCCGTGGGCGACCAGTGCCAGTACAGATAGTCCGGGTCCGCCGGGTTGCGGTACCAGTCCCACTCGACTTCTTCCCACAGGCGCGTGATCCGCGCCCGGAGCGCGCGCTCCGCCGGGGTGTGGCGGTCGAAGTACTGGCGAGCGGTCAGCAGCCCCTGCATCAGGAACGCCGTCTCGACCAGATCGCCACCGTTGTCGTATTGCCCGAAATACGGCACGACCGACCCGTCGCGCCCGTCGAGGAAATGCGGCCAGACGCCGTGAAAGCGTTCAGCGCGTTCCAGAAAGCGCAGGATCTTGTCCAGGCGCTCGAGCGCCGCACCCCGCGTGACGAAACCGCGCTCGACCGCGACCGGCAGCGCGCTGATGCCGAACCCCGACGCGCCGAGCGCGACCAGATGCTCGTCACCCGGCACGCACTCCAGCGCCATGCCCGCGTCCGGATGCGCTCGCTCCCAGTAGTAGCGAAAGCAGGCTTCCTGCACCATCGTCAGCAGGGCGTCGTCGTCCAGCGGGGCCGTCTGCGCCGCCACCGTCTCCGAGGGTGGGGACGCGCGGTAGGCGCGGCTGACGGCGCGAACCCGGTAATGAACCCTGGCCCCGGCCCGCCCCACGTAATCGGTGTAGCGGTCGAACGCGGGGTTCTGGATGCCGACCGGTGCGAACGTCTCGCCGTCTTCGGAGCGTTCGATCAGCACGTACTCCAGCGCGGGATCGGGCGGCAGCTCCCAGCGCAGATCGACGTGCCGGTCGTAGGCGCGCGCGTCCAAGCGGGCCGGGGGCGTGACCGGCGTGTTGGTCGCGGCAAAGCGCACTTTGATCTCGTCCAGGTAGAGCGTGTGCGGCAGATCGTCGTCAATCGACTGGGTGAAGACGATCCGCGCCGTCCGGCTGAAGTCGATCGCGGTCGTGATGGGCGCGAAATCCGCAAATGGAATCTCAACGTACACCCACTGGCCGGCGGGCAGATCGCCCACCCGATCGTCCAGCCGGAGCGGGAGCGTCGACAGCCCGGTATCCAGCACAAGCTGGAGCATCGGCAGATGTTCGGCGTGGATCGGTGTTTCGGCGCAACACCAGAAAGCCAGCCGGTCACCTGTGAGACGCTGCGCGCGCCCCCGCCAGCGTTCCAGATGCACCGCGGCGTGCCAGTCTCCACCGGAGCCGGAGCGCCAGCTCAGCTTGAGGCTGTTGGGCGGGCTGACGAACTGCTCGCGGCTGACCGGCAGCTTGCCGTCCACCAGCTCCAGCGCGCTCGGCGCGATAGCGCGCCCGCTGCTGAAGTGGTAGGCGCCTTCCGTCAGGCTGTTGTCGAAAACCAGGTGGCGGTAGTAGCTGTCTTGCTCGGGCGGCAGAACCATCGCTTCAGTCTCCATCGTTGGGTGGCGTGCGCTGGAAAAGGGGCGGCTCGCGATCCGGCCGCCCCTCGCAAAAAACCCGGCAGCAGGCGCGCCGCGCGCCTAGCCGCCCTTCACTTCTTCAAGATAGGCGGGCGTGACCGCGTAGTCGCCCGCGCTCTCGACAAAACCCATCGCCTCAAGCGCCTGCTGGACCGGCTCAAGCTGCATGAACAGGTCCCAGACGAAGCCGTCCTGATAGTTGGTGATCATCAGCAGAATGTCGCCCTGGTCGATCCCGATATGTTCGACGGAGTACCAGTCTTCGGCGGCGTTGATCGCGCTGACAAACCCGTATTCGCGCCAGACCTTCGGGCCGTATTCGCGCAGCATGGCGCGCATCCCCTCAAGCGCCGCGTCCGGCGTGAAGGGCAGGCAGGCGATCGAGGCGTAGGGTGCGATCGTGCCGTCGTGATTGCCGCCGTTCGCGCCATAGGCCCGGTAGCCGCGCGGCCCATCCGACGCGCTGATGCCCCACACGCCGTTCTGATAGGTGGCGTAGATGTCGGCGTTGGCCTCGCTGAAGGCGCGGTTACGCTCGCACGCCATCCGCGTGTTGTTGAAGTAGTTGGCGTAGGCGTCTTCCTTGCCCGCCAGGTTCAGGAACGCCAGCGGATACTGGTAGACGAACAGCGGCTCCGAGGGCAGGTAGATGTAGCCTTCCTGGGTGTTGACCGGGCGCTTCCACCGATCCCACGTCTCCGCCGGGATGGGGTGCGTCGGCGAGCCGATCGCCAGCACATACAGCAGCAGGCTCTCGTCGAAGTGATCCCACGTGGCGCTCAGGAAGCCGAGGTCCGGCTTCCAGCCCATCGAGACCATGTTGGTGTTCGCCATCATCCACTGCCAGTCCATCTGCTCGTAGAGCTGGCGGGCCAGCGCCTCGACCTCGGTGCCCTGGAAGTACTGGCCGGCGGTCAGCGCCCCGGCAATGAACAGCGCGCTGTCAATCGACGAAACCTCGCTGCTCCACACGCGCTCGCCGGTCTCCATATCGACGAAGTGATAGAAAAAGCCGTTCTGCCCCTGCACGCCGCCCTCGGCGAACGTCCGCAGCGTTACCAGCGCGCGCTCGTAGCCCTGGTTGTACGTAATCCAGCCGCGATCGATCCCGATCGGGATCGCCGCCAGCCCGAACCCTACCGCCGCGATGCTCGACGGCGAGTCCAGCGTGCTGCGGTCCTTGATCAGCCCGTTGTCCGGATTCGCCTCGTACCAGAAGTAGTCAAACGTCTCATGCGCCACTGCGTCCAGCAGCCCGACATCGTCCAGCGACAGCAGCAACGCCACCTCACGCTCGTACACCGTGTCGGCGGTCAGCGGCGCGGCTTCTCCGGCGGCCTCGGCGGGTTCTGCCTCAGGCGCGGGCGCCAGCGTGATGCTGCCCAGATAGAACGGCTCGGTCAGCACGATTTTGTTCTCGTTGGCGTCGGCGTGGAAGAACGCCAGATAGAGCAGATAGGCGCCGTTGGTGTTGATGCGCTGCATCACCGGATCGAGCACGAAGACGGCGCGCGTCCAGCCCGAGTCGCCTTCGATCTGGCCGAACAGCCCGCCGGCCCAGGTCCACTCTTCCGTGATCTCGGCCAGGCCCATAAACACCCGGTTGGGGTTGACGGCGTTCTCCGGCGGCAGGTACAGCTCCAGCTCGACCTGGCCGTGCGTGATCCAGTCTTGCAGGTTATTCCCACTCACCGGGAACGACAGCTTCGTTTCGTCCGCCGTGCCGCTGGGGATCACCTGAAGCGACTGCGCGCCGGACGGAGTCAGCACATCGGCGCTCTGGGCGAAATCGGACCCGGTGTTATCGTCGCCGAGCATGCCGGGGTTCTTCGCTTCCCACGCCGCCCAGAGGATCGGCTCGGTCGCGGCTGGCGCTCCGGTTTCGGGCGCGGCCTCTGCACCGCTAAGGACCATGCTCCCCAGATAGAACGGCTCGGTCAGCGGGGTTTTGTTATCGTTCTCGTCGGCATAGAAGAACGACAGATAGATCATGTAGCTGGCGTCCGGATCGGGGGCGCGCATGGCAGCATCCGGCGTGTAGACGACCTCGTTCCAGCCAGCTTGCGCTTGGGTTTCGCTGAACACACCGCCAACCCATGTCCATTCACCGCCGACATCCGCCATCCCCATGAAGAAGCGATTCGGGTTGAGCGCGTTTTCTTCCGGCAGGTACACGTCCAGCGCGACCTGCCGGTGCGTCGCCCACTCCTGCAGGTCCGCCCCGCTGACCGGAAAGGCGAGCTTGGTCTCTTCGGCGGAACCGCCCGGCGTCACCTGGAGCGTGGGCGCGCCGGACGGCGAGAGCACGTCCTCGCTGAACGCGAAGGACGAGCCGCTGTTGTCGTCGCCCAGCGTGCTTATGTCCTTATTCTCCCACGCAGCCCAGACGATCCCCTCGTCCTGCGCGATGGAAACCGTGGGACGCACGCCTGCTGCCATCAGCACGACAGCCGCGATCAGCACAATTGACATCAACCGTTTGCTCATGATGAACTCCTTACCCCTCAATGACTATTTGCTGCAGTGAATCAGTTGCGATGAGCTGGAGCCGGGCGCGGACAGATGGCCGGGCGGCTCGTGGGCAAAGCGTTTTTACCAGGATGGCTTCATCTCTGAGCGAAAAAAATCACCCCTTTCAATCTCTTGCGCGACAGACTGGAACCTGATACGATAAAAGCGTTTACAGCGCCGCATTTTCTATCGTATCACAAGATTTGCAGATGGCAGCAACAATTTTTGACGTCGCCCAGCACGCAGGAGTATCTATCGGCACGGTATCGCGCGTCTTCAACAACCGCGACCGCGTCCATCCCGAGACGCGCGAGCGCGTGCTGCGCGCCATTCGCGAGCTGAACTACCAGCCGAACGCGCTGGCGCGCGGGCTTGCCAGCCAGCAAACCGACACGCTCGGGCTGGTGATCCCCCAGGTCAACGATCCGTTTTTCTTTGAGATCGTGCGCGGCGTGGAAGATGCCGCTTCCGCGGCGGGCTATAACCTGCTGATCGCCAGCCAGCCGCGCCAGCCGGGCGAGCATTCGTACCTGCGCCTGTTCCACCGCGGCCACGTGGACGCGATGGTGCTGGTGGCGATCGATGTGCTGGCGCACGAAGTGCAGGCCATCATCGATCGCGGGGTGCCGATCGTGCTCGTGCAGCAGGACGTCGGCCGCAATATCCCGACCTTCCTGGCCGACAACTACTACGGCGCCCGCACCTTGATCGAGCACCTGGTCGATGTACACGGCTACCGGCGCGTGGCGTTCATCTCCGGCACCGACTACACGCCGGACAGCCGCGAGCGGCTGCGCGGACTGCGCGATGTGCTGGCCGAGCGCGGCCTGGATCTGCCCGCCGCCTATATCACACACGGCGACTATCTGCGCGGCAGCGGCTACCGCGCCATGCAGAAGCTGCTCGACCTGCCCACGCGTCCGGAAGCCGTCTTTGCCGCCAACGACCAGATGGCCGCCGACGCGATCATCGCGGCGCAGGCGCGCGGCCTGAGCGTCCCGGATGATGTCGCCGTGGTGGGCTTCGACGACGTGCCGATGGCCAGTTACGTCAGCCCACCGCTGACTACCGTCAGCCAGCCGGTCTATGAGTTGGGGTGGCAGGCCGCCCGTCTGGCGCTCGAAGCCAGCCGCGAGGACGCCGGCGCCCGGCCCATCACGCCGCGCATGGTCCAACTGCCGACGACGCTGGTCGTTCGCCGCTCGTGCGGCTGCGCCGGCTAGGGCAAGCCGTCCCGCAAGGGCAGCTCTTTCTTATCCGGCGTGTAAAAGCGTTTTAATCAAGGATGTGAAGTATCACGGTGAGCAGCACAACCGGCTCACCGGCCCCAGTCGAAAAGTCCGGTTTTCGGTTTGCAGAAGGAGAATTGTTCATGTTTGCTCCACACACTCTCTCTCGTCGGATCCCATTTGTTTTCATTCTGATCGTTGTGCTGCTGGCCGGGGCTGTCGCCAGCGCGCAGGAGCCGCCCATGGCCAATTCGATCCGCGTCTCGGTCGTGGCCGGCGCCATGCAAGACACCATGACCAAGCTGGTCAACGCCTACCAGGCAGCCAATCCGGGCGTGACCGTCACGCTGGAACTGGAGCCGGAAGGCGGCGCGTTCCAGGCGCTGATCGCGGCGGGCAACCAGCCCGACCTGATCATCACCTCGTTCGGCCCGCAGCTTGGCACCCTCGCCGAGCAGGGCGCGGCGGTGGCGCTGGAAGAGCTGCCCGGCGCGGACGAGCTGTTCGCCCGGCTGGAGCCGGCGTCGGTCCAGCGGCTCTACGGTCACAACTATTACGTCCCGGTTGGGGCGGATGTCACGCTCATGATCTACAACAAGGCGCTGTTCGAAGAAGCCGGCCTGGATCCCGACAACCCGCCCAAGACCTGGGACGAATTCCTGGCGGCGATCGAGGCGATCGACGCGCTCCCGCCGCGTGAGAACGGCGACGACGTCTACGGGACTGTCTTCTGGAACGAGGCGCTGCAATGGGGCGGCTGGTACTGGAACATGCTCCAGCCGATCTACCTCAACGCCAATCAGGGGCGGTGCCAGCTTTTGAACAACCTGGCGACCGACATCATCTTCGACCGCGAGGAATGCGCGCTGGATAAGTTCTTCGAGTTCACGCGCGCCGCCCAGCAGTTCGCCCCGCCGACCATGGAGAAGAACTTCTTCAGCCGCACCATCGGCACGTGGCTGCAGTACGGCTACTCGTGGGAGCCGAACCTGCAATCCGCGGCGGGCGAGCCGATGGTGATTGGCGAGGATGTCGGCGTGGCGCCGGTGCCCGTGCCCGAAGAGGGCGACACGTCCTTCACGACCTTCGGTGGCCGCGCGGCCATGATCTTGAAGACCACGCCGGAGCGTGAGGCTCGCGCCTGGCACTTCCTCAACTTCCTGATGGAAGACGAGAACAACTACCTGTTCATCACCGAGCTGGGCTATCTGCCGGTGGTGACCGCACTGCGCGACGATCCCTACTTCCAGGAAGAAGCGCGCCGGCCGTTCGTCGAGCTGTTGGAGCATGGCTATATCCCCGAGCAGTTCGCCACGGCTGAGCGTGTGGCGGCGGCCCTGCAGGGGGTCTACCAGCAGGTTGTCGTCGAGGGGTCGGTTCCGCTTGAAGATGCGGTGGCCCTCGCAGCCGAAAAGGCCCGCGAAGCCATCCAGGCGCCGTAAGCAGCTTGGAGCTGTGGCTGGCGGTGCAGGGCAGCCTGTGCCGCCAGCCGTTTCATCACCCGGCCTGTAGGGCTTGTGACTGAGGATGGTGCCATGACCTCACTTCAGGCCACCCGCGCCATGCCGCAGGGGACGCCCTTGTGGCTCCGCATCCGGCGCAACGCCTGGGGCTATGTCTTCGTTTCGCCCTGGGTTGTGCTGTATATGATCTTCGGGCTGTACCCGCTGATCCTCTCGTTCTACCTGACGTTCTTCACCTACTCCTTTGTCACGCCGGAAAACCGGGCCTTTGTGGGCGTGGGCAACTGGGTCGGCGGCGCGACCGATCCGCTGTTTTGGAAGGCACTCTACAACATCGTTCTGAACCAGGCCGTCTTCATCACGCTCAAGAACGGAATCGGGCTGCTGACCGCGGCGCTGCTGTTCCGCATCACCTGGGGCGCACGCTTCTTCCGCACCATCTACTTCTTGCCCGTCATCACCTCTACCGTGGTCCTGATGACCATCGGCGACAACCTCGCCAGCCCCGGCGGCCCGATCCAGCGCTGGATGATCAACGCCGGCATCCTGTCGGGGCCGTCGTTCTGGAAGTCGGACAACACGCTTCCCATGATCGTGATCGCGCTGATCAACACCTGGAAGTGGTTCGGCATCAGCACTGTGATCCTGCTGGCAGGCATGTACGGCATCGATCCTCGCCTCTACGAAGCCGCCGCCGTCGACGGAGCGCGGGGATGGGATATGTTCCGCCGGATCACGCTGCCGCTGCTGCGCCCGCAGTTGTTCTTCCTGCTGGTGGTCGATGTGATCAACGGGCTGCAAATGTTCACCGAAGTCTTCAGCATCGGGTTCAACGTCTACGGCGGCATCAACAACCAGGCGCTGACGCCGGTGCTGTACCTCTACGCGCAGGCCTTCGACCGGTCGAATGTGGGCTACGCGTCCACGCTGGGGCTGCTGCTGGCGTTCATCATTGCCGGGCTGACCGCCATCCAGTTTAGGTTCATCCGCTCCGAAGCGGACTAGGAGAGCGCCATGAACCAGCTCAAGCGCGTTTCGCTCTCCCAACTGCTCATCTACGCGGTGCTGACGATCGGCGCGGTGGTCGTCGTCTACCCGTTCTTCTTTATGGTCAACAACTCGTTCAAGACGGGCCGCGAGATCATGCACTCGCCCGCCGCGCTGCCTACAGAGATCACGCTGCGGGGCTATACCGGGGTGTTCGAGGAGCTGAACGTCCTGCTGCTGTTTAAAAACTCGCTGATTCTGGCCGTCTCGATCACGCTCCTCAATGCGCTCCTGAGCGCGCTGGCCGGCTATGCCTTCGCTAAGATCCCGTTTCCCGGCCGGGGCCGGATCTTCGGCTTTATGCTGCTCACCATGATGATCCCCGGCGTTCTGTTCCTGATTCCGACCTACGTCTTCATCTACAACCTTGGCTGGGTGGGGCGCTACGAAGCGCTGATCGTGCCGTCGGCGGTGTCGGTCTTCAATATCTTTCTGGTGCGCCAGTTCATGCTCGGCATCCCAGACGAGCTGGTCGAGGCGGCGCGCATCGACGGCGCGGGCGAGATCACGATCTTCACGCGCATCATCCTGCCGCTGGCACGCCCCGCTCTGGCGAC
>Ga0226835_1000479_pt1 | contig 44697 bp, 34 predicted proteins | sample LAC_MetaG_1_FD_163627 | JGI IMG/M metagenome (GOLD analysis project Ga0226835, IMG submission 163627) | Anaerobic ammonium oxidizing microbial communities from anammox membrane bioreactor (MBR) in UC Berkley, California, United States -... | ecosystem: Engineered > Bioreactor > Anaerobic >...
CAACCAACGCCGCAGACACACGTCAATCGGTGGACTCTCGCCCGTGCAATTCGAAGCCGATTGGTATCAACGCAATCGATCAGTATGTTGTACTTAAACTTTCGTACCTCGAATTAGGCCGGGTTCATTCCACCTGTGTGCCCGCATCACAGAGCCCCGTGACAGTGTCGGAAGAATCTAGTTTTCAAATCTTAAATCACGTATGTTCATTCGAAGCCGATAGTGTTCCTTTTCAAGCCCTTTGAGTTTATCTTCGGGTACTCTGCCAGACACCTTACTCGATCGGAAGCACATCTATGCGGTGACGCCCCCCTCGCGTCTTAACCCATCCACCGGCATACCATTTTACATCTTGACTACGCCGGAACGCTTGACGGCGATGATCTGCTCCGGCTTGTAGTGTTTTCGTGGTAAATAGTGCTCCACTTGAGCGGCATTACCTACGTACAACAATGAGCATTTTTATTGGGGCACAGGGCAGGTGAACTACGGTGAGTGTGAGGTATCAACCCTACCCTGCTACCCGAGGGAACACTTTAGGACGCAATTTTATTAAGCTCGAAGGAAAAGGAACTGCCACTTCCAAATTCGCTGGTAACATAAATCCGGCCACCCTGGGCTTCGATAAATTCCTTGCTAATACTAAGCCCCAGTCCCGTACCTTCCAACTTTATGCCCGGGACTCGGAAGTAACGATCAAATACCTTATCTATATATTCAGGAGCGATACCCTGGCCACTGTCAATTACTGATAGCACTACCTTGTCACCTTCACTATTTTCACTTACACGAATGATGATTGCAGATTCATCATGAGAGTATCGAATTGCATTGTTAATCAGGTTAATTACTACCCAGGCTGTCTTTTCTTTATCAGCCATCACTTGTTCGCCGGCTTCATTTGCTTGAATATCAAATCGTATTTGCTTTCGGTCTGCAGCTTGTTTTACTGCACTCAGAGCATATTGGATAATTTCTGAAATATTAGTCGGGTGCATCTCAAGGTGGATCCTGCCACTCTCGACCTGCGTCATATTAGCTAATTCGCCAGTAAACTTCAGTAGTCTGTTAGTATCATCTTGAATGCTGGTCAGCAGGTCTCTCTGCTCTTGGTTAAGTGATCCGATCTTTTCATTCTCAAGCAGTTGCAAGCTCATCTTGATAGATGCGATTGGTGTTTTAAGTTCATGTGAGACCGTTCCTATAAAATTAGTTTTAGCCATATCCCGTTCCTTATAGGCCGTAACATTTTTCAGCATGATGACATCCCCAATATGCCTTTCCGTGGCCTCACCTGTGGGGACGATTTTTATCGGTACAATTTCTTTTTCAAAGAAATTTTCCTTTCTATCTGAATAGATATTTATTGGCTGTTTCTTGTCGTTCATTACAGCATCGGTACTGAACAACTCCAGAATAAGCATTCGTACTAAGTCGTTATGCACTGCAATTTCTTGTACGGGTTTCCCAACAACCTTATCCCCATTTAAATTTGTAATCTTTAGTGCTTCATCATTTATAAATACAATTCGTTTGTCTTCATCCAGGCCGATGACGGGCTCACTCATATTATTAATGAGTGTTTCAATTCTTTTTTTCGCAAATAATAGCTTTTCTAAATTGCTGCTTGAGTATTCCTCCAATTTTTGCGCCATTGTATTAAATGATTTAGCCAAATCACCAAATTCATTGTTACTTTCAAATTTTACGCGCTCTGAATACTTCTTGTTTGCAATTTGCATAATACTCTTTGTGAGTTCACCAATTGGATTAGCTATGTTCGAAGGAAGGTTAACAAGCAAGGCAAAAGCAATAGCAAAGCAGATTGTTCCAACCACTGATATAATAATAATCGATGTCTGTGCTGTTTCTGTAGCAACAGCATTCTTTTTCTGAATTGCTTGCATATTCAGATAAATCACATCTGTTATTTGAGCACGAATGTCCCGAATTAATAAGCTATCATACCTACCGGATTGAATCTTGATAAAGCTACGCTTGATGTTTTCCGCGAGTTCGTATTCTCCCGGTTCAGTGATAGTATTTAACTCGTACTTAAGATTGCCAAGGAATCGGTCTTTCTCATTCTCAAGAGATATTCCATTGTTCAATGCAATCAGCATTTCCCTGCAGTATGAGATGGAGTTGTAGTTGTCCTTAATAATATTCTCCGAATCATTTGACAAGCGGTGTATATAATAGACACCAATCACTGTCAGGCTGGCAATCATTACAAACAGGAGGCCTACGGCCAGTGTTAGTTTAAACTTGATTTTCATTTTTTAACGAATGTTAGCTAAGAACAACAACATCAATTCGGTTTTGCGAAAGCTTCTTTAGCAACTCATTAAATACATTGGTTGCAAGTATAATTTTAAACAGACCAAGCTTTGGCTTACCCACACATACGGTTGTAATCTGCTTTTCCTCGCACTGTTTGATAATCGCAGCAGGTACCTGACTATCCTTGATCTTCAGTATCTCTGCTCCAAGTTCAGCGGCCAGATTTAAATTGTTTATTAAGTGACGTTGCTTATCCAACGGAATCTTATCAGGTGCTTCTCGTGGAGTCTGTACATACAAAACATACCACTTGGCATTATAATAACCAACTAATCTGGATGTTTTACGAATAATGTTTCTGGCTGACTTCTCATTGCTGCTTATACAGGCAAGGAATTTTTCCCGTTTACTGTTTTTTGATAGTGACACTTCGCTCTCAACCTGCCGGCCCACTTTAGAGGTTACTTCTCTCAGTGCCAACTCTCTCAGCTGCAAAATGTGTTCACTTTTAAAAAAATTATTCATTGCTGCCTGTATTTTGCTTCGGTCATAAATCTTTCCCTCCCTTAAGCGTGTGATGAGTTCATCCGCAGTAAGGTCAATATTAACCACTTCATCTGCAAGGGCTAGCACGCTATCGGGGACACGCTCTTTGACCTCGATTCCTGTAATATTTTTTACCTCTTCATTTAGGCTTTCAATATGCTGGATATTTATTGCGCTGATAACGTTGATGCCGGCCTCAAGGATATCCATTACGTCCTGCCATCTTTTTTCGTTTTTACTCCCTTCAATGTTTGAATGCGCCAGCTCATCAACAATTACGACTTCGGGGTGCTGTTTGATGATGGATTCAAGGTCCATCTCCGTCAACTGTTTCCCTTTGTAGTAGAGACTCTTCTGGGGAATGATCGGTAGCCCATCCATTAGTGCTAATGTTTCTGCCCGGTTATGAGTTTCAACCAGACCAATCTTCACATCAATGCCATTTCTCAGCATTGTGTGTGCTTCTTGTAGCATTCGGTATGTTTTACCAACGCCTGCACTCATTCCGATGTAGATTTTAAACTTACCACGCCTTGATTTTTTTACTAAATCAAGAAAGTGCTGGACCGACTGTTCCCTATTATCCATTTTAAAATGACAGTGCAATTGAGGTTGTTATGAAATAGTTGTATTTGACGGGTACTCCGTCACGAATAAAAATATCATCTTCATCCCATAACCCGCGTCCTTCGATCCGCCATAATGCATTGTCACTAATCACGTAATCGTAATTGGCAGAGCTACCAACAACACGGGCACCGTTACCTGCACCAGTCGATATTATTGCCTCATTCACATCGTTAAAGTACTCCACTCGTATGGTGAATCGATGCGTTAATTCGGGTCTGTAGTGAATTAGTATTACCGGAGTGTACCAGAACTTGTTGTCGGTACTCGCTACGCTATTTTGTTCCGCCCCAACATCAATTCCGGCTGTTATTCCAAGTTCGTTTGACACCCTCACGATTCCGTACAAATTGTGAAAGTATCGTATAGCAGCGCTGCCATCTGGTCCGTCACTACCGATATACGAACTACTATTGAGGGTGATATTACTATCCGGTTTATAGAGCAGCTGGTGGCCCAATGCAAGCCTCTGATTCCCGTCAGTCCGTTGGATTCGCTGCCATCCATTAAGAAGTAGTCCGCTAATCATCCATTGTTGGTCTTCTGTAGTGTACGACAGTTTAACGCCTGTTTCAAAATATGGTGAGTTCTCGGCATACAGTCCTCGGGTGACGGTCCAATTATCCTTGCCAATTGCACTTTCAAATCCAATGTGGGAAGGCATTATACCGGCGTCTACCCAGATATTCAGGCTATCCGAAAGCCTTAACCCAACATACGCTTCGTAGATATTCTGCAACACACCGGGCTCTGCACCATAGTTTGCGTTCATGTATGAGCCGGTTGCTAAAGCAATACTTCCACGCACCTTTTGTGTTTGATAAGCACCTCGAAGTAAACCAAGATTCAAGCTGACTTCATTATGACGCTGATGTGAATACATGAACCCGGGACGATTATGATCACTGGGTTCATTTATATCGTACGAGTAGTATGATTCAATGTAACCCGATAGTGAAAAAGCAGCGATAGTATTGTCCTGCTGCGCCCAGACAGCCGAATTAGTTATGCAGGTTACTAATACCATTACCAATAGTGAGTGAAATACTTTGTTCATTTTGTTGTTTTCCTTCTGATTGAGTGGACTGTATGAACCCGTCTAACCATGAGTTGTAAACTGAATGAGGTGATTACTTACTCTCCGGACGCTGCATACTCTGATCAAGCGCATAGTTCATTTTCACTACGTTGACCTTTTCCGGACCTAAAATTCCGAACAGCGGCCGTTCTGTATATCTGTTAATTAAGACATTCAACCCTGCTTCAGATAAACCACGGGTCCCTGCAATTCGTTTGACTTGCACTCTTGCCGCACGAACCGATATGTGAGGATCTAAACCGCTCCCACTTGCCGTAACTAATTCAACAGGAATTTCGGACTTGTCGACTTCAGGATTGTGTACCAAGAAAGTATCGATTCTTGCTTTCACCGTTTGCAGGTATTCCGGATTTGACGGCCCCATGTTACTACCGCCACTTCCTGCTGCGTTGTAGTCAACAGCAGATGGACGTGACCAGAAGTATCCATCTTCGTTGAACTTTTGGCCAATGTTTGAATAGTACCGGTTCCCACGTTCATTTATAACAATACCGTTTCCAGAACCGGGTGTAAACTGAGCAATCCCCCACACAATGGCAGGATAGATTACTGTTAGCAGCACAAGGCACAGGGTTGTTAACCGCACCGCAGGCAATATATGGTTTTTCATTGTATTCATATAATTGTTGAGATGATAACGTCTATTATCTTAATACCGACAAACGGAAATACAATACCGCCAACTCCGTAAATCAAAAGGTTTCTGCGTAGCAGTGCACTTGCGCCAATTGGTTTGTAAACCACACCCTTTAGCGCCAGTGGTATCAGCATTGGGATGATAATAGCATTAAAAATAATTGCTGATAATATTGCACTCTCCGGAGAACTAAGCTGCATCAAGTTCAGCCCCTGTAGAGCCGGGATTGTTGTAATAAACAACGCCGGAATTATGGCAAAGTATTTTGCCACATCATTTGCAATGCTGAATGTTGTTAGTGTCCCCCTCGTCATTAACAACTGCTTGCCGATCTCTACAACTTCAATCAGCTTTGTGGGATCGTTATCTAAGTCAACCATGTTGCCGGCCTCTTTTGCCGCTTGTGTTCCGCTGTTCATTGCAACACCGACGTCAGCCTGAGCAAGTGCAGGTGCGTCGTTTGTACCGTCACCCATCATTGCGACAAGCCGTCCCTGTGACTGCTCCGATCTGATATATTGCATCTTGTCTTCTGGCTTAGCTTCGGCAATAAAGTCGTCAACTCCCGCTTTATTGGCAATAAATCCTGCTGTCAATGGATTGTCACCAGTTACCATAACAGTTTTGATCCCCATTTTCCGAAGGCGTTCAAAGCGCTCCTGAATACCGGGTTTTATAACGTCTTGTAATTCGATAACTCCCAGAACTGTATCGTTTTCTGCTACAACTAACGGGGTACCACCATTATTCGAAATCTCCCTAACCTTTGTCTCGATTTCTTCCGGAATCGAGCCACCGGCTGTTTCAACCCATTTTCTGATAGCATCGGAAGCTCCTTTTCGTATTCTACTAGTGCCAAAGTCAATTCCCGAACTTCGGGTTTCTGCAGTGAACTTGATGAAACGTGGGCTATCAACCGAGTACGATCCAGGATCCAAGTTGGCCAATTCCAGAATTGATTTTCCTTCCGGTGTGTCGTCTGCCATTGAACTCAACACTGCCGCTTTTGCGAGCACCCTTAAATCCACACCGTTAGCAGTATGGAAGTGTGTGGCTTTTCTATTGCCGATTGTAATTGTACCCGTTTTGTCCAATAAAAGAACATCAATGTCTCCTGCTGTTTCGACAGCTTTACCGCTCTTGGTAATAACATTGGCACGCAATGCTCTGTCCATTCCTGCTATGCCGATAGCTGATAGTAAACCGCCGATGGTGGTTGGGATTAGGCAGACAAACAGTGATATGAGGGAAGCGATTGTAATTGGTACTTGAGCATAGTCTGCAAATGGCTTCAACGTAACCGTGACAATACAAAACACCAAGGTAAAACCAGCCAGGAGTATGGTCAAGGCAATCTCATTTGGTGTTTTTTGTCTGGATGCTCCTTCCACCAAGGCAATCATTTTATCAAGGAAACTTTCTCCTGCCCTCGCTGTAACCAAAACCTTAATATGGTCTGACAATACTTTCGTACCGCCGGTCACTGAACTTTTATCTCCACCGGCCTCGCGAATCACAGGAGCACTTTCACCGGTTATTGCGCTTTCATCAATTGTTGCCAGACCCTCAACGATCTCGCCATCAGTTGGAATTACGTCACCGGCTTTACAAATAAATACGTCTCCCATCTTCAGTTGCGATGACGATATCGTTTGCCCACTCTCTAAGAGGGCCGGTGTCTCTTCCCTCGTCCTACGCAAACTATCTGCTTGAGCTTTTCCGCGCGCTTCCGCAAATGCTTCAGCATAATTCGCAAACAGTACCGTGATAAAGAGTACGATAGTGACTGCTAAGTTGTAGATCACACTACCCTGATTCTCGGCTCCGGCAGCTACCCAAATTGTTACCAGTGCCATAACGAGTGTACCAATCCAAACCAGGAACATTATTGGATTTCGATACATTCGCTTTGGGTTCAGTTTCACGAACGAAGACCAGAGTGCAGCAAGCATTTGATCTTTTTGAAATAGCGATGTGTTGGTATTCATAGCTTAGTATTGTATTACTTCATTGAATAATATTCGGCTATTGGTCCTAGAGTCAGAGCCGGGAAAAACGATAGTGCTGCTATAATTAGAGTAACGGCGAGTACCATAACAGCGAATGTTGCCGTATCTGTTCTTAACGTCCCTGTACTTTCAGGGACATACTTCTTCTCGGCAAGTAACCCAGCAATAGCAACCGGACCAATGATCGGCAGGAAGCGTCCGACAAGTAAAACTATCCCGGTTGTTATATTCCACCATTGTGTGTTGTCTCCCAGCCCTTCAAAACCACTACCATTGTTTGCGGCACTGGAAGTGTACTCATACAACATCTGACTGAATCCATGAAAGCGGGGATTAGTAAGAGTCGATAATGTAAACTGTGGGAATGCAGAAGAAAGGGCGGTTCCAACCAGTATCAGAAATGGATGAATCAGTGCAATCACCATCGCAATTTTCATCTCTCGTGCCTCGATTTTCTTACCCATAAATTCCGGAGTCCTTCCAACCATTAGTCCGCTGATGAATACTGCCAGGATAATTAGTATGAGAATATTGAGTATTCCAACTCCCACTCCACCGTAGAACGCGTTGATCATCATGGCTAGAAGCTCGTTCATTCCAGACAAAGGCATTGTACTGTCATGCATTGAGTTAATGGATCCTGTGGAGATTACGGTTGTAACAATACTCCAGAATCCAGATGCTGCTGCCCCAATTCGTACTTCCTTACCTTCCATTGCACCGAGAGAATTGTCAATTCCCATTGCAGCAATTGCCGGATTTCCGTTCATTTCCATGTAGACATTAGGAACCGCAAGGAACAGAAACCCAACCGTCATCACTCCATATACCATCCAAGCAAATTTCGGACGCCGGATAAAATAGCCGAGAGCAAATACCATCGCCATCGGTATTATAAACTGCGCAATCATTTCTACCATGTTTGTCAGGAATGTAGGATTCTCCAGCGGGTGAGCTCCATTTGCTCCAAAAAACCCTCCTCCGTTTGTTCCCAGGTGTTTTATGGGGACAAATACAGCTACCGGACCGCGACTAACCTGAACTGTATCGCCCTGCAGCGTAGTAACAGTATCGCGCCCCTCAAAGGTCATGGGCGTCCCTTCAAACACAAGGATGCCAGCTATTAAAATTGAGAGCGGCAATAGTATTCGTGTGCAGGACTTCAGGAAATAATTATAGAAATTTCCAAGTTGGGTTGTGCACTTATCCTTGAATGCCTTAAAGACCACAACTGCAGCCGCCATACCAACGCCGGCTGTGACAAACTGTAGAAACATCAGCCATAACTGCCCCAGATAACTGATACCTGTCTCACCGGAATAGTGCTGCAGATTGCAATTTACCAAGAATGATATGGTAGTATTAAATGCAAGATCGGCAGACTGGCTTGGATTATTATCCGGATTAAGAGGAAGCCAGTTCATATTCATTAGAATGAACATTCCGAGCAAGAACCACAACAGATTAATGGTGAGCAGCGCCACGAGGTGCTGCTGCCACGTCATTTCGGTGCTAATGTTTATCCCGGATAATTTAGCAATCCACTTCTCCATTGGATTCAACACTGAATCAAGCAATGTTCGTTCACCTAGATATACCTTCGCTATATATCTTCCTAGCGGGATTGCCAGTAAAAACGTAATGCCGAACATTACTATTACGGCTATTATTTCTGTAGTCATGCGTCTGCGATTATTGGTGGTGATGATTTTCCATTGAGTTAGTCGGCGAATGCACCGTTTCGGCTATTCGCATCGCCCCGATCTTCAACTTTTATTAAAACTTCTCTGGTTTTACCAGCACGTAACTGACGTAGGCCGTTGCAACGAGTGCTATGATGAAGAGAATTGTCATATTTTATTAAATGTGTTAATTAGTGAATAGAAGAGAGCAAACATTGCGGCTCCTAACAGGATTAAAAGAATAGCCGTCATGTATCACCTTTTTTTGTTTGAGATGTTTTTAAAACTGTATGTATTTTATCGCTGCTGCTTACCCGCATTGCTCATAGGCGGATCTCGCGCCTTTAAGCCTGGATTCCATCGCTTCTTTTGGTGCTTATCGCACCTGGTATTCGTTATCTCGGCAGGTGGAAAACAATTGGCTATTTAATAGAGCATTTATCGGTAACCATTTTGATTTATGGTCCCATATGGAAGTCTCCATCACGATTTGATTTCTATAAAAACAGTTGCTCGCCTACAGTCTGTCACTGTTTCTTGATTGATTGACCCCAAATGCTGTGCCAGCAAGATCAGCCACGCGTTAAACCATTGCTGTACAATGGCTTACATCTATTGATATATTAGGCGAAAAAAAAAACCCTTTCGTTTTGAAAGGGCAAATCGTAGCATAATTGGAAAGCAGTTTATTCAATTCCGTATTCACTCAATTTCCGATAGAGTGTAGTTATTGCTATTCCAAGTATCTCGGCTGTTTTTGTTTTGTTACCATTAGTAGAGTGTAAAACTCTGCTGATGTGTTGCTTCTCTACAGACGCTAAATTCAAATTGGAGCGCTTCTGACCACTTGGATCGTCTATTGATAACCGGCGCATTTCTAGCGGGAGCGAATCGGCAACTAATTCAGTACCCTCGGTCAATATCACGCTCCGTTCAATCACGTTCCTAAGCTCACGAATATTACCCTTCCAGTGGTGCTGTTTAAGGTAGTCTAGATATTCACCCGATATTGTATAGATTCTCTTATTGATTCTTGCAGAACACGTTTTTAAAAACGAATAGGCCAGTTCTTCTATGTCCGCCCGCCTTTCACTTAACGAAGGTAGGTGGATCTGAAATACGGCGATTCTGTAATACAGGTCCTCACGGAATCTCCCTGCAGCAACTTCATTTGATAGGTCGCGATTAGTGGCTGCAATAAACCGAACATTCACGGTTGTTTGTTTACTGCTGCCTACCTGCATGAATTCGCCGGTTTCCAAAACCCGAAGTAACTTGGCCTGCAACTCAATGGGCATTTCACCCAGTTCATCCAAAAAGACAGTTCCATTGTTTGCTTCTTCAAGAATACCCTTTGTTTCTTTTGTGGCTCCGGTAAACGCACCAGCTTTGTGTCCGAATAATTCACTCTCAAACAACTCTTTGCTAAATGCTGAACAGTTTACAGCGATAAAACTTTTTCTACGTCTGTTACTCGCATTGTGAATTGCCTGAGCAAATACTTCTTTACCTGTTCCAGTTTCCCCGGTTAGTAATACACTCGTATCAGATGGTGCAGCTTTCTTGGCTTCATCAATAGCCGATAGCACCGATTTTGACTTCCCTATAATTGAGTCAAACGAATACTTACTCCCCAATTGCCTCTCAAGTGTTTCGACTCTTTTTGCCAGTCCAACTTTCTCAAGCGCTTGATGCAGAATTGGGATAATTCTGTTATTGTCATCGCCCTTTGTGATATAGTCAAAAGCCCCATTCTTCATTGCACGAACTCCATCAGGAATATTCCCATAAGCAGTCAGCAATATCACTTCAATCGTCGGATGTCTTTCTTTAATTATTCTTGTTAGGTCTACACCATTACCGTCCGGCAATTTCACATCAGACAACACAACATCAATGGGAACTGTCTCTATTTTCCTGAGGCCACTCTTTATGTCGCTTGCTTGTAATACTTCAAAGCCCTCCAATGCAATAATCTTTGCTAACAAACTCCTCAATTTTTCTTCATCATCAATAATCAGAATCCTATTCATAAAGTTCAAAGGGGCAATATATATTGTGGAAGTCTGTACAATAGCTGTATTCTATTATACATATTTATTTGATATGATCTATCCTGTAACTCATTATTCATGAATACGAAACTATCCATTACCTTTTCGTACGCCAACCATGCTTATTAAAATAGTGACCATAAGTGATACTCCACTGCGGTGGAGTGGAGTACATTCAGATTTTAAAATCTCTTTTGCCTGGGTCGGCATTTCATTCGTACAAGTCCGCCTTTCAGTAACGATAGCCTGTTATGGTGCCAAATTCTGGAAATATCAGTTTCCTGAATAACTGCTTCAAGCACTTCGGCAACTCCACATCCTCCGGCTGTACTCCATGATTGAAGTAAACAGGCATCCGGGAGTATAGCACTCCGCAAATTGATCGCTCTGCCCCACCTCGGCACTCTATTCTTTAACCAACTTCAGCATCATTTCTTCACCGGCGTAAGAGATGCTAACAAGGTAAACACCTCTTGGAATGACTCCGAACGACGTTCTGCCGTCCCAACGGATAGCGCCGTTGCCCGTAAACGAGTGGAGCTGTCTGCCAAGCAGGTCATAAACACGAACTGTTATAATGCCTGTTTCAGGCAGCATAAAGGTTACCTCTGAGCTCATTGGGTTGGGAGCCATGGTGATGCCCGCAAGATACAGCTCGTCTGTAACCGAGTTTACTTCTCCGCGAGTAAGGTACACGGTATCGGCTCCGGCAGTGCTGGATACAACTAAAAATGCTGTTGCATTTGTTTCTGATGTTGTCCGGACCGGAACTGTAAATACAGCACCCATTTTCAGTGTCTGTGGGAGCTGGAAGGTACCTGCAATCTCGAACGAACTCTTGCCGCTGCCACCCAGGTCAACAGTCAGAACGGTGGCACTGTCACACTCCAGTGGAAAGGTTTGCGCCGTGCGTTCAGTCCCGGCAACCCCCGTGGCAAAATACAGCGTATCGGCGGTAAACTGTAGGTCAGAAACCACAGCCCCTTTCACATTGATTGTTGCCGTACCATCGGTGGTAACAATTGTTATGGTACCACTAAACTCACCAATCGCTGCCGGTGTAATGGTAACGCTGATCGACGCATACTCACCAGGTTTTAACACGTGCGGAAGCTGTAATCCTTGAACCTCAATCACGGCCGATGGCGTAGTTTCAACTGCCGTAATAGTGATACTGCTCTGCCCGATGTTCGAAATCACGTCATCCAGTTCAACCTCGTAACCTGTGCAGATCCCGATATCGCCGGTACCAAGTTCAGTAATAGCAACCGCCACTGACCCCGGTGCACCATCGATGGTTACAGTGGATTGTTGTGACTGTACGGTATCGCAAACGTTGCTTACTTCGCAGTGGTATTTTCCGGCGTCGGCTTGTGTTGCTTTTGCAATTGAATACAGTTTTTCGGTAGCACCAGGTATTGGTTTTCCGTTCTTATACCACTGATAGCGTAGCTTCTTACCGGAAGCATTTACCATCAGATCAATCCGTTGGCCAACCGTAACGGCAGCACTCGCCGGGTGCAGTGTAATTTGAGGTTCGTTTAAGACTGTGATTTGGACAGGGTCGGAGGTGTCAGACGGTTCACATGCACCGCTGACAATGCAAAAATATTTAGCATCATCAAAGAGTGAGATGGATGGAAATTCAAGGACGGATGTTTCCTGTTCCGGCATCAGCACGCCATTTTTATACCACTGGTAGCGCAGACTGCTGCCATCGGCTTGTACCTGCAGCGATACCGATGCCCCTTCACACGTGTCAATCGGACCTGTGGTTGCCTGCACCACGTGCGGTTTGCGTTTAATGGTGACTTCGGCAGGAGTCGTTTCCAGTTGTACTCCGCATGACGTGATAACGCAGGTATATGTGCCCTGGTCAGCTTCGTTGCTTGACGGGATATTGTAAACACCAAGAGTTGCACCCGGAATATCGTCACCATTTTTCTTCCACCGATACACGGGATCTTTTCCAATCACACCCGCAACAAGCTCGAATGCATGACCCTCACACACATCCTGTGACTGTGGCTGGGATACAATCACAGGCTTGTCGCTGATAGAAAACTGCTGGGACCGACCTACCTCTGTAGAAGTGGATACTTCAACAAGACGAAGCTGGTATGAATTGCCGGGTTCAACGTCATCCGGAAGTGTATAGGAATACGATCCCAGATTGGCTTCAACCGATCGCTCAACAAGAATGGTATTCTCAAAATCATCATCCGACATCTCGATGCGAACCGCGCCAACCGCGGTTTGCGTCCAACGAATTACTAATACCTCACCACCACAGAAGGCCATTCCGCTCATCGGATTTGTAAACGTAGCCCCTTTAACGGTAATGTCAGTGCTATAGGTTGTAAACGCATCTCCGGCACTGGTATTATCCATGTTTACTGCCGCACCGGCTGCGTACAATGTATAGATGCCGTGATTGGCGGGCGCTCTCCAGCTAAACGAAAAATTCGCACCCTTATTCCGGAATCCGGCAGGTGCTGCGTGAGTAAGTTCGTTATTAAGTCCTTGTAACCCATCGCCAGCAGTTAACTCACCTGCCGTTTGTCCGTCCTGCTCTACCGCCAGATTAATACCTGCGGCATTTAACGTTTGATGCGCAACCCGAATGGTGAAATTATTATTCGATTGTGCAAGCACGGTGGTTGAACCGGTTAATGTAATCTGAGTGCCCTGCCCGGTAACATGGCATCCTGCACCGGCACAGCCCAGTTTGTAAACTCCGATAATACCATCGCGATAGGCGAAAACATCGGCGTTTGACAGTAAGAAAACCAGTGAAATGGCAAACAGAACGGTGTATGAGCGTTGCATTGTTTTTCCTAATCCATTATTAATACCGTAAAGTAAGGAAAAACATGATTATGCTGAACCGCACGAATTACGACCGTGCGAAAAGCTTTGCCGTCACCGCAATGGTTTCACCAACGCTGCTACCAATCGAGCCATCCTTGCCTTTGACGTTATAGTCAGCCAGCCGGACATTAAAGGTTGCAGTAATCATTGTAAAGTTTCCCGGTGCCCTCTTCTTTGTGGCAGTATTTTCGGGCACGTATGTAAGTGTAATCTGAGCTGAAAGGGGCTTTGTTACACCGTGCATGGTAAACGTACCGGTAGCCTGGGCGTTAACAGTGCTCTTACCATTGTCCTGTGTAACCGTCACATTAGTTAATCCTGTAACGGTGTACACAATTTCCGGGTATGTGGCAGCGTCCAGCCAAACGTTGCTGTACAGATGTTGATCTCGCTTGCTGATATCGGTTTTCATACTTGTAACAACAACCTTCAGCTGTCCGGTCGTTGCTTCCAGATTAGCGGGGTTAAGGGTAAACGTCCCGGAAATGCCATTTGCCGTTCCATGGATATCTTCTAATGGTGCCTGACTAAAAAACTCAATGGTGTTTTTGCCAACCTTGTTGTCGAGCGAAAACTTCTGATTTCCGGCATTCACGCCGGGAATTGAAGATGCGGCAGCAACCGATACTGCAAGGATTACACAGGAAACAATGCCTGTTACTGATCGAATCATAGGGTTCGAAGATTAACGGTGAAATGATTATGTGTTTGCACACATATCACGAATGACCCGATTTAGTATTGCAACAGCATCATCAAGCTCGCGGATAGTTGTCAGATGAGAAAGTGAGAAGCGTACTGTTGCCGAGGCTTCGTTACGGCTGCGTCCCATTGCAAGAAGAACATGGCTGGGCTGCTGGCTGCCGGACACACATGCACTGCCACTACTAACTGCAATACCGTGGATATCCATCATCTGAATAAGTGACTCGCCATGCGTTGTATCCATTTCAGGAAACGAGATGTTCACAATATGCGGTGCACCTGCGGAACCGCTGTTAATGCGGGCCTGCGGAATTACTGCTGAGATCAGATCCCGAAGATGGCTGTTGAGCTCCCGGAGTTTTCTGGTACGCTGTTCAAACTCGTTCATTGCATAGCGGACTGCATGGCTGAAGCCAACAATCAGGGCAACGGCCTCGGTACCTGACCGTCGGTTGCGCTCCTGGCCTCCCCCCTGCTGATATGCCTTAAAGTCGATCCCCTTCCGAATGAACAGTGCACCGATGCCCTTTGGACCATTGATTTTGTGTGCTGAAAACGATGCAAAGTCGGCACCAAGTTCTGCCATCGCAATTGGCAGTTTTCCGAGTGACTGTACGGCATCGGTATGAATGATTGCATCGGGAGCGTGCTGGCGGACCTTGGCAATATTGTGGATACAGCCGGTTTCGTTATTTACGTGCATGACCGACAGCAGGGTATCGGGTGCATTATGCAGTGCCACCTCATCCCAAACCAGTTCTCCGGATTCGGTAACCGGAAGGATGCCTGCCTGAGCCCCCTGCCCCATCATCCAATGAACAGGATCAAGAACGGCGTGGTGCTCCGTGGCTCCGCAGTACACCGAATGAGCGATCTGTGAGCGCACAATGGCACCATGGATAACGGCATTGTTGCTCTCGGTACCCCCACTGGTAAAAATGAGCTCAGCGGGGTGTGCACCAATGGCGTGCGCTATCTCCTGTCGGGCTTCGTCAACCGCAACACGAGCTGTCCGCCCCACCTCGTGAATACTTGACGGGTTCCCAAAATGAGTAGTAAACCACGGTAGCATTGCCTCAGTCACACGCGGGTCAACCGGTGTGGTAGCACTGTGATCCAGGTAAATCATGACTTGCTGAAACCTTTATGGGCATCGAACCGTGCGCTGTACAACACAAGGTTCAATCTTGAGTCGCGCAAGGTTCCGCCCGACGGGAGATAGTAAAACACTGCCATGGTTTCGGTGACCTCGCGCGCCAGCGAGCCGTCGGCATTCACATAAAAATGAAGCACTTTATATCCAAGGTGATCTTGTGCTGTTGCTGCCTGTTCAAGTAAATGTTCAGGACTATACACGTTCAGGTTTGTTTTCACGTCATTAGCTTGCTGATAAAGCACCAAATTAGGGTAATTTCGCCCATATTTTTTGAATACCCACAACAATCATGCGCAACATACTACGGACTCTGTTTGGTTCGAAATCGGATAAAGATGTAAAGGCCATGCGGCCAATTGTTGATGAAATCAACCGCATCTTCCAGGATTTACATAGCCTTACAGACGACGAGCTCCAAAATAAAACCACTGAATTCAAGCAAAAAATCAACGAAGCGGTTGACCCCTTGATTCGCGAAGAAGAGTCAATACGCGAACAGTTGCGTACCGATACGGTGCTGTCACACGAACAGCGTACAGACCTGCATGCCAAGCTGGAACAAAACGGGAAAGAGCAACATGAGGTAATCCAGCAGACGCTGGATGAAATCCTGCCCGAAGCGTACGCTGTGGTAAAAGAAGCATGCAGAAGACTGGTGGGTACCCATTACATGGTTGTTGGTAACGATACTACGTGGGACATGGTGCCGTACGATGTCCAGCTTATGGGTGGTATCGCCCTTCACCAGGGCAAAATATCCGAAATGGCAACAGGTGAAGGGAAAACGTTGGTAGCCACGCTGCCCTTATACCTTAACTCGCTACCCGGACGCGGAGTTCACCTGATTACCGTAAACGACTACCTGGCCCGACGCGACCGCGAGTGGATGCTACCGTTGTTTACAATGCTGGGCGTTGAAACCGACGTTATTCAAAGCAATATGCCGCCACAAACCCGTAAGCCGGCATATAGTGCTGATATCACCTATGGAACAAACAATGAGTTTGGCTTTGATTACCTGCGCGACAACATGGTCACCACTGCCGATGACATGGTGCAGCGCAGTCACTGGTTTGCGATTGTTGACGAGGTTGACAGTGTGCTGGTTGACGAAGCACGGACACCGCTTATCATTAGCGGTCCGGTTAGTTCCGGCAGTACCGAAAAAGCATTTGTAGACATGGTACCCAGGGTACGCAGACTGGTAGAAGTACAGACCCGGTTTATTAATACAATTGTTGCAGAGGCAGAAAAGCTTCTTGCTACAGGAAAAAAGGAAGACCGAGAGCAGGGAGGTGTTAATCTCCTAAGGGCATACAGGGGAATCCCGAAACATGGCAGGCTCACCAAGATGCTTCAGGATCCCGATGCCATGAAACTGATGCGCGACACCGAGCTGGAATACCTGAAAGATCAGGGAACCCGCATGTCGATTATCGACGATGAGCTTTTCTTTACGGTGGATGAGCGTAACCACTCGATCGATATTTCGGAAAAGGGGCGAGAACTCCTGGCTAATGCCCAGGAAGATGCAAACATGTTCGTTATCCCTGATATTGCCCTGCAAATGAGCGAGTTAGAGGGGAATACCAGTCTTTCAGCCGAAGATCGCGCAAAAACACGAAACGAGCTGCTGCTGGTGTTTTCGGAACGATCCGAACGTATTCACATTATTAACCAGCTTCTGCGAGCATACACGCTGTACGTGCGTGACGATGAGTATGTTGTCCAGGATGGTAAAATTAAAATTGTTGACGAGTTTACAGGTCGTATTCTGGAGGGTAGGCGTTATTCAGATGGTCTGCACCAGGCCATCGAAGCCAAGGAAGGCGTGGTGGTTGAACAGGACACCCAGACGTTTGCAACTGTTACGCTTCAGAACTATTTCAGGTTGTACCGCAAGCTGTCGGGCATGACGGGTACTGCCGAAACCGAAGCTGCGGAGTTTTGGGAAATATATAAACTCGACGTCGTGGTGATCCCTACCAATAAGCAGGTGATCAGAAAAGATCTCGACGATCTGATCTACAGGACAAAGCGCGAGAAATACAACGCCGTTGTCGAGGCTGTCCGCACCCACCTTGAAGCTAACCGTGCCATCCTTGTTGGTACCACCAGTGTTGAAGTGTCGGAATTGCTGAGCAAAATGCTCAAGCGTGCCGGTATCCAGCACAATGTGCTGAATGCGAAACAGCACCAGCGTGAAGCAGAAATTGTGGCACATGCAGGCCGCAGAGGCTCGGTTACGATCGCGACCAACATGGCCGGCCGTGGTACCGACATCAAGCTGGAGCCCTCCGTAAAAGAGGCCGGCGGGCTGGTTATTATCGGGACAGAGCGGCACGACAGCCGCCGTATCGACCGGCAGCTCCGTGGCCGGGCCGGACGTCAGGGCGACCCCGGTATTTCTCAGTTTTTCATCTCACTTGAAGATGACCTGATGCGCTTGTTCCAGGGCGAGCGTATCGCTTCGATCATGACGCGGTTCAAGGTCCCCGAGGGTGAACCAATTCAAAGCCCCCTGATCACAAAGACAGTGGAGAACGCACAGAAAAAGGTTGAAGGAAACAACTTTGCGGTACGGAAACGACTGCTTGAATACGATGACGTGATGAACCAGCAGCGCGAAGTGATTTATGACCGACGCAGACATGCATTGCAGGGCGACCGCCTGAAATCAGAGATCATGAGTTACGTACAGGAGTACATTTCTGACCTGTACAACACACACTACGAAGCAAAAAACTACACAGGGTTTATTAACGAGCTTCGTTCGTCGCTTCTTATTGATCCACCGATTACGGCTGATGATTTTGATAAGAAGTCGAAAGAAAACATTGTTAGTATCGCGTACGATACAGCAAGTGATTTTTATCGGCAAAAGGAAGACTCGTTGGGTAGTACCTTCATGGTGGCCTTAGAACGGTACGCATTTTTGTCGACAATTGATGAACAGTGGCGTGAACATCTGCGCGATATGGATGACTTGAAGGAAGGTATCTATCTCCGCGCTTACGGACAAAAAGATCCGTTACTTGAGTACAAGGCAGAAGCCTACAATACGTTCATGGATTTGATCAAGGAAATAAATAAAGGTACCATTCAGGTGGCCTTTAAATATTTCCCGCGAGTCGTGGAGCAGCCTGATGACTCACAAACCAAGAAGCAGATTACAGATGTTCCCAAGGTTCGTTCAACCATATCGGCAAGCCGTCCGCTGCAGTTTACGCACTCGTCAGCTACTCCGTATGCCGCGGCAGACAACGGGTCGGCTTCAGACCAGCAACCTGCCGTTACCAATACCATTCGAAATGAAGCGCGCATTTACGGCAGGAACGAGCCTTGTCCGGTGTACCCGGGTCGAAAGTTCAAGAACTGCTGCGGTGCCGAAGGACACCGTACCTGTGTGAAGGTCGGAGCCACGCCCACCAAGGGAAACGGATAGCATTGTTCAGCAGCCTGTACGTGGGAGAAATTCCATTCACCAGGTGTTATGGTTTTGCAAACCACCTGTTGGTGAAGATTGTACTATCGGTTAGTGTTTTCAAAAATGCAACCAGGGCGCTTTGCTCCTTGTCTGTAAGATTCAGCGGTATAATGCGGGGATCCTTATTCGCAAAACTTACACCGCCTTCGTTATATCGCTCGATTGCCTGTTCCAATGTATAAAGCTCACCTTTCTCGTAGTCACCGCCGGCCATATATGGCGGTGTAAGAGCAACGTTCCGCAGAGTTGGTGTTTTAAACCGACCCTCATCTTCAGTTTTTTTAGTAATCTCAAATCTTCCAGTATCAAAGTAGTGATGAAACAGTCCGATACTGTGATAGTCGTCGTCGGTCAGGTCGGGTCCGCTATGACATTCCGAGCATTTGGTCCGGTCACTAAAAAACAACTTCATCCCTGCTTTTTCTTCGGCTGACAGTGCCGTTGTATCGCCCAGAACAAATTTGTCGTACCGGCTGTTGGCACTCACAAGGGTACGCTCGAACGTTGCAATTGCCTGCATTACCCTGCGCATTGTCACCACGGTATCACCAAAGGCTGATACCCATGCGGGTCTGTACTCGGAAGAGCGCATCAGTGATGCCACGGCAACGGTATCGGCAGCCATTTCTTCCGGATTCAGAAAAGCGGCCATCGCCTGGTCTTCAAGGGTGGCAGCCCGGCCATCCCAGAACATTACCGTACGATACCCAACATTGATCAGCGTTGGTGCATTGCGAATTCCCTGCTGCTTCCGTACGCCGCGACTGAGTTGGAACGGCGCATCGGTAAACGAAGCTTCAAGACGGTGGCATGACGCACACGGGACGGTGCCGTCCAGCGACAAGCGGCCTTCGTAGAATAGTCTGCGTCCAAGCTCCGCCTTTTCACGCGTAATCGGATTGTCTGCAGGTACGGGCATTGCCGGGAAGTGGGCCGGTATTACACCAAATGTGTCATCAGGATCGGGATTGGGAATACTGCGTTCACACCCCATCAGTATCACCACGATGAGCACACAGAATGCAGTGTACCTCGCCGTTCTATAATGCCGATATCTTCTCAAGAAACTCACGCAATTCTCGCCCTTTCAGCCCAAGTTCCTGCAATGCTTCGTCAGTTAGTGCATCGGTATTGATCATCCGCTTGAGTGCCTGTACTTCCAAACGTGAAAAGCGGACTGAGTGTACCGCGTAGTCTTCGAATGCTTCCCAGGCTACGGGAACAATGTGTCGGACAATTTCAGCAATTGCCTGCGAGTACACCCGAATTTCGTACTGGGCATGACTATCCAGCCGAAGGCGCAAAAAGTGAAACAAATTGTGCAGATCAATTTTCCAGTACCATTCCGTGTAGTTGCTAACAGGAAGGTTAATGCGCGCAACTTCCCGTGCCAGGCCGGTATCCAGCAACTGCTGATATTGGCGATAGGTTTCAGTTTGCAGCGCATGCATCTGTTGTGTGATTTCACGTGCTGCTTCTTCCGGGAACGGCTCTGACTCCCTACCCTGTTTGTTCATCGTGCTCTGCGCACGGATCTGGTCAAGCTCAGGAACATAAAATTCGTCCTTCATCTCGGAATACCGACCACTATATTCGTTTACATTCGCGGTTCGGTGTCGGATCCACTGGCGTGCAACAAAAATGGGAAGTTTGATGTGAAACTTAAACTCCACCATTTCAAATGGTGTAGTATGCTGATGGCGCAGCAGGTATCGTATTAAACCACGGTCTTCGTGCACCTTCTTTGTTCCCGAACCGTAACTAACGCGAGCTGCCTGCACGATTGCGTCATCGCTGCCCATTACATCAATAAGGCGGACAAATCCCTTATCCAAACACGGATATTCTTTTTCCAGGATGTTCTCAAGTACTGTTCCCATACGGCAAAGATACCGTTTCGAACGCCTGATTCATTCATGAGTTGCACCCATGGCTTGCCAAATTATGCGGGACTGTCGTAGCTTAACGTATGCGTTGTATTGTACAAAGAGTGGTACAGGCCGGTGTAACAATTGAAGGAAGCCAAATTGCTTCAATCGGAAAGGGGCTTTTGGTTTTGGCAGGAATTACCCACACCGATACCGTGACGGAAGCAGAATGGATGGCGGAAAAGCTGGTAAACCTGCGGGTGTTTGCCGATAACGAAGGGCGAATGAACAGAAGCATTCTTGATACCGGTGGCGAGATTCTGCTCGTATCACAGTTTACTTTATACGGTACATTAAAGAAAGGAACTCGTCCGTCCTTTACGCAGGCCGCAGCACCCGATCATGCGCTGATTATGTTTAATTCGTTGGTAGAGGGTGTTAAAACCAAAGCCCCTTACCTTCCGGTTTCAACCGGAACGTTCGGGGCTATGATGGAAGTTTCGTTAATCAATGATGGTCCGGTGACCATCATTCTGGAACGTTAAATCGTTATACTCTGTTCATTCATGCGTTCCAGCGAGCGCACCATGGCAGCAACGGCCTGTGTTGCCAGTGCGCCGTCAATCACACGGTGATCGTAGGTAATCGAGATGTACATCATGCTGCGGATTACAATCAGGTCTTCACCGTCAACTTCGCGGACAACCGGTCGTTTGGTGATTGCACCTACACCGATAATTGCTGTTTGCGGCTGATTGATAACCGGTGTTCCAAACAGTGATCCGAAGGCACCAACGTTGGTCAGCGTAATGGTTCCGCCCGAAATGTCATCAGGCGAGAGTTTCTTTGAGCGAGCACGTCCTGCAAGGTCACTCATTGCCCGTGCCATGCCAGTTAGATTCATAACGTCGGCATTCTTAACAACCGGCACTATCAGATTACCATCAGGCAAGGCTGTTGCCATTCCAAGATGCACCTTTTTGTGCTGAAGGATATTCTTACCATCAACACTCACGTTAATGCCGGGGAACTCACGGATGGCATCTACAATTGCAAGACCGAAGAACGGCGTGAATGTAAGCTTGAAGCCTTCGGCAGCCAGGAATTTGCTTTGTACCTTGCTACGAAGTTTCACGATGCCGGTTACATCGGCTTCGGCTACACTGGTAACGTGCGGTGAGGTATGCTTTGAACGGACCATGTGTTCGGCGATAAGCTGACGCACCCTGTCCATCGGCACTACATCAATATCATCCGTTACCGGAATGCCAATACTTGGGAAGGCATCATACACAACGCGCGTTCCACCTGCCTGAGCTGAAACTGGTGCCGGCGCCGCCGGTGCAGCACTAACACGTGCGGCGGGTGCCGGCTGTACAGCGCCGCTTCCGCGTTGCGCGATGTATCCCAGAATATCTGCCTTGGTAACTCGCCCTTCGATACCAGAACCGCTTATGGCGTCAAGCTCCTGTACCGAAACACCTTCAACACTGGCTATACTGCGCACCAGCGGAGAGTAGAAACGGTTTCCCGACATCCGGGGAACCGAGGTAGGAGCAGCAGCAATTGCAGCAACCGATGGCGCTGCCACAGCGGGCGCTGCTACCGGTGCAGGTGCAGGTGCTGCTACCGGTGCAGCCGCTGGTGCTGCTGCCGGTGCAGCCGCTGGTGCTGCTGCCGGCGCGGACGCAGTGGCACCTGAGCCCCCGCCCAGTCGTGCAATTACCTTTCCGACCTCAACAACATCGCCCTCGTTATATAAAATTTCTGTCAGAACACCGGCAGCGGGTGACGGTACTTCAGTATCAACTTTATCAGTACTAATCTCCAGGAGAGCTTCATCGCGCTCCACCGTATCACCAACTTTTTTTACCCAGCGGAGTATTGTTCCCTCCTGAATACTTTCACCCATCTTGGGCATAACCACCTCAGTACCACCGTGCGAGCCTGTTGCTACAGGTGCTGGTGCTGGTGCTGGTGCAGGCGCTGGTGCAGGCGCAGGTGCAGGTGCTGGTGCAGGCGCTGGTGCAGGCGCTGGTGCAGGTGCTGGTGCAGGCGCTGGTGCAGGCGCTGGTGCAGGCGCTGGTGCAGGTGCTGGTGCAGATACCGAAGCATTCGCATCGGAGGAAATCACGGCAATAACAGCTCCAACAGCCACAGTGTCGTTTTCGTTAGCACGGAGCTCTATGATTTTACCCGCAGCAGGCGACGGCACCTCGGTATCTACCTTGTCGGTGCTAATCTCAAGTAGAACCTCATCGCGTTCTACAACATCGCCGACGTTCTTTACCCAACGAAGTATTGTTCCTTCCTGTATGCTTTCACCCATTTTGGGCATAACCACTTCGATATTCACAGTAACTCCATTTATAATAATTCTTGGTAAGGGGCTTTACACTTGTCCTGCCAGGCGCAATTTATGGAAAGCTTACGAACCGAGGAGATTCGTCAGAGCATCCTGCAGCGCCGGATACCTGAATGAAAAGTGCGGATTATTGAGCCGCATCGGGACCAGATTCTGTCCTTCAACCATCAGCTCAGCCATTCTTCCTATCATCATTCGCAGCGGCAACTCCGGAATCCGAAACCAGGAAGGGCGGTGCAGTACACGGCCCAATGTTGCGGAAAACTCCTTAAACGTAACAGACTGCGGAGCCGCAATATTGTAGGGACCAAAAGCATCACTCGTAGCCGCCCACATAAAGGCTTCAACAGCATCGGTTTTATGGATCCAGGGAATGAACTGCGTACCCTTTCCCATCGGACCTCCCAGGAACAGCCGCATCGTTTTGGCCATTGCCGGCAGGGCACCGTAATTGGAATCCAGTATCATTCCAACCCTCATGATGGCTACACGGGTAAAGGCATTGGCCTTCATTGCCTCGGCTTCCCACTGTACACAAAGATTTGCCAGGAAAGACTGTCCATGCCCCATTGCTTCATTCGTCGGCACAAGAGTGTTGCCATAATAATGGCTTCCCGAGACGTTAATCAGAGCCGGTTTAACCGTACATTGTGAGATCGCGTTAACAACGAGCTTTGTAGATTCAACCCTGCTGGTAATATGCTCATGTCTCCGCTCGGCCGTCCAGCGCCCCCTGCCTAAGTTGCTTCCGGCCAGATTGATAACGGCAGCAGCCCCTTCGCACTGTGGCTGAAGGTGACCATAGGTAAAGCCCTGAGCAGTCCGGGTGCCTTGTCCGCTCCGTGAAATGTTAACAACCTGATGTCCGTCGGCAGTAAATCGTTCTGACAGCAGGGTGCCCAGGTATCCTGATCCACCTACTAAAACAAAGCGCATGATTTAGTCCTGGGCAATAACCCAAACCTTAAGCGGAGCAATGATTTCTGTATGAAGTCTAATATGAACTTCAAAAATGCCCAGAGTCTTAATTTGTTCTTCAATCATCACGTTGCGGCGATCAACTTTAAAACCACGCAGTTCAAGTTCCTGTGCAATCATTTGATTCGTAACGGAGCCGAACAGACGTCCTTCCTCGCCAACCTGCATTGGTATGGTAATCTGAAGTTCAGCAAGCTGCGCAGCCATGTGCTCAGCAGCCATTTTGGTTTTCTCCATCTTAACAGCATACTGGGCTTTTTCGGTATCCAGTGCCTTAATTGCTCCGGGTGTGGCTACGTAGGCCAGTTGCCGTGGGATGAGGAAATTCCGGGCATAGCCGGGTTTAACGGTTACAATGTCACCTATATCGCCCAGGGTCTCAACGTTTTGTCGTAATATTACTTTCATCATTCCTCTCCTATTTCGATATCCTCGAATTCATCAGATTTATTAAAACCGTTGGATGCAGCCTTACTTTCTTCAGCCATTTGTGCAGCACGGGCTGCCTGAGCTTCTGCTCGCACTTTACGGAACTCATGCAGCTTGCTGTCGAACTGCATCGTAAGGTGGCGCATGATGCTTTCCTCCAGATTGAAGTACCGTTCGAGCTGGGGAAGGACGTCGGCATCTAATTCAAAAACAGAGTGAACATAGAAGCCATTGTACTTCTTCTCGATAGGATAGGCCAGACGCCGTCTGCCCCACTGGTTTTCTTCAACGATTTTGCCACCCTGGTCGGTGATAAAGGAATTAACACGCTGAATGACTGCTTCAATTTCGGCATCCTCCAGCACAGCATTGATGATATAGGTCGTTTCGTACGACCGGCGGATTCCCATGGGTTACTCCTGTGGTTGCTTTCGCAGCCGCCCGACAAATCGTGCGGCAGGGGTTTTGGTATTGTTGATTGTGTTTTAGCCTGCAAAGATACGGTAAACGGGTGGTTTTACAAGACGAAACAGTTTTCATCGGTCAGAGTCGGAACAGTGGATTGTGAAGGGGCAGTGGTAACTTTCGGGCTTCAATAGTTGTTGAGTGGGTTTTTACCCTTAACTTCGCTGTCCTGTTAAGTTTAACCGTTTCTTTTAATCGTTTATTCACTGCTGGTTCCGACATGTCTGACACCAACAACGCCCTCGGCAACACCGAGGCTTCTGAACACAATGAGCCAACATCCCCTGTTGAGGGGGTTGCTCCGGTTTTAACCGATTTACCTTCTTCACAACCGGCTGATGCCCCCGCAGCAGCAGACGAAACCCCGGCTGAATCTGTTGACGGGAGTACTGCTGACACTCAGCCACAGGCCGCTCCGGCACCGCCTGCCACCCCGGCAGCAGCGGTAAAGCCCATTATTCAGGCTACACCAACGATCACGACACCACAGATTGTGGGACAGCTTTCTGCTGAAGAGTTTGCAAAAATGCAGGAAGAAGAAAAGAAACGTCGTGAAGAAGAACGTGAGCGTAAAGAGCACGAGAAGAAAGTACGTGAAGCCGCATTTGCTAAGCTTTCTGAGTATAAAAACAATAACGAAGCATTCAGTGTTACCATTGCTGAGCGCGTAAAGGGTGGTCTCCGGTGCGACTTTGAAGGGTTGCGCGTTTTCCTCCCGGCTTCGCACTTTTCGGCAAAGAAAAACACAACCGAGGCTGAACTCAACGAGGCAGTAGGTTCATCGGTCAGCGTAAAAATTCACGACCTGCAGAATGACGAGAATGGGTTGATAACAGCTGTTGTCAGCCGACGTGACATTCTGCTCCATGAGCTGTGGGATTCCATTGTCCCCGGCTCCATTCATGATGCCGTTGTCAGCTCTGTTGTACCGTTCGGTGCCTTTGTTAACATTGGCGGTGTGGAAGGTCTGATTCACATTTCTCAGTTGTCGAAAACCAGGATTGCAACCGCTGATGAGGTTGTTAAAAAAGGTGACAAGATAAAGGTGACCGTTCTGGAGGTTGACAAGGAAAAGAAAAAACTTTCACTCAGCCATAAAGATCACGAAGCAGATCCATGGTCCAGTGTTGCGGATGTGTTTAAAATTGGTACCGTAGTAAAAGGTATTGTGCGGCGTATTACTGATTTTGGTGCATACATTCAGGTGGCATCCCGTGTAGAGGGACTGCTTAGAACGTCAGAGCTTTCGTGGACACGTCGTATTAAACATCCGTCTGACGTTCTCGCCGTGGGCCAGGAAATCGAAGTCGTTATTCTTGAACTGAACCTGGACAAGCATCAGATGGCGCTGGGGTACAAGCAAACCCAGCCCAACCCTTGGAACGAAATCGAGTCAAAGCTTCCGGTTGGAACCAACATCAAGGGCATTGTCCAAAAAGTTACCCCTCAGGGGGCTGTGGTCAGATTGCTTGACGAGTTTGACGGTTTCATGCCCCGAAGCAAGATGGGTCCGCTAAAGCAAGGTGCAAAAGCACCGTTCGAGGTGAATTCCGAAATTGAGTGTTGCGTTGTTGACCTTAATGCTGCGTCGGCCTCGGTAATCATTGCTGCTCTGGATGCCGACGGGACTCCGTTTTCCGGTGGCTCGCGAGGTGGCAGTGTCCACGAGGGTGGTGCCCGTCACCGTGATTCGCATGCTGGAACCAAGCACACCGAGCCTGCTGCCTCAGGGGTAACCATTGGCGACCTGCTCCGCGAAACCGATAAGTCAAAGCTTAACAGTTAAGGTGCGGAATGCGCGCACTGATCATTGTAATTCTTCTCGTCTCGAGGTGGAATTTGTATGCGCAGTACGCCGAGCCAAAACTGTATGGAACGGAAACCCAGTTTGGTTATACCACTGCACAAGATAGTGCATTCTCACAAGCATCGAAAACAACTGTCAGCGCACGCATCCGCTTTGCGGATGCGTGCCGGCAGTATTCTGAGCTCAGCACAGCCGTTACCGCAATTCAAACCGAGCTGAGTCCGTGGCAGAAGGCAATGCAGAATATTGCCGCCATCACGCCGGAGATGATAGCACCCACACCTGAAGAACGAACGCAGCACGCCATCGGAATCCGTAATTCCCAGTATGTTCCGGGCGTCCTTCTCTACCCGATGGGCTCGGGTAATTTTCAGATGTCGTTTTCAAGCATTGGCAACCTCCTTGGCCTGACCGAAGATGTATCACCCAGACTGGTGTACTCCGTACCTGAGCCATGCGAGGTTCTGATAACGATCTATTCACCCTCGGCGTTACAGGTTCGTACCCTTTTTCAGGGTACCCAGCGCACCGGTACCTACACGATTGACTGGGACGGGAAGAACGATGCGGGCAGACATGCAGGCAGAGGCGACTACATTGCAGAAATTCATGTTGGCTCGTTCTACATTATCCGTAAACGGATTTCTCTTCCGTAACCGTTTTCCTCACCCTCAGTCTGTTCAAGCATGATGGTAAAACTCCTCTCGGTTATTCTGCTCGCTGTATGCCTGAACAATACTCTCCGTGCTGCCCAGAGCGTTGTAGTATGCTTTGCCGACACGTTGGTTGCCCGTACCTGGATGGCGCAGGGACGCAAGGGGCCGGTTCCACAACTTACATCGCTGATCGGAGCCCACACAACCCGTCCGTACGTGTCCGATGCCGTGATTCGCGCCGTGCATAAATACATGGGATATTCACTGCAGGTAGAGCAGCTTTTAAGCACCCATACCGTTCCGGAAGCAATACGACGTTTGCCCTTGCTGTGCGTTATTGACTACAAGGATCCGGTGCCACCCCACATCCTTGCCGGCAAGTTGCATAACCATACATATTTTGACTTTATCGAACCACTGCCACAATACCAGCTGGTGGACCTGCCGTCCGATCCCTACGTTGCCGATCAGTACTACCTTCCGTTGATCCGGGCGTTCCAGGCCTGGGACTCACTCCCTCCTTCTGCAGCCCCCGTCATCGTTGGAATTGTGGATACGGGAGTAGATACGGCACATGTTGACCTGAAGGGGTCAATTGCACGGAATACGGGCGAAACCGGTACTGATGATACGGGGAAAGATAAAAGGTTTAACGGTAAGGATGACGACGGTAATGGGTTTGTGGATGACTGGTTCGGGTGGGATTTTGTAGGTGCAGACGGGGCTTCCCCCGATAATACGCCCCTTCCCGGCAATTCACATGGAACCCACGTTGCCGGCATCGTTGCAGCCCAGGTTAATAACAGCATTGGAGTCGCTGGGGTGGCTAAGAATGTTACCATCCTCCCAATTAAGGTAGGCCGGGACTCTCCCTTTAGCAGAAACGTGGAAAATACTGCAGAGGCTCTCCTGTATGCTGCCGCTGCGGGCTGTAACATCATTAACTGTTCGTTTGGCAGTGCGTCGGCTTCGTTTGCCGATGCCGATATCGTACAGGCAGTAACAGCCATGGGTGCCCTGATTGTTGCCGCAGCCGGTAACGACGGGACCGATCAGGCGTTCTATCCTGCTGCTCACCCCGAGGTGCTGAGTGTGGCTGCTACCGATAGTTCCGACAGACGGGCCTACTTCTCAAATACTCACAGGTCTGTTGATGTTGCAGCACCGGGTGTGCACATCCTTAGTACGATGCCAAATAATACGTTCGACTACCAGGATGGAACCAGCATGGCGTCACCGGTGGCTGCCGGCGTAGCTGCTCTGGCCCTAAGCGCGCATCCGGCACTAAAGCCGGCACAACTGCATTCACTGCTGAAAGCAAATACAATTAATATCGACAAACTCAACCCGGGGTTCGAGGGCAAGTTGGGTGCCGGACGTATTGATGCCCTGAACGCTGTACGGTTTGCCAACTCCCGGTATGCCGAAGTCGTTAAAACGGTGATTGTGAATGCAAATGGTTCCGACCTGATCGAGCCATTGGATACCGTACACCTGTATGTTGCTGTTACGGCACCACTCGATACGCTGAAAAACGTACGCGTAGAGGTAGTCCCCGATTCATCGCAGTTTGTGTCCACCGTATCTGTTACAACAACGGTGGCCGGACTCATTGCTTCGGGCGACACCGTCACCATACATGATCCATTCGTGATTTCGCTTCCAAAGCAACTTCCTGTTAATGGCAAACTCCAGGTCGTAATCCGGGTGTACGATGGTAATGACATTGTTGGAACAGCCATAGCCTCGGCTACCGTAAACCCGTCGTACAGAACAATCAACGGGAATAACATTAAACTTACGGTTACCAATACCGGAACACTGGGTTTTAACGACTATTCCGAAAACGTACAGGGTATAGGTTTCTGTTGGAATAACCAGCCAACTCTGCTATTCGAAATGGCACTGATGATAGGCGTTTCACCCACCTACCTGCCTAACGCCGCACGCGGCGCCGACACCCGGTACCGAGATTATTCATTTATCGGCACCAGCCCTGTCACCGTTACAACCAACAGCGATTCGGCCACCCTGAAGGCAGAAACCACGTTCTCGGATGATAACGATCGATATAATCTTGGCCTGAATATTAACCATACAGTGATTCAGAATGCGTCTGACAGTTTACGTGACTGCGCAATTATCACCTACACCATCACCAACACGTCCGACACCGTTCTACGAAACGTTTATGCGGCATCGTTTATGGACTGGGATCTTGGCACAAACGGAGCGGACGATGGTGTAGCCTGGGATCAGCAGCGTGGTATGGCTATTGTTCAGAATACTACCGATCCGGAATTACCCACGGTATGCGTTGCCATGGCCTCGGATCTTCCGGTTAATTTTACCGCTGTCGACAATGCAGGCACCAATGCCGTACCAGGTATCTACGACAACTTTCTGCGATCCGAGAAATGGCTGTTTATGTCGAGCGGCAAATTCCGGACAAACAGCTCGGTTACAGATATCAGTATGACGCTGGGCGGCGGACCGTTTACGCTGCAGCCGAATGAATCACAGCAGATTGTGTACGTTATCGGCGTTGGGAGTGCTCTGCGCCAGGCATCAGAAGCTACCGAAAGCGGGAGGAATTACGCAGCTGAGCTTGGCCTGAACGCAAAACGGTATGTACCTGAAAATGAGTCGGACCGGATTGATTATGTTGTAAACGGACCCTTTGTATCGGCCGCCAACCCGGTAAACGTGGCGTTCTCTCTGCTGGCCCCGTCATCCACACGCATCGAAGTTTATGATCTTCTCGGTAATCTGCTCAAGATTTCCCCGGAAACAGAAATCCTGCCGGCAGGCTCGCATCACACCCAGATTTCAATTCCGGATACAGCGTCGGGTACCTGCTTTATCGTACTGCGCACTGTACGCGGCATCGCTGCTTGTCCGGTGCAGGTACTGCATTAATCCGCCAACCGCAGGCATGCAACTGCCTCAACGTGCGACGTCTGCGGGAACATATCAATTGTTTGCACCCATTCAATGCTGTACAATGGCTGCAGCATGGCAAGGTCACGCGCAAGAGTTGCGGGATTACAGCTAACGTAACTAACACGCGGAGGACGTATGGCAGAAATGTGTTCAACAATCTGGGGGTGCATACCGGACCGAGGCGGATCAACAATAAGAGTATCCGGTTTGGGGTATTGTGCTATGGATGCCAAAGCCCCTTTCGAATGCAGATCGAGAGCATAAAATTCAGCATTAGTAATTTTATTTAGCACCGCATTCTGTCTGGCATCAGCCACCGCGCTCTCTACCAGTTCCAAACCGATTACAGACCTGCCCTGCCGTGCTGCCGGCAGGCTAATCGAACCCGTACCGCAATACAGATCCCAAACTACATCCTGCGTGGTGATACCTGCTGCATCCAGAGCGGCTTGAACCAGCACTTCGGTTTGCCTGCTGTTGGTCTGAAAAAACGAAAACGGACTAATGCGGTAGGTAATACCAAGTACATTTTCTTCAAGAAAGGGTCGGCCTGCCGTTGCCGTAATAATACCAGTAGCAACCGGACTGCGGGTATCGTTTATGGTGTGAAGCAAACCGGAATCAGGAGGCAACAGGTGTAGAAGACCCAAAAACTCGTCGACTATACGCTGCTCTTCGTCACCCTGCGGTGTGGTTGTGGTCAGGATACCCAGAACGGCTCCGGATGCCCGGCTGGTCCTGATTGTAAGATGCCGGAGGAAACCCTCGTGACTGCGCTGATTATACGCAGGGACTGACCGGAGACCCGGAATAGAATGCACCGCACTCAGCAATGTGTTGGCTGTACTGCCCTGGATTAGGCACTGCGAGATATTGCGGACTTTGTCAAACCGACCCTTCACATGAAGTCCAAGCGCAAAACTGCGGTCAAATTCCCTGCCTGACTCGATTTCGGTAGTTGTAAGCCATGCGGAGGAAGAAAACGAAAACTCCATTTTATTACGATAGCCATATTGGTGTTCTGACCCAATCGGCACCCGATACTGCACCTCATGAAATCCGCCAATTCGCTGCAATGCATCCTGCACCTGCTGGTGTTTCCACCGGACCTGTTCATCATAGTTACAATGCTGCCACGAACAACCGCCGCAGACGCCGAAGTGCTCACAGGGTGGCTGAACGCGCACCGGTGACGTAGAGTGGAGCAATACAGCCTCGGCTTCTACATACCGCCGGTGACGCCTGCGAATACGAGCCGTAACGTTCTCGCCCGGCAAAGCCCCCTGCACAAAGTACACAACGCCGTCAGCTCGGCCCACGCTTACGCCCTCAGAGCTCATGCCGTGTACTTCAATTTCGATGTGTTCTGTGTCTGCGGATATTTTCCTGCGTGCCATTCGGTAGTTTTGTACGTAAACGAGTGAATACACCAAACGCATGATCTTCATACGTCAGCTACATTTAAACGAATGTAAGGAACCGAACATAGATACGGTCCTGGCAAAACCGCCGGGAGAGTACTCCGCCAACGAGACAGTATGGATTGACATGCAGGATCCAACTGCCGACGAAACGGCAATGATCCTTACCGGATGGCTTGGCGTTCATGATCTGGTGGTGGAAGATATTGCACACTCTGCCCTGTCAGACTCTCATGGCGGCTGGAAGATGCATCCTCCGAAGGCAGAACAGTTTGATGATTACCTGTTCCTCATCTACCGGACAATTGAGCTTCCCAAACACCTTAGTACCGATAGCCAGCATACACTCATCGATAGACTTCTACAGGCCCAGATAAATATTGTGCTGAATAAGGGCGTGTTTGTAACCATACACATCGGATCGCTGAATTCGGTTGATACTGTGCGCCAGTCCATTGACAAAAATCCGCAGTTACTGCAGGGCGGACCTGACTTCCTTGCTGCAATGGTTGCCGATGCAGCCGTAAAACACCTGATTGCCGTTCATGATAGTATTATCAGCCGACTGGAAGAGCTCGAACGACTTGTGCTGAAATCAACTGCAGAACGCATAGTTCTTCGGCTTCAGCGCATGAAACGTCACCTGCTTCAGTACCGCATGGCTATCGTTCACATGAATGAAATGATGCAGCGCCTGTCACGCGGTGATTATAAATATGTTGACATTCAGGAGGCAGCCTACTTCAGAGATGTGTACGACAACACCATCCTGGCAGAAGAACAGATCGAGCTGTTACGAGAAGAGATTAAGGGGCTTATCGATTTGCACTTCTCAATTTCGCAGTCCCGGCTGAATGAAATCATGCGCAGGCTTACCGCTCTTGGCACGATTTTTCTGCCGGTAATGACAATTGCCAGTTGGTACGGAATGAATTTTGTACACATGCCGGAGTTAGAGTACTGGTGGACGTATCCTGCAATCACACTTTTTGTCACGATTACGGTTGTTGTTTTATTTGTGTTCTTCAAACGTCGGGGCTGGCTTGATTAACACTGCCTTTGTCACACGCATTGTACAATCAATGCTTGTTCTGAGTATGCCAGCTATCCTCCTGTCGCAAGGGCGCATTACCGCCATTCAGTGTACTGCTGTTGCCGACACTGTGCAAATTGTTTTTGTGGCTACCGACACTATCCGGGAGTATCACCGGCCAGAAGTTACTGCAGGCAAGGCTATTATCAGATTCCCGAATATGCAGTTTGCTGACACTGCACGGCTTAGCGGATGTAAGGGCGTTACAGTTTCTACGACACAGATACGAACCTATGCGGTGGCACGGTGCGACGTAGGAAGTTTTGAGGCTGTCAGCATAAAACGAAGCGGCCCCTTCAGAGTAATCGTGCAGTTCACCGGTACATCGGTACAAACACATACGGTGGCAGGCACCACCACAGCACCACCCAGGCAAACCGCAGCCTGGGAACTTGATGTTGTGGTCATTGATCCTGGACACGGTGGCAAGGATGTGGGAGCAAGGGGTGTTAACGGAGTGTATGAAAAAGACGTTACCCTAAGCATTGCTAAGCGGCTCCGAGATCTTATTCAAAAGGAGCTGCCAAAAACCAAGGTTGTAATGACGCGCGATGATGATACATTTATTGAGTTGTACAAACGCACACAAATTGCCAACGAGGCCAGGGGGAAGTTGTTTGTAAGTATTCACTGCAACAGTATGCCTACCATACCGCACCCGGCGCACGGATGCGAAACCTACATCCTGCGTCCTGGCCGCAATGCCGATGCAGCCGGTGTTGCTGAACGTGAGAACGCATCAATTCAGCTGGAGCAAAACACGGGGAAATACTCACAGTTAGATGCAGACCGGTTAATAGTTGCAACCATGGCTCAGCACAGCTTCGTTCGTTTTTCGGAAGAATTCGCCTCGCTTCTTCAGCGCAACGTATCGGCAAAAACCGGTTTGCACAACCGAGGCGTAAACCAGGCCGGTTTCTACGTACTGGTTGGTGCTTCCATGCCCAACGTATTATTCGAAACAGCCTTCCTGAGCAACCCGTCCGATGCCGAATATATTAGCTCCGCCAAGGGTCAGCAGCAACTGGCACAGGCAATGCTAACAGCCATTACGTCATACGCCAACTTCTATCGTAAGTCAATAGACAAAACACATTGATAGCTTTGCACTGCACCGATGTTTAAGAAACCGTAGAACCCTCTGTTGAACAATCACAGTATTAAAGAACTCATTCAGCGTATCCTGCCATTCGTACGGCCATTCTTTACGCTCATCGTGTTCAGCTTTATTGCCAACATGCTGTTTGCGGCTGCCAACGCTGCTATCCTGGCATCGGTAGAGCCGGTGTTCCGGACACTGTTTAACGCAGATGCTGCATCGGTGATGCCACGGGTAGGAACCGACACCAGCAGCTTAAAATCGTGGTATGATGCATTTATACAAAAGCTGATTATTGGCGAAACATTCTATATCTCGATCCGCAACCTCAGCATCTTCATCTTTGTTCTGTTTGCCATTCGAGGACTACTTAAATATTTAAGCCGGATTATCAGTGTACGCATGGAAGAAGGGATCATGAAGTCGATCCGTGACACCATGTTTTTACGGCTTACCAGTCTGAGCATGGACTTTTTCGGTCGAAACAAAACCGGCAACATTATTTCTCTGCTTACCAATGACGTAGGCGTGCTAAACCATTCGGCTATAAACTCGGTTACAGGCTTATGGCGTGAGGGTATAACGGTTGTTATTTACGTAGCACTTTTAATTGCAATCAGCCCGATGCTAACGGCAATTGCTTTACTCATAAGCATTGGCAGTTTCTTGGCAATACGGCTAAGCACGAAGCTCCTACGCAGGTATGGAGCAAGGATGCAGCATGCTCAGGCTAACTATACCAGTACGCTCCAGGAAACTGTTCACGGTATCCGGGTGGTAAAGGCACTTGCCGTTGAGTCAACCATGCTGAAGCGATTTTCCTCGCAAACGGCTCACTATGTTCACACCGCTCTGCGCAACGAACGGGTAAGCGCTCTTGTCCCGGTTGTTAACGATACCTTTGGCATCCTTGCCCTGGTCGGTGTTTTCTTTGCTGGCGGGATGGCTCTTGAAAGCGGACAGATCGTTGCTTCGAATCTTGTCACCTTCCTGTTCCTGCTGTTTGGTTTAATGCAGCCGATAACATCCATTGTTAGCACCATCGCCAGTATGCAGCGCGGAATTGCGGCCGCGCAGAATGTTGCCGGCCTGCTGGACGAACAACCAACCATTACGGACGGCAGCAGCAGGCCCGGTACGTTTTCCACGGAACTCGCCATTAACGATGTAAGCTTTTCATACGGAAGCGGCAACGTACTCCGCAACATCACCCTGAATATTCGCCGGGGCGAGACCGTTGCCTTCGTTGGTGCCAGCGGTAGTGGCAAGAGTACTCTGCTGGATCTTGTCTTGCGGTTTTACGATCCGCAGCAAGGCAATATCAGTTTTAATGGTCAGGATATCCGCACGTTTAGTCTGCCTGAGTACCGCTCGATGTTTGGCATGGTAAGTCAGGAAACAATTTTATTTAACGACACAGTGTTTGCCAACATTACCCTGGGAATGGAGAATGTTACCAGCGAGCAAGTAGAGCAGGCTGCTCGAATTGCTCATGCTCACGATTTTATCTCGCAGCTGCCGGATGGCTACAACACAGTGATCGGAGATCGCGGAATGCGTCTGTCCGGTGGACAGCGGCAACGCCTGGCTATTGCCAGAGCTGTTGTGCGCAACCCCCAGATTCTGTTGTTCGACGAAGCAACATCTGCTCTCGACACTGAGAGCGAGCGGATAGTGCAGGCAGCCATCGGTAACGTACTGTCAAACCGTACTGCCATTGTTGTTGCACACCGGCTAAGTACAATAGTGCATGCCGACAAGATTTTTGTTTTTGACAACGGTACAATTGTTGAAACCGGTACTCACAACGAGTTGCTGGCCATGAATGGTGTTTACACCCGCCTGTATGCCGGATAGTATTGAGTTTTAGTTCTTCACCAGATAGGTGTACTCCTCGCTCGTCCACTCAACACTATACAATGCTGCCAGACCGGCAACAACCTCGGTTTGCACCTCTTTCGAAACCGAAGGGTGATAGTAAACAATTACAGGTTTACCCATTACTGCCAGCTGAGCAACAACGTCCAGCGAACTTTCTGTCTCTGGAAGCGCAACCGGTGTGTAATTCTGTAAAGGGGCTTTGCCATCCGAATATACCTGCAAATACCACGCTATTTGTGGGTTTAGCGAGTCGGCATCGTTATGCCGGTGATACACGTAACCATACGCTGGCATTCCCGAGTCAGTTAACCGCAAGGCTACCTCACGTCCGCCTGTAACGTCTTCCGGACGTCCATTCCAAATCACCTGTGCTGATGATATCGCGCCGGCAGCAATCAGGATTACAATGACCGGCTTAAACATGCGGACGGCAAGTGGCGTGGTAATTCTGGCTGGTAGTATCAGCGGAACAATAAGTGCTGCCGCCGCAAACAGCAGCCAGGGCAACATCTCCAGCGGAGCAGAGCGGGCAAAATATCGGATCCCCGGCAGATATGCCCAACAGGCTATCATGAGCAGCATCATAAACACGGCAAGTGTCATGCTGCGTTGCCACCGTCCGATTATTCGTTCAAAATTGACTACTGCTGCAAGTATTGCCGGCGGGAGTATCATCACCGTGTAGTGCGGATTCTTGGTAGCAGCAAGTGTTAGTGGGATAAACGTGCACACCAGCCACAGATAAATTACAGCCTTGAATCGCTGACGTGACTGCTGCGGGTTACCCGTGGTAAACAGCAGCCGAACCATGCCGGGGAGTTCCTTTACCGGCAACAGCAACGCAACAAGAACAAACGGCTGGGCAACCAGGAGTTGATTCACGTAATACAGCAAGCCCAAACTCCTGGAGTTACCCTCTACCGGGGTAGTAACCTGGTGCAGTGACAGAGCCTGCAGAAACGGAGCCCCATGCTGAAGCGCCATTGATACATACCAGGGCAATGCAATACCCAGCGCCGTCAGCACGACGATCACTGCAGTTTTTCTGGTTTCGGGTAATGCGAATAACGGAATGGTGAAGAGTACAGGGAGTGCTCCAACGGTAAGTTTAGACAGCATTGCAAACCCAAGCCCCGTTCCTGCAGCAACAATAGCAAGCAGCATCTGCCTGTGCCATACGTTGCATCCGCGCTGCCGTAAAACATAAATCCTCATCACCCCCCACAGTGTGAGCAGAGAGAATGCTGCCAGCGGCACTTCCTGCATTGCCTGTCGTGAATACACAACCCAATGCAATGCCGTACCCAGGAAGACGGTTCCGTACACCGCCATTCGTGTGTCAGCAACCATCATCAGTATCAGGTACACCAGCAGCATTGCTGCTGCGGATTCAGCCACAGTAAAGAATCGAACGCCAAGTGCCGTCTTCCCGAAAATTGAGATCCCGGCAGCAGACTGCCACGAGACAAGCGGTGCAGGAATTGCCGAGTAGAGTCCGCCCAGTGTATGTTCTGACTGATCTGCCACCTGACCTGTCTGCACGATTGCATTGGCACGTACCGCATACAACCCTTCGTCCCACGGCTGGATCTCAACTCCGCCGATACGGGTTAGGTATGCCACCGCAATAAGCAGCACTGTGGCGATAATGGTATGCTGCTGCGAGGTTAACTGCATTGCTGATACGAATAAAACACTGCGACTATACCTTAAGCAACAAAGTAAACAAAGCGAATGGGAAGGCAGAGCACCAGAATCACTAATGCCAGCCACCCTATCATTGTTCGAACCGGGCCAATCGGCGATGAGTCCGGAAGCTCGGGATGATGAATCCGGACCAGGAAACGCACAAACAGTGCCCACACCAACCAACCTTCACCAGCCTGAAACAACCAGGGCGCGGTTGTAACCATCATGTGAAGCGGCTTCCCTATGCTGTCCTGCAACATCCGTATCCATTCAACGGGCGTTGGTTCCATCAGCACCATATTCACCTGACCAAGCACCGAAAGTGCTCCGGCAGCAAACATAACCCACCACAGAATGCTTGAAATCCTGCGCTGCATACGTCCACCAACCAGAGCATACAATACGTGTCCGCCGTCCAAGCTCCCAAACGGTGCCATATTTAACGCCGTAACGAAGAGGCCAAACCAGCCAACACATAAAAAAGGATAGTGATATACTTCGTTCATTGGAGGAATCCAGCCGTTAACCTGCAAACCAAACCAACGGAACAGGGTGTATAGCGGCATCTCACCAAAGTACATGCCGCTACGTGGAATTTCCTCGAGCAGACGGTATTCGGGATGATACGTATAGATACTTTCAAATCCGGGAACAGTACCGTAGCCAATGCCCAGGATCGCCAGGCAGACCGCAAAGCCGGCAAGTGGTCCGGCAACGCCGATATCAAACATTACCTTCCTGTTTGGTATCACCGAGCGGGTTTTTATCACTGCCCCCATCGTCCCAAACGGAATAATCTGTAAGAATGGCATTGGAATAAAATAAGGGAGTGTGGCATCCACATCATGAATACGGGCCGCGATATAGTGCCCAAACTCGTGGGCCGACAGGAAGCTCATGATGAGCAGCGCATAGGTTAAGCCATGACCCCACAGGGTGATATCCGAATAGTCCTGCATAGCCCATGCAGTACCGGCCATCATGGTGCTAATAAAGGTTATTGCAAACAATAGGGCATGAAGCCAGAGTTTATCAGGCTTCGGCATTACTACGCTCCGGTTTCATTTGCGGGAAGAAAATAACATCCCGAATACTGTCGTTACCCGTTAGCAGCATCACCAAGCGGTCAATACCAATGCCCAAACCTGCCGTAGGCGGCATACCTGCATCGATGGCGTGCAGGAAGTCTTCATCAACAACCATGGCTTCGTCATCACCCGCCGCACGGATACGTGCCTGTTCTTCCAGCCGTGCGCGCTGATCGATGGGATCGTTAAGCTCCGAGAAGCTGTTGGCAAGTTCCTTACCGTTCACGTAGAGTTCAAAGCGTTCCACCAGGCCCTCCTCGGAGCGGTGTGCCTTGGCAAGCGGACTCATCTCAACCGGATGATCGGTAACAAAGGTTGGCTGGATAAGGTGAGGTTCTACTTTCTCGCTGAAAATTTCGTCAAGAAGCTTCATTGCACTCCACTGGGGGTCATGCTCCACCTTTAACTCACGCGCTGCCTGCACTAGCTGCTCGCGCGTAAGCCCACGCAATGGCTTACCGGTGTACTGTTCTAACAGGCTAAACATTGAGGCACGGACAAAGGGTTTTGAGAAATCAATAGTGGTTGATCCATCCGCAGTCTGTATCGTTGTTGCTCCAACAGTAGCAGCAATCGAACGCACGAGATCCTCGGTGAGATCCATCATCCACAAATAGTCCTTATACGCCACATAAATTTCCATACTGGTAAACTCAGGGTTATGGGTTTTATCCATCCCTTCGTTACGGAAGTTTTTCGAGATCTCGTACACGCCTTCAAAGCCGCCAACGATAAGCCGTTTTAGGTACAGCTCATCGGCAATACGCAGGTACAGGTCCACATCCAGAGCATTGTGGTGGGTAACAAACGGCCGTGCCGTTGCGCCGCCATACAGCGGCTGAAGAACCGGTGTTTCTACTTCAAGCCATCCGCGTTCGTCAAAATATCGTCGCATCGTTGAGATGATCTTCGAGCGAACAACAAACGTTTCCTTAATCTCCGGATTGGCTATTAAATCAAGATACCGTTTCCGATAGCGTTGCTCCTTGTCGGCAAAGGCACTATACCGGTGCACATTCCCCTGATCGTCAGTTTCTTCCTTGGTGAGTGGTATCAGCGTTATACTCTTGGTTAGCAGGGTAAACTCGCGTACATGGATGCTGATTTCACCCATCTTGGTACGGAAAACATAGCCCCTTGCCCCTACAATATCGCCAATATCAAGGAGTCGCAGATGGTCGTACCAGTCGGGCAGATCGTCCTTTCGCAGATACAACTGAATCTTGCCTTCCTGATCTTGAATATGGCAGAAGCTTGCCTTCCCCATTTTTCGAAAGCTAACTATCCTGCCGGCAACATAGACGTCGGCAAGGAGTTCCGGATGCTCATCGCTAAATGTTGTTAATATCTCGGCGCTCTGGTGTGTTTTTGGAAAATTCACCGGATACGGATTGATACCCAGTTCACGCAGCTCTGTAAGTTTATGCCTGCGTTGTTGTTCCTGATCGTTAAGAGAGAGTTCTGTCATGTTCATTCAAGCTTTCGAAACCGCAAAAATAGAAGATTCACCGGCCTTACGCTGTTCGCTGACGAACGGCCTCGAACAGCACCACGGCTGCTGCCACCGATGCGTTCAGCGATGCGATTCTGCCGTGCATTGGAATTTCCACTACAATCGAGCATTCTTGCAGCACGCGCGGGTGAAGCCCTTCGCCTTCGTTGCCAATCACCAGGGCCGTAGGCCCGCGATAGTCTGCCTGTGTGTAGGGGGCTTGGGCAGGCGTAGCTGTGCCAACAACCGTCCACCCCTGTGTACGCAGGGCACGCACCGTTGTGCTCACCCTTGGCACCTTGCATACCGGCAGCAGCTCCAATGCACCAGCCGATGATTTAACCGCAGCGGGTGTAATCGGCGCACTGTACTGGTCTGGGATAATCAAACCGTAGGCACCGGCACATTCGGCACTGCGTGCAATAGCACCCAGATTATGAGGGTCTGTAATCCCATCGGCAACAACAATCAGGGTGTTGGCAGCGAATGCCAAAGCCCCTTTCACAAACTCGTCAAACCCGAGTAGTGTCCGCGGTGCCCGGAGAGCAACAACGTTTTGTGCGGCATGCTGCTCAAGCGAAAGCTCTTTTTCGAGTGCTGCAAACTTTCGCTTATCCATGGTAGCCACTGCCACGCCGGAGCGCTCGGCTGCGGCCCGAAGCTTGTGAAGCTCGGGGTCAGCAGCACCGTAGGCGAAGAAAATTTTCTCAAGGGTAATGCCACCGGCTAATGCTTCGGCAATGGCGCGCTTGCCTACGATGTATCGCTGGTGGATGCTTGGGACGGAGGATGGGGGTTGCTGGTATGCCATAATGCGGTATGTTTTTTTATGCAGCTACAAAGCTATGCGCTATCTTTGACTATGAGGTTTGTAAGTGTTTTTTTAGTTCTTGTTCTTGGATTACTCTCCGCAGGCTGTTACAACTACCTGGAGCGTCCGCGGCCCATGTACATGCGTTGTCCGGTTGAGAAAAATGAGTACATGCGCTCAGCAATCAACATTTTCGAAAACAACGGCTACAAGATTATTGAAGCCGACACGGCAAGCGGGATCCTGATGGTTCGCGACTCGATCACCGAGGTTGCCTACCGGTACACGGCCCTAACCCGAACGTGGCGGATCCGACATTTTACTGACAGTGTGGAGATTCAGGTTTGGAGTGTTAGCTCACGGATGGATGGCAGTGATGTGACACAAACCTGGGATAAAAAGTGGGGCGATGAGATTGTAAAAGACTGGATGCGTCCGGTGATGATTGCATTGGAATCCACCTGCGGTCTGGGCTCCCCACTTGCTCCACGACCGTAAGGGGTTTGGCTACCCTCCACTATCTCAGTTAATAATGAAAAGTTTAACGGTTGCAATAATCTGGTTATTCTGACTGAGTTGGCCAACATACATCCCAGCGGGGAGTTCATCGCGCGGGAAGACCACACCTTCACCGTTCAAATGATGCAATTCCCGTACTGTTTGCCCTACCATCGTATAAACTGTTAGTGTTGCATCCCATAGCGGAATATCTGTCCGCAATTCAGTTTGCTGCATAAATGGGTTGGGTTGCACCTCGGAGTTCAGTTTACTTCCCGGAACCTGAGCCGAAGCAACGGATCCGCACAGCATGTGTGCCGAAATAAATGCATTGTTTACGTTTTTCAATACATGCGTGATTGCTCTTGTTGCAAGATTAACGTTTCGGATCTGGAAGTCGTTCACAAAGAGGGTGACGTTGTGATACCAAATCTCGGCGTCATCGCATGACCAGAAGATACTTCCGCCATTTGCGCCATTATCATCAACCAGGGTTGTCAGATTATCTCCGGTGATATCTACTACCTTGATATCTGCATCGGAGTACGCCATGTTCCCGTCGGAAAACGCTATCCTGTCGCCCCTGTGCGAAAAACACGGATCGTGCACTCTGCCGGTCCCGGAGGTGATTTGCACTGGTGTTCGGATCGTATCAGCAGTCCGATCATATTCGGCTACAAAGAGTTCCAGTTTTGTTAAATCAAATGTGGGCGTGTTATTGGGGAAACCGCAGAAAACAATTTTCGATCCATCGGGTGACCATGCAGGGTCAATCATCCACCAGCGTGAGATCTGTTTCGGGTAATGTCCGCCGCTATCCGTTACAAACCCGTACCACCAATCTTGTCCTCCCGGTACGGCCGCCATGATAAGTTTATGACCATCCGGACTATACTTGGCAACACCGTGGGCAGACCAATGATGGGTTTTTTTATCAATCAAGAGGACCGGGTCAGATCCGCTGCTATCGTACTGCCATAGTTCTGCATTCTCATAGTCATTTTGGTTTTTACCGGTGGCAGTATCAGATCTGTACGTTATGAATTTTGTATAATTCGGATGTGCATACACCCACCAGTAGTTGTAGCCTGGCTCCCTGATAAGAAGCTTAGGATTGCTTCCATCGGGTTTACCTTGGTATAGCTGAAACGGTCCTGTTTGGTTGCTGAAGTACAACAGTTCATTTGCTGACTGTGCAACCGCCACCAGTGCAGGAAGCAGAACCGATACCAGTGCGCATCCAACAATGTGGTAAATCATGTGTGCATTATTTTTTGTGGCACGTCACCGAACCAATAACCAAACACCAAACTAAACGATACCAGGCAACCATACAACAGCAAACATCACCAGACACAATAAACGCTTCTATCACTGCTGACCGGCCTATCTGAACCACAATTACTCGTCCAGAATTGCAAATTGTTCCCACCCATTGACATCAAAATGCCACCATTCAGTAGGCAGAACGCTAAAACCGTTGGCATGCATGTACGATGCCAAACGTCGGCGGTTGGCCAGGGTTTCGTCAGGCATCTCTAAAAAGGTTACCGATGAGCGCTCGGTAAACTCATCGTAGTCCGACCCCATATCCAATTCGACGCCGGAAGAGTCGCACAATGTTAAATCCACGGCGCAGCCCCGGTTATGGCGCGACCCCTTTGCCGGATCGGCAACATAGCGTTCATCGGGCACGATACTCCACATTAGTTTTTGAACGCTGAGCGGACGGTAGGCATCGAACACCTTGATTTGGTACCCATCCTTCCTGGCTTGCTTTTGTACCTGTGCAAGTCGGACTGCCACAACACGTCGGGCGCGTAGCGTATCATTCGGATATAAGATCTGTTTAGTAAAGTTATTTACCGTTGCATACCGAACATCAGTGAGCAAGTCCGGAATATAATCTTTCAGATTAACCAGCACCGTATCCTCCGGGTTAAATCGTAAAGTGTGGGAAGGGGGCTGAGCCAATGCGATTCCCCCCGCACACAGCACCACCAGCACGGAATAAAGTACCAAACTAAAGTGCAGCCGGCGGGAACACAGTCTCATCAGAAATCCGGTATCTCCATTTCAAGCATGTAGGTGGCAAGTGTTTTCCCCTGCGCATCCAGCTTCAGGCTAACCGTACCACCTCCACCCAGGGTATTATGGAGCACAAAATTCAATGCCCACAAATTTGGCAGCTCGTACCGCTCTACAGGGCCCAGGCAGATGCCTTCGAAGTGCTGCTTAACACGTTCTGCGGTAACATGTTCGCGAATGTGAGGGTAGTACTCCTCCTTAAAGGCTATCACACCACAATTGGCTGCATCGCCCTTATCGCCTGACCGGCCATGTGCTATTTCACGAAGTTTCATCGTAACACTCACAGTAATGGATGGCAAAATACGAAATATGGGGATGGCCCCCGGCCCCCTCCCCAAACGCGCAGGCGCCCCCACCCCCCGGCCCCCTCCCCAAACGCGCAGGCGCCCCCACCCCCGGCCCCCTCCCCAAACGCGCAAGCGCCCCCACCCCCGGCCCCCTCCCCAAACGCGCAAGCGCGTTTAGGGAGGGGGAGGCAGAATCATAAGATTTAATAGATTTTTTAATGGTCAGAACGTGGGGGGCCACGGCCGTGCGCCTGAAAGAGACAGCCCGCAAATTATTATGGTAATTTTACTTGATACTTCATGTGGGCGACCATGCGGGACTGGGCGACCACACGGGGTCGCCCATACATACTACTGACCGTTCAATTTTCATCTTTTTTTTCGTTGATTCGTGTGGGTGGGTTAAAAACTCTCGGGCTGGGTTAAAACCCTCCCCTACTGATTTCCCTGGAGTGGTCCTGAAAAAGTGGACACTACGGAAAAGGTGTAATTTTCCCAAAACCTTAGGAAAGAGCAATGAAACACGCACCACATTTTTATGATGAAGAATTTAAACGTCGCGCCCTGGAGATGGTAGCTG